>Ga0308167_1000384_pt1 | contig 83519 bp, 82 predicted proteins | sample PhyCR1_2_FD_202138 | JGI IMG/M metagenome (GOLD analysis project Ga0308167, IMG submission 202138) | Phyllosphere microbial communities from UC Gill Tract Community Farm, Albany, California, United States - DLSLRC.R1 | ecosystem: Host-associated > Plants > Phyllosphere > Unclassified | place... | reverse complement strand
GAATGATATTCCAGCAGGCTGGGGTGGAGGATTAAGAACATGGGATGTTTTAGGTGGTGGAACCCTTGCTATACTTGCGCCTGGAAAAAAAGGAACAGATATCGTTAATAACGTGGGTATCGCAGCCTATATGAATAATGCTGGAAATATTTATGCTTCTGGTAATATTAATGTAGATGGTAATATTACTGCAGTTGGAACAATGACAGTAGGGTCAAGGTTGACAGCAAATGAATATATCAAGTTAACCAACTATTCAGGTCTTGGAGGAAGTTGTGAGACAGGTACTATTTCAAGAGATAGTACAGGCGCGATTATGAACTGTATTAGTAATCAATGGACTTATATGCGTTCTAGTCAAAATTTATTTACAAGCAGTGCATATTTTGACGCTATTTGTGTAGGAGCAGGAGATCTCAATCCTGTGAATTACGATTATCCCCGCTGGGCAATAACGTGTGGTTCAAGATTTTGTGCAAATCAGGGATTTACTTCTGGCTATGTTGTTGAATCACCAGGAGTGTCAGGAACCCGTCCTTATGGTTCTAATTCGCCGTCAATAAAAGTATCCTGTTCAAGATAAACTCATAAGCGGTCAGCAGAATATGTTGACCGTTTAAAAGGAATGACTTTTGACTGGAGAATATGTTGTTCAATAAAAATACGTGTCTCGATATGATTAACTGAATGTTTAATTATTCTGAGATAATCACATAATGAAGGAGAAGGTATATATCTTTCCTTATGCAAAGAATAAGCGTAATACAAATCCTCTCGTGCAATCATAAGATATTCTGAAAAAGAAAGATTGTATTCATTAGGCTTTAAAAAGAAGAATTCCTTTTGATTAAGCAGGGTATTGTTATATGTATCATTATATTGACTGAATAATGTCTGTTCAAAAAAAAGTTGAGTTAAAAAATAAAGGTCAGATTCTTTTTCTTTATCAGGGGACTGTTTATGTAAATCATAAAAAATATGTACAAGCCATGCTTTAAGTATAATATCGTCGTTCAGATCAAAGGTTGTTTGACGAAATATATAATCACTGAGATAATGAGTAAGTTGTTTATAATTATCTTTATCCTGAATATTACCTGTAAAAATAAGCGGGTCTATGTGATAAATAGTATCAAGGAATGGAGTAACCTGTTTCATATCAGGATTCATAATATGAAGAAAATGACAAGCTTTCTGATTATTACGACTTTTGATGAGAGAATATAATTTATCCTCATGAAGTGAGGCTGGACTAATTGTCTTTTCTTTAATGTGAGAAAACAGAACAAAAAGAAAATCATTACATAAATCAGGATCAGAAAAATCACTCTCCTGAAAACTATTTAAAGAGAGGGGATTTTGGTCAAATCGAAAGCGTTTAATTTGTTTAAGTGTTTCTTGTGAACAAGCGAACATACGCAATCCTGTATTATGAATATGAACATATGATATAAAAGATTGAAAAATTATTCAATCATTATTTTGAAGATCAGAACAGAAAGAAGAAATGATATAATTCAGGTCATGAACAAGATCATTCTTATTAGCATGAGAGAGAAAAATATCACTTGATACGAGTGTTTTATTATACATATCGATAATAATCGGCTGAGGTGATAAACTCCATTCAGATTTTAACAAAGAGTCAGGATTATTATTAGCAAGTGTAAAATCTACTATATTCTTCCCGCCATTCTGAGAAGCAGAATAAAAAACGATATTTTGGTAAGCAGGAGTGATAATGATAGTACTGATTTGAGAATCATGAATTCCGCATGTTTTGACATTAGGAGGGAGGAAAAATGTTATGCAATTAACCGTACACTTGGCCTGATAAGTATTATTACGCAACTGCTGAAATAAAGTATTATTTTGATTGTTTTCAAAAAAAATAACCGACTGGTTAAAAATACAAAAAAGAATGAAAACGAATCCTGTGAGAAAGAAAGGATAACAGATTATTTTACGCAAAGATATCGTTTTCATGTTTAACGCCATTTCTGTTTAATGATAAGTTGAAAACACTATATTAAATAAACAGAAAATAGCAAATTTTTGTTCAAAAAACCTCCTTTTGTCAGGACTTAAAAGATTCCTGCAAATCAATAAGGCAATTTTCACACAGAGATATTTCAATAGTTGTCATATCTGCTTTTGAATGATATCCCGTTGTTGTTCTGATAAGCGTACCTGAAAGATAGTTTGCATCGTCAATGGCTTTTTGTGAAAAATGTTCATGAGGAATATTTTCTGGAATAAAAGCGGCATTGCATTTATCACAACGACACTGAATAATTACACTTCTGATAACTTTTTCTTCATTCGTAATTATCATAGATAACTCCTTATAAGTTAGATTCTTTTCTGTATTTTTAAAGGTTCATGCTTATTCTGATTAATATTTTGCTTTATAAATATTTGTTCGACTAATGCATTCATTTTCGGCATTCGAAGAAGTTTTTTTGTATGTAGTTCTGAAATAACGACCTTATCTTTCAGTATGAAATTTTGCTGAGTGAGTATTTCCACATTTTTATGAATAAACGCCTCAAAACTTTTTTGTGAATCAGGTGTCATTTGATTATAGGCACTATTTGTTATACGTTCGAAAAAGAGTTGTCCATAATTTGGGAGTTCATTATATTCAAGTTTCAAACCGTTTTCAATAAGAAAAGGTAGTGGAGAAATAAAATTACGTGATATCAAATGCTGACTAATTTTATATTGATTTATAGCTGACGAGTTTCGTATAATATCAGGTTGATATTGAACAATAATACGGAGGTTTTCCATATTAGGTGAATATGGGTCAGAAAAAAGCTGGACGATATCGTCTATATTAAACAGAAATCCCTTTTTATAAAAAGCATGAAAAATATCAGATTGGGTTCCTTTGAAATTAATCAGTGCTTTTTTTAATTGTTGAATATCAATATCGTTAAATTCCTGTGAATATTTTTCTATAAGAAAAAGAATTTTAGGGGTACTGATAGATTCCATGACATTTTGTTTGCTTATATAAGTGAATGTATGAGATAGTTCATTTTTTTCGCGCAACTGAGCAAATTTTCGATATCCCCAGTGATTTATGATTGTCTCAAAAATGTCATTATGTCGTGTATTTGCAACAAGTGCCATATTTAAATTAGTTTTACTTGGGGTATAAATATCGATATTAAAATAGTCAATAAAGAAATCCACTTTCTTTTGTGTTTGTTTTGATAAATTTCCCTGACAAAACATATCGAGGCATTGTTTTTCATTGTAATCTGAAGATCCGTATAAATCAAATAGAGTTATATCAGTATATTTTTGGGTAATACAATTAATGAGTCCAAAATGTTCACGCGCCATGAATGCACGAAGAATATGATACTTGTAATTTTCTATTACGTCAGGGAAATATTTGTCAAGAATTAAAAAATCACTTTTATTAATTATATTAAGTGTTGTGAGAAACGGAAGCCTGACATTACGTCTTTCGGTTAACAAGGGTTCAAAAAAATCAATATTATTTTTCTGACAGTGAATAATAAAAATCTCTAATGCTTTAGAATTTCCCGCAGTTAAAAAAGCATGGGGCAACAAAATATAATAATCGTCTTGTTTACCATTCATAAAAGCTGTAAATGTATCAATGTCAGAAATCTTTTTTATTTCCTGCTGCATGAATAAAACCCCTTTTTAAATACAATAACGTGGGATTATATACGATCTTTAACCTGATTGCTATATTTTTTTGGTTCAATGCTGCTTTCAAGAAGATTACGTTCAATATTTATTTTTATTTGAAGAAATTTTTGTTGTTTACGTTCAGGGAGTGCCGGAAACATAGTAATAAACTGTTCTGTATCCAGTTTATTTATAATGGAAATAACGTAGTCATACTCAGCATTATTTTTTGCATTATTTACTATTCTTTTAGTAAGTTCTTTATGATTAAATGATGGGTTATTATTAATAATTTTTTTTTGTATTGATTCGTCCAGTTCATAAAAATCATAAATATTATTAGGACTAAGCCCCCTTTGATTAAGTATGTCTAATAAGGCTAATTCTTTTTTACTGTCGATATTTTGCCCTGATTTACTTTTTTTAATATTTTGTGAAAGACGACGTGCAATGATCCCCATAGCGCTATTATCATTAAATGCAATTTTTTGATCGTTCAGGTAATGAATAAGTTCAATTGGATAATTATGGTATGACATTATGACACGTTCCAGAAGTGTTTGATTATTTTTTTCTGTATGTTCAGGGATCTGCATATATCCCGTTAATGGCGAACCCATGTTTTGAAATTCTTTAACGATATCAAGCAAAGAAAAATTTTCGGGAAAAAGATTTTTTATTCGTGATTGAAATTGATTATCTTTCGAAAAAAGGAAAACGATAGCAGGAGAAACGTTATTAGATTTTCCTTTTATATCCATGCAGTTTAATCCCATTTCTCTTTCATGAAGAAGTGTTGAAAAGAGTAAATAATCATGAACAAAAAGACTAATCATATGTTCAGGTGAATAAGAATTATAAGAAAATTTATCAACAAGGGTATCAAGCATGGCTTTTTTAATTTCAGACGACATAGACGAGGTGGTTATGATCGTTTCAGCAGAATTATAAAAATGTATTTTATTAATATCGGAACTCATAATTATACTCAATTTAAATAATAATTGTTATATTAAATTATACCTTCTTTTTAAAAGAAGTAAATTTACGTTCTCTTTCTTTCGCACGGTAAAAATCCTGCATATCATATTTTATTTTATAGTGAGAGCAATTCTGGTGGATTTCACGAATATTTTCAATAATCAGAGCCGTTTTGATTTTACACATACTATGGCGACCAATAAGAATAGCATAAGCCATAGTAAATAATGAAAAATAACCAACATTCATAGGATTGTTAAAAAAAATCATGCTACCGAGATTCATGAGAAATACAAAATAAACGGCATACAGACAAAAACACATAGAGCGATAGGGAAAAAGGAAAAAGTTTTTTTCCCTTTGCGTTTTTTTGTCTTCATTATAGGTTAGACCAGTAAAGAACAGGTGAGCTTCTTTCGCCATTTTAATGGATTTAATAGAACGAAGACTTACAACATTATCATCGATATCAGCTTTAATGCTGGAAAGTTCGACCTTTCTTGGTGGAAAGCAGAACAGATTGTAGTAAATATCGATAAGCATAAGTCATCTCCTTAGTTGAAGGTATAATAGCAAAAAACGAATGGTAATAAAAGAATTATCTTGAGTGTTAACGTAAAAAACCGTATACTTTTTTTAATTAAAGGAGAAAAAACATGTCACTGACCTCTGAACAGAAAGAACAGCAACGCACAAATTTGATACGCACCACTCTTGATAATTTTTTGATCCTTTCAGAAGGAAACGTTAAAGACGTAAAGCATATTATCAAACATTATGGTATTGATTTTATTGATGCAGAAGGAAGTAGTTTTTTGCACCATGCCAATGCAAGTAATACGGCTTATTTGTTATCTAACGGTTTTACTCTTCCTCTGGATAGTGTTAATAATCGCAATCAGACTGCATTATTCGGAGGTTGTGTTGAAAAAACAGAAATTTTACTGAGTTATGGCGCGAATATAAATCATCTTGATTTATATAATGAGAATCCTTTATTTACCACACAAAAAATGGATGTTATCGATTTACTGTTAGAGAAAGGTATAGACTGTACAGTTTTAAATAAAGAGAAGAGTACGTTGTTATTTTCGGCTGATAAGAAAAAAGCAGAAAAAATTTTAAAGCATGCTGATATTGAAATAAACCATCGTAATCAATACGGTGATAATGCGTTATTATATCAGGATATGGAATCATTGATTTATTATATTTCAAAAGGTATGGACATTCATAACATTAATAATAAAGGTGATAATATTTTACTCTCCATTATGTTATTTGAAAACTTAATTGGTGAAGACAAGCGTGATGATTTAAATGAACACATGAATTCTTCAAAAATAAATAAAGAAATGACGGATAAAATCGCCTATCTGATAAAATCGGGAATTTCACCTTATATGAAAAATAAGGAAGGATACTGTGCAGCAGATTTTCTTAATGGTGAATTAATTGCATTAACAAATAAGTTATTTTTAAAAGAAATCCTTAATGAAACGAAGGCTTCATTTAATAATAAAAATCGGTTATAATCGTTAGATAGATTATCTGGAGAATAAAAAATGAATGATCGTAAAGGGTTGTTCCCTTCGGAAGAAGAGGCATTGCTTGATTTTTTTGCAAGTGACGATCACTATGTATCATCTTCTTTAAAAGAAAAATTGTCAGATATTCCTTCTTTATGTGCAAAAGATTTAAAAATATTTAATGAGCTTTTAAAATTTAATTATTTTAAGGAAAAAGTAATAGCACTGGAAAAAGAAGAAATAAACTTTATCAACTGGAATTATATTTTTAATTTTCTTAATTTTTCTGGCATGCAAGCAATTCCCAAACTCATCCATAAAGAAATCGCTCAAAATATCATTCTTCATGTGGTTAATGATTATAACAGTTATATGCTGAACCTTATAAAAAATACAGATGAAGGTATTGAAAATTTAGTCAAACTGGACAAAATACATTATTGTATTTGTGGATTTAATGGCCCCAAATCTTTGATTACGTCAAAACTTACCAATGAAATAGATATAAACCAGGTTTGTGCTCATGGTCTTATGCATGCCCTTAAAGTGAGTTCATATCTCGATGAAAATCAGCTGAAAGATTATCTGAATAAGTTTTCAATAACCAAAGAAGAAGATATTTATCATGTGTTAACTAAATTTGAGGTTCTGTTAAATACAGACGTACATGCCATAGTATCAATAAGAAGAAAGGAAGTTGATAAAAATTACGTTCCTATAATAAATAAATATAAAGCTATTATGATCGAAAAAGAAAAAATTCATTTGGGTGAAATATGTAAATCCGATATTCAAAGTAAAGTATCTCATCGGATTTAATTGAAATCTGTTATGAAATATGATACTGTGATAAAAATAATTTTAATGAAGGAGAATACTATGTCAAAACAATATTTATTTGCTATATTAAGGGATGCTGATGTTGAAACACTGATTGCCATTGTTGAGAAAGAAAAATGGGAGCAGATGGAAAGTAACCCTGCTGCGGATGTTGAATTTGAGAAACTTGAAGATTCTGTGGTGCCAGAAGGTTTTTATGAAGTTTCAGATAATATTTATGAGACTGACATAGAAGAAGAAGAGGATATTCAGGATTATTTGGTAAAAAAAGGGTTTATTGAAAGCCGGACATTGCGTGATTATCTTATGTCTGAAATAGAAGAGAAATAAGCAATAAACCAAAAATTTAAAGTAAAGAAATGTATGATAGAATAAGCCATTGTTATGGCTTATTTTTTTATTTTGACTTTAATTGTTGATTTTTGTTATGATAAATGCATGTTAATAAAAAAGAGAAACCTGAATGCACATAGCTGAAAATGAAGTGAAAAGAGATGCGAATGGACTTGTTTATACGACAGAACGTGCCTTTGGCAGTTTTGTGTATGATTATCTGAGAAAGAACAAAGTGGCGACTACGGGAGACATTATAAAACACGTAGCAGAAAACTACAAGTTGCTGGAAGGTGATATTATTAAAACGTCTGAGGGGCGTTCTTCTCTTCGCTATCGTCAGTCGATAGACAACCTTATCAAATGTCATGGCTCTATTCTGAACATGTATAAGGATTTGCAGGATTTTCCTGGTGGCATTGCGCTTCGTGGTGTGCATATTTCAGAAGATTTTCTGGAAAGAGCCCGCAATGAAATGAGTCCTGCTTCTGTAAAGAATCTAGAGCGTCAGCGCGAAGAGCAGGCTTCGCGGGAGGTACATGAAAAGGCAATGAAAGAAAAGTTTGAAAATCTCCGCGATGCGAAGTTAAATGTGCGAACCTGGCGTTCTGATATTATTTTGAAAGCAAGGCAGAGTGGTTTGAATATGGAAGAAGTGCTGGAAGAATTTGATGATATAGTGGAAGACATTGCTTATCGTCGTCCAGAGACGGTGCGAGATAGAGAAACTTTTGTTGCAGCATTCATTGCAGAATTCTGAGAAAAATAGAGCGTGCCTTTTGTTTATCAAAGTATATCTTTATGGTATACTTTTTTTATATTCGTTAAAAGGTAATGGTTATGAACATAGTAGAAAAAAGAAAACAGTATTTGCTGGAAAAAAAATACACAATCACTGAGTGTCTTTATCATCGTAAAAATGAAAAGCTTGCAGAAATTATAGCCCCCTATAAAGACTATAAAGTACAGTTTGATCTTGATACAACTCAGGGATTATTTAAAGCGTCCCTTTATAACAAAAAGGGATTGTTGCAAATGCTGAAAGCGGGAATCATTCCACACAGTTCTATTTTGTGGAACAGCATTATTAAAGGTTCGGATAAGATAACCAAACTCTTACTGGATAGTGATTTTATTGATAATGCTATATTCAAAGAAGAAAATCTTACGCGATTATGTATTTTCTTTTTTAATCTCAAAAATAACCAAGCACACAGAGGTATATATACGCAAATAAAAGCGAGAAATAAACAAACCGAAGCAGAATCTCTGCTTAGTGCATTTGAACACGTTATTCCTCTTCCTATTTCCCAAGATCAGCAACTTTTGCGGGCAAAAGAAAATATTATATATTTATTAAAAAGCAAGCCAGAACTAATTACATGTTTTGAACCAAATAAAATATGGGATCTTCTTAAAACTTATGATTCAAATATAAATAAGATAGATAGATTTAGATATTCATTTAATAACCAAAATTTAGTTGACACGGTGCATGCAGCATTAATCGAAAATGAAAAAAATATGTTAGAAAAAAGTTTTTCAGAAACAAAGAGAACACAAATACCAAGAATTTAGTCTATTTTCCTTTTTAAAACTGTGAATAAATAATGGAAAAACGCATTTAAAAGTAGACAACTGTAATTTATAATAAAAACAATGTATTAACAAATATTTTATATTTTTATCTTTTCCTTTTAAGGAGAAAAGGTGGAACTGTTGTTTTGGCTATTGAATAAAATTTATACTGAGGTAGTATCAGTTCAACAGGAGAAACAAAAAGTTTCTTAAAAAATAAAAGGAGGTTTCTATGAAGAGAATACTACCGCTAGTCTTTCTGATACTGGGAAGTATAGGAATGGCACAAGCAGAATCCACAGGAGGAAGTACAGGTAGTGCTGATAATGGCCCTGGTCCGAACAGCACATCACCTTCTCCAACTGCGGTAAGTCCACCAGGAACACCAAGTACATATGACACAGGTCATATTAATACAGGTTCCGGTGACGAAGTGTCAAATGGAAGTGGCACTGAAACTCAGGGAACAGACATGAATGGATCTTCTTCATCCTCAGGAGTAAAGGGTCAAGAAGTGCCAAATCCGAATTCCATGAATAATGGGATGGACAACACTGGCAGTCCACAAAGTCATACAAAATCTCAGTAATATGGTCAAAGGGAAGTAAGGAGGGTTTTGAAAAAGACCCTCCTTACTTTTTAATAATGAATACGGAGCATATTAATCAACAGGTTTTAAACAATTGAATAAGGTTACTATTTTCTTTTTGATAAATAAAAGTTATTTTGTTGAAATGTGAAAGAGGGACGTGTTCTTTTATAACTTTTCTCAATTCCTGAAACGTTGTTTTATTCTCAGCAGGATCAAAGGTAAGTATTATTTTTTCTGGGAAAAAGTAAGAAACGCTATGTTCTTTCAGAGTATTTAATGCAGTAATACTATTTAATGAAAGCTCGCATATTTCAATTTTCTCACCATGAAAACCAGATAATATATTATGAAAACAATCCGAATGATTGTGGAAAGCGGAATAAGATAAAAAATAGCGTCCCATTATATCTTTTTGTTTCTCAATGTTTTCTTTTAATCCTAATAAGGAGTTTACTAATTTTGCAATATGTTTATTTTTTAAATAAAAAAGAATATTGCGATGATATTTATCAGTATGATTAATTGAAGCTCCATATATTGTTAGCATGGTAAATCCCCCTAAAGTATGAGCATAAAAAATAGGTGTTTTACCTTCAAAATCGCTCTGATTTATGTTAAACCCTTTGTTGATAAGAATATAGAGTAATTCAGGTGTCCAGAAAACAGGGTCAAACATAATGGTTTGTCCTTTTTTATCACGAACAAAAGGCTTGCTATATTTTTTTAAATAGGCAAAGCTTATATTATAAACTTTTTTATCATAATTCATAATCAGTTCCTTAAATTTAAAGCTTTATTTATAACCAGAAAATAAGAAAAAGAAAAGTGTAATGCATAAAAATATATAAAGGTTTATCTTTTATGCTTTGTTAAAAGCGTTTAACCGATTATAATAAATAAAAATATTATATATAAATAAAGGTTATTAATAAATGCAAAACATCATTGAGATGAATAAATTAAAAACACTGATTTTGCAAAAAAAACAAAAAGAATTTCATCAAGAACTTTTGGTTAAAAAAGGTTTTTTAAATGATGAAAATATTTATGAGCTTTTCATTACGGCATTAGAAAACCGACGAGCTATGGATATATTATTTAAGCATGGTTTAACGCCTTATTACGGTCCCAAAGATAATGCAGGAAAAAGCTTATTAAAAATTGCTATGAATCAGAATAAATGGAACATGGTATTATATTTACTTAAAGATAAAAAAATACAGCCTTGTGTTGAGAAACGACAGCCTGATAATAGTATTCAAATGTCATGCTTAAGTCTGTTTATTGGAAAAATGGATATCAATAAATCAAGAGATAAACATATTTTATCAATATTAATGAAAAACAGTAATTGTCATAATTATGCTGAGAAATTTGAAAAATGGCCACCTTTACAGCAGCTAATCTGGACAAAATTTGATCGACATACTGTAAATTCACATAAAGATAAATTAATAGATAAAATAAGATTTCTTCATATTCGGGGATTTGATGTTTTGGCTAAAAACAGAGAAGGCCTGAATGCTATAGAATTAGCACAGTATAAACTGGATAAATTAAATATGAGTACAGGGAATCATGACTATTTTATTGACTGTCTGAGAGAGTTTACCGTAGAATATGAAAGAAAAATTTTAAGTAAAAGTATTAAAGTCATATTGCCAACCGGCGATGTTAAACCGAGAATCTAATTAAATATGAAAACACATAAGCCCGTGTTAAATCTGGAAATAGATAAGCAGCAGTTAAGAGATTTAAAAATATTAATTACTCAAAATAAATATGATGATCTTCGTCTTTATTTTAAAAAAATGGGTATTTCTCCTGATGTATATATTGAGTGCGAATCAGCAAGGCAACTTTTTATTTATGCATTACAAAGTAAAAAAATGTGCAGAATACTTCTGGATACTGGATTCTCGCCAAATGCAAAAACAGACGAAGAAATACCTTCTGTATTGTGGCTTGCTATTCATCATAGATCTATCAATTTGGCGACCCTACTTGTAGAAAGGGGAGCGAATAGTAGTTGTTTTTTAAAAAATAATATAGATGCAACTTTTTGTGCTTTACGTCATCTGGATATTACAAAAGGTGAAAAACATAGACGTTTTTTTTCTTATTTAGTCTCTGTTAATGGTCAGGATTGGGCAACTATGAAAAATCCTGATGGTGATACTGCATTATTTTTTCTTATGCGAAGAATAACAGGCGTTGGAGGAATATTTGCTATAAACAAAGAGGCGGAACATCTAATAAAAAATAACATGCGTTTTTTAATTAGCAAAGGGGCAAGTCCATTTGTAACAGATACAATGGGGAATAATTTCATGGATCTGATAGAAGAAAAAAGAAGAAATATACTGTCCGGCAGTTATCTGATAGAAGAAATGAGAGAAAATGAACTGAATAATGTTGAGAAAATAACTAAATTTGTTCATGAATTACATACACAATATATCTCGCTGGAAAAAGAAAATTTAAAAAGTAGTATGGGAGTAGTGGGTGTGAAAAATAATATATTAGAAAAAAGAATATAAAACAAATCTGTTGAGTAATACAAAAGTTTTATTATGAAAAATAATGCTTGTTATTTTTTTGTGTTTACTGTAAAATTATTCCCATTGAGTTAACCAGACAATCGCTGTGTTAAAGCAGAGGAAAGTCCGGGCTCCGTAGAGCAGGGTGCCAGATAACATCTGGACGGCGTGAGCCGATGACAAGTGCAGCAGAAAATATACCGCCGATGGCTCGAAAGAGATCAGGTAAGGTTGAAATGGTGGGGTAAGAGCCCACCGCACATCTGGTAACAGTATGTGGCAATGTAAACTCCACCCGGAGCAAGGTAAACAGAAATCGACAGTGCTGCTCGTACTGATTTCGGGTAACCGCTTGACCTGATAAGTGATTGTCGGGCTAGATGAATGATTGTCCACGACAGAACCCGGCTTATCGGTTAACTCAACCCTCATTTAAATCAGAGAGAAAATTTAATGACGAATATTGAACAGGAAGAATTTGAAAACAGTGTAGACTACCCAGTTATTCGTGTTGATATGGACTATTGTGCCGATCCATTGTGGGGAAGTGCCGATAAAAAATCTGGTTTTTGTAACCTCTCTCTGGAAGATTTTGAAAAAGTTTTGAGTAAAGAGCTTATGCACAGTCTGTCGTATTATCAACATTCCTGGGAAATGTTACATTCATCAAAATATCTGAGTGTTTTTGAAGATCACGAAAGCTCTTTTTTAAAGGGTTTGCATGTTAACCTTTTAAAAGCACAAATTGAAATAACAAAACAGCTCAAACGTGAAATGCCAGATAAAGTAATTTGTTTTGCGGTGATGAATGAACTTTCAGGTTACCAGCATAATGAGATATTGCTGGTTGATGGAAAAGCGATTATCACTGAAATGGAGACATGATAAAAAGTAAACAGGAAAGTTGCAATTGTAAAAATAATAGAGTAATATGCGTTGAACTAATAACACATGAGGATAATTTTATTTATATGAAAAAATTTTTAATTAACGAAGAAATAACAGCAACAAAAGTTCGTTTAATTGATGACAAGAAAAATGAAGTGCTTGATATTCAGTCAGCTCTTCAGTTTGCTTATGATAATGGTGTTGATCTTGTTCAGGTAAATGAAGATGAGATCCCTGTTGTAAAAGCAACAAACAGCAAAGATTTAATTTATAAGCTGAAACAGGAAAAAAAGGCTAACGATAAGAAGCAACGTAGTAATATCGTGCAGACCAAAGAAATTCAGTTTAGTACAGATACCGATTCTGCGGATCTGAATGTTAAACTGAAACATGCGCAGCGTTTTCTGAGTGAAAAGAAGAACGTTAAGATTGTCCTGAAAATAAAAGGACGTTTTGGTGCGAATAAAGAACTGGTTAATTCTGCTGAACAAAAGTTGAGAACATTCATGGCCTCACTGCCTAAAAACGAAGTTGTTCAGAACATCTCTTTACAGAAGAATACAATGGTATGTGTAGTTAAGCCTGCATAATAAAATTGTTAAGTTATGCTGTCATATACCGATATTAATTAAGGTATGACAAAAGAAGAGATAAAAAAAGGAGACATTGTCTCCTTTTTTGTTTTGTCAGATTCGACTGTTTTTTGGTTTTACTTGATGCTGACTGTTTTGTTCAATATCCAGAAGCAGTTTTTCATAAATCTCAGGAAACTGTGCTTTAAGTGCATCGGTAATAAGCACTTCTTTTGGTTCTGTTTCAAATTGTTTACTGAGTTCTTCTTTTTCTTTTTTGGAAATAAGTTCCCTTAATACGCCGATATCTTCACTTTGTTGTTCTGCAATGGAGAGTCCTTTGATATCAAGTTCAACATTAACAAATATGGGACAACTTAACCCTCTTGCACGTGCTGTATTTTCTGCAACTTTAAGACTCTGAAAAATACGTGCAGATAAGAGAGAAGAATATCCTCCATCATAATTAAGAAAACCATTACTGGAAGGTGAATAAAGAACTACCGCGCTCTTATCACTTTTACCTGTAAGGGTAGAAATTTCATCAAGTTCTTTAAGTTGTGTGCTTTTAATCAGCATTGATTTTGTTTTTTTAATTAATTCTGCAAAGCTTACCTTATATCGTTTTTCTTCAAAATGATAAATATCGTTAATTTTTTGATAAGCAAGTTGAAATTTTTTATCATTCAGGATGCCTGCAATACTAAGTCCCCATGATTCATCTTTCTTTTCAATAATGTTGACAGAGGGTGAAGTAGGACGTTTAGCATTAGGTCTTCCAAACGTAACAAAACCATAAACATTAAGTGTGCAAATTTCACTATTTCCAGTACTTATAGGCTGAATACCAGCATCATGCAATATTTTTGCGTCAAGTGAGCTGAGCGTTCGAAAGCTCTCAAAAACAGGGAGTTGAGTCACCTTATCAAGAACATAACGAATATCTTCCTTAACAGTGCAGTCAGAAGATTCCAGTTGTTTACGAAGAAAATCAGCAGAATTAAGAGACAACACAGACTGAACGGTGGCTTCAATATATTGATTGTCCTGATTAATAATTTCAATTTTCATTGCTTATCCTTTCGTTTGTTGAGAAGCTTATTATAAGCTAAGAAATGAAAAAAATCGAGGTTTTAGATTCGATTTTTAAAGAAATAACAACATTTAGTAATTTTAATTATAATAAATTTAAGTTTAAATACTGATTTTTATCTTATAATAAGAATAAAAGACTATTTATAGGCGATTTTGTTTAGTTGAAGAAAAACCGCTTTGAGTAATATGACTATTTAGCTGTTTTTTATTAAGTTCAATACAATAGTGTATAAAATCTTCGGCTTTTTCACCTATTTCAGAAAAAAATTTTAATTTATGTTCATTTTTTTCTGACAAACTATGTCGATGTCTGAATTGAATATCAGTCTGCAAAAGTTTTTCTTTATCATTAAGATAAAGATGGTTTTTTTCAGGATCATTATAAATATGGGTTGTTAAAAATTGCTGATAGGTCCCTTGTTGAAAAGCAATTGAGGTTAATGTTTTTTCGATATACATATCTAAAACAGGAAGTCCCCGATTGTACAATGAATGAATCACAGGAAGTTTAGCTGCATAAAAGGCGCTATCCATAATGTCTGTAATATATTTCCCTGTTGTATCTTTAATGTCCTTTCTTTGGAGGATGTCGTCAGGAATATTTTTAATTAAATAGTCTATTCTATCAGGAATATAGGCTGAAGAATATTTAATTAAATAATTGAGTGAAAAATACATATATTCTTCTTTTGATTTCAGTGTTGGCTTCCAGATTGAAATAAATGAGTCAAGTGTATTATCGTCTTCAATAAAAATAAAGGGTGAATAAAGAGAATGTAAAGTATGTATATCAAATCCGTTATCGACAATCAATTGAAGCTTTTCAGGAGAATCCATATATTTCAGAGGATGGTATTTTCTATGATAACCGATTTCATTTTCTTTAAAGTTATTAAACATGTCATTAAAAAATTGCATATCGATATCGGTATGCTGAAAAAAAAGTTTAAGAATATTAAGATCACGAATGTATCTAAAAATATCTTTATTGTTAGCATTATATGAATCAATGAGTATTTCAATAATTTCTTTGTCAGAGAGAAATGGCAGCTTAAGCAGCAGGCTGGCGTCTGATAAATCATAATTTTTCATAACTAAATCCTTGTAAGAGTTATTTAAATTATATCAAAAAAATAACCAAAAGCTATGCGTTAAAGAAAAATAAGGTTATTATGTAAAGACAGAAGAAAAGAGGATTTAAGATGTCTACGAATAAGCAGTATGTGATAACGTTGATTAAAAAAAGAAATTATGCCGAGCTGAGTGATTTCCTGAAAGAAAATCAGGCTGACAGGTTTTCTAAAAGCGAAAATTTTGATCTATTGCGTTTTGCTCTTACAGATAAGAAAGCATTAAAAATATTGTTAAAAAGTGGCTTTAAGCAATTTACGCATCCTGATAAAAATATAGAACTTAATTCTGTTTTTAAAGAGGTAATCAAAGAAAGACACTGGAAAGTTGCTATATTTTTAATTGAAAAATATCCAGAAGAATTTAAGAAAGCCTGCGAAGTTGATCGTAAAAGTAAAGACGGTTATCGTCGTTCAAATAGTGCAACTATGTTAATTGAACTGGATTTAGCACGTCAGGTACAAAAGAAATTATTTGCTTTGTGTATAAAAAATGAAGATATTCACAGTAAAGATTCATTAGGAATGCCATTAATCCATTCTTTGCTTTACTCGGATCTCCATAACAATATGGAAACCAGTAAATATGATAGCATAATTAAAAAGATAAAATATGTTATTGGCAAAGTAAATTATGATGTGCATATAAAAAATAACTCAGGCGATTGTATGTTAGGTTTTGCCGCTTATAAAATGATGTTATCAGAAGAAAATGCTGACGCTCATTATCTTATTAAAAATCTGAAAACATTGTTTATTGAAGATGAACGTAACAAAATAAAAAAAATGATGGATAAAGAGAGAGTGAGTATGAATCTTGAATCCATAATAAATAAAAATTTAAATAAAATAAGAATTTAATATGAATAAGGAGAGAATGCTCTCCTTATTTATTTATGCAGCACAACGAGGTGATTTTTTTGTGTTAAAATAAACAGGCAATAAAATCTGACCATTATATTTTTTCACACAAGTAATATTGTTAATAAATTCGGTGGTTATATCCTCACCGCCATTCCAGTCAATCTGAACAACACCTTTAGAAAAATCAATTGCTGTAACGATACCTTCTTTAACTTCGGAGTAATCAAACACCATATCCTTTGCATACAGTCCTGTGCGGATTTTTTTTATATTATTGGTTATTACGCTGTCTCCAATCGCAAGGCGTGAAAGAGTGTGCGAATAAGCGGCATTACGAATGTTCCACCATACGTTATCACTGGTTTTAACAAGTTTTCGCTGAGGATCGTATTCAACGACATGTGAAATCAGCACGCCATCTGTGCAGGGAATAGAACCACAATATTTAATTGCTTCATACCACGGGCATTTATGATAAACAGCAATACCTGTTGAAAGAGAATTATGATCGGTTTTGGTAAAATGATTATTAAGATGTTGGTAAATTTCAGGTAGGTCTTTTATGTCAGTAAGATTATCAGAAGAGTGTTCAATCATTAAAAATAAATCGTCAATCGAACCATCTTCGTTATGTATTTCATGGAATTTTTTCATAAGAGCCTCTTAATACGAGCAAAGAAGATATACCTAAAGTATAACTTTTAAGCAAATTTATCAACTAAAAAATTCAATGGAAAGATAAAAAGCTGAAATATGTGGGACATGTAGCAATTTTGTAATACATTATGCTTGTTTATATTTTATTTATGACGTTTATCACTATCAGACCGAAAAAAACAATAATAGGCTGCAAAAATTAATCCAGTTTGCATAAATATAAATAAAATGAACAATAACGGATATTTTTCATAAAGGTAAACAATCGTATTATAAATGAGTGTTGATCGGTGAGTCATAATAATTCCTTTCTAAGAATTTTAGTATTCTACTCTGATATTCTTGAATATGTCAAAAAAAGTATATTTATTGTCTATATAATGATAAAATATAGTCTATTAAGGAAAATGAGGATCTTCACAATGTCAAACGAGAAAGAAGAGTTACTTAGATATCTTTGTGATCAAGATATTGAAGATTTACAGTCTTTGGATTTAAAAATCAAAGCTTGTGGTATCGAAGAGATAAATAAAATTCTTAAAATAAAACCTCTTTATATTGCAGAGAAATCATTCAGGCTATTTAAATATTTATATGAATCAGAATTACATACAACCTTATTTGCACAATATAAACATCCTTACGTTCATTCGGATCCTTCGACTTTTTTGTATTTATTACTAAAAGGTTATGATATTAATCTGGAAAGTGAATCAGGGCAGAATGCTATTTTTTATGCGACACCAAAAAGAATAATGAGTCTGATTGAATCAGGTATTAATATTTTTGCACTCAATAATTATAATGAGAATGCTTTATTCAGAGTTAAGGATACCGGCGTTTTAAAAGAATTGATAAAGAGAGGTTTAAACACAAACCAGGTAAGTGATAATGGTTCTACCGTATTATTCAGAAATGATATTACCAAAGAAAATATAAAACTGTTTCTGGATTCAGGAACAGACGGAAGGATTAAAACAAAAAGTGGCTGGGATTTTTTAAGTTATTTTTATAAAAATAAAAAATATACCAGCATTGATATTCTGGAAACGGCAATTGAATATGATTTACCCTTACTGGAATCATTGAAAATAGATGTGTCAGAATCATGCATGACACCTAATGGAGAATATGATGAGATAGAGGAAGAAAATCTTCTCTTTATTATAGAAAATGAAATATTGATCGAAAAATATAAAGATAAATTTATAAATGTCTTAAATAATGTTAATTATAAAGGTGAGAATGCACTTTTTCACTCGGAAAATCCTTTGAAAAGTAAGAAATTGATAGAATGGGGGATAGAGACTAACTTAAAAAATAAGACAGGAGAAAATGCATCATTCAATTCAAATTATCTGTCTCATATAAAACTCATGATGCCTTTTTTGAAAGAAGATATTAATCAAAAAAACAGTAAAGGTGAAAACATTCTGACGAATAAAAAATTAGGTCAATGGGAAATTATTAAATACCTGATTGAAAATGGCGCTGATTATACCGAGAGACGTAGTGAATTTATGAATATATCTTATCTTGCGGAAACGATAATAAAAAAAGAAAAGAATGAATTAAATAACAATATGAATCTTTCTTCTTTATTGTTAAATAAACCAGCACGTATTTAGTTAAATCCAATCAGACCTTATATATTAAAATAATATTTTTGTGGTATAATAATTAAAATTAATCAGGAAGAAAAGTTGTATGAATGTTGCCGATATGGTAGTCAATAAAATAAATGAGATTAAGGATCTCAGTAAATTTGAAGATTTGAAAGTATTAATTAATGAATGTGGCATTGAAGCGATTAATAAAAGTCTGGACAGGAAAGGTACATCAATTGATATTGCAGAAAAACCTTTTGAAATATTTATGTATCTGCATGAATCTGAAATTTATACAACTGTTTCCATGCGTGGAAATCCTCTTGCTTCTGGCAGCGATGAAACCGTTAATTATCTGCTGAATACAGGCTTTGATATTAATCATGAAAATGAATTAGCCGAAAATGCTTTATTTGGAGCAGGTAAAAAGAGGGCTTTATATTTAATTGAGAAAGGTATTGATGTTTATGCTCAGAATCATTTTTTTCAGAATACATTATTTCATGCACACTCTATTGAAGTTTTAGAGCATTTGATAAAAAGAGGTGTTTCGGTTAATCATATTGATTATTATGAACAGAATGCCTTATTTTTTTGTAACACGCCTGGAAAAATAAATTTATTAATCTGTAATGGTATAGATACCTCTCAAAGAAATAAAGATGGTGTAAACTTCGTCTATAATTATTATGAAAACAATAAAAAAGAGAGTGCGGATATTATAAAGACAGGTCTAAAAGAAAAAATAGATATACTGGAAGAATATCCTCAAAAAACAGAAAAGAATCTACTTTTTGTGCTTGAAGATATCAATTTGCTGAGAAAATATCAGACACTGTTTATGCCCATTGTAAACAGTATTAATAAGAATCAGGAAAATGCGTTGTTTTTAAGCACAGGTTTTAAAAAATCAGAGATCCTTATTTCTATGGGAATTGACATTAATCATAAAAATGAAGACGGAGAAACTGTTTTGTTTAGCAGACGCCGGAGTTTACCTGAGGTAAAAGCTTTTGTCGCAGCAGGCATTGATATAAATGCAAAAAATAAAAAAGGATATAATGCTCTGCATAACATCTCGAATATTCATATTAAAGAATTTTTAATACTTTCAGGAATGGATTACTCAGAATACAGAGAGGAATATATGGCAAATAAGCTATTGAAGAATGCTATAACCAAAATTGAAATTATAAATGAAAAGAGCATCCTTTCTGAATTTACTCATAAAAATGCAACACAAAAGCCAAACACGCAGAGATTATAATCATGACAAATCTGACTACTCATTATGAAAACATTTTTTTAAATAAGCAAAAGAATATCACCTATAATACCAGTTTTTATGATGAATTATTAAAACCTGAAAATATTCCGTCACTGAATGATTTTTTGTTGTCGACTGGCAATATAAAAATTTTTGATAATTTTACCACAGAAGAATGTCGATATATTCTAAGTAAAGGTATAACTGCTGATATAAAGAATAAGCGTGGTCAAAACATCTGGTTTAATATTAAAAGTGCAGCCGTAGCAAAAGTTTTTTATGAATATAACAGGGATATTGATATGTCAGACGAACGAGGTAATGTTCCGGTTAAACATGCTCGTGCTGAAATGCTGAACTTTTTTATAAGTAAAGGCGTAAATCTGAATTATGTTAATAAAAAAGGTTGCAATCTTTTATGGTTTTCACATGATAAAGAAACTGAAATATTATTAAAGCACGGATTAAATGTTAATCATACAAACAAAAGTGGTGAAAGTTGTTTGTTTATGAAGCCTGTTCATCTTATGCATGTTTCAGATATCAGAGAGTTTTATTATTTAAGTAAAGCGAAGGCTAATATATTAATAAAAAAGAATATTGATATTAATATCAAAGATATTAATAACAAAAATGCATTAATTGGTTTAACAGAACCAGATTCAGATATTATTAAAACATTGATTGAAAATGGAATAGAGTATGAAGGTTATAGTTTGCCAGAAAAATTACAGGATTTTATCGTTAATCTTGAAAAGAAAAAATTACAAGCTTCGACTGTTATTAAAAATGATAAAAAAGCTGAGCCTAAACGTTTATGATTTTTTGATTCTGCGTTATAATAATAAATAATTAGATTATTATTACGGGAATAAAAAGTATGGTGAATCAATACTTAACACAGTTAATACAACTGAATGAACTTTCTGAAAGAAAAGGAGAAGGTGATACGCATTTTCTCTCTCTTCTTGAAATGCTGATAAAAAATAAAGTTATTTCAGTCTCTGACAGTTATGCAAGTCGTTCTTTTATGAAGTATGACGGTGAAACAGAAGAAAAACCTTTATTGGATTATCTTAATAAAAAAGTTCAATACAATTCTTCCAATTCAGCAAAATTTCTTGATTTCATTGCACAACATTATGCTGATTATTATGATGCTTTTTCTACACTCAATGCACTGGAAGAAGTGACTCTTCGCGTTATTAACAATACGAAACACTATGTGTGGGGAGATGTTCAGGAAGAGAATAAAGAAAATGTAGAAAAACTTAAAAGTATCATTGAAAAAATGACTCCCGATCAGCTTAAATCAATACTGTTGACCGAAAGCTATGAACAAAAAATTTATGATAACTACAAGGTTTCTGAAAAAATAGACAATGTAAGAAATAAATTTTTAAATCAGGAGACGGTAAGAGAGATATTTATTGAAAAACTAGGTGACCTTAATTTTATTTTTGACAATCATAAATTCATTGAAATGATGGCTATTGAAAGTTATGATTTTTTTGAAAATAAGATTAATGATTTTTGGGAAAAAACAGTTACTGTAAGAGAGCCAGTGAGAAATAATGATAAAAATGAATGGGAAGAAAAAGTTTCAGAAGCTACTGTTTTTGAGATTATACTGAATCTGACAAGTGATGTCAGTGAGCGTTACAAGAATACAGACGGTTTTAGACAAAAGCGTAGTTATCTTTATGAATATGTTATAGATAAAGTTGATGAAGATGCAAAAGATAAAATAAAGAATACTGTTTCTGATTATATTATAAAAAACGAGGCACCTTTTGAAGTATTAAAGCTGAATCATTGGTATCAATATTGTACCCAAAACGCCTTTGATGTGTTTATTAAAAAATCGATTGAAGCTGACAATTCAGAAGATATTTATAGGACTGGTTTTTTTGATATCATAACAAAAGCAGAAGGCGATAAGGAATTTCAGAAATATCTCTTAGCGCATCACACGTCTCTGTTTACTCTTTTATTAAAAAACGACAGAAAAACGCGATTTGAGTATCTTGATCGTAGTTTTAAAATTGATCCCAGAGCTACTGAAACTCTGCTTTTTAGTGATACCTCAAGAAGCGAAATGCATATTAAGTTGAGTCGTCTGGTAAAAAAATATGGTGTAGAAACTTTACTGGGTGATATGGAAAAACAAAAAGAGTTAGCTTATGATCTGCTTAACATGAATACACATGGTTCTCAGACAAGCTACTCAGGTTCAAAAAGAAAACCGAGTGGTATAAAATTAATTGAAAATCTTTCAGATATCGTTTCTGTTAATAAAGTTTCTTTAAATCCTGAGTTGGTTTCGGTTGTGGAAATCGCTCAAATGTTGAGTAAATTAGTCATATCAAAAACAGATGATCCTGTATCAGAGTATCCTGAAAAAATATTTGTGGATATGGAACGTGTGAAAAACAGTGCGATGATGAAAAGCGCTTCTTTTAATAATAAAGAAGATCTTATTCAGAGATTAACTATAACTTATGAAAAAACATTGCTGAATAAAAATCTTAACGTTGAACATAAAGAAACATTAAAAAACAGACTATAAGGAAACTGGAAAATAAATATGAACATTGATACATTATTACAACTCGCGAAAACTCCAAAAAAATTCAAAGATGAATTTTATTTTTTAGGTTATATCAGCAATAATAGCCTCATTCTGGATTTTATTAATAAACCGGGTTATCTTCTGAAACTAGCTAATGAATGGTCAGCGTATTCTTTTAGAAATAAAAATGAAAATTTCATGGCAGATGAAGAGTTCAGTAAAATACTGGAAGAGATGCTTCTCGTCTTAACACCTTCTGAGAGAGAAAAATATTTAAGAAATGAAATGAGTAAAGTTGAAGATGACATGGATAAGAAATACCATAAAGAACAAACTCCTCTGGTTATGGTTTTATTAAAAAACAAATTTCCTAAAACTATTAACATGATGGTTAAATATGGGTATGAACTTTCGCCAGTAGAAATAAAATTTGCCTTATATAAAGGAATGGAAAAAGAAATGTATATGTCCTTTAATCAGGAGGTTGTCTTATCTGAATCCGAAGCAGGAGAAATGATAGAAAAAGCCATGGCTAAATCAGGTGATGTAAACGGTGTTTTATCAAGAATATTGTCTTCTGAGAATAATAAAAAATCCTTATTTTCGTATTTAGAAACCCAGAGAAAAAGGGATATAAAAATGGATTATTATTATTATTTCAGGGAGAATAATGATTATCGTTCTCTTGAAAATGAAAATGTGTCAATGCTTTATAAGCAGATTGCAAAGGGAAAAATTGAATTTGTTACTCTTTTGTTGCAGGCGGGATTCGAACTTAATATGAAAGAATTTGCGCTTTCTTTTAGTTGTTTGGTTAATACTCTTGATCTTAAAAAACAAAAAGAATTTATTGATTTATTACAAGAATATCCTCTTGAATATAAAAAAGAGTTTTTTAAAAACGTGTTAACTTTTGTGAATGGTAAGTTTGTATATAAAGCCACACCGGTTTTCGCACAGTTACATGATTTCCTGGAAGAAGTTATTCCAGCGTTAAATGAACGTGAAATTTTTGCAATGAAAAGCGTGAAAACCTCAGAAACGGGTTATATTGTATTTCAGTATGCAGATAAAAAACAAAAAGCTCAATTTTCTGAACTTTGGGAAATAGCAGAGCATGAATTAGATGTGAAGGTTCCATTAGCTATGATAGCAAGTTCTTTTAAATATAAAGATTACACAGAATCATTGCAAAAATCTTTTGAGAGAACCGTCAATAAGATATGTGATAATGATGATAGTCTTGCTATAAACTATCTCACAAAACTTATGGAAGCAAATATGTCAGACGATGTTTATAGTTATTTTTTGCAAAGTAAATCAATCAGAGAAAAATCCTCTTTACAAAGAGCAGAAATATTGCCAGAAACAAATCCGTTGAACAGGACAAAAAATAGAATTTGATGATATGAAAGAAATAAAAAAAGCCTCACGGAGAGGCTTTTTTCATGGATTTTTCCTGAGTGAGTGGTGGTCTTCCCTGGCGAATAAGTGTAATTCCATATTTATCACGAAAAATCTCTTTGGCCGCCATGATATTATCAACAGAGCTGCTGTTGCTACTGTGAATCTGAATAAAATGCAGTTCTGGCATAAGTCCTTCATGGACAAGCATTTCAACATAATTGAAAAGATGTTTTCCTTCACGGCCTTGTGGGTCTCCAAGGTCGTTATCGAGGTGTAATTCACCAATACTTCCAGCATGTTCTGTAATAAACGAGAATGCGGAGTCATAATCCTTAAACCAGATCATTTCGGCTGCCAGATTTTGGTCAGCAATGTGTAAAAAAGGATCACGAAGGTCATCCAGCCAGACTTTATGCAGTGTCATAATATATTACCTTTTTTAAAATAGAACGAAATACTAACATTTTTTGAAAAAAAAGACAATATGTATTTTCTTAAAAAATGATATTGCTTCATATAATGAAGCAATATCAAATACACAATTGATATTATATAAAAACAAAGTAGATTGTATGCAAAATGAAAATAAGTTAATATATAAAGACAAATTTAATAAGGATACACTCATGCCGTCATTAAATGCAGAAATTATTTATTCATTGAAAAACTCACCATTAATATATCGCATATTCAAAGAATCTGAACTGGACAAAAGAGAAACAGATATTGTTTTTGGTTGCTCAAAATTTAGCACAATTTATCATTTAATTAATGCTAAACTAACGGATAACAATGATAAAAATATTACTGTATTGAAAGATTTTTATCAGGATCTTCTTTGTGACCCGTTTGCTGATAAAAAAGTTTTAAAAGATTGCCTGAGTGAGTTTTTTAAAAAGCAACCTTATTACTTTTTGTCTGTTATAAATAAACTTTCCTCAGATAAAATTAATGAAACTTTATATGAAAGAAATGGCAGTGAAAGTATTATTGAAAAAATGTTAAGTTCACAGAAAGATGGCTTGTTTAAGGATATTAAGATCGACTGGTCAAGAATATATAAAGACTTACCCGAAGCAATATTTTATCTTGGTTCAGAAAAACTATTAAGGGAAGCGATAAAAGAAAAGCCGGAATTCTTAGAAATCAGAAATAAACAGGGGCAAAATGTACTTGATTTTAGTGTCGATTTATTAAAAGAAATAGAATCCTATAAAGATAATAATAAAAGATCAATTAAAGAACAGCATGTATCATTCATAAAAGAAAATATTGCTAAACATGAAAGGCATGAGGACATCATTGAAAATATTAAAAGCAAAATTATTTTTCTTTTTTCGAATAAGAGAATGGAACCTGTTTCATCTATTGATATTATAAAAACAATGTTAGGCCTAAAAAGTTTTAAAAGTAAAACAATGGTTAATTTAGCCCGAACTTTTTCAAAAGATATTATGACTTCTCATGCTTTGCTGGATAGTATATTAGATGACTTAAATTTCACGAATAAAAAGTCGTCCTTAAAATCAGTCAACGTTGATTATAGCCTTTATAATCCGTTCAATTCGCTATATAGATTAATAAAAGTATTGAAAGCGCATAATTATGAAGTTGAATTTCCAGAACACTATTTTTCAAAAATTATAGAAAATACCACAGTTGGCATTTTAAAATCTTCAAATGATGATATTGGTTATGAAATTAATGGTTTCCCACTTATTTTTGAATATGATACTTTTGAAAGTGAATTAAATCTATTAATGTCCCAGCAGAGTAAGTTATCAGAAGAAGCTGTCTATGAAAAAGTAGCCAATCAATTTATTCAGTATGAAACAGATTTGATAAAACAATATGAAAATTATGATTATGAATCGGATATATTTATGGTTAATCATGATATTCAAGTTAAAGGAATGAAGAATCTTACTTCTTTATCTGTTTTGTATATAATGATGATAGAAAAATCTTTGAAAAAGTTATCTTAAAGTTCTTTGCAGCGTTTATATAGCGACAATGAACCTTCGTTTATGTTAATGATTAATTATATGGGTAATAAGCAAAATGAAAAGGCGAATTTAAGTGCTATATTACCTTTTGTAAGAGAAAAGAGTTGTGAGAAAGGATTTTGTGCTATGGTAGCTTTTGTAGATACTAAAATAACCGGTAAAAAAGTAGAGTCATTAGCTTCTTTATCTCATGAAGAGATAAACGACACTATCGAATATCTGAAAAATACATATCCGCCTATACATGAGATACTACTAAATGAAGGTGGCAAGAGAACAAAAGGTATTTTGTTAAGGAAAAAAGAAACCAGTATTATTATTGAAAAAGCATCACTTCATAAGAGTATAGGTGTAATAAATAATGAATTTATCAATGGAAAAGTGAATCGATTGTAACAACAAAAAAAGACAGCAATTTTGCTGTCTTTTTAAGTGTAATCATAAATAAAATTAATAATTAATACGCTGTGTTTCTTTCAAAATTTCTTTTTTCTGTATGAAATGTCCATAGGTAATAAGACCAAAACTTGCGATAAGACAAAAGAAAACAATAGAAAGCTCAAGAATATTATTATATTTCACAATAAAGGAAGGAATCGTTAAAAGACAAGCCAGAATATTGACTAATAAAAACCTGATGCCTATATTATTCCAAATAATTTGAATATATTTCATTATTTTTCTCCATTAAGATAAGCATTGCTATTTAAATATAATACAGGAAAAAGAGATATGCAAATTAAAAGCAGAGCGAGTCTGCTTTAATAATAATTAATATTCCATAGATTGTTCATAAAAAGCTCGCCTGAAACCTTTAATAATGCGAATTAAAGACCAGACGTAAGTCGCAATAAGGATAGGCCAGCCAATAAGAAGAAAAGTAGTGCAAGTGCCAAGAATTAAACCAATAATGGCTACCCAGAATGTTTTAATTTGGTATTTAAGATGTGAATCCATAACATAATTAGTGCTGTTTTGATAATAATAAGCAATGGCAACTGCGAGTATACCAAATAAGCCAGTAAAAAGACCAAAGAAAAAGAGAAGGTAGTTAACGCAGACAACGGTGAGACTGCTGACATTAAATCCCAGTAAATTAATATTCATAATAAATTCCTCCAGGTTATATGCAAAAGTATACAGTGCCTCAACTACATTGACAAGAATAATCTTAAAAAGTTCATTAAAAAAAGACTGTACAACCCCTTCTCATATTGATAAAATAGCGTTAATTAAGATAATCTGAAAGGAAAAATAAAATGGCTGAAATCACAGCGAAACCCACCATGAAAGCATGGATTGAGAATTACGAAACGAATAAATTTGATAATTTTGCTGATTTGAAAAATAATAAAAACTGTAACTGGTTTTACTGGCAAGATGAAAATAACCTACCTAAGTATATGCAAGGGTTATATGAGGCAATTAAAGCCCTGTATAGCACGGAGAAGCTTTCGGCTGAGGATTTTTATGTGACACTAAAAGAAGTAGAAACTTTTTCAGCAAAAAGCATTTTATATGCCAATGTAATTATTTCTCAAGAAAAAAATAATTTGCCTGTGGTAATTTTGACGCCAGACTATTCAGGTAATAATACAAATAATGTTTTATTTGTGATACAGAATAAAAATCGTATTGAAGGCTCACTTGAAGATATGATTGATTATATCAATAACAATAAATTGTAATTTAACTATCTTTACAGGAGGAAGACCTGAATAGGTCTTCTGTATGTTTGAGGTTATAATAATAAAAAAGGAGATTTTATGTTACATAATATTGCTGTTTTTTTAGATTATCTCCATGAAAAAGGAATAACCTCAACGCAATTAAATCCTGAACGTTCTTATTTTATAAAGATTTTCACAAACAATGTATTACTGAAAAATAATGTAAATGAAGAAAGTCTTCATCAATCTTTTTCAGAACTGTTTATTCGTTGTGAAACAAATAACCTGCATTTTAATTGTGATGAAGATATTATTTCCCAGATTAAGCGTTTTAGTCATTGGGTTGAAAAACTTAAAATTGAGCAGCATTTGTTAAATCAGAAAAAGTTCCTCAGGAATAATATTATTCTTTCTGCTTTATCAGCAAAAACGACAGAGGATATGTTTTTTGAGAAGCTAATGAGACACTTGAAAGATTTGGCATTCATGGAAAATGATACGCATATTTATATTCGCGGATTATCTTATTTCAAGGACAGAGAAGCGAATATGGCTTTTCGGTCTTTGATTCACAAAAGTGGAATGTCAAAGAATGCTATATTCTGGAAAAATATGATAGAAGATATTTTAGTTCACGATGTTGTAAAATTAGATGCGGAAAGCTTCTATGAAACGGGTGCCTGGAATATTTTAGTGAATAATAAAAATTTAAGTAAAAATGTGGTAGCCTCTTATCTTAAAAATGAAGATTATTCTAAAAGTATTAAAAAAGCATTGGAAATGTTATCTATTTGCACAAATAAAGAAAGTGCTTTTCTTCTTGTAAAAGAACTAGCCTCTTATTGTGATAATATAGGAGAAATTATCATTAGATATAGAGGCGGAAACATGACGTTTAAAGAATCGGTTATTTCTCGTGCAGATTCTGTACCAGAATTTTTTGATTTTTTCATTGATTCTGAGAGAAAAATGCTAAACAAGGAAATTTCGAAAAAGATTGATAACGTTCCCCCAGTCAGAATATAACAGGTATAAAAAAAGAGGCAGAAGCCTCTTTTTTCTTTTATGGAGCCATTTCTCCGCGAGAGTAAGCTGACCAGCCAACAATAAGCTGATAGACTGTCCAGACAAACCATACCGCAAGAATAGCAAATCCAATCAGAATATAGCTGGTAATGAAACCTATTGAGAACCAGAGAAGTCCCCACATAAATAGTCTGAATTGAAAACGAAAATGGCTTTTCTCAAAATCAGTGCTGTTTTCTTTATTTGCAAGCGCAATTAATGCACCAACGAGCGCAGTAATACCTCCCAAAAAGAAACTTAATACATATAAGATATACACTAAAAGTACTGTGTTGTTTTTATTTGCAATAACAACGGGTTGATTATTCATAATATATTCTCCTTTATGAGTATTATTAATAGCGTGTATTTGAGTATTTTTCAAGTACGTATAAATTTTTTTATGATATAATAGTTAAATAGTAAAAATATTAAGAGGTATATGATATGAATAAACCTGAGAAAGTAAAACGAGAAAGTTTACTTCATCAGTTAGCTCGCTGCTCTTTTGAGAAAGCCGTTGATTATCTTGATAGTGGTCGCATTCTCATAGATGAAAAAAATAAAGCAGGTATACCCGCCATTTTTTTTGCTGCCCGTAATCAGAATAAAGATGCGGCAAAGATCTGTCAGCTTCTTCTGGATAGAGGGTTTTCACCTAATGCGACAGACACGGAACATAAAAATAACGTATTGTTTAATTGCAGAAGCTCTTTGCTTGAATTATTTATTCATGCTGGAACGAATGTTAATCATTTAAATAAAAGGCAGGAGAATGCTTTATTTTATGCATCAGGCAGAGCAATGGCAAAAGTGCTGCTAAAACATAAAATTAATGTCAATCAGTTAAATCAATCAGGAAATTTATTTTTCACCAACAAAAACATGAAAGATACAGTTATTGAAGAAGTTGCTCCTCATCTTGATAATGTGAATTATTGTAATGAACAGGGCAGGAATATTTATTACTTCGTCAATAATGTAGAAAAATTTGCACATTTAAAAGCCGATTTATATCAGAATGTGACGACTGGAAAGAATCTTTTATTTAAGAACAATAAAAAGAACATTACTTTTCTATTAGCACAAGGTCTTGATCCAAATCAACATGATAAATACGGTGAAACGCCTGTTTTTTATGTCAATTCAGACGTGCATTTAAGTATTCTGGTTAAGGGTGGAGCAAACATTAATCATACTAATAATGAAGGAGAAACAGCATTATTTAAGTATCCTAAATATCTGGATGAATTTGTGCGTTGTGGCATCGATCTTAATATAAAGAATAACGAAGGGTTAAATTTTATAAATAAAGAAATGAAGCTTTTATTAGCAACAGATTTTACTAATGGTTTGCGGGATGAACGATATGATAGAATAAAGCATTATTTTCAGAATTATAATATATCAGAGATTGATTTGGTTTTAACAGAACGCATTATTGAAAGACTCAGCAGTATAGCTTCCATTACGAATCAGCCTTATTATCTGGCTAATCGCATTAATGGACAAGATGACAGTACGCTGTTTCGTATTCATAAAACGATAGTAGAAAAACAGGCAATTAATCAATCCTTGCAGGATAGTACAGATAGTAAGAATACACATATTTTAAGGATTTAAAGTGAGTATAAATATAAACACAGAAGAACTGAACCAGTTTGAAAAAAACATAAAAAATTATCCCCATCTGGTTAAGGACTGGCAATGGATTAAATCTCAACTTGATTTTATAGAAAACGAACATCTTATGATGGCGAAAATTGATATATTATTAAACCATGGAATGGATATTGGTATTTATGAAACAAAAAATACTGCTTATGATAATTCACTTATGTTTATCATTTGTAATTATCCTTTAGTATTAAAATACTGTATATCAAAAGGTATCAATATAAACTGTACTAATTATGAAAATCAAAATGTACTTTTTTATATAGGAAACACAGAATCTGCTACCATTTTAATGGAAAATAATATTAATATTAATCAGCGAGCAAAAGATAATACACTTTTTTATTTGAATAACGCCAATATAAATATTCTTAATTTGTTCGCTGATAAAATAGATGAAAATGAAAAAGACAGGTTTGGTATGCCTTTCATATTCAAACTGGAAGATTTTAACCAATATTCAGGAAAAATGAACCTGAACCTGAATATTATTAATTCCATGGGTAACAATTGTTTATTTAACACAAACAGAAGAAACATGATTGATTTTATCGACGCAGGTATTGATGTTAATTGTATTAATCATGCAGGTGATAATGTATTAACTCATAAAGGCAGAGATTACAATATAATAGAAAGATTGATAGAAAAAGGAATAAATATTCATAATGTTAATCATTCGGGAAAAAATGTTTTGTTTAATTATGGCTTAAATATATTCAGCTTAAAATTATTGGCACAAAAAGGTGTAAATTTTTCACAACAGGATAATGAAGGCAATAATTGTTTAAAATATCATTTACATAAAAGTAAGTTTTCTTTTTTAATTAGTCAGGGATTAGATATAAATCATCAAAATCATGAGGGGAATAGCCTAATCTTTGAATTAACCACAGGGATTGAGCCTGAAATGTTTGATATATTTTGTGATTATATAAAAGATGGCTGTGACTTAGGGATTATAAATAAAAAAGGAAATAATGTATTTATGCATAAATTAGAGGATGCATTAAAAAGAAAAAGGGAAGACAGATATACCGATATACGCTCGCTTATATATTTGGGAGAAAGAGAAGATTTTGTGTCATTGAATAGGTGTTTTATGTCTAAAATAGATATAATGCTTGAAGAATTAATTAGTTATGAGCAAAACAAAGAACGATTAATTGGTATTTTTAATATAGTTAAATCAATTTCGGAAAAAGAACGATTAAAAGAAGATATTAAAATTAGTGGAATAAAACGAATAAACAGGATTTAATTATTTTATTCCTTCTTCAGTGAGATCAATCACATTGCTTTCAGAATTTGATTGATATTAATAACGTCATCAATTGCTCTGTGTTTTTGACCAATAAAGCTGAGATTAAGAATTTTGAGTGCTTTTGACACGCCCTTCTTTTGTTTAAAGCCTCTTTGCTTCATAAAAATATCGGAAGCATTCCTGTGTGGAATAGACAATAATGCTGAAAAATGGCGGTGATCAATTTTTTTCTCTGTCATTTCAGATAAAATCTTATTGTTGTCAAAATATCCCCAGGAATACCATTCTGTTACATTATTTTTAATAAAGAACTGCTGTAATAATTCAAGCGCATTAAATAATGCAAGACCATTATCAACATCAGATTGCTGAATAGTGGTCAGTTCTTTACAAAAATCAGTTAATGTTGTGTGTATTACAGGTTTGACAAATACATCAAAAGAGTCGGTAATATTGAAATTATCGTCAATAGAGATAGCGCCAATTTCAATAATTTCCATTTCGTTACGTAGAAAATTAGGTGAGTCGCAGGTGCATTCAAGGTCAAGAATAGCTTTCATTTTTATAGTTTTCGTTTTTTTATTATTCATGCAAAGAGAATAGCAAAAACAGATAGCGATTACAAGTTTTTTTTCACAATAAAAAAAGAGAGATTTCTCTCTCTTTCAGTTTATTAGTTTTTAGCATACATGCCATTCGAAGATATAACGCCAGAATTAATTACATATTTTCCGTCATTAACTGATACGCCAGGCGGCTTACCTGTGGTTTCGAAATACTCATATCCAGGTTGCAACTGTTTCCAGAAAGCATAATTTGTATTAGTTTTGTAACGATTGAGATTTTTATCGGTCATTCTGAATGGATAGATACTGATATCAATATCAGATTGACCATTACGGAATGCTGCTTCAACAAATTTGTATATTTCCTTTATGTAATTATCCGTCATAGCATAACAACCAATAGAAACACAAGAACCATGTATCATGAGGAACTGGCCTGAATATCCATGGCTTCTGTCATAACTGTTAGGGAAACCAATATTAATTGCTTTATAATACTTACTGTTAGGTTGTAAATTATTATGACTGATTTTGTAAAAACCTTCTGGGCTCTTGTGGTCGCCTGATACTTTTTTAGGTCCAAGTCCACCAGAATAAGTGCAGATATCATAAACATTAGCCAGCTGATATTGTCCTGCTTCTTTAAGCCATAATTCAAGTGAATGCTCTTCTTTGAAAATACGGATATAGACCTGACTTCCGAGTAATTTATTATCAACCTTATCGCCTCTTATTGCTTTAGGTGACGCAAGATCAGATGGTATAACAGGAAGACTAGAAAAGTTAATTGAAAGTTTTCTGCTGGTAATTGGAACTTCATCGCTATCTGTTTTTATGCTTTCTGTTTTTTTCTCCACAGCATTTGAATCTTTTACGCCATTGAAGAAGCCTCCTTTATGAACAGGTTCATCTTGTTTTACTGGTTTTGTCACGGGTGCCGTGATTTTTGATTTTGGTTCAGGTGTTGTTATTTGTTTTTGAGGAACACTTTTTTTATCACCCGGTAAATCAATAGTCGTTGGTAAAGGAACTACTTTATCAATTTTTTGTGCTTTTGAAACAGGAGTCGATGAATCGGAGTTCAATGACGCTTTATTAATACCATAAAATTTATCAACATTAGCATCGCTTGTTGGATCACTCTGCTCCGTATCAGCCGGTTTAACTTTTGTTTTTACAGGTTTAGGTACAGTATTTTTATCAACGGGTTTCCATTCATTTATTTCTCCCACAGGACCTAATACAGAAGGTAAACTCCTGTCTTCAATTTCTTCAAGTTGTATCTTATTTTTACTGGTATCAGCAGGGATAACAATATTTTCTTTTACAACCTGAAATGCGGGTTCCTCTGCATTATTTTCTTTTTTTTCTGAATTCACCACTGGAGTGTCTGGTTTGACTGTTTTTTCTTTTGCAGACTTATGCTCTATTGTTTTTTTCGTTTCTTCTTTTTTCATTTTTTCAGGAACGGTGACTTTAATAACAGGCATTTCTTCGGTTTTGACAACTTCTTTTTTCACCTCGGGTTTTCTAACCGATAGTGATTTTAATGCATCCATTTGTGCACTACTTGGTTTACCTTTTATTTCAATGTCATCAAATAAATGATCATTATAAACGTCCTGTTTTTTCGCTTTATGGTTTGGGTTATCACTGGTGTTTTCAGAAGAATGAACAATTTCAACTTTATTAACAGGTGCCCCATTTGCGTCAAATAAATCCTCATTATACGCATATACATTATGGGCAGCAGGTGATATAGCAAGAATCACTGCTATCACCAATTTCTTTACATTCATTAATTAAACCTCAATAAATAGAATATTCTTATTATGCATTTAAGCAAAGATTAAATGAGAAAAAATAAATTATCAAAAAAAAGATATTTATTTTCCCTTAGTGATAATATTATTTTTTTCTTTTGTCATCCAAATAAATGTAAATATCTTTGATTTTTTGTATAAAAGGCGTTCCTGCCCACAAATTTATGGAAAAATTATGAAGTAAACTAGGCAAAAGGTTTTTTTATGCTATCATCGAGATAGTACAATAATAAAGTTATAAAAAGAGGAGTTTTCATGAGGGACGTTGATAAAGCAAAGCTTGTATTTGAAAGCCTTACCCCTTTTTCTAAACTAAAAGATTTAGTTCAATATGGTAGTCCAGAAATGATAGAGCGTTTTTTGACAAACAATGAAGTCGATGTAAAAGCGCTGGACGATTCAGGGAAAAATTTATTATATTATGCGATTTCTGCAAGTAATAATGAAAACGTGAAATATTTAATTACAAAAGAGCCAGCTTTAACAGAATTCAAAACAATAGAAGGTAAGAATTTGCTTCATATTGCTATTCTGCAGGGAGAAAAAGAAATTGTAAATAAACTGGTATCAGATACTAATATAGACCGAAATCATCAGGATAATAAAGGATTCTCTCCTTTACACGATGCTATGTTATTCTCAGACCACGAAACCATTGAAATGTTATTAAAAAAAGAGGCGAATCCTTACCTGGTGAACAAAGAAGGAGAAACACCACTTTTTACAGCATTAAATATACATAATAAACTAAACAGATTTAACGAAAAAATAAAATTTAATATCAGAAGAAATATGAAAAAACTCATTGATTATGGAGTAAGTTTTAATTCATTTAATGAAGAAGGTAAAACCCCTGTAATGAGTTCGGTAGAAAGCAACTCTGTCGATATTATTAAAATGGCTATAGCTTTAAAAACCGATCTTAATATAAAAGATGTTTCTGGTAATGCAGCGATACATTATGCTGCAAATGATATGAATCTTAATGTTGTAAAAATGTTAGTGTTAAATGGAGCAGATATTAATTTAACTGACAGTAAAGGTCTTACTGCTCCTATAATAAATGCGAAAAAAGGCTTTATACAAAAAGATTTTATGGAGTTTTATACCGATCCAGCTAATGGCTATCATATAAATACTCAGGATAATGAAGGTAATACATTACTACATTATTGTGTAAGTAAGAAACAAATTGGAGGGGACGAGGTTGTAAAACATTTGGTTGCTCATGGTGGTGATATAACAATCAAGAATAATCAGGGACAAACACCTCTTGATATTGCTGTTTCTGAAGAAATAAAATCCATGCTGAAAAAACACATGCCAGAAGAGAAAAGTATGCTTGAATTTAGTGTTCCAAGTGCGAATAAAATTCTGTCAAAACTATCTGAAAAAATGAATGAAAAAGAAATGGATATGGAATTACCCGGCGTTATGAAAGGTGGATTAAAAGCGTGACAACAATAAAAACCTACAATGCAGGTTTTTATATTTAAAAATGATTTTTATAAAATCCTCGTGTATTTTTGTTAAGAAAGGAGGATTTGATTATGCAATCAATAATAGATTTTTTTAAAAAACGAGTAGAAGAGTTAAGCTTTCTAAGTATTAATAATATCGAAAATCTCGTTGAAAATGCTCATTATGATGGTGTATTTGGTCTTTTAATTTTAATTGAAAAAAAGAAACAACATGTTCAACTATTAAGTCAAACTTTTTTTTCAGAAAGACAAGAAAAAAATACTACCCTTCTTGAAACAATTGTAAGAAAGTGTCCTCTTTTTTGTGTCAAAAAAGTGATACATATTTTAAGTCCTTTATCAGGAGAAAAACAAACCAGACTGATATCAATTGCTATTGAGCGTGAAAATATTGAAATGCTTAAATTTTTTAAAGAAATTGGTTTTGATTTTTGCAATGATCACACTCGTCAGGAAGGTGTGGTTCATATGCTTCCTATCCATCAGGCTTTTATGAACGCCGGATTTTATAAAACTATTCGTTATGATACCCTAAATTATCTTCTTGAAAACGGCGCAGATATTAATGGTATAGATAGATGGGGAAGAAATACAAATAATCTCATTGGTCTGACTGCCGATCCTGATTTATTTAGTTATGCCATAGATAAAGGGCTTGATATAAACAAAAGAACCGAAGGACTAAAAGATTATTTTAGTATGTCTCTCAATACAATCTGTATATGTCAACAAATAAACACAAAAGAAAATTATCTTGAAGAATACTGTAATAATTTTATAGCTAATCTGAAATATCTTAAAAAATGTAAGATAAATATACTTTTTAATCAGAAAGAACTTCTGATACGCTTAATGCAAATAGAAGATAAGAGTCTGGTAGACTGGATAATGTCTGAATACTGGCATGTTTTAGATAAAAATATTATTTTTTGTGCCGCACTGGAAACAAAAAATTGTGAATTTATAAAAAAAATCTATTATTCCATTGATGAAAGTAGTCCTTATTACAATAATCAGATTCATATGATTTCAACGATAATATGTTCATATAGATATGCCGAAAAAAATATACAGGCAGTCAAAACAGTTATGTCCTTATTCGATTTTAATATTCAAACGCAGCAGGATAAAAACGGGGATACGGTTTTTCATTTTTTACAAAATACACGATCTTTTCATAAAAATTACGAAGATATATTCATGCTTTTTGTTGAGTATGGATATAATATTGATATAAAAAATGATTCAGGAATGAAAGCAATAGATTTATGTAAATCAGATGATTTAATTGCAAAAGAGCTTTTTGACCAGGAGTATGCTAAAAAAGAACAAGCTTTATTGAAAAAAAATATTCAATGTTCAGATTATACAAATGAAAAAAAGAGGCTTTAAAGCCTCTTTTTAATCAGGTGGTGCTTTGAATCAGGCTTTATGTTTATGAACAGCAGATACTGCTTTTTTCATAGAAGTAAATTTCTTGAATACCTTTTTTGAATACACTTTTTTCTTATCTGAAAGGCTTCCATTATATCGCTGTAAAGCTTGAGTTGGGTTACCTTTTGCAACCGTCAGATATTCTTTATAGATTTGCGCACCTAATGAAAGATTATTGTGAATATTATATAAAGACCCTCCCTGCTGACGAATAATACGCACTTTTTCAGGGTGAGCTTTTGGTAGTGCCTGAACCAGACCAACTGCACCAGAACGATTTCGTGCCTTATCATTAAATTCAGATTCAACAGCCGTGATTGCCAAAAGCATTAAAGGGTCAATTCCTTTATTTTTACTGACAGTGAATGCTTCTTTAACAATAACAGATGCTTTATTGTGTGGAATATTGTAGCCTTCAGCAATATAGTCAGTTAATACCCTGATTTTAGGTGATACAGGAATAATAGCAGGTTCAGAAACTGCTTTTTTTACAGAAATTTTGTCATTAAATTTTTGTTCAACAACGGCTGTATTTTTTGAATTTAAAGAATGGTTTTGCAAAAGCAGGTTAGGAGAATGAATGTCATTGTCCTGATTCTTTAAATTTAAAAAAGCATGCTGAGAAACTTCTTTAATAATCGGATTAACAATTATGCGATTGATTGCATCGGTTTTAATTACGTTGTCAAAAGAAAGACTTTTGGCTGGGATAATATCGGATCCCTGATTGAGTGTATAGTCAGACTTGTTATGGACAGAAGAAAAATGAAAAATAATACCGAGACATGTAATAAAACCTAAACTGTGAGTTAAAATACGCTTTCGTTTTTCATTTTTAATATCTGTATTTTTAAGTGCCTGGGGGATACAATTATAAGGTGTTGAGCTTTGATATACAGGGTCAAAATTAACTTTTAAGGGCTTCTTTGCCTGAATACTCCTTTGATTATCTAACTGCATTACGTTTCCTCTTTTCGTTAAAAACAATCAAGAATAACACACTTTAAATCAAATGGCAAAAAAAGGACGTTTATATAAAAGAAAAAGGCGATTGCTCGCCTTTTATGTTATTGTTTTATTTGATATTTAGAAACTCTCATCTTCTATTTTCTTCGTTTCATTATTATCAACAGTCTGGATTTCAGCAGCGGGAGTCTCTGAGGAAACAGGCTCTGGTTTGTGATAATACTGAACAACATGTTTTAAGGTTAAGCCCTGTCCAAGTGAAGAAAGAATAACACTGACAAACGTAATGGCAATAATAAACTGTGCAAGCTCTGTTTCAACAGCACCAGGAATTGCAATAGATAATGCAAGCGCCAGTGAAATACCACCTCGCATACCACCCCAGCTGATAATTGGAATGGTTCCTTTCAGGATACGTTTTCTGAAAGGCAGCAATGAAAGAATAACGCCAGCAAAACGACCGATGATTGTGCAGATAAACGCAATAACACCGACAATCATATAGTTCCATTCAAGCTTAATCACAAGTAATTCAAGTCCCATTAATGCGAACAGACAAGCATTTAACATTTCATCCACAAATTCCCAGAAGCTATCAACGTGGTGGCGGCTTTCATCGGATAATGCAGACTTCATTTTGTGACCAATAAACAAGCCTGCTACAACTGTACAAATAGGTGCTGAGACATGAATAGCTTCGGCAAGTGCGTAAGAACCCGTAGCAGAAGCAAGTGTTAACAACACAACAACAGGATAGTCATGACTGGTTTTAAGTGGATAATAGAATACTGCTCCGACTGCAAGTCCAAGCAAAACACCACCAATCAGTTCCTGAACAAGCATGACTGAAACAGAGAACATTGTCTGATCATATCCCTGCAGGTATCCGAGAATAGCAAGGAACACGACAACGCCTGTACCGTCATTAAACAAGCTTTCGCCAACAAGTTTAAGTTCAAGTTTTTTGGGCGCTTTAATTTCTTTAACAATACCTAATGCTGCAATGGGATCCGTTGGAGCGATAAGTGCGCCAAAAAGGAAAGCCCAAGCAAGCGGGAGGTGAACATTAACTAATCCGGTGTAATTTAATAAATGTACAAACCCCCATAAGGTGATTCCACAAACAAAAGCAGAAATAACTACGCCAAACGTAGCAAGGAATGAAATAGGCGCGGTCCATTTTTTAATAGCAGAAACGTCTACTTTGGTTGCACCCGCAAACAGTAAAAAAGCAAGAATTCCATGAAGAAGAAAGCCATGAAAATCGAACTCTTTCATAAGTGGTGTAATCTGATCAATAGGTAAGTTGACTGTTCTATTGACTGCAATCAGAAGCAAAGCAGATAATGATGAAAATAAGGTAATACCAATAGCTGGGGGGAGTTTAAAAAACCTGTGATTAAAATATGTCGCGAAGGCCGCGAAAAAAATGAGCAGAGCAACGGGCTGTAAAAAAGTCATTTAATAAATCTCCTTAGTTAAGATAAAAGTTGTTTTACGTGAAAATGGCATAAAAGCTACACATATAACCTCCGGGTGTCGTAAAGCATTTCTTTACCAAAACAGTATAGATGACAGCTTTAAAAAAAGCTATAACTTTTTCTGCTTTTTTTTGTAAAATGCATTCTTCGTAATAATAAAATTAGATAAGCAGCATTATCGAATAGATATCATTAAAACTTATTGATAAATCTTAATTTTTATCAAAAGTGACTTACACGATTCAATTTTAAATGCTAAAATATAAGAAAAATAAAATAAAAAAAGAGGGTACTATGAAATTTTTAGAAAATAATTTACTTTTTGAAGAAACCAGGCGCGAAAGAGTCTATGACGGCTTTCTGAAAATTGATAAACTATATTTTATTCAGGAGAACGTTTTTGGTCAATGGACAGATGAATTCAGCAGAGAAGTAATATATAGAAGAAATGCCGTTGTTGCACTAATTATAGATCCAAACACCGGAAACTTGTTGTTTACCAAGCAACTAAGACCAGGGAGTTATGTTCAGTGCGAACCGTGGATTTATGAAATGGTGGCAGGGCTGATTGATCCTGGTGAAGATGAAATAACTGCTCTGAAAAGAGAAGCCAAAGAAGAAGCTGGCGTTGAAGAGCTGCATAATATTAAATTAATATCAAGTTATTATCCTTCTGCGGGTGGTTGTACCGAAAAGGTAAGCTTGTATTATGCAGAAGCAGATTTAAGTAATATGCAAAAATGGGGTGGCCATCCAGAAGAAAATGAAATTATAGAATTAGCCGTGTTAACCTTTGAAGAAGCTATGGCATGGCTTGAACAGGGAAAAATAGGCACAGCAAATGGTCATGTTGCTCTATACTGGTTATTATCCCAGAAGTTAGCCGCAAAATAATTTAAGTATAATATTTATATAAAAAAAAAGAAGCTATTATTATAGCTTCTTTTTTTAATTAAGAACTTTTGAATTTATTAACAAGGCGAATTAATTTTATTTCAACCATATTAAGAAAACCTTTAAACCCATTTGAAGAAGAATGCTGAGACCAGCGAACTCCTGCGCATAAAACTAAAAAAGTCCAGACTAATAAAAATAGAAACATACTTTTCTCCCGATATAATAACATTAGTGCCATAACTTTCTATATCATCCTATTTATTCATTATCAATAATAAATAAAATAATAATATTTAAATAATCTATATGGTTGAATTAAGTCAAAATTTGACCAATCGTAAATTTATTGTTATATAATAGTTAATTATACTATTTTAACAGAATAATCAGGCATAAAATAAAAGAGGTGTATTATGGTAAAATTGCACAATCTTAAAGATATAAAATCAAAAGAAATTGATTGCGTAATAAAATACATTAAAGAATATCCTGAAAAGAGCAGCTTTGTATTTATGAAACCTCAGTATTATGGTATTTTACCTGATTATAAAAGAACGTTTTCTCTTATGACAGAAGAATTTTATCAGCATGCTCTGGATACTTATAATATGGATATGATTATTAATGACGAAGAAACGAATAGACTGCTTGAAATATGGAGTTTTCTTGCCTGTGATTATGAAAATGGCACTGTATTCGGTATCATTGATGATAATGACCAGAAATATGTAGTCGGAAAAACCGAAAAGAATAATATCCTGTTTATTGATGAACCTCAGAATATTCCTTATGAGATGATAATTAATTTTGCGTATCCTTATTTAAAAAATAAAGAGTCATTATCTGAACACGAAAAAGATGAGCTAAAAAAGTATTCTCATGCATTAAGGCATTATGAAAATTATATGAAAGAGAACGATATTTTGCTGGACAGTAATAATATTTATAAAGACAGTGAAGGTCATTTATTTTTGCTTCCTGATATGCAATCTAATAAAAATCTTTTTTTAAAAAATAACTTTAATATAGAAAATGAGAAAGCATTTACCTTAACTAATTTACATTACTTATTGGATAAATAATTTATTTTGTATATAATTTTATTATTAATATAATAATATGGATAAAGTGATGCAAAATAATAATGCTGTTTTTTTAAATATAATGAATGAAAAATTGAGTGCAACAACAACACTGGAATTACTTAATAATTTTAAAAACCTTAATTTTTCTATAAAAAATATTGAGAATAAAGCAGATTCAGATAAATTATTATCTTCAGTATTTTTTAAATTTAAACATGACAACAATACAGAGAGCCAAAAGGATTATTACGATCTTTACAAAAAGTTAAAAAATATACTGTGTCTGGAAAATGGATTTGATTTTGCAGAAAATTATGTTTTTCGTCATTTTTTAAAAGAAGCCGAATTTTCAAATTTAATCGAAAACATTTATACTTCCGAAGATAAAGAAGTGGCGATAAATATTTATAATACCGGTCTATTAAGAGAAATTTTATCAGATGGGTTTTTTGACTCTTCTTCTTATACCAGGGCTGCCGAAAAAGCTCTGACATTGCTGGATTTCAATACTCTAAATGAAGATGACGAAAATATTCTTTTTGAGTTTTCAAGAATTGAAGAAATAGAATCATTTAAAGATTTTATAAGTAAAGATGTTTTACAGAAAAAAAATAAGAGCGGTTTTAATTATATAGACAGATATATAATAGAAAGCAGAAATTCACAATGGCAAATTGATGATGATTTTTTTTCATATTTACAAAAAAATCAAGAAGTGAAAATATCTCAGGCAGAAACGGTATATGCTCTTTTTAATTGTGATTGTCATGAAAATACGTTCAAAAAAATAATATCGGATTTAGATATTTCTTTATTCGAGAAATTGAAGAATTGGGATTTTAATGAACTATGTGTGCATTTGAATGAAGATGTTGAGGAAATAGACAAGTATGGACACAATTATGATAATTTTAAAAGAAAAGCATTTTATTTTTTTACAACAGTTATGGAAATTCAAAAAAGTATGTCTGTTGATAAAGAGACATTAATCAATTTAATTGAAAAAACTAAAAATATAGTAAATCAAAACGATATAATCACGTTAATTTATGAGCAGTGCATTAATACAGATAATCAACCATTGTTTTATGAAATAGCAAAAGAATGGATAGAAAAAAATAGTCAGCCTGACCAAGATGTTGATAACAAAAAAATATCAAAATCATTGATAACATTTTTATCGTTAGCGATGAATCCAAAAAGAATCATAGAGGAAAGTGAAGAAAATATAATGAAGATGATTATTCAGAATAAAATCACCTCATCATTGTTTAAAATGATTATAGGATGCCATTCAAGTGCACTACTTTTTTTCGCCAGAACATTTATAAGTAGCGTTGATGAAAAATGGATTGGTATCTTAATAAATGCAACAACGGAAGATATTGTATCAAGCCAGGAGAAAATTAAAAATTATGACGAAAAGGCAGCAGAGTATATCTTTGGTGATAAAGGAAGACTCATGCAAAACAAAATGACAACTGAAATTTTCCAGAATAAATTATTAAAAATATTAATTAAAAATAATGATAAGCCGAAACCGGCAAGCAGGATCTAATGAGGTGATTATGTATAAGTGGATTTTAGATATACCTTTTGAATTAAGACAATGGGCAGGATTAAAAAAAATAAAATGGATGGCAGAAGAAAAAGTTTTTTATTTTGAAGCAGAAGAACTGCCCGAAGAATTTGCACTTTTCAGACCAAAAGCATTTTCTTATTCCTGGAATAAAGAAAGAAAAATAAACAAGACTAAAATGTTTCCTGAACTTGCAACTCCTTTCTGGCATCCAAGAGAACACCAATCTATTGCAAGTCAAATGATTTCGGCTGCTTATAAAGCTAAATTACCTGGTTTTTTGTTAGCAGATGACGTAGGTTTAGGAAAAACAGTCTCTGCATGGGATTTTGTGCGGGAAGAGAAAAATTTTAAAAATGTTTTAATTGTTTGTCCTGTCAGTGTAATACCTCATTGGCGAAATACCATTCTGCATACAGGTCATGCCAAAAAAGAAATATTGATTATAAACTACGAGAGTTTATCTAAGATATTTGAAGAGAAGAAAGGAAAATCTCTTTCTTCGACTCGCGCAAAAGGTAAGCAAAAGAGAATTGCCAAAGAACTTGAAGCACCAGCTTATGATGTCATAATATGGGATGAATCACATAAATGTAAAAATCAGGATAATGCCCGAAGTAAAATGGCACAAAAATTACGTGCAAAAACTCAGTTTTCAATCTGGCTTTCTGCAACAGCAGGTCAGACCCCTCTTGAACTTAGTTATCTGTCTACTCTTTTAACAAAACAGACAGGAATAAAGGTATCCACAAGTCTTGATTTTGAAATATGGTGTCAGAAAGTAGGTCTGAGTGTTGAGCGTGGAAATTTTGGGAAATGGATATGGAATTATAATGAAGAAGATGCAAAAAAGATTAATAGCTGGCTTTTTGGTGGAAAAATAAAAGCGGGTATAAGAAGAACACCAGTAGAAATTGCTGGTTGGAAAGAATTACAAAGGGATCTTTATCCGGTTGATCTTTCGATTAATGATAAACAGATTTATGAAGAAAGCTGGAATATTTTCAGGCATAAAGAAATGGGAGAGCGTCTGACTAAAACAAAAGCCTCTGAAAGTATTTTGATAAAAAGTTTGCGTTTCAGGCAAAAGAGTTCGTGGTTAAGAATAGAAAATACTGTCGAGTTAATTGAAGAATATATTGAAAATAATGTTCAGGTTGCAGTTTCTGTAGCTTTTGTTGAGACACTGAATCAAATAGCTGATTTACTTGAAAAGAAAAAAGTAAAGGTCTCTCGTATTCATGGCTCATTAAGTTCTAATGCCAAAGAAGAAGAACGCCTTGCATTCCAGAGAGGTGAAAATCAGGTTGTATTGTTTACCGTAGAAGAAGGTATTTCTTTACATGAAGGTGAACATAACGAAGTTCCCAGAGTTTTATTAATTCATGATATAAGATGGTCTGCAATTCAAATGGCTCAGATAGAAGGACGTTGTCACCGGGATGGTAAGTTTGCACCGGCTATCTGGCTGTATTGCGAAGATACCATAGAATATAAAATAGCAGGACTTTTAATACAAAAAATAAAAGGCATGAAAAAAATGTTAGGTGATGATACTCAGCTATTGAAAGAAATAGAAGAACTACTTTTGAAGCAACATAAGTCATGATATAATAATAAAAATGATCAAAAAGGAACGCTATAATGACTAAAAAATTAATTGAACAGGTAAGTTTCTCTATAACAGGAGAATTCATGACTAACTATGCACGTGAAAGAGCACTTGAAGGAGAATGGGATAGTGCTATAAGTTTTTTAAAAGATAATCTTATAGGAATGACAGAAGAACAGGCAGGTCATGTTGTTAGCGGTCATGCTAAAATTACGGGAGACACAAGATTAAGAAATATTACGATGGAACAAGATGATGATTCAGAAGAATATAAAGCAAGCTTGAGAGAATTTTATTTTGATGGTCTGTTTTCGCATAATAACGTTATTTATAAAGCGCTGGAAGTAATAAGAGAAGATTCCATTAAAGAAATGGCAAAAAAAGAAGGCATTCGTAATATGTCTAATCATGATTTTTATTCTATTGATCTTGTAGAACATCTTATTAAAGATAAACATGAATTTATTTTTACCATAGACGATTATAACCATCTTCTTGCAAGACGCACATATCATGGAGAAATTGTTGAATTTATGGACAAAAAAGAAATCCCATCTCTTGAAGATTTTTATGAAGCTAATTACAATGCACAATTAAGTCCAGATGGGGAGTTAAAGAAGGCAGAGGAAAAACTTAAAAATAGAATTCTTGCTGTATGTGAAAAAAGAGGCGTTACATGGAAAACTGAAACCGTTTTAGTTGATGGTAAAGAACATAGTCTCAGGTTTCCAGTCGAGATTATGCAAGCTTATATTGAAAAAGAAAGTCATAAGTTCTGGACGCCTGTTTCTCCAATAGGCTGGAAAATGCAAAACGATTCAGCCTGGCATACCGATTTATGGCTGGCGATGGGATTAAGTTCAGAAGCCTCTTATGATTTTGATAGTGATACATTTAAAGCTTTTCAGGAAGTGGTAAATAAGTATCGTTTTAAAGATTTACGTTCTGATAATTTTGTTAATTTGACACATATTCCCCTGCTTCAGTTTACAGGAACCGTTAAATTTGAAAACAGTGAAAATATTACAGATCGAGACATTTTAATTTTACCAAATGCCAATCTTAAATATGAAAAAATTGCTAAAAAAGCAGGTATTGTTGTTGTTGAATCTGGTACAGAACTCTCTCATTTAGCTATGTATGGAAAACAGGAATCTCTGCCTGTATTACAAATGCGTAAAGCTTTAAGCATATTTAAAGAAGGAGAGGTAAGAAACGTAGATTTTATCAATCAGACAATCAAACTTTTTCAGGAAAAACCAGCCGTTAAAAGACCAAAATTTTAAAACAAACAAGTATCAAAGGTGTAAGAAAAGCTTTAAATAAAAATAAAAAGATGGTATTATCCTCGTAAATGAGATTAATGCCATTTTAAATTTTAAGTTTGTGAAAAAAATAACAGTAATAAGCATCAGGCATTAAAATTTTATAAGAATTCCCATTCTTAATTAAATGAATAATTAAGATAATCGTATGGATTTAAATATAAGAGAGAAAAAAGATGTTCATGAAAAAAGTTACCGTTATTAACGAAGAAAAAGAAATTGTTGGTTTTATTTTAGCTCCCGAGTCTTATAAAGACAGTCAGATTTTATCAAATATGTATCAGACAAATGTAAAAGTACGTGCCATGCTGGATCAGGATATTAGCTTCTCCATGCAGTCAGAGATGCTGGCACTTCCAGAAGATTTGTATCCTGAATGGAATAATGAAGATCCTGATGCCGTTGTTGTTTGCCATTAATAGTGATTAAGGTTAAAATAAGGTAAGGATACCTTATTCAGGAGAAAAACCGTGATTCATTTTATTGAAGATTCTGCAATTAATCTTGTTAATGCTGCGTTAAGTCATAGACTATACGTGCCTAATTTTTCATTACGCCATTCTCTTCGTGCTTTTACCTTTCATAATGAGAACAAAGAGTCTTTATCTACGACATTTAATGCATTAAAAGCAGGTGTAAAACCTGAAGAAGCAAGTAAATATTCAACATTTAAGATTAAAGTTATTGCAGAAGACAACAACCCTTTTGGTGTAGCGGTTTTTGATCCTACTGATTCATTTACCGTTCAAATTTATATAAAGAAAGCTTATCGTCAAAAAGGGTATGGCACACAGCTTTTACAGGAATTGTTATCTTGTATTGAAAATAAAGAAGATATCTGTGTAGGAAATGGGGTTAAAGGTAGTATGGAATTCTGGAAGAAGAACCTTGAAGAAAAATGTATAGATGCTGCTTCATTACAATGGCATAGTGATACAATAAATGTGGAAAAAGCGGAAAAAAAATTAAAGACCCTAGCTTTTTAAATTAAAAAAATCATAACAAAAAAGAGAGGCTGACCTCTCTTTTTTTATAGTTTAAGCTATTCCCATTTTTTGTCTTCTTGCTGCAATGGTATGCTGATTTTCTGAACTTTTACCAAAAACACGTTCAACGCTCAGGTATTCTTCCAGGCAAAGACGGGTTAAATCAATACTAATTTCCACTGCTTCTTTATTATTTTTTTTACTTTCGGCATTATTGTTAAGCATAAAATCCTCTCTTTTAATCTTATAATTTGTTTCTATATGTGTATTATAACACTGATAAAGATAGCTTAAAAAGAGAGAAAAGATAAATATAGTGTGAGCCACTTAACATAAACGTAACATTATTTTAAATATTGATTTATTTGTTTTAAAATAAGGAGTATAAATATAAATTTTGCTTAAAAAAGCAGAATTTATGGTGAATAAATAATCATTGTAATTAATAGCAATAAGTTGTATGCTTTTTGAGCGATAAAAAAAGAGGTAAAATATGAAAAATTTTGATTTAACTATTAAAAATCTGGAGAATAAAAATTTATACTGGCGTCGTCGTTATCAGGAAGTTTGCCGATTACGCAATCTTTTGGATTCTTCAGAAATTAACGAAGTTGATCGAGTTAATTATGTAGATATTTTGGACAGTCAGTTAGGTTTACTCAATCAACAATCATTTTATGTGATAGAAAAGAAAACCAAAAGTTCTTTTGATTTACCTGTGTCTCTTTTTTATTCAAATGAATACATTATAGATATGAATAATTTTATTCCGTCTAATAGAAAATTGTTAGAAAAATTTTTACTAACTGAGAATGAAGCAGATTATATTATTCAAAAGCTCAATAGTTATAATAAAGGGAATACTTATCTGCTTATAAAACAAAAAGTAAAGCTCCCATAAGGAGCTTTGTTTAAATTTAATTAAAAATAATATCTGAAATATACCAGCTCTCATATAATTCAAGAGGATTATAGTGTGAGAAAAGCAATTTGTTTGAAGAAAATGACATTTTATCAAACAGGTTATGCTGAGCTATGTAATTAAACATGACCACCAGACTTTCATTGCGATTTAATTTATGCTGAATGCTGATAAGTTTGTATAACTCATAAGCATTTTTGAACGGCTCTTCAATCGTATAATTACGTGTATTCATGGTCTGAGTGATATCACAAATATAACGAATAAGATTTTTATTGTATTCGGCATTATCAATGCCTGAAACAAAGAAAAGTTCATTTTTGTAAGAACCTGTCATAAGTTCTTTAACGGGATACCCCTGATCACAAAAAATAGAATACACTTCGCCTTTGGAAAAATGTAAACGAAATTTTTTTTCTTCGTCCAGAAGATTTAAAACATATCCCAGGAAATTTTGAATTGAATTACGTACATCGTATCCTCGGTATTCTGTTAAGTTAGCAGGATTATGTTTGAAAGTTTGTTCAATAAAATAAAAAAGTGCTTCTTTTGAAATAATTTTTTCATCCTGAATTTTATCAATAAAATGAGTGATTATCATAGTGTCTCCTCATAATGGCTATTATATATAGGGGTAGATTACTCTATTTTGTGATATAAACCAAGTTTTTTCGTATAAAATGATGAATTAAATGTGATAAAAAATGCCGTACTAACGGTATTTAACATAATTTTAAACTGAAAGTTTGATTAATGTTGTTTTCCAGTCAGTGTCGCCCAATATAACAAGACCTAATTCTATGAACTCACAAGCATCAGGATCGTCCCAGAATCCTTTGTCTTCAAGGGCAACAGGTCGGTTAACAAAGCCATTAATCAGACCTTCCTTATCTATTGCGATAAACTGAATATATTCAGGTATAGTGATTATAGTATCTACTATGGTGATATCTTTATATTTTATAGTTTTAACAACTTTCATATAGTCTCCTTTTCTATAAGTGATTTACCTCCCCCTGAAGGACGAGGCTTTACGGATTTGGTTGGTAAAAAATAATATTATGATAAAATATTAACAATATCAATTATAATCTGGAAACTTCTTTGTTTTTTTGTGCAGGAATAACCTGTTGTAGTGCTAATTTCTGCTGGCGTATATATTCAAAATAGATGGTTTCTCTTATTTGGGAAAGAACCCCTGGGTATCTGGAATTGGTTATTACCTGATCAATGTACTCTAAAATAGTTTGTTCTTTGTCATTTTTATCGAGCAGGTTAACCTTTTCTGCGATATTATGGTAAAAATGATTAATTAATTTAGCTGCCTGTTCATTTCGCAGGTTGCATGAAGACAAATATTCTAAATGCTTATCGTTAAGACTAAAGAAAAGATAATTAGGTATTTTTTTACCATTGAATTCAGAAAAATCAAAACCTGATATTCTATTGTTATAATTTATTTCATCACCGTTTATTGCCATGACCAATAAGTCAGAAATATTTTTTATTGACATTAAGTTATATTTTTTTGCTTCCAGCCATTCTATTTCTTGCGAAATCTGTTTATGTCTCTCTGCTAAATCATGGGCATTTGAATATCGTTTATACAGTGTTTGAATAAAATTCATGTTATAAGCACCGAACTTATAATTTATTTTAAATGCAGGATGTTTTCCAATAATATTAAGATATTCCATAATATTCTGTTTGTAAGGGAGATTAAATACGGAATGAAGGGCAGACTGATTTATGGTTGCAAAATTAACATCACCTTCCATAGGATTCATGCCAAATTCAAGAACACAACGCCGAAACAATGTTAAGTCCTTTTTCTTATTGCATCGATTAATGATTTTTTGTAAAAAGGCTCCCGATGGAAAATCTGTTAAAGTTCCCTGTCCATTTTGTTCAATAAAAAGCTCCATAAACCGGACATCTTCATTTTCAATTATTTCATAGAAAGGATGCTCATTATAACCAGTAAATTTCGTTTGATGGAGTAAGTTTTGATAAAACGGCATTTCTGTAATTTCTTTATAGAGTTCAAAATCATTTTTTCGTATGGTATGAAAAAGTAGAAAACTACTATTGCCATAATGCTGTAAAGGCACAGCGCCTTTTTCAAAAAGAGTGAAGAAAATATTTTTTACATGTTCAGGACTGTTATTCAGATAATAATATTTACAAAGCTCGTTCATAATTTGTGGAATGTTTTCACGTATACGATATTGAGGTTGTGTTAAAATATAATCAACCAGGTAAAAAGGGTTATTAAGATGTTTGTTGTGAAAAAGCGCATTTTTTAATGCCGAGTTGATAACATCTTTTTTAGCAGGCTCTTCAATTCCGTCTTTTTCAAAACGAAGAAAGTGTTCAATATTTCCAAATTTAGCAGCAACTGTCAGTAAATTATATCCATTTTTACTTAATATATTTCTATTTACGGATGGGTGATTATATATGAACTCAAAAATAGAAAAATCACTTTCCTTATTACTTCTTACAGACAATGCCGCCTCTAATGCACACATAACGAGGGGTACATCTTTTTTAATCTGATTATTATAATTAATTTTGTCACCAAAATGAGCAACATATTCAAAAAATTGATTGCTGTTATTCGAAAGAATCGCTTCCTGAAATGCTGTTGTTCTTGTGCTTTTTTTGATAGTTAAAAATTTTTTTATCTGATAATCGGTCAAAGCCATAATGTTTCCTTATAGGTGTCTGATATCAATTATTATTCATGACAATAATGGAAAAATTGGTGAATGAAATTGCTATATACCACTGAGCAGTTATAATAATATAAACAGATGCAAAATACAAAGGATAAATAATGAAATATATTGATAAAGGCGATATTCTTGAATTAATAAAGAAAATAAGTAAATCTTCTAACCCAGAAAAAGATGCAAATTATGAAATGTTGTCAAAATATCAATATGGTCAATTGACAGTAAGAGATTTTGACAACAGAAGTGTCGCATATAATATGAATATTATAACAAATGGCATACTGAAACAAAAATGGGATGAAACGCTGATTTCAAGTCTGGAAAATTTAAATTTAATATCAGCAAATAGTTCAGGTATGCATTATTATCAGGTTATGGATGATCGTTATATGGGTTTTGCGGATGTTTTTGCTTTTGCATTAAACAATGCTGAAAAATTAAAACTTGATAAAAATACAACAACCTATTTGAATGGAAAATTGCGGGATAAAGAGTTTTATTCTACTCCAACAAAAGATGGTAATAAATTGTATGGTTTTAAAAATGACGATATTAAAAAAGATACGCCTTATCTTGCCCTGTATGGAATAAGAAATAATAACCCTTATGTTCTTAACTTTCTTTATCAAGATATAATAAAAAATAAAGATAAATACATATCGCTTGTTGCCTCACAGGTAAAGTTTGCTAATTTCAAAAATATGATTGAACATTTTGAACAAAAGAATATTGATTGGGAAAACTATAAAGATATAAAAATATCTTCTGTCTCCAAGATTTTTATGAGTTCTAACTTTTTGCTGAATCTGGCGAAAAGCTCAAATTTAAGTAATGCTCAAAAAGATATTATAGATTATATTTTTGAAAAAGATCAAAAACTTATGAAAAAAATTATAAGTAGTGCTGGTCTTAAGGGAATATATGAAAAGACCAAAGAAAAGCAGCAAGAATCAAAAGATCTTTTTTTAGTTGCATTACATAATAACAATTATGCGTTTATTGAAGCACTATTAAAAAATGGTTATGTGTTAAATTCAAAAGAAAAAGCAATTAGTGATCTCAATGGTTTACATGATAAAGTTGAATCTGTTGAAAAAAGTGAAACCAGCGAAATCGTAAAAATAAATAATAAGATAAATGATATGATATTAAACGGCAATACAAGCGATATTATCGAATTTGCAAAGGCGTTATCACAGAAAGATTTGGAAGTGTTAAAAGAATTTCAAGACAAATTCAGTTATACTGCTGTTTTAGTAAATAAAATGGATAATAAATCCGATTCTGAAAGACATACTCATTTAATAAAATTAAGTTCAAATAAAGATCTTACACCATTTGAAGTGTTAATCTGCAAAGAACCAGAAATTTTGCTGACGTTAAACAATAAAGGTTTTGAAGGATTTCATAAAGAAGTAGCTAAATATGCAATGAAACATTTTTTCAATAATCTTTATTTTAATGGGAAAGTAAACTACGAAGATCAGATTGTTATAATAAAACACGCATATGCGAAATTAAGTGATAATGAGAATCTTTTATTAACGCATGAAATACTGAAAGGAAAACCAGGGTCAGTTTATGAAGTTATGATAGCTGCTGATAAAGCGATTAATTGTATGTTAAAAGAAGGTGTAATGAAAATAACAGAAGAAAATAAACCTTTATATGCAAGTCGTTTAATATCTCTTTATTCTGCATATTCAGTTGAAGAAAAAAGAGAACTTTATGGAAAAGATAAAGAAGAAATAGACAATCTTTTTATAAGTAAATATATTGATGAGATTACTAATAAGATGACTGATAAGGATGAGAAATTAATAGAGGATATACTATTATTAACTGAAAAAGAAGAGACTCTGCAACAAAAAGCAATAAAAAGACTAAATAAAAGAAATTCAGACTGGAATGATCTTTCTACGGTTATTGCTCATATAGAAAGAAAGCTTCTAATGAAAAATACAAATCAGATATCTTCTTCACCTGTTATTAAAAGCAGATTATAATCAAATTACTAATAATAAAAGCAGGCTCAGAGTCTGCTTGTTGGAGAAAATATGGAAAGTAATAACTATTTAAAAATGTTATGTAATATTGATAATAAAAAATCATATGAGTCATTTATAGGTCTGGTTAAAAATATTATTAAAAATGAAGAAACAGAAGAAAAAGAAATTAAATCCATTGTTAAACATGTTATAGATAACTATGTTGTAACGCCTGAAATAATAAAAGATATAGAAACTATATATCCTTATATTTATTCGGATACAAACAATGTATTGCTGCTTATGAGAAACATTTATTTTAATAATCAATATAATGCTGAATTTGATTTTGATTATAATAAAGTGACTAACGCGTGGTTAAAACAATTAGAAAAAATTAACCCAGAAATTATTTTTCAGAATATTAAAGTCTTTGAGTTTATTGCTGAAAAAAATCCATCACTTGAATTGAATTATAATCTCGAAAGTCGAAACCGTATTTTATGTACACTGATAACTTCTCTGCCTCTTATTGAACAGGCATGGGAAAAGGTAGATAAACAGAAATTATTGTTAAATAATAACTGGGAATCATGGTTCAACGGTTTTTCAGAAAGCCTAAAAAATAATACCAAAAAAACATTTCACCTGACTTTTTTTTTAAATGAATGGTATTCTTATATTAAAGATGTTGATAATGAAAAAGCAGAACCAATAAAGAAAGATATTATTTCAAAAATTAAAATGATGACTGATTTAAAAGAAATACGTAAAATCCGAAACTGGGATACATATGAATCAGGAAATGGGATAAACATTATTTTTGATATAGCAGATAATATAATTGGACCTTACGTAATAAGAGCCAATGAAAAAATAGGGAGTATGGCTCATATTAACGATTTTGTTAATCTGATTGCAGAAGAAAAGTGGATGTTAAATTTAAAAAATCATAAAAATCAAACACTGAGTGAAGTTTTATTTTGCAAAGCACCTATAAAAGAGATATTAACGGCGATATTAAAATCCGAACCTGATTTTGTGCATAAAACAGGTATGCTATTTAATTTTGAAAGATCAGCGTTTGTTTTAAAAGAAAAAAATTCAAAAATTGATTTATCTAAATTAAGTTCTGAATTTTGGTTTGGTAAAGAAGAGAATTTTGCAGATCTTTTTGAACATATATCAAAAATACCCTTTAATGCAGTTTCTCCGTCTTCACTTTCCAGTGGTACGAATGTCGTTTTTGATATCTGTGACGCGTTATTTTATTATTATGATTTAAAACCCTTAAGTATTGATTTAAAAAATATAATGTTGCAAAATGCGGTAATTCACGCAAAAAAGAAACCAAGCATTAAAGAGCATCTGATGTCTTCTATTATAAGAAATGAACTGGTAAAACCGTATAAGTTTGACCAAGAAGTCTATCATACTTCACTTCAGAGTTTTATGCAAAAGTCAAAACTTTATACTGATCCTTTAATGGAAGAGGTAATGATTACTTGCGAAAAAGTGGAATTAAGTAAAAAATTGAATTCAGAAATATCAGTAAATTTAGTAGCAAAAAGATTATAATAAAAAAAATATAAAAAAAGATTAAAGTTTTATTTAATCTGTTCGATAATGGTAAAAGCGATAGTCGTTCTATCGCTTTAAATAATATCAAGGAAATCAATTATGTCGACAGTAATTAACACCAACGTCCTTTCTCTTGTAGCACAAAAAAATCTGAATAAAGCACAAGCTTCTCTGGGCACCTCAATCGAACGTCTTGCTTCTGGTCTTCGCATCAATAGTGCCAAAGATGATGCAGCAGGTCAAGCAATTTCTAACCGTTTTACCTCTCAGATTAATGGTCTTAATCAGGCTTCACGTAATGCTAATGATGGTATTTCTATGTCTCAGACAGCGGAAGGTGCGCTGAATGAAATAAACAACAACCTGCAACGTATTCGTGAATTGACCGTTCAGGCTAAGAATGGCACTAATAGTACCACAGACGTAGATTCATTGCAATCAGAAGTTACTGCTCGTCTTGCAGAAATTAATCGTATTTCTTCTAAAACCACTTTCAATGGTATCAATCTTCTGGATGGCACTGCAGGTACTGCTGGTAAAGTGAATATTCAGGTCGGCTCCAACGATGGCGACACTATTGAAATCGATTTGTCAAAAGCAAAAGCAGATACCACTACTTTGGGTGTAAATGGCTTGGACCTGACCACTGTTACTGCGTCAGGTGACACTTCTCTGGCAGATATCGATGCTGCAATTGCAAAAATTGATACAGCTCGTTCAGGTCTGGGTGCGACTCAGAACCGTTTTGAATCAACCATTACTAACCTGAATAATACCGTAACTAACCTGAGTTCAGCACAGTCTCGTATTCAGGATGCAGATTATGCAACAGAAGTTGCTAATATGTCTCGTGCTCAGATTATTCAACAGGCAGGTACCAGCGTTCTGGCAAAAGCTAACCAGTCAGCACAAAGTGTTTTATCACTTCTGCAGTAATTATCTTTATATTTTTATCATTAACACCTCCTTTTGGAGGTGTTTTTGTTTATGTATATTTTCCGATTTTTTAAAAAGTGATATACTAAGAATATAAAATAAAAAAGGATTAGTGAAATGCAAAAAAAGAATAAAACTCAAAAGCCCATCACTGTGTTAGGCAGATTAAAGCATTATTTTGCTGAATTTGAGAAATTAGATTTTGTTGCTAATAAAAAGGTATTGAATAAATCAATGCCAAAAGATAATTATGTAAATTATTATCAGCAGTATAAAACAAAAGGCGTTGAAAACGATCAGGTGATTATTTATCGTTTGCAGGATGAAAATTTTTCATTAGGTATAACAATTAATAACATAAAAAGTAAAGACGAAGCAGTTTTTAAATTAGGATGTAAATTATTTGAAAAAATGGACAAAGAAAACCGAAAAGGTCTTCTGATAAATACAGAAGAAATGAACTTCGAACAATTCCGCGAAAAGTTTAGTCTTTTTGTGAATGATTTAGCAACACTTTCTCTGCGAGAAGCATTGTATAAGAATTTCAGTCTTAATGTTCCACAAAATGAAAAGATAAAAGACTTATTGATCGACAGTTATGCATTATCCGAAAATCGCGAAGACAGACTTGAATTTGTTAAACTTGTGATTAATGAAAAAAAAGCAATAAATGATGCAGAAAAGAAAAGCATAGAAGAAAACGTTAAAAAACAACTTAAAAAAACCGATGTTTTTAAAGAGATTGAAGATATTGATCAGCAAATTGATTTATTAAAGAAGAAAAGACATGCCAAAAATCAGGAATACTCAAATATTAAAAAGCACTTATTAAGTGAAACAAATTATGACCAGGTATTAATTGCAGAGTCAAATTATGAAAGAACATTAAGAGATATTAAACATAATGAAGATTTAACCGTCGAACAAGCAGAAAAATACTTAGGTCAGACACTGGAGTCTTTATATATTGAGAGGCAGAAACAATCATTGTTGTCCGACCCTGTTTTGCAGAAGAAAAATGAAAACAAAAAAACGAATCGAATTTAATAATATTCCTTAGCTATTTTTCTGTGTTTAGCTGGACAGCTAAGGAATAATTAAAATGAACAGGCAGGCATAAGCCTGCTTTTCTATTACAATCGCACTGGCATTAAAACCTCCGTTGCCGCACTGATTTTGGAAAGACGAGACTTATCAATGACAGTTTCTATTTGGTTATACATATCTTTACTGTAATTCTTTAAATTATTCATAATACAATAAGGATAATGAGAAGGCTGATAAGGATCAATGCCTCTTTGAATAAGTAAAGACAAAATACTCATTTGTTCTGGGGATATTTGTTTTTGTTTAGCGTGAATCATTTCTAATATACGAAAATTAACACAATTGAAACCTTCGATAGAAATTTGTTCAGTATTGACTCCTTTATCTAAAAGCGCAGATATCAATTCAAAATCTTTAATATAAAAAAGACAGTTCTCTTCTCTGAGAGACAATTTATGCATATTTTCAGGAAGCATGATAAATTTTTCTTCTAATATATGCTTATCGAGAAAGGTAGAAAATACTGGATATTGTTCCCTCTGAAATTCTTTATTGACATCATTTTCTTTTTTGTCATGAACTTCCCCTTTTTCAGATGATGGAATTTTACTTATTTCGAACATTTGAATATGATTATCTAGTTGTTTTTTAAGCATATCTGCAAGCAAATTCATTTGTTGATAATACTTTAAGTCAGCATTGTTTAAGTATTGTAATCCAGCAGCAAAAAGTGCTTTTTGATTATTCTCTGAAAAATCAGCAATACTGAAATTAAGTATCAAATATTTAACAATCTCTTCATCGGAAACAAAAACTGAAAATTCAAGCAAATTAATATCTTCTTTTATCATATTAATTATTTCTATTTTTTGACTGGAATTTTTTAACACGTTATAAAAGCTTTGAGTGATTTCTTTTCGATCCCAGTGTTTACTTTTTTTCATTTGTTGTAAGCTTAATCCATATTTAATTAAATATTTAAATATGAATAAGGTATATTTTTGTAATCTTTCTGGAAAAGATAAAAGACAATCAAAAATACTGTATGTATTTTTTTCTTTTTTATTATCCAAATCATTAAGGATATTTAAAACCACGTCTTTTTCACTTTCGTCTTGCTCGTCTATTGGATTCTGTGAATCTGTACAGTAAATATAATTAGGGCTAACGCCATGATAAAGCAGGGATAAAAAATAACGATAATCTTTTTTTTCACTCTGACAATATAAAGCCTTACTGTAATCCATATTCTGATTTATTTTTAAACCTGCTTTTAAAATGTTTTTTATTTGATAGCGAGGATAGTGATGACAAAGAACTTCTGGGTCATCAAATTTTAAATTTTGTTTAAAAAGATCTTTCAGGATATCTTCATTTCTGATACCAATATATTCAAATGAACTGAAATCAAAAATTTCACGTATGATATTAAAACGTTTATCAGTAAAAAATCCTTTGTTTTTTAATAACTGATAAGTGCTGCTGAATTTGCACCGATCAAGTACGCTTAAACCCCTTATGTGGTAGTGCAAATCAATTCCATTTTCAACAAGAAAATTGGCAATCTTTTCACTTTTTTCACCATAAGTCATTAATAAATTATAATTATTTTCAGGATTGAGTATGTTAATGTTTCCACCATTATTAATATATTCTTTTATATATTGATAAAATGCTTCCATATCATATGTTGGGTTATGGAAGAGAGTAATGGTTTTAGGAGTAAAAAGGATTTTATAAAAATCGGGATGTTCTAATAGTCCTGATTTGCAAACTTCGGGAATAAAAGAATTTGGCATATCTTTTAAATAATATGTATCTCCATTTGTTAAAATATCAACATTGTGGCTGATAGCAAATTTAATAATATTAATATCATCTTTATGATGGTAAAGAATATTGTTATCATTTTTGTCTACTGCATGAATGTCAGCACCTTTTTCCTCAACCAAATATTTTAACGATTTATAATGTGAATTCATTAAGCAAGTTTCGCCATCTTTATTTTTATGGTTGACTGGCACACCAATCTCACAAAGGTATTGAGTCGAACGAAGTGATGGCGTATAAAAAAGAACACTATCTTTTGTATCCTTAGAAATATGAAAAGGATCTACGCCTAAACCAACAAGATATTCCAGAGTATCTTTGTCATTAAGAAATAAAGTATTATAACCGTCTTTTGAAAGATGAAAAATATCAACGTTTTGTCTGACTAAAAATTCACACACCTCTCTATTACTGGAATTTAAAAGGTTAAATCCAAATTCATTTTTTCGGTGAATATCAAAATTTAAATGTTTAAACAGATATTCAGCTATCTCAATAGAACAGCTGTTAAAAACGCAATCAGTAACACTATAATTACAGATTTGCTGATGGTTTACACCTTGTTCGACCAAAAATTTAAACTTATCAAAAGGCTGACTGTTATTAGTATAATTAAAAAGGGCATTTAATCCTTCGTGTGTTGTGAATTTAAAATCAATCCCGTGATTTATTAAAAATTTTGTTTTTTCAAGAGTACACTCTGGCATGAATATAGCATTATATCCTATATTACTCCGGGAATTGACATCAAGCCCGTTGCGAAGCAGGTAGCCAATTTCGTCAAGATTATCTGATTCAAATAGTGTTTTAATTTCTGGGGTTGAATAATCCATATAATATTCCTTATAAATTTTTCATATTGTAATGGAAAAACAAAGAGGATTCAAAAATAAATAAATAAAAAACCTTTATTGAGAAATAAAGGTTTTTTATATTAATAGATCCATAATCAGATTCTAAGTTTTACAGATTGATTCGGTGCATTAACTTGTATCAAGTCTGTGAGTTCACGTTTTTCACGATTGATATATTCTTCGATATAAAGTTTTTGAGCAACTTCTTTTGCTTCATCCGATAAATAATCAAATGGTGCTATTCCTTCATGATTATAAACAAAAAGATTAAAATCATTATGCTTAAACCATGCTATGTCACTTTCCTGAATTATCTTTTTTGCAAAGGAATGCAAAAGCGTATTTCCGTTTTCGTCAGGTGTTTCGAGAATTTTTTTAAAGACTTCACTTTGTTCATGGTATTCGATATATTGTTTAATAAAATCGGTTTTGCAACTTCGAAAAGACATCATTTGATGCAAAGATCGGTTCACATCTAATATTTCTGAGTAATTATCAAGTAAATAGGGCATAAACTCTGTACGGTTTAAGAAAGAACAAATATCCATGAGTTGATGTATTGTTTGTGTTTCACTTAGCTCCGGTATAAATTCAAATGCAAGATCTGCCTGAGATTTATCAAAGGTAGTAATGGGAACCAAAGACTCAAAATTGTTTTTGAAAATATAATCAGGATTGTTGTCAATAATGAAATTTTTCATATAAAGATAAAATAAATTATTATCTCTTGTTTTATCGTTATTGATTTTTTTCTTAGCATAGAAAAGAATAGAAATAATATCATCCATGATTTCAGGATCAGGATTTTGGTTAATAGAACATCCTTTTGAGCTAAAATAATCGATAACTGGAATCTGTAAGCTGGCAATGGCCTGACAATAAGGTGTAATATGACTCTCTTTTTTATAAGAAACCTGTAATGCTTTTGGATGCTTATCATAAAAACTTTTCACTACATTAATATCGCCGCAGGAAACAGCAAAACGTATATGCTCGAGTCCTTTTTTGGTAGAAAAAGGTATATGTGAAAAATTTTCCTGCATTTGTGAATAAGGGAGTTTTATTTCCATTTCTTTAAGTAGCGAAAAAACCGGTTTGTTCAGTGAAATGCTATAAACTAAAGGAGAAAGGTCATTGTAATCTTTTTCAAAAAGCATATCCTTAGGTAAAAAAGAAAGCCATATCTTAAGTGATTCATTTGAAATATTTGATTCCATTAGTAAGTGTAGAAAGTTTTTTTGCTTCTTGTCACGATACGAAGAAAATAATGTTTTTAATGGCATGACGGTATCTGGTAATTCTCGTTCGCCTTTGTTTCCAGTGAATTCTTCTATGTCTTTACCTGTTAATTTTTCTATTTCTTTATCAAATAAGTATGAGCGTTCCTGAAAATAAGCTAATTTAACCTTGGCTTCATAAAGTTGTGTATCCATATTAGAGCCTTCTCTGGATTTATAACCGGATAATACAGAATCAATAATAGAACGATTTTTAGAATCGGCTAAATAGTTCATAATTTTTTTAAACATAAATAACTCCAGATAATTAACAATAATACAGTCATTATATCATATATTTTAATATGTGGTCTATAATCTCTGTGTGAGTTTTTGCTCAACATGACCTGACTGAACATTGAGTGTATGAGAAAGAATATATCGGGATAAAAAAGCACTCAGTTCCGGTATCGTTTTTCTTGTAGCACGTTCACTGATGATATCGATAATTTCAGAAGGCTTTACCTGAATACCTGAGCTTTTTATAAAGTCAGGATCCAGAAGCATTATAAAAAGTTCGCAAAATTGTGCTTTACTTTGTTTTCCGGTAATCTGACTGTTAGGTTTAAACGATTTTAAAACCATTAAAAATAAATCATTTTTATCATGAAAATGTTCAATAGAAAAGATATTCTTTATATCAGCATAGAGATCGCATTTCAAAAGATGAAGTGTAAATTCTTTAAGATCTTCTGAACTCATAAAACTAAGGTTGTTTTCTATTACATAGTCGATAAGGAATGGATTCGTTTTATTTCTATTGTTAATATTGTGGTAAATTTTATTTGAATCAGATTGATTATTATCTTTTTTGTAATAACCAAGGAATTTAAAATTGTAGTGAGTTTCTAATGTTTTAAGAAAATCATGCAAGTATTTTTTAAAAGCAACACGCTGAAAATCTGTCAAATCCAAATCATCTGGTTCAACACTTTGCATTAAAGCGACAGAAAGAAAATCTGGTTTTTCTTTTAAAATATCATGTATTTCATTTTCTTCATGTAAAAAGCGTAACCATTCAATCCCATTACTTATTCCAGCAGTTGTATTTCTATGAAAATTTTCAGAATTTTTCATAAATATAGTTTCTAATAAAGGCATATCATAAGAGACTTCTTTCCTTACCATAGTTTGATATTCAATAGCAAAATTACGCAGTCCCATTTTATGAATATATTTTTTTGAAAGGCGCAGATCATCTAAAAATAATGAAAGCATTCTATGTTCTTTTAAAGGATCTATTTTAAATGCTTCCAGCATAAGTGGAAATGTAATTTCAGTTTTTATCAGAGAATAAGATCGGTCAATAAACTTATTTTTTATATTTTGGGGTAAAAATTTTGATTTAAGCTGAGATAACCGAATAAAATCAATCAATGCCTTATTGTCTTTATTAAGCATATCGCTATTATTGAAAAAATAATCAGAAATAATCACGGTGAGCAATGAATCATCGTCACCCAAATCGTTATAATAATGATTGAATATATTTAAAGCAATATCTCGTTGTGGAATAATTTGTGAAAAAATACCTCTTTTGGGATTATGCATAAATTCATAAAAAGAAAGAATGTAATATTGGTCAGTTGATAGAGGAATAGCATTCGTTAAACCTTCCTCCCTGATCATATTTATATAAATTGCATCAGAATAAATATTTTCATAAAATTGCTTAAAATAATCCACCATAAAATCATTCTGAGTAATAAAAGCTAAACCTACAAAGCTCATGAACATCTGATTCTTTTCAGAAAAAGAAGAAAAAGGAAAACTTTTTTCATGCAGTGTGTCAGGCTCAATCTTTAAATGTGAGCAAAATTTAATCAATCCTTCATGTGAATCGATGCTTTTAAACGAATGAAATAAATTAACAAGTTCTTTGAAAGCTTCAACAGAATTATTTTGCTCATAGCATGAATGCATCTTTTCAGCAAATGGATAATTAATATCAACGAACATTTTTGAGGTTTCCTTTTTATCTCTTTTATTAATCATATCATTATTTTTAAGTCTTTAAAATAACCTGAAATAATGTTTATTCTGAATACCTTTTTAAATAAAAAATACTTGATTCTCTTTTCTTCTTTTGTTAAAGTGTATCTTCTTTAATTTGAGGATAAAAAAATGTTTAATGTAAACCTTCAACGACAACTTTCCCTTTTTCAGTAATCTGAAAGGACGGTTTACACCTCTGTTAAACCTCCTTTAGGGAGGTTTTTTTACGTCTAAATAAAATCACCTTCCCTGTTGTGCATAAAAAAATACTTAAATTAAAAAGGTGAATAAGATGTCAAAATTTAATAAAACTACAAATATTTCATGGGCAAATAAAACATGGAATGTTATAGCTGGCTGTAAAAGAGTTTCTCCTGCCTGTAGAGCCTGTTATGCTGAGGTTGTCAGTAATAGAGAGGCAGAAAGAGGTATTGAAAAATACAAGGGTTTAACAACGATTCCGGTCAATGGCAACAGGCCTATCTGGAATGGTAAAGTTAATATTGCTAAAGAGAAGTTATTTAATGAACCCAAAAGATGGAAAGAATCCAGCATTATTTTTGTTAACTCTATGTCAGACTTGTTTTACGAAGAAGTGTCAGAAGAATTAATTTTTAAAATTTTTGATAAAATGATGGCTTACAACTGGCACAAATACTTAGTATTGACCAAGAGAGAAGCCAGAATGAAGGAAGTGATTGATAAATATTGCGAAGCTAGGAATATCTCAATTTTACCTGATTTTATCTGGATTGGCGTCTCTGTTGAGGACAATAAAAGAGCCGCATTAAGATTACCTTATTTAGAAAGGACCAGAGCGAGCGTAAAATTTGTTTCATGCGAACCGTTATTAGAAGAAGTCGATTTCTCTAAGTATTCTGTAATGGATTGGTATATTGCTGGTGGAGAATCTGTTGAGGTAGGATATGATCCAAATGACGCAAGACCTTTTAATGTTGAGTGGGCAAGGAAGATCAGAGATTTCTGTAAAGAGAAAGGTGTTGCATTTCACATGAAGCAGATTGGTTGTAATCCTGTTGGAGCAGTTAAAACAAGCTTCAAGGGAGATAAGTTGGAAGATATACCAGAAGACTTATTAATCAGAGAGTATCCTAACTGAAAAAAGCCCCTAGCGGGGCTTTTTGTTATTTCAGCAGAAGTTATCCTTTATTGTTATATAAAGATAAATGTTTTGAGATTTTTCACTATCCATTAAATAGGTTTATTCCTTGTTTATTTTGCAAGACAGAGTATGATAAAAAATCGATACAATACAAGAATCATGGAGAAAATAATGAGCCATTCACAGGAAATGAAACTAAAAGAAGAGCTTATATGCTTCTTTCAAAAAGCTATTCATATTAAAGAGCAAAATGAACTCGAAAATCTTTTAGATAATAGATCTCAATACATTAAAACACCGCTGGTCCATATCCAATTAGGTTGGCTTTGTTATATGAAGCAAAATGGATTTTTCGAAGACATGATTTTTCCACAAGGGGGAGATAATGGTGTTTCACTGATGTATGAACTTATTGAATGTCAAAAATTTGAAGAATTTGCATTAATTTATCAGATTAGTCAGTCCTACCCCAGGTGTTTCAGATATAATAGAGATGAAAATGATAAAGCTATAAGAACATTCAGGAAGAAAGATCTCATGATTGCAACTATAAGACTGCTTGATAAAAATCAAAATCTGACCGTTGAAGAAATGAGAAAAACCATAGATTTATCTATTATTGAATTATTAAGCTCGTCTCTTCGTGAATACAGAAAACATTTTTTTGCAATTAATCTCTATCAACGTGAATTTGAAAGAAAACACGCGTCAGAAAAAGACTTAGAATTTGCTGACGAAAAATACATTCATTCTATCTCCGATTTAGAAATCATTTTAGATAAATTTCAACGAGATTGTAGTGATATTTTCTTTAAAGAAAATGAAGATATGATGAGAGAAATTCAACGTAAAATGTTTAATAGGGGGAAAAAATAAAAACAATTCAAAAACAATGCTTTTGCTGAAAAAGCATTGTTTAATTAATTAATTATTTTATAATATACTTATTATAACTAAACAGAGATTAATATAATGAAGTTGAATAATATTCTTAATAATTTAAAATTTTATGATTTTAAAAATCCTGAAACAGTAAAAAAGTTTAAAGAGGCAGATATTGAGTTAGCAGGTATCATGCTTAAAAGATCGCGGAATTTAAAAGATTTATGTTTTCCAGTAAATCATGGTTCGGCCTCTTTATTGTTCGTGACTGAAGACGTTGATAAAATAAAATTATTATTAAATCATGATAGCAGTACAAGTGCTTTTTATAATGCAACTGATAGACATGGTTATCATGTATTGGCTAAAACAAATAATGAAGCGAAGGCTGAATTAATTATAAATGAATATAAAGATAAATATGTGCTTGATCATATTATGTCTGCGCAAACTTTTGTTGAAGCGAATGAGAATGTTAAAATTGTTGACATGTTAATTAAAGTAGGAGGCAGTCCTTCAAAAGGTTACTTTGGTGCAACGGTTTTAGAAAGCGCTCAGAGTATTGAGAAGTTCAAACTTTTGCTGGAGCATGGTGCTAAGATAAATGTATTGACAAAAAATGATATCACCTTGATTGAAAAAATAGAAGAACGCTCAAAATATCATAATTTATACCTGGACGAGTTAATAAACCATAAAAATTTTGATCCAAATTTTAAAAATAATGATGGTCAGGCGATTGTTTTTTTGCTTGATAACAAAAATAAGTTAAAAATAATTGAACATAAAAATTTCGATTTTAATACCAGAAATAATAATAATGAACCTTTATTGTATGTATTTAAAGATAATCAAAAGATTTTAGACGCATTAGTCAAAAAAATAGATATAACAAATCAAAATTACAAAGATAGTATGCCATTTTTTTATATAAATGATGTTAAACATATTGATCAACTTTATCAGTATAGCATACGAAATCAGTTAAAAATGAAAGACCAAAATGGTGAAAATGTTTTGTTTTCAAAAGAGATTTCCGTTGATAAATTTAATTATATTCTGAATAAATTTGAAAAAAATAATGATGACTTACAAGAAGTTATTTTTAATGGAGGAAAAGACAATGTTTGTCTCGCAGTTTCATTAATAAAAAGAAATGAACATGATAAACTGAATAGCCTTTTAAATCATAGTCCTGATTTAGTAAAAAAATATCTTGATGAAAAAGGTAATAATTTGTTTGCTTATGCCACGTCAATTGAACAAATAAATTTATTGCATGAAAAATATAATCTTCCATTAGATCACAGAAATAAAAATGATGGCTATTCAATACTGGAAGGAATGAATAAATGTTTTCCTGATTTTGGGACGAAGACATTTGTAGAATTATTAAACAATAAAGATTTCGATACTGCAACTGCTAAAATGACATATATGTTTAAACAATTTATGCCTTTGGTAAATAAGGATAGCGTACTAGATAAACTGCAGAATAAACCTGAACCAGTTATATTAAATAATGATTTAAAGCTATCGCATTAATAAAAAAGACCTCTAATGAGGTCTTTTTATTTGATTATTTAAATTAAGAAAATTTGTTCGCCCTGATTTGTCTTAAAATTAAGAAAATGAGCACCAACCGTTTTCATAAAATCAATGCATTCTACTGGTGTCATAATCTGATTATCATTATTGATATTTTTAAAATACTGGTCATAATTAGCTGTTGTTTCTTGTTTATTTGTGTTTAAACTCATAAATCTTTGATTAATCATGTAATAGGAATAAGAATACCAAACATCAGTATATTTATTCCTCAAGGAAGTCATTAAATCATTACGACTTTTGTTTTGAATAAATTCCATATTAATAAGATAAGGATATTTTCTTTCTTCATTACCTAATAGCATAACGATATCACCCGTAGAATTTTCCAGTTCTGAAACTATTTGTTCAGAATCAAGATCTGTCAAACTTATTTCAACAATATCGTCAGAATGAGCATAAAAAGATTTAGTGCAGTAATGTAACAGTTTATGATAATTATCAACAACGATTTCAGAAGTACAATGAGAAAGATGGTTTGCGGCTAAAACTACGAAACATTTTTTATTAAGATTATAAAAAACATGCTGTTTTTTATTCTTCTCTAACTGATTAAAGCTCTCCATATAAAGATACGCTTTAAATGCCAGCATGGATTTGTTAAACATAATATAATCAATATAAACTAACTGGTCGTCATCTTTTTTGGAAGCATAAATGCATCCCTTTTTTAAATCTTTAAGGGAAAGTTTGTTTGCCTGCTTCTCTGTGAACTTTAAAGATTCCTGATACTCAACTGAATCCACAGGAAGCAGAATGAGATCTTTTCCACTCCATGCAAAAACACATTCTTCCAGAATCTCACCTTTAGAATTATTAGTATTTGCAATAATCCCAATAAGATTTGAACATGAAATTTCAAACTCAAATCCTTCTGGATGATAGACACGAATCACACTGCGTCCACTGCCAAAATGATAATTATCACGACGAATGTCTTTATTAAGAATAAATCCTTTTGTTGGCATATTATTCATTTCAAAAACAGGAATATCTTTTTTTCGCCATGAATTGAAGGAATCTGCTTTGCGCAAAACATTTTTATCATCCCAGTAAATAATATAAGCAAGTTTACCAGTAAAAGTATCTTTTCTTTCGTTAAATCCTACACACAATCTTTTAGGAATATATAAGTTAGTTTTCATATGTTCTCCTTAAAAAAAACAGCCCTGTCACAAGGCTGTTTCTACTAAAATAGAAATTCAGTACATTATTATTCAAAATGAGAAAGATCTTCTGCAACCTGCTGAAGAATACGTTCTCGTCTTGCATCTTCTGATATGATACTATTAAGTTTGGCTTCTGCCATACTTAAACGTTCTTCTTTTTCTTTAATTTCAAGGGCTGCAATATGTTTTTGAAAATCAAAGACAATATCGTCGAAATTATCACCACCGATTGTGAATTCTTCTTTAATGTTAAGGAGTTTCGCTGATTTTTCAAAAAATTCTTTTTGGCTAAGAATTAATGCCATTGCAGCAACGGTCTCATTCTTTTTCAGGACACGCAGATTAATGTTCATCCCATTAACCTTAAAAACAACTGTTTTTGTTTTCCAGTTTTTTTCGATTTTTTCTTTTGTTTCTGCAACTGAAATACGTAGCTTTTGAACTGTTGCTTCCAATTTCTTAATCTGTTCGTCAATAGTCTGAGTCATTTTTTTCTCCTCTTTAAATTATGAGTAATTCTATCATTTAAGACTGGGAAAAGCAAATATTTAAGCAAAGAAAATTCAATGTAACTCTTTGTATTAAAATGAATTTTAAAAAAATATTTATCCTTTTTTTTAAAACAATTATTGAGTGATTTACTCACCTATAAAGGAAGAATTAAGAATTAGGCAGATAAAATAATTATATACATTAAGGTGTTTTTTAATTTAATTTATGATAAAATCTGTTTTTAATAATGCATGGAGAATGAAATATGAAGATTTATATTCTGACAAGTTCCTTATATAAAGAAAAAGAGCTTTCGCGCTACTTTCAGAATGTTGGTCTGAAAACTCATCATATGACAACTCTCCGGGAAATTGATAAACAGAGTCTGCTTGATCCAAAAGATTCGATGGCACTCATTGTTTCAGAGCAAACCAGACTTGTTAAAAAAGAAACAGGAAAAGAGTCCAGTTTATTGGATTTTGAAGAAGTTGTTCACTTCTCCACAGTTTCAGCTATGCATTTAACCTATGAAAACGGAAAAGTTAAAAAGCATATAAAGAAATATAAATCCTCGGTATCAGGTTTGATTTTTCCTAATCTTAAAACACAACGTCAAGACGTATATGACTGGGACGAAATTTTTGTTTCTGAAAAATCTATGTTGTCTTATCAGGAAATGAAAGATAAAGATATTAAAAACTCAGCTCGCGATCTGGCATTTTCAAAATTCATAGACGATATGGATGATTTATTCAAATTTTCCGAAAAGGTTAATTTAAATTTTAATAAATCAAGTGAAGACGCAGTTATTTCATTTGAACCATTTGTTGAAAACCTGTTAAAAAATAACCCTTATTATAAAGTATGTAATAATAATCTTTTTTTTAAAACATTACTTGAAAATACTATAGCACAAGGCTTGTTTGTCAGACGAGCAGAAGACAGAAGTCAGCGCAACTACTGGCTACCTGGATTGAATGCAGGCATTCCATTAACTCCCAAAAAAGACGATTTACATGAAGCTACGTTTATGTTTCATGATATTATGCATTTTATTTTTCCCGACATTGTAGTCACGGATCATTCGCTGCCAAGTAAAAACAAATACATCATTAGTCGCATGATGAGTGAAGCGTTTACTATAATTCTGGCGGATATGTTTTTCGTTTCTCTACTTAAAGATGCAGGCTTTCAATATGATTTTGCGAAAAGAAAAATTTACCCACTGTTTGAGAAAATAAAATTCAGCATTGATATTAACAATCAGTCAGAAATTAAAAAATTGCTTTGGGCAAATACCTGCTTTGCATTACTGGGAGAAGAAGGAGAGCTACGCTCTCTGGTAAAAGATGAAAGATTAGTGAATGAATATAAAGAAAAATATCAGCGTTTTTTTCAGGAAGATTACAGATGGACACTGCGTAATTATGAAAATGTGGTTAAGTCGGCTGATACTAATGCGCAGTGGTATGATATGTTAAAAGAAGAGTTTCCAGGCTTAATTATTTCAGCAAAAGAATACCTGCCTGATTTTGACCATAGTAGCCCGTTAAAGCAACAGGTTTGTGCCGTATTTGAAAATATGTTTGAAAAATTAATGACTTTTGCAAATAAGACCGAAAAAGATTATGAAAATAAAGGTCTTAATAATGCGGTTAAAAGATATATGTCAGGGCAATTAAATATATTTTACCAGTATGACACTATTTACAATAAGCTATTTTTAAAGCAAATCAATACTATGTTAAAACAGGGCATATCTGATAAAACAGATATAGAAAATATCAGAAAGGTTTATTCATTGTATTTGAATAAATTACATGAAAATGATATGATTACAGCCTATGACCAACAAAGATTTGTTAATATTTTCCCTGTTTTTAAACCCTTTTATGTTTTTTACGAAAGTCAGCAGCAGGAAAGTTTTTTGGATGTTTTAGCTAAAGTATTTAATGAGGAGAAAGAGCATGTTTAAATTTCCTGTTTTAGATTTTGACGCACTTAACAATAAGATGAATAGTTTACATATACCTTCACATAAAAAGCTATCTGTTATTTATGAATCTATGGGGGGTGAATTTTATGATGGTGAAAAAAGAATCATGAAAGGAGCCAGGGTTGCTTTGATTGGAACAGGTGGATTACCTTTTCAGATAAAAGAAGATGCCTATGCTTTAATGGGAAATACATTGTCTCTTGAAGGTTTAAAGAATGAACTTTATAAAATGGCAGGTATGTCTGCCGGAATGAGTTATATGAATCCCTACAACAAATCCTTTGGCGATTTAGCAGAAGCCACACTTGCACGAGGACATAATTCTGTTCTTCATACGCTGTCATTTAATATCCTTATTACAGGTATCACCTGTGGCGCAGAACATGAATTCAGTTCACAACGTGATATCGTGCATTTAAGCCGTTTAACAGTAGCAAAAACGATTGCTCAAAAAGAACCTTGTCTGGTATTGCATGATGAAAAATATCTGGATCTATATTCTCATATTTTGTCAGAAACGGATAGAGTCATAGAAAAAGCACAGAGTTCAAAAGACTGGGAAAGTTTAAACCTACTCTATCCCACTGCAAAAGCGAGTGGGATTATTCTTTCAGGAACCTTTAAAAATATTCAGAAATTAATAGCACTAAAAGACAGTGGTGGCAAAGAAGATGAATTTGTTACTATTCTTAAAGAAATAGAAAAACTCTTTACATGGTTATAAACAAAAAGAGTCCTGAAAAGGACTCTTTTTGTTAATTATTCTTTAAATATTCTACAAATTTTTCAAGTTTCTCTTTGAGTTCACCAGTCTGGTAGCTGATTTTATTATAACTTTGTTCCTGTTTTTGAACATAAGTAGGTCGCTGCAGAGAACCGCCTTCAGGGTTTTCCTGAACTGGTGTAGTCAGCAAAATTGTGGCATTAAGCTTGGTGTTGTCATAGAACAATCTGTGAGGTAAAGTGTAAGGGTGAAAGTAGTATTCTCCCTCATGAATAGATAAAATATCATAAGGTTTAATTGATACATATTTACTTAAAACATGTTTATAGGCTTTTTTTTCGCCAGCTATGCGATTACTTACATAATGACCCTGGATATTAAGAAGAATATCGGCCACTTGATTTTCTGAGAGTGAGGTTAAAAGTGATACTTTTTCAATGATAGCTGGAACATCCGTCATTTCGCCATACATTTTACTGAACTGGGCAGAACCATATGCCTGCAACCTTTCTGCTTCCAGCATTTCAAGATACTCGTTGAGTATCTTAATATCATCAGTGGAATTCTCAGAAATCCATTCTAAAATTGTTTCTAAAACTTCCTTTTCCTGAACGCTTAATTCAGATTCAAATGTAAATTGCTGGTTTTCCAGCGAACCAGATAATACAGTAGAAACAAAATCAAAACTATGTTCATGCAATGATTCAACAATAGGCAATGCTTGTGTATTTACAGGATCCCATATATGTAAGCGAATTTGTGCCTTTGGCAGTGAAGAATGAATATCTTTTGATAAGTCAGCAAGGACAATTTTATCAAAACCTAAAGCATGCGTATAAGATCGTTCTTCTATCTTAGTCAGCAGTTCAGGTTGGGATAAAATATCCTGCAAAATAAGAATAGTGTTCTGTTTATTTAAATGCTCAGAGATCAATGAAATGTCATTAGCGTTTATGCTTTTATTTGAAAAGTTTTGATGAAGTAATGAAAGGACATTTTTATACATAAATCTTCTCCGAATATTTAAAAAATAAGAATAACATAAAATAATAAAAAAGTCATGTGATTTCACTGACTATGAATAAGAAGATTTTAGGGATTTGATAGCAATAAAAAAGCCCTATTTCACAGGGCTTAAAAATTTGTTAATCAGTAATAAAAGGAGAATCCCAACCTAACATTTTTTCAATAGTATATGAATCATTGATCGTATTTTCCAGTCTTTGATAAATATCTTTATCTTCTTGTTTTTCAGTCTGACTTTTAAGCGTTTTAATATCTTTCATCGAAAGTTTAATTTTAAAAGGTACATTGTCTGAAAATTCAGTAATTTCTATAAAAGAACGATCATCTGATAATGTCTGATATTTTTTATTAAAATTATCGAAAGGCGCTTGTTTCTGAATATAGTCAAGCAATATATTATGTTGTTCTTCACCTATTTTGAAGGTTTCTTCCTGATTGTTAAATAAACTAAAACCGGGAATGCTCACTAAATATTCCACAATAGTAGAAATAATATGAGGAGGAAGCTGTTCATTTTTAGAAAGAGCAATCATGTTCTTAAAAGAAAGCGCATTCTTAAATTTTTCTTCTGTCAGTTCCATGTTATCGTTATTTCTTAACCATGTTAACGCAAGGGAAACACCTGAAATGAGTGAAATAACTCGTGATTTATTAGAAGATCCAACATAGTTATCATCTTTTGGAATGATTAAATGAACCAGCATTTCGGTTATTCTTCCAGCACTGGCATGTTTAAACGGATTATAATCACGTTCTTGATTTTTTTTAATGTTATCTGAGTGTGCATTTTTAGTGAAGTACTGTTCAAGTTCATAGACATTTCTGAAACCTAATGATTGGGCCATTATTTCCTGAACTTTCATAAGTCCTGCTTCATCTTGTATATTGGATATTTCTTTTTTAAGACGTTTTGCAATTCTTTTAAAACTTTTTTGATCTATAGAAATAGAGTCAGGCATGGTAATTCTCCTATTTATGATTATAAATAACGGCGTGGTTTCGGTATGCACAAGACATTATTTAAATTAAATAAGAAAATTTAATAATGTAACGAAAAGTTCTATGAGTTATCTTTGCTTTTTTCAACCGAAGGCTTGCATAAGAACAGATGCAAATAAAAGATAATCATTTTAAAATATTAAGTCAATAATATTTTCATTAAAAAGCGATTTAACTATATGACATCAAAAATTATTTAAAAATAAATAAAAAAGAGGCAATCGCCTCTTTTAAATTATTATTTAGCCAGTTTTTTCTTTATCAGGTAATCAATGCTAATTTTTCCAGAACCATGAGAAGCTAAAAGCAGGAGTCCTCCGGCAATACTTACGTCTTTTATAAACATAAGTTTTTGCATATCATTACTAAAATCAATATGAAATATGACTGCGGCAACAATTGAAAAAATAGCCATTGATATTGCTGTAAAACGTGTAAGAAAACCGAATACGACTGCAATACCACCACCTAATTCAAGAAGAATGACTAATGGTAATAAAGCAGGATTCACATGCATACTTGACATATAATCAGCAGTCGCCTGATAACCTTCTATTTTGCCTATACCTGCCCATATAAAAAGATAAACTATCAAAAAACGACTCACTACATTAAAATAATCAGAAACTTTCATATAAACCTCTTTATCAATTAATTTGTTTGTATGAAGTAATGTATACTTATTTTTTTAAAAAGATAGCCTTATTTTAATGTTTATATTGTTTAAAAAAATTGAATGATTATCTTAAAAGGTTACTAGATTTTAAATTTTTTCTTCGTATGATGCGTATATTTATTATAATAGTCTTCTATATCAAAAACTAATTTATAGAGATCTACATTATAAAAACCAGCTGAGTTTAAACCATTTAATTCTACTATTTTGTAATTATTATCCACTTTAGCAACGTCTATAACAAAGCATTTTTCAGGAAACTTAGATATCATATTCTCAACAAATTGAATAGCAGATTCTTCTACCGGATATGAAGTTTCATATTTTCCATTCATTCTATACATACTGGCGGTTGATATTTTGTTATCGATAATGAAAAATCTATATTCCTGCGAAATATTTTTTAAGGTGGCAACGACTACGTCACCGTTAAATTTGAACTCTTCTTCTGAATATACACCCCCATTAAAATTTTTTGTGTCTTCAACAGGACGAATAAACATTCTGTGATTATCATTCCAGTTAATCTCCCTGGAAGACATGATTTTAGCGTCACTATTTACAAAATTTTCGCTACCAAAAATATTCATTATTTGTTCAAAAGAATAGTCTTCAATGCTAAAAACTGAATCGGGTCTTTTTATACGAGTATATTGACTCAGTTGATATGAACCACAAATCATATAATTTAAAAAGGTATCAAATTCATACTCTTTATTATTTTGCCATATTTTCCCTCGATTGACTTCGACGATATCATAAGGCACATTAAATCTATCCAGAATATTTAATAAGTTATTAAAAGCCTGTTTCTCGTTTTCTATGATTTGAATAAGCCATTTATGCATATACTACTCCTGAAATGCTGTTTATATTAATATATAAGATTAAAAGCAATTTGTATATGATACATAAAATTGTTATAGTATGACATGGCAACGATAAAATAGTAATGAGCATATATTATGAAGCGAATAGAACAAAACAGAACATTGAGTGATATTGAGTTGCTTTTAATCTCACTAACAGATTCTGAATATGCACCTGAAAGCAGAAACAAAATATACTTTAACTTGTTTTTAAAAATTAAAAATATTTCAGAAAATCAAAAGTTGCTGGAACATGTTATTTATTTGTTTTCTGAAAAAAAAGAATCAGGTCATGATTTGTTCAATCTGATTATCAGTATGTATATTTTTGACGACATAAATTCAATAAAAGAGCATAATAGCTTTATTGAAAATCTTTCCGCTATCAATAAGAATATTGATAAAAGAATAGAAATATTTGAAAAATACATTGATAAAAGACAGGCGATTAAGGTCATGTATAAAGCGTATAATGAATTTCAAAAAAGTAAAAAAGAGTTTAATCATTATAAAAATAATTTACTTAATCTTGGATTGAAAGTGGATACATCTTTTATTTATGCAGATATATTGCGTTCCAATACAGTGTCTAATGAATCATGGTTTATAGCCAAAGAATTTGGTCTGCTGAAAAGCTCAGAAAAGTTTATCCTGCTGGATTTATTATGTTTTGCAGATCAGTTTGGTTTAAATACAAATTTGAAAAAATATCTTGAATCTATTCCTTGTCCAGAGCAACTTACTATTAACAGTAATGATTATAATGTCGTTATGTTATTGTTAGCTAAATTAGAAATCGAAAACAGAAAATCAGAAAATTCAGCCTTATTAAGGATAAAAAGTTACCCAAAAGAATTCATTACAAAATTAATAAAAAATAAACAAATCCGTTATGATGACAGTGCACTTTCAGAAATAAAAAAGAACAAATTTAATCCATTTACAATTTATCCTGAAATCTGGTTTCCTTTTTTAACAGAAAAAAGTAATGGAAAATGGATAGATCTATTTGATAATGAAGCGATATTCAATCGGCAATTAAATTTCCATCATAACAATAATGTGATTGAAAGTTGTCTGAACGTTGCAAGTGTCTCAGTGAGACCAGAGAAACTTATGTTAATATTAAATTGTTTAAAAGAAATAAAATCAAATCCTTTTGAAGAAAAAGATGGAAATCTTTGCTTTTTTAATGATTTAATAACAACAATGGATAAGTATCAAAGAGAATCTTTCATTGAAGATTATATATTGATAACTCAGTTATTTTTAGATAAATTTAAACCAGATAGAATATTTTTAGAAACTGAAAAATTGAAAAATAAATCATGGAAAAGTTATCTTGAAACAATAATGCTTAATTGTTCATTAAAAGATAGCCAGTCAGAAATTAAAAACTCACCTAAAAGACTATAAGTTCTTTCTTAATAAATGAATCAGAGTTATAATAGAACACAATGAGATACAAATAATAAGGTTTTTTATGATTAATCCCAAACTACTAAAAAAGCTCGAATTTTCAGGTGTAAGTTCCGTATTTACTCGTCTGCTGGGTAAAGGCAAGCCAACACAAGAACTTGATGATTTATTTGCACTAGCAAAAGAAAACAATATTAATCCTTTTATGTTTTTTTCTGAATTAAACAATGGATTTATTAATGCTGTTTCAAAAAAAATAATCAGTGCTATCAGAAATAGCGATGATGATAATTTTTATCAATACTTAAAAGATAATGGTTTTTCATTATTTAATTTAGAAAAAGAATATTTATCAAAAGATGGACAATTAAAAAAAGAAACTTTTCCTGATTATCAATATTTGTACTGTATGCTGAAAACAGATAACATTAGCGATATTAAAAAAGTTAAACAATTATATTCAGAAAATATTGCTAATGATTTAATAAATGCTCCTTATTCTCCTGAATTATCGCATAACCTAAGACTGACAATCAGTAATTTAGATAACAATAATAATGTGTATGTCACTAAAATAACGAATGCTCTTAAAGATACACAATACGAAATAAGATGTCTTATTAATCGTATAATTGAAGAAGGAAAAGTTAAAGAAAATTTCTTTAATTTAAGCAGCCAAAGAATAGAACAAATGTCAGATAAAACAGTTGCTGAACATTTTAAATATTATGCAGATAATAATAAAATATCAGCAGCTAATGAAAAAGATATTTATAATATCTTTTTCAGATATGCAATAAATAATACTGATATGTCGGGTCGTTATTCAATAAATAAATTTGAAAAACTACTAACATTGTCAGGTTTATCAATAGAAAAATTCAATAAAGATATTTTTTCACCAAGAATACTTTCTGCAAGTTCCATGGGGCAGAGTTTTTTTATTCCATCTGGCATAAGAAAATATAATGAAAGCAGTGAGCTAAAAATAAATTATATCAATGAAAACATTTCTGATGATTCAAAAGAAATGTACTTGCAAGCTTTACTCAACTATAATCTGAATGATCATCTTAAAAAAGTATTACTGGATATGAAAGCTTCTGGTTTTACGTTAAATGAACAGGATTTAACACATATTATTCATTATTCAAAAGCAGGGAAAACCGATATTTCCTATTTTAGTCAAGTTTTCATGCCAGAAAAAAAAGATTACGAAATAATGATAAATTTGCTAAAAACAATCAGTCAGCCAGAATATATTGCGAAGAAAAATATTATGTATTATGAAGTGGTACATAATTTTGATGTGAAGAGTTTTTCTCAACAAGAATATAACGACATGTTGCTTACTTTAAAAGAAATAAAAGAATCTAATGGAATGCTTTCTCCTTTTGTTAAAAAACAAATATCGTTTTTATATAAAAATGAACTATTAAGAGATAATGAAGAGTCCATTGAATGGATAAAAGAGAATATGTTTAATCCATTTACGGTATATCCTGATATAGTCTTTGATAATCAAAAACCTCTTTATTTTAAAGAAGAGCTTTTTTATGCTAATGATATGCAATTTGATAAAAAAAGAAATTCTATTTTTTTTCGTTATGTCTATAATGTAAATGCAGGAGTTAATCAGGAAGAAACACGTTTTTATGCAAATATGCTGCCTTTTTTTATTCAGAATGAAGTAGACCCTTATAAGATTATTAAGGAATCGAATAATTCAAAATTTCCTCACGAAAGAATTTTTGATGATATTATGAATCTTATGTCTGATCTGGTTAAAGAAGATAAAGCTGTTATACCACCAAAATTTTTGCAATGGCTTGAACATTGTGAGAAATATACGATGCCTACGCTGGATTATGTAGATAAATTCAGTACTGATTGTATCAGAAATACCTTATTCAGAAGTGCTATAGATAAATTTATTCTGGATAGCTCGTTAAAAATGAAAATGCCGGAGCCTCTTGTTGAAAATAAAAAAGTAAGCAGGTTGTGATAAAATAAAAAGCCCATAAGGGCTTTTTATTTTTTTAAAAGATATATAAAATATTATTTTATTTAACTTATTTATAATAACGATAATCACGTTTGCTATATGTCTGAATAATTTTTCTTTGTTCTTCACTGTTTTTTGCATTATCTATTTGCTGATTAATAGACTGTGCGTAATCAGCGAAATTTTTGTGAAGAGAAAGAATGTATTTCTCATAAGCAAGATTAATATCTTTTTTATTATTCTTGATTAATTCAATAATTTGTTTATCGCTTGTTCCTTTTTTTATTTCATTGTAAATTTGACTTTTTTCTATGCTTAACATTTTCTGTAAAGCATACCCTGAATTATCTGGTATCTGAGTTGTATTTATTTTATCAAGGGATATATCAAGATTTTTTTCTTCTTTTGCAAAAAGTTCTGGGAAATATTGCTGGTAGATTTTAAGGTAAGCGGCATAGTTATAAAAAGCTTTATCATAATTATAATCAAAGAATCCAGCTTTATAAATATTGTCAATTTGAAATGGGCGACCGGATATAACTTCGTTCATATTAATAAATCCAGAATCATGCCGTATTTCAGAGAATCTAACATAACTTAGCATAGAATAAAGCTGTGCTGTTTGTAGCTGAGTTTTTTCATTGTTGCCTAAATTATTGTTTTTATAATAGCGCAATGCATGATCAATATCATTAGGGTATTCAGGAATATCTTTGTTGAGTTCTGCAATTTTATATTCCGTAAAAATGTCAGTTGCTGTGGCATTTGCATAAAATGGAAAAGTTAAAGAAAGAAAAAAAGCGGCTGGCAATAATATCTTATTATTCATAAATATCTCCTGTTTTCTATACAATAATTGAATTATTAGATTAAACAATCGTCTATTTTTTTATCCTTAATTTATTCATAATTTTATTAAAACAGATTTTAATTTAGCAAAAAATGCAAAATAATGAATAATTTCGCCCTAATTAAGTCTTTATTTATTCATAAAAATCAAATATCCTCAATGTATGTGAATTATCCTTGCTATTTTTGTGATATTTATTATTATAGTCGTGAAAAATAAAAGGAGAACATTATGATTATTACACTTATTATTATTGCCCTGATTGGTATATATGCCATAGTTGTTTATAATAAAGCCGTTTCTTCAAAAGAAGCTGTCATTAATGATTTTAAAAAAATAGGTGTTCAGCTTGACGCACGAGGAAAAGTAATAGATAGCTTGGTTAATTTGACAAATAAATATGAAATTCATGAAAAAGGCATTTTTACGCGTCTTGCAGAATTAAGAGCTGCTTCTCAGGCGAGTACAACAATTAATGGAAAAAAAGAAGCCGAGCAGGAAATTGATAAAATTGTCGAATCCGGCAAACTGAATATTGTTTTTGAAAATTATCCTCAATTAAAATTTGATAATATTATCGTTAAAAATCAGGAAGCTATTCAGTCAGAAGAACAAAAACTTATGTATGCAAAGAGTGCATATAATAACTCTCTTGAAGATTATCGTGTTATGCTTGATAAATTCCCGAATAATATTATTTTAGGTATTGTAGGGTCGAAGTTTAAAGAACTGCTAAAAGATTATGAATACTGGACTATCAGTGCAGAAGAAACAAAGGTTCAGGAAGAAAAAAGAATGAGCTTCTGATAAATATAAAAAAAGGAGCATAACTGCTCCTTTTCTTCTAAAGGAAAAAATATGAATTTCAGACAATCCATTGAAAAAAATAAACGTATTACTTTTATGGTAATTATTACCTATCTTCTGATTATGACAGGTGTAGGTCTGATAGCTGATGTTGCAGTAAGATCTGTTCCGGGTATTGGTTTTGTAAATAATATTATTATGTTCATGACTTTCCAGAAGCTTCCTGTTGTAACATTGATTGTTTCAGGTATTAGTCTGGCAGGTGTTATTCTTATCTATTACTTTGGTCATAAAATGATGCTTTCCGGTATCGATTATGAACTGGTCACACGTGAAACTACCGATAGCAAAAAAATAATGGCGTTAAATGTATTAGAAGAAATGTCTATCTCTGCTGGATTACGTTATATTCCTGAACTTTATTATCTTGAAAGTCCAGAGCTTAACGCATTTGCAGCTGGCTGGAGCGAAGAAAATGCCTTAGTTGGTGTAACACATGGATTACTCGAAAAATTAAGTCGTAGTGAGTTACAGGCAGTCATTGCTCATGAAGTAGGGCATATTATACATGGTGATACCCGCCTCACTATGTATGTGGGAATTCTGGAAAATATTATTTTGACATTCACTGATATTTTTGCGCACCTGTTCTATTTTACCGGCTCAGGAAAATCATCCAAAGAAGCCAGTATAGCAAGAATGGTTTTATTTATTTTAAATTTAATATTGCCATTAGTCACAAAAGTGCTTTATCTTTTTCTTTCAAGGACAAGAGAATATATGGCGGATGCAGCAGCCGTCAAGTTAACCGGCAATAATCAGGCTATGATAAGTGCTCTGGAAAAGATATCGGGTATTAACCAGCAGGTTGGTAGTGCAGAAGCTGAAACGGCCGGAAACCGTTATCGCAGAGCTTCTTATATATTCAGTAAGGGTGATTCCGTTTTCTCAACCCATCCTTCAATAGAAAACAGGATAAAAGCATTACGTGGTCAATAGTTAATAAATAATAAAATAAAAAAGGAAGTTACCTCTTCCTTTTTATATTCTCAGATTGGAGTATTTTGTTTTATACTATTAGATAGCCTTTCGTGTGAAAGAATAGTTTTTTTAAATAAAATTGAGTCATTATATTTTTGTAATAATAAACCTGTTTTATAATTAATATCGGGATTAATTTTTATCTCGCTTGTGGTACTCCGAATTTTTTATATTATAGCGAATGTCTACATCGAATGCAATTTAAAAGAATAGATAAAAATCTTCATGTTTAAAAGAGATAAAGACTGAATCTTATTTATTGGTTTACAAAAAAAGAGAAAAAAGTTAGAATATAAAAAAGATATTATACGAGAGAATATATGGAATTGTTAAATACTGAAGATTTTTATACTATCGCTAACATTATTCATAATAAAAAAACAGATAACAACTTTTACAGAGTGTTATCTGAAATGACCAAAGAACAAATAAACACCATTCACAATGTTAATCTAATTAATGAAATAATTAGATTAAATAAATCACAGTTTGAAAATGTAGAAATTGTAAAAGAAAATATACACTATCAGGATCCTCATTATATAAAGAATCCTTTTTCTGTAAAAGAAAAAATGAATTTTCTTGATTATCTTATTTTTAATACTTACCTAACTGCAGATAATATAAAAAAGCTTTATCTTGATAATGGTTTATCATTAAAAACGATAGGTAAATATGATATAGATGAACCTCTCATTGTTTTTAGTCAGGTGAATTTAGAAAAACTTGAAAAGGCAAAAATATTTGATGTAAAAGTTTTTGATACTATAAGTAGTATTTCGCTTGAATACATCATTGATCAGCAGATAAGACATTTATGGTCTTCTGAAAATAAAACATCTGAGAAAAAGGTGTTTATTGAACAATTGATATTATTACTGGATACTAACTATTCTGCTGATTCGTTATATCTTAAGGCAAGAGACTTCTTTGATCCGTCTGAAATGAATTTAATCGAAAACGCAATGCAAGGTAAAGTAGATTATGTGCGTTGTCAGGAAACAGTGTTAAATACCTTCTTTTATATATCCGTCATGAGTTTAGAAGAGCGGGATGATAAAGGTGTTATGTATGCAGAAAATTTAATTAACGATGCATTAAAGATTTATGACAAAAGATTGAGTACGTCAGAAATTAATAATATTGCAATAAAAAATTTTTCAATAGCCAGATCTAAAAGTGTAGAGCCATCTTCTATACCTTTATTTAATATGATAACTTCGGATAAAGAAAGAAAAATGTTAAGTGAGCAACTTAACGATAATATTGTGATTAAAAAAGACAAAGTAAAAAGGATATAAATAATTTAATCACCTTGATATTTATAGCCTGTTTGCTTTTCCTGACAATTAGCAAGATTAAGCGAATTATCAAGGAAAAATTGTGCTTGTGTCATGTCTTCTTCTATTAATCCCATTCTTCCATTACTGATAACGGTAGGAAAATTGTAATAGCGGTCTCCACCATCGTCTAAAACAACAAATGCATCTTTATCCTGACAGTAGTTATTATCTTTCAGCCATTTTAAAACAGAAGATCCTCTCCATTCACTCCCTCCTGTATAATCTACCACAGAATAAATCGGAAGTTGTAGAGTATCCTCAATGCCTTTAATAACAGACTTCTTACTGAAAAAATGCTCGTCTGGAACATCATCACTCCAGGCAAACCAGCTTGATATTCCAATAATAACGGCATTATTATTTTTAACTAAACGTTTCAAGCGATTAAGAATTTCTATTTCAACCCAATTTCCGCTGTCTAAAAAATAATAATCAGGTTTCAAATCTGGATTTTTGATAAACTGCCATGCATTATCAGCTCCATTAAGAACACCATCAATATCTAAAAATATATATTTCATGTATTTTGTCTTATTATAAGTATAAAAAAAGGAAACCAGAGTTTCCTGCATAAACAAAGATGTTTATGATATAAAAGGGTTAAATTATTTCAACTGGACGCTCCGGCAGGATTCGAACCTGCGATCTTCAGCTTATGAGACTGACGAGGACGACCACTCCTCTACGGTGCATTTGATAATTTAAATTAGCATCTATTTATTCGTGAGTCAATAAATAAATCTGTACTTGATACAAAAAATTTGATAAATTATAAATTAATTATATTCTGAATAGGTAAAATAAAATGTTAAACAGACAAAACCACAGCGAAGCAATAAAAAAGATGATTTCGGGTGTTTTTAAAGAAAAAAGTCCTGATTATTTTTGTAAGGATTTTCAGATAAAAGAAGAATCTCTGACTGAACATCTGACCAGTTCTCTTAATGAGATTTATACCGCAAAATATTTTTCAGAAGATTCTGTGTGTGATATCGATGAAATTCATGAACTCAGAAGCTTATGGGCAAACGGTGAAGATTCGACCTTTTTAAGCGATGTGATCAATGCGAATATTGACCAATTCAAATATGTTTTAAAAGCTTTCGAAAATTATACTCAACATGCGAATAATTTTTATCCGACTAGCTATATTAAAGCATTCATGCTTTTCTCTCTTTACGATTTAAAAAAGGAAAGCGAAAAACAAAAAATTAAAATGATTTGCGAGTCAGTGATTTTAAACAACTCAGATAACCCTTGTGATAAGAACTGGGATATTATTCACGATAAAAATGCAAAGCTAACTAAAACTCAAAAAAATGCAAAAGAATGTATGCTCTATTTATTTGGAGAGATTATTGATGTTTATGCTGAAAACATGGCAAATGGATTTATCGCAATGACTTTGTTTAAAGATGAAAGATCTATTGTTGAAAATTTTGTTTCCAGTGATCTGCATAAAAAACCCTCACTGCGTATTTCAGGTTACAAAATTGCAAAAAATATCTCTTTGAGAGATTATAAAAATATTCGACTGTCAGAAATTGATAGCGAAATACTCATTAAAAAATACAGCATTAAAATACTGATTGATTTAAGTTATCATCATGATTCCGATAGTCGTTTTAAGCGTGATTTAAGTGAGATTATTAAACAGTATGCCTCAGAATCTGAAATAAAAAATTATGTTATTAACTCACTGTATTGCGTGAATACAAACTTGACAAGAATGGTAAAAAGAATATATCCAGAAATTTTGGCTAATCTTAATCAAAAAGATTTTGAAGCATGTCCGGGAAATGATCATTGCTTACGAAAAGGCGTCAACAGTCTGACCAAAAATACAGAGAAAAAAGAGATGGGGTATTCTGAACTTATTGAAACAGTAAAAGAAAAATTTTTCACAAATAAAGCCAAAGAAGAACGTAAGATGCTGAAAAAAGTAACCGGTGTTGCTGGAAAGAAAAAGATATCTATATCCAGAATGTAATACTAAAATATGGAAGAATAATGAATATTTCAATAGTTGGTTGATTTTTGTTCAGCCAGCTATATCTTAGCATAATATGATTTAATAATTACACAAGGAGATGTTATGCTAATTATTCATTTTTCCAGAAAAGACCAAAGTGTTTATACGAATTCAGTTAATCTTTCAAGCGAGTATGTCAATAAAAATCTTGCTGAGAAAGATGAATATTTGTATGAAGTTGCTTATGTAACCGATGAAGTTTTTTCTTATATAACAAGTAAGCTTGATACATTGAATGAACAAAATAAA
>Ga0308167_1000380_pt1 | contig 84023 bp, 70 predicted proteins | sample PhyCR1_2_FD_202138 | JGI IMG/M metagenome (GOLD analysis project Ga0308167, IMG submission 202138) | Phyllosphere microbial communities from UC Gill Tract Community Farm, Albany, California, United States - DLSLRC.R1 | ecosystem: Host-associated > Plants > Phyllosphere > Unclassified | place... | reverse complement strand
AATATTCTGCATAAGAAATATCCAGACATTCAATTTTTAATTCCCGCGATTAACGATGCGCGTAAACAGCAGATTGAGCAGGGTGTTGAACAATTAGCACCTAATTTGAAAACTGTAATTCATATTTTAGAAAATACAGACAGTGAATCAAAAGTTGGCCGTATGGTCATGAATGCAAGTGACATCATTGCTTTAGCTTCTGGAACTGCAACATTAGAAGCCATGCTCATGCATAGACCAATGGTCACTTTCTATAAATTGCATTGGTTGACCTATATAATTGCTAAGCTTTTGGTGAAAATTCCTTATTATTCTTTGCCTAATATTATTGCGGGTAAGAAAGTCATTGAAGAGCTGATTCAAGCTGATGCCACACCAGAACATTTAGCAAGTGAAATAGAAAAACTAATGAATGTTGAGACAGCTCAAATTCAAGTGATGCAACATTTAACCATGCATAAACAACTTATTTCTGGAAATACAGAAGATCCAGTGCAGGCAATTTTGCAATATTTGAATCGCTAATTTTTAAGATTTGCTTGGCTAATTGCTTTTAAGCCAGCTAAAGAAAATTTCTTAAAATGTTCAACTAAACCGTGTAATGGCATCTGGGCAATATTTTTAAGCGGCTCAGGTGCTTGAGCATTTGGTCCAGCAATAATGAGCATCATGCAAGGTGTCATCACGCTTAAAATACAAGGCAATACCGCTGGATCATTTTCATCTAAACCAGCAACTTGACTAATGAGCTTACGAATAAGAAAAAATTTTCTCATACCTGCAAATTCAATAAAATTTAATAAATGCTCAGAAGGTGAAAAGAGTTCACGAATAAAGACTTTGCCATGCCAGAGGTGTGTGAGAATTTCTAAGAGCTATTGTCCTTATGCTTTTTTATTTACTTAAGTAGTTAAATTTAAATAATAAAAACTTTTATTGTAGGAGGTTGATAGTCCAATCGACTCTAACTGCATCTGTGCAAATCTGACCTAATCTAAGAAAAAAGTATACCTTTTAGTGTACCTTTTTTTGTGTCAAAATTGAGTCAACAGTGTGCGAAAGGTTAACTTAAATCTTCACGGTTGCCATCTGAACAAATTGAAATTGACTAACAAAAAGGATTCCAAAAATGAGTAAGGAAATAAACAATAAAAAGAAAGTAGCTTTATCAGCCCGTGCAATAGACAAGATGAAGGTGGGAGATCCAGATAAAAGTGATATTGGAGAATATATTGGTTTACGAGTAGTTTGTGGAAAAACAGGTCTTAAAAGCTTTGTTTACCGTTATAGAAGTCCGATAGATAACTCATTAAAGAAAATCACTTTGGGTAATTATCCTAATATGTCTTTAGCTGAGGCGCGTATTGAACTTCAAAAGTTAAAGCTTTTAAGATCAGAAGGTATTTGCCCTGCATCGGAAAGGAAAGAACAGAAAATTGCCTCAAAACAAAAAAAAGTGAAGTCAGAAATTACTCTTAAAATATTAACTTTAAAAGATGTAATTGATCTCTACTTAACTGAGGTAGTTGAGGATAGGGTGATTATTGATCAACGTACTGGGGCTAAAAAAATTATTAAAGGTTCACGTATTTTAAAAGGTCAACAAGAGGTTAGAAGGACTTTATATGTAGATGTAGTTGCTAAATTAGGTAATGTGCCTGCTGAAGGTTTAGTAAGAAAAGATATTGTGGAGCTTATTAAAGGAATTATTGATCGAGGGGCGCAGGTCCAAGCAGGAAGAGTATTATCAGGATTAATAGCTGCTTATGATTATGCAATTGGGTTGGATTACTTTTCAGAAAATTTTGCTAATCCTGCATTACTTGCTAAATCGAGTTTAAAACAAACAAGGATTAAACTTACTTGCAATAAACGTACTCGTGTGCTTTCTGAGTCTGAGTTAAAACATGTACTTTCTTGGATACCAATATCAGGATTTTCGAAACACCATAAAAGTATATTAATGCTTGCACTCTGGACAGGCGCTCGTACAGGAGAAATTTGTTCTGCTGAATGGATAGATATTAATTTTGAAAAAGCAACATGGCATTTAAAAGGAACCAAAAATGGTACTGAACGGTTTGTTCAGTTATCTAGACAATGTATGGAGTATTTAAAAGAGCTTCCGAGCTTAAATAATAAATATTTATTTCCCTCAATCCGAACTGGCAAATCAATAGCGCAGAAGACAATCACTGAAGTTAAGTGGGTGTTGAAAGGTGAAAATAGAGCAAAAAATTATAAACTCCAACCTTGTCAGCTATGGCCAAAAGATATGAAAGATTGGAACCCTCATGATTTGAGACGTACCTTGAGAACAAACTTATCAAGGTTAGGCTGCCCAACAGATATTGCAGAAGCCGTGCTTGGTCATTCGAAAAAAGGAATTGAAGGAACCTATAATTTGTATACCTATGAAAAGGAATGTGCATTTTGGTTGCAGAAGTGGGCGGATTATTTAGATATTTTAAAGGGAGAGAAAATAGGAAATTTATTTTAGATAATTTTACTTGAATTTATTTAATTACTTAAAAGAGTTAAGTTTAAATTTTATTTTATAAAAAGACGCATATTAAAAATGATTAATTTTGCAATAAATTCATATTTTAATAGGAATATTTTTAAATATTTCTTAATAATGATTGTTATGAAGGTTAGATTTGATCTTTATAAAGTTATGTTGGATCTAAGTTAAGTAATAGAAAAATTATCCTATTTTTAGAATGTTATATCAGAAGAGTTTATGGTAAAAAATACTGAATGAATATTCTTATTAAGAACAGATATTGGGATGAATTACCTATAAGTACAAAATAATGCTTTGTATTTGAAACTTTAAGTAGGATCAAATATTTCATATGGCATTTCGGTATCATCTTTTTTAGCTATAAAAGGAGCGAATATTGTCTATTGTCTTAAACGCATTTCCGCTGAAAGTTTCTGAGTTGGAAGTTAATGTATGCGAGATACCCTATAGCAAGGAAATTTTAGATGAGTTTCGTATTAGTCATAGAAAAACTCATACATTTCACCGTAAAGGCAATAATATCCTGATCTTCTCAATGGATGGTACGTTTCCTAATTTTGGTGTACCGCAGACAATCTCGCTTAAGGATAATGTCGGTATTTTCAGTTCGTTGGTTAAGGCTGGGCTTACTCGACATCTCAATGGGTTGGGACGTAAACCTTCTGGTTTTAATCCAATCGAGTTGGTAAGCATTAAGCCAGAAGATAATCTGTTGGCTCCGATTCTTGGTGAAACTTACCCATTTAAAATCTGCACAAAATATTCAATCGACACGCGTATTATCCAAGGTCACCCATGTCTTGTTATTGACTGCACAACTCGTAAAGTCATTAAAGAAAATTGCTTGTACTTTTTAAATAGTGGTTTCAATTTGATTGGACGATATGTTGTTTCGGAACAGAAAGATGGATATAAGAAATTTCTAGGAATGATTAGTGGTGTAACTGGGGAGATAATTTCTGTTACTCGACCAGACGGACAGGTTGTGCAGACCAATGCTAGGGATATTTTCCTAGAGGCCAATCTGACGAATTTCGATGATTTTATTTTTCACACACATGGTAGACAAAAAGATGCCATCGTAGAGCGTATTCGGCAATCCATTTCTCTTTTTAATAGAGGCGATAATAAGAAGAAGTACATCGATAGGCTAAAGGGATACATTCAGTCAAACACCATCTCAATGATTAATGGCGTAGACATAGAAATCGAGGATCCATATGATATTCAGAAATATTGTGGACAAATGCAGAAACCAGTATTTGTCTTTAATGACAACGGACAGGCCGACTGGGTTGAAAAGGGGTTAACGAAGTACGGTCCTTACACGAAACGTACTTTCGATAGGAACGATCCTTCCATTTGCGTGATCTGTGCCCCGCATGACAAGGGGCGTGTAGAACAGTTTGTTCGTAAGTTTCTGAAAGGGATTCAGAACAGTAAGTATTTCAATAACGGACTTGAGGGTAAGTTTACGCTTGGTACGAGCCGCATTGAAGTTTTCACGACAGTCTCAGACAATATCGCGGGGTTCCAAAGTGCAATTGAAGCCGCGATCCGAAAAAAAGCTGAGGATGGTGGTCGTTGGGATCTTGCTCTTGTGCAAGTTCGGCAGTCTTTTAAGAAGCTAAAGGTAGAAGATAATCCATACTATTTAGGTAAAAGCCTTTTTTTCCTGCATCAAGTACCTGTACAGGATTTCACAATAGAGCTTCTGTCACAGTCTGATTATAACCTCAGTTTTTCGCTCAATAATATGGCTCTAGCCTGCTACGCAAAAATGGGTGGTGTTCCATGGTTGCTGAAGTCCTCGCCAACACTTTCTCATGAGCTAGTAATTGGCATCGGTAGTGCAAATCTGGGACAGGAGCGTGGCATCAATGGACAAAGAGTTATGGGGATTACCACTGTTTTTTCTGGAGATGGTAGTTACATCGTTTCCAATACGTCAAAAGCTGTTGTACCAGAAGCCTATTGTGAAGCTTTAACTTCGATTCTCAGTGAAACTATTGAGAAAATTCAAAAGCGCATGAATTGGCAGATAGGTGATACGATTCGCTTGATTTTCCATGCTCAGGTGAAGAAGTTCAACAAAGTAGAGATTGAAGCTGTTCGCGCTATTATTGACAAGTATCGTGATTATCAGATTGAGTATGCATTCCTTAAAATCTCCGAAGACCACGGTCTTCATATGTTTGATTCTGCTACAGCTGATGTGCAGAAAGGACGATTAGCTCCATTGCGCGGAAAAACATTCCAACTTTCCAAACACGAAATGCTTATTTATTTGATAGGTCAGCGTGAGTTGCGACAAGAAACTGATGGGCATCCACGAGGAGTGATCCTTAATGTTCATAAAGACTCAACATTTAAGGACATAAGGTATCTGAGTGCACAGATCCACTGCTTTGCCTCCCACTCTTGGCGAAGCTACTTTCCAAATCCTATGCCCGTAACAATAAGCTATTCAGATATAATCGCTCGAAATCTAGGATGGCTTAATCAGCTTCCAGGTTGGAGTGACTCAGTCATGATCGGAAAGATAGGGCAGTCTCAATGGTTTCTGTAGAAAAAGACAATGCGTATCAATTACGCGAATATCTATATTTGAAAGTATGTGAGGATGCGTGCGATGATCCGTTTAAGAATTGCTTCCTATATTTTCTGAAATTATCTGAGAATCCTCCAATTTTCGAATTCACTAATTTATCTTTATACCAGCGTTGTGCAATCTCAGGCCTTGGGATCCTTTCAGAAACAATTCCAAGCCGAGATATCTCGCGTTTACTCGGACAAGCTGCGAAAATCGACTCTACTCCGCGGCCTTGGGTATCAGATGTTTTTGGCGTTTTAGCTATAAAATGGTTAGTTGAAAAATTGGGAGAAGCGGGCATTGATTCTGAGTTCAATAATTGGATTTCAGGATTTCTAGAGCAACAAATAGGTGGCGATCACCTCGATATCTTTGAGAAAGATATCGCTATGTTTATTAGCAGGGGTGATTCTGTTGTTTTTTTTAGTGCATGTGTGCCACTGTTTTTTCATTACCTGAAGATATTATATATTGAAGATCATCAAAGCCGCCTTTCCCTTATTGGCCGTTTCCTGAATGAATTCCGAGCGCGAGCAAAAGGAGAGACTTCAACTGCACTTCTCAGCTTGATAATTTACGTATTCGATCAAATTAATCAGGATGTAGCTGTAGTGGCGCCTAATGGATGGTGCTTCGATGATCTAGTTAAGTTTCTGGAAAATATTCCAATTGGTCTCAAGCGTTGGACATGGGAGGATGCAGGACGAACTAGAGGGGCGATGCCAGTTAAGTGGCTGATAGAAAATGAATATCACGTTCAGAATCTACTTTATATTTTACTCGCACCGATCTTTAGTGATATCGCTGACGAAGTGAACCTTCAGCCAGTTGGACAAAAGAATCCACGTATTGATCTTTATCTGCCTGCACTACATACGATTATTGAAGTAAAGTATCGTAAAGACACTAAAAAATCATTTCCTGCTCTTATTGGTGAGATTGCCGAAGATGCATCACTCTACCGTGTAGATACTACATACAAAGATGCACGTATAATTAGTTTCTTGTGGGACAGGACACGTTCAACTCAAGAACATGGTAAGTTCAGGGAAGGTGTTTTAAAGATTGAAGGAATTGATGGCTGCGTAGCAATTAGTGCACCCTCATCAATGGATTAGAATTTGGGAAAAAGCTTTGATTAATAAATAATAGAATAAAACATAATACCATGTATTAAAAAGTATTATTTCTTGAGTTAAAAATCATTGGATCCCTAAATAATCTTAAAAAGTAACTATTGCGGAAGATGATTGTTTTTTTACAGGTATTTTTCACATACTAATCCGCAATAAAATTTGGATTGAATTGATAAAAATTATAAGAAACGACCAAAATTTAGCCTCTGGTTGAATTTTCTATTTTTTTTATTAGCTCCTGAGATCTAAATCATGAATTTCTATCAATATAGTTGCTTCATTTACTTGTATTTTAATTTCTTCCGATAATTTGTCTAATAGGGATGAGACAACTTCACTTTCAATGACTTTTATATAGGCATCTTCATTTAATATTTTTTCTAAATTTTGAAGCAGCTGTTTTTTGAAATTTTGAGTGACATATTTGGGTAAAGAGTCACTTAACTTTTCAATTTCTTTATTATGCTGAATTATAAGAGTGCGGTTTTGCTTTCTTTGTAGATCTTGTCGTTGCTGAAGTAAATTAATTTGTTCGTTTTGAAATTGCATCTTTATTGAATTCTGGTGATTTAGTTCTCTTAATTCCCTCATTTTTAAAGTTAAACCATCCATTAGGAAACTTAGCCCATTTTGTATTGTTTCTAACTTATTGTCCTTAATAATTTGTTCAAACCTAGTCATCGTTTTTTGATTAATGAAAAGCTGCTTTTTAATCCTGTTTTCATTTTTATTTTTTAAGTTGAATTTGAAAATACGGAAATCTTTTTTAAGTTGCTCAAAGGTGTTGTTTGAAATTCCTATACTTACTTTTGATAAATTTTGAATGTTTTCTATTAAAGCTTGTTGTTCTGGTTGTTGGTTAAAACTTGAAACTTCAGAAATATAATGTGCCTGCTGTTTTTGATTAGTGTAGGAAGTAATGTATTCGCTAGATTCTATTTTTTTTAATAAAAATTGCTTTTTTAATCCCTCATCTTTTTTTAGCCACATTTGAAGACTCATAAATTTATTTGCCATTTTCTCTCATCTTTTCATTTTATATGATTAATGTAAATTAACATTAAATAATCATTAAATAAATGTTAATTAACTAAATTGATAAATATAAGTATGTTTTCGTGCCTACCTTTACATAGAGTATTATCTTTAGGTGAACATGTGTGTATGGAAAAAATATGAATAAAGCGGACCTAACCATTTATACGTTACATCTTTTGAGATTAAACCAGAAAAATAAAAGTAACTTATCTCCATATGGGCATTGGATATTTATACGTTTCGTTCAGGCATTTGGAGCAGAGGTTTGTTCGTTACCTTTACAGCAAGTGTCGACCAAAATAGGCGTACAACATAAAAAATTACGCAAAGTAATTGACGAACTTCAACAGGCGAATTTACTCACAGTAAGTTATCCCGAACAGGGGCAACGTGCCAGAGTACGTCACATACAACTCAGCAATGAGTACTTTGAAAATTTACAAGTTAACGGGGAAAAGACTTCTGAACGATATAAAAAGGATATTAATAAAATAAAGCAACGTTTAGCTTTATATCCAATGATTGAAAAATTATTAGAAGTTATAGAGACAATATCCATTAATGCCCTAGAAGGAGAGGATGAACTGGATTTTCATTCTGCTCTACTGTTGTTGACACTATTAAAGTATAGCAATCGATTTGGTATTGTAATGGGGTGTGGGAATGTAGAAATATATAAAGCGACGGGTTTAAAAAAACAATCAATGTATAAATATCTGTACAAATTAATGAATTTACAATTTATACGTAGTCGAGCCGAAGGGAGTATTCGTAATGCTTTCATCTCAGTAGAAGACCCAATTTATAGTTTAAACCTATCTCATTCTTTCTGGGAGGAGGCTGCTATTTATGGAAGATTTTATATTATTGAGTATCCAGAAAAGCACCAGTTTGAAGTGAAAAGATTGGCTCATGCTAAACATAGAATTACTGGAAAAGTTAAAAAAGAAGATATGGATGTAGAGAGTCAAGGTTTTATATGTGATCCGGTCAGTTATTTATTCCAATCCAAGGTAAGAAATCGAGAATCCTTGATTCAATATCAACAAGCGGAATATGAGCATCTTTTAAAGGTAGTTGAAGAGTTCTATACGTACCTTCTTAATGCAGATGGAGAATTAAGTGAGCAAAGTAAAAAATATCTCAAATTGATTAGATTTGATCAGTTAGGTGCTAGTGAACTTAAGGCCAAAGTCTACAGTTATTATCAGGGAGATGGTTTACTACAATGTTATCTCGAGCAGCATTGTAGTGAACTCTATAGTAATGATACTTTACTTTATAGGCAGATTTCACAAGATATTGATGTAAGACTTCAGCACTTTGGAAAAGAGCATTTATTTTCAGGAAAAAAATATTATCGTGAAGAACCTATTGATACTAAATTTAATGAGAAACTTACGGAAGAGGGCTATAAAGAGTATTTATCAGAAAGAGCTGAGATAGAGAAAAGACAAGCTTTATTCAATACTGTATTGATGTCAGCGTTGGATTTAATTGCATTTAATCAAATTCATCTCTTTTTGAAGATATCCAAAGAATTTGATAAGCAAGAACGAGTAAGTAATAACAATCATCAAGTCCTTTTCAGGAAACAAGCATTTCGAATTTTACCGAGAAGCATGAAGCAGATCCGATATAGTTGTATCTTTGTTCCAGAGGCTGAATTAAAAGAAGATCAGTTTTTTTATGGAGTAGTTAAAGTACGGACCGAACTATCCTCAATTGCTGATGAATCAGGCTTCATAACAATGATGTCTCAGCAAATAAGTCCTTCAGATGAGAAGCTAGCGCAGTATGGCATTTTGAGTAGAAAAGAGAGTGAAAAAACATCAGGTACTAGTAGCTCAGTTGAGTAGGTAAAAATAATGGATTTTCGCCTTAACTATCGTAAATGTAATTTTTATAAATCTATCGGGAATACGATAGAATCAAAATCTTCATGCTTTGCAGAGCCTCAGTTTCTCACTTCAGGTAAAGTCGGTAAATATTATTATTAAGTTAATTAGTACTCGTATTACTTAATAATAATGTCTACATTCTACCTCTCAATAGTCCACAGCTAATGAGAGTGCTGTACCTCTATTCATATAACAATTTAATCTTATGAAAACCTCAATTCATAGGATAAACCTTGTTCCAATCAATCATAAATTACAGAGAGCCCCTTAGATATGAATTAAGACATATCTAAGGAAATTCTTCATGTTGTTATTTGACTTGTCACATCAAGCAGCCACCTTATCTGCTATTAATCACTTTATTGAACTCAGTCTGAATTTTGATATAAGTCATCAAGAGTTTGTTTCTTATCTTGAGAAATTGATCCCAGCCTTTAAGGCATTTGAACAGGATGGGCTTCAGTACAGTGCCTCAATTCAAGCCTTTATAGAAATTGTTCAGTGGATAGATGGTAAGCGAGGTGAGTGTGGATTAGGGGATTGTCTAGCTCAGCTTTCCTTAGAACAAATTAAAGAGGTTCGCCGAACTTTAAGGAAATATCGTTCCACCATTCTTGCGGAGATACGGCAGTTTAGAGATCAGGAGAATGACAACCAGAAAGAGTTCCTAAAACAAGTAAAAACCATTATCTACGACCACAATCAGCTCTTACTTGTTCGGGTTGACCTTGGATATTTAAAGTGCTCCATGTCAACCATTACTATCAAAGGTTTCTATGCTCATATTTCTTCTTTAATCAAACTCATGAAGGATAAGAACAACTGTTTTAAGCATTTATTGGGTTATGGGCTTGCATTAGAGCAAGGCATAACGAAGGGCTATCACGGGCACTTTTTACTTATCTACAACGGTTCTAAGCACGATCAGGATTGGTATCTTGGGGACAAGGTGATTAAGAAGTGGGAGTCTATTACTCAAAATATTGGTTATGGTCGACATTCAAATACGAAAGAAATTAAGGATAAGTATGAGCGACAAGGAATCCTCGGTATAGGAATGATTAAGCGGGAGCATCCATCTCAGGTTCATAATGCTTTAAAGGTTGCTCAGTATCTAGTAGAGCCAGAAAAGTACGGGCAGATGCTGTTGGTAAAGCCTTTGGGACGTCGCAGCTTTTTTAAGGGAAGCTATAAGCCACATGGTCGTCAGTATCAAATAAAGTTTGTGCAACCTTCGATAGATCCTTTGCACATCGTAACGGAGACTCGGAATGATATTGCATGGCTTGATGAGCTGTGGATACTGGATAAGTAAAAAAATATCAGGTTGTGCGTCCTATGAAATAAATTAATTCATAGGACAATTCAGATGACTTACCAATCACCAGATCTCACTACGGCTCCTCGTTTAGAAAATGATGTATATGAGTTTTATAGAGAAGTCCACTTCAGTAAACCTGCTGAAGGCGTTAAGTATGAGGAGCATTTAAAGCAGATCGTGAATAAATGGGAAAGTGTGTTCTTAGCCTATATCAATGATTGGAACTTCTTACTTCAATTACGTTTAAGGAATTATGAATTTAGCTTTTGGTTAAATTGCTTTCATAAGGCTTATCTACATACGTTGGTACAAGCAAAGCTTTCAGATGTTTTTTTTCAACCTTCAAGGTCTCATAACGAACAATGGTTAATCCAAAATATTTTGAGAATATTACGAAATCTCTTTGAAACTACAGGATTTCATGAGCATATGAACCAGCAAAATGAGCGATATGAGAAGCGTATTGATGCTATTCGAGAAGCTTATTGTGCTACGAGTGAATTGAGTGTAGGGGCAATGGATCTTAAGTTCTATCTCAGTTATTTAGAAGGTTCAGAACAAATTTATAACATTGATGAAGTGATGAAGGCATTTAGAGCTTTCGAGAAGAGGCTTAAACAACAGCTTTGGTATGGCAGTCAGGTCATGTTTACTTTCTATCATGTGGTTCGGAATATTAGGACCAATCGATATATGATCCGCTTCTATATGACGATTCATAAAACTTTCTATTCTGAACAAATCAATTATACAGCCTTAATTGCACAGCTTTGGTCTGAAGAAACAGCTCGTTTGGGAATACTTCTAGATACATTCCAGCTAGAAGACCATGGGAAAAGTGAATTTATCATTAATGATGTGAGTAACGATGAGATTTTTAACTGGGTTGAACCAAATGATCCACTGGAAAATCTAGATCACTTACCAAGAGCGGTAACTAGTACGAGTAAGCAAATGGATAAGCTGTGTGTTTATCCGGTTGGCTTTAAGGCTTTCCATGGTAAAAAGGGAACATTCTTTAATTAAGGTTATTTTGATAGTGAATATATTTCCTACTTCCAATATGTGGGAGTAGGAAGTTTTATTCATTTTAGTTGGGTGAGTATTTTTTTATTGGGATGCACATGCTATGTGCAAAAAGCACGCCTTCATATCGAATAGGAACCCATCAGATGAATGCGTTAACTCCTCAAACTTTTCAGATCAACCAAATCTTAAACATTCGACAGTTGACTCAAATTACTGGCCTTAGTCGAGCAACCATTTACTCGATACTTGATCCAAAATCTAAATATTATGATGAAACTTTTCCCAAGCAAATTCATTTATCAACTAATCGAGTCGGTTGGGTAGCTCAGGAAATCAATGAATGGATTGAGTCTAAACTAGCCCAGCGTTAAAGGGCCAGAAGATAACTTTTGTAGTGATTTAACGATAAGCACAGGAACTGTAGATCGTTATACACAACCTGATCCAAATGGATTAGCTGGTGAAGTAAATACTTATACATATGTAGGTAGTAATCCTGTGAATTTTATTGAACCATATGGTTTATGGTCTTTAAGTATTAAAGGTTATTATGGTGTAGGTGGTGGCGCTTCAATGAGTTATAACAACGGCACCTTAGAAGTTCTTGGAAAAGTGGGTGTTGGACTTGGTGCTGGGATAGGTCTCGACCCAAATGGTAAACCCTTAAAACATACTTTAGATTGTGGTTCAGGTGCTATCGCAAGAACAAATTCAAAACTAGAAATGGGTGCAGGAATTGGACCAATAGAAGCTACGCTTTTTGGAATTTCAGGATATACAGGAAATGGACTTGTACAAGCAGAAAAAGGTGGTGATTTTCAATGTTGGCGGTAATATTTCTGCAGCATTCAGTCATTATTCTAATTGGTAATTATCATGAAAAAATTTATAATTTTTGCTGTAGTAGGATTATTGATTGCACTAGTAGTAGAGCAAGTATTTGATAAAGCAATGAAGAGGGATGAAGATACAAAATACATTGAAAAAATACTTTCTGATGACTCTAAATTAAAGATGGATTACGGAGAGGTTGAAAGTTATAGTATTGTATCTAAAGGGAGATTTTCTGGTTCACCAAGTGTACCTGCTCATAACCATTATAAAATCCGTATTCAGACGAAAAATCATAGCCAAGTTATATTTCTTAATATATTTAAGGATGATTCTGGAAGATTATTAAAGTATGAATACTCTGATTAATTATTATATTTTGGAACTGTTGAGTTAGAGCTCAAAGACAAAATCATTTCATAGTCCTGTTCATTAGTTCAGAACTTTTTTATATGCAACAAGCTCAAGACAATATTTTACTTAGTTATTGCATAGTCAGCCAACAGACAAATCAGCAAATCGAACTAAGTTTGTTCCGATACAATCTTGCTTGCAATAATATGTTTTGACATGTTTGATCCTTTATTCCACATAAAGAAAATATAAATTTTGGATAAAGCTTAGAATCAGAACACCTTCGTTAAACGTAAGGTAGTCGAGATATCTTGTTTAAATCCACCATCGATGTGCAGATCACGCTGGACTTGGCCTAAAATTTGAAAGGTGGGAGTAATGAATTTAGAAACTTCGAGCTGGAATTGATCAACATCTGTGGCTTGACCATTTTCAATGCCATCCACTTGCTGATGACCACCCCAGTATTTGTTGTAACCCGTTGAAAAAGTCCAGGTTTGGTTGGATGGCGGGCGGTATGTTAACCAAGCTTGTAATTGATACGTGTTGTCTTGTGTTAATTTGCTGTTAGTTATTCCAGCAATATCATCATTTGAACCATACCAAATAGCATCGGCCGAAATTTGGGCAGAAAAACCATTGCCAAGTTGTTGAGTACCCCCTAGCTGTAAATCAAATTTCCAGCGATTTTCACCCATATTTAATGCTTCATCTGGATGATATGTTCCTATAGGTACGTGTAAGTAAGGTACGATTGCAAATGATCGTTCTGGTTTGTTTATTAACCAGATGGGCGCTGCTAAAATTGGGTCGGCAAAGCCGTGAGCTGAATTTAATTGATTGCCTGCAAGAGAAGCATTGTAGAGACGGCCATATGGCAACAAGATTTGTGGTGCAACCATAAAACCAGCAAAATCTATATAATTCGCATATCGAGCAATGCCGATAAAAGAGTCTAGGTTCGTTTCATCTTTGATTTTAGAACCATGTAAAGCGGTAAAACTGTTTCGAGTTGCATAGCTAAAATAGGCTAATGCCAACTGTGTACTAGCTGGTGCTGCAACTAAGTCTTGTGAGTTTAGATCGGCTGTATAGCCATTTACAGAAAGGAGCAAACAACCATTTACAACGATGTAACTAAAACCGATTCTCTTATTAAAACTTTGAGATAACATTTTTTATTACTCCCATTCTGTAAATTCTTATTGTTCAGACATGCGATCATTGATGAGTTGCGCTGTGTATTGCATAGAGGCTATTAATTATCATTTGGTGTGGTTTGACGTGGTGGCCAATGTACACCAACACTTGCCATGCCTTTAGTAACATCCATTTCAGGATGAGCGATGACAACATCACGGTAAGAAGGACTACCGATAACAGCTGGTTTAAATTTGGTTAGAAAAGCAGTCACTTCTTCACGAATATCTTGTGGAACTTGATAGTTGTCGCAACACTCATCAATGCATTCAAATACTGCTTTCCAGTGGACTTCGGTTAGTCCCATTCCTTTGTGCGCTGTAACCATATCGCGGCCGCGATAGACTGTATTCCCGCCCCAATGTTTGCAAAGAAAATCAACAAAATTAATATGTTCTTTTTGGAAAGATGACTCTGAGACATGTGCCCAAATATGGCCAATAGCAGGATGCTTCATACATGTTTTTAAGATTTCACCTGCGAAACTGTAGATTGCGTCATAGCCACCTAGACGTTCGTAAAGTGATGGTTTTTCTTGCGTTAAAGTTTGTTGTAGCGTATTCATAAGATGTTTCTCCGTTTTAATAGCGAGGGTGAGATTCCAAATTATTGGCACTCAATACTTTTGTTGTTTTGTCGGGAAGGAAAACAAAAAACTATCTATAGCAGTCTAAAACCGCGCATTTGCTGGTTCGCCATTTATGCCAAATTCTTACATTTGAGAAAATGGGATATTAATTATTACTTCCTGACAACATCGAATGTATGGAAGTTTTTTCCAATTCTCTTGGTTAAAAAAGACAATCATTTGGTTATGCTGGACATTTTATAAATTAATCAATTGCATATTTTTCGCTTACTAAAATTGGTTTTAGAAAGGGGGTGAAAAAGCATGATTTTTTATAATTAATTGATTTTTATATTTTTTTGGTTGATTGGTAACAGTATTAATCACTACGCTAAATTTCTCATATGGACAAACCTATATGTAAAAGTGATTTATCATGCTTTCGGGGACACGGGGCACTCTATTTTTGGCCTTGGTGATTTCTGGAATTGTACTGATACGAAATTATCAAAGACATTTCTATTTAAAAAACTATTTGGTTAGTCTACCTCTGCCTGGAATTAAACTTTTATTGAGATTATTTTTAAGAATCGTTGAATATAGCTTTCGCATGGGAACACTTGGAAATTAGTAGATTTACTGATGAGATATTCTAGATAAGTAGGCAGGGAATATTTTATTAACTTAAAATCTTTAAAGAAGTTTTCAAGTGATGATAGTTTTAAGGTTTCTTCGGTATGAAATTTTGACCATATTGTTAAGTCACTTGAGCCAGAATCATTATCCCAAATCAAATGAGTTCTTGATAAAAAGAAAGCCTGACTTATGGGGGCAGGCTTTCTTTAAGCTTGTTTACGGGCAAGTAACCGTAAGGAATTTAACAAAAACTTTAGTGCAATGTAAAGGGGGGATGAATTAGTTCTATGTTTGAAAATCAAGTGAAGAATATTTGCTAGGATGAATAAGAGTAGCAGCCTGTAGATTTAATTGGTGCTTGGTTTAAAGGGCTAATCTAATGAAAAACAATAATTATCTTCTCATTAAATAATCGATAGGAAGTTGACACCTTAAATATTGCACATTATCCTTTGCATGCTGGCCTACATTGCCAGTCGGTTTTGACGGACCGTATCTCAGAGCATTAAAAGAGCTTTCTTTTAGTGTTTAGCCCCTCGTGCCCCCCTTCTAAGGTGGAACGGGAGGGGGGACACCCTTTGGGTGTGCTGGCCTCTGAGACCAGTCCGTCAACCCCTCTTTCGTTCTGCCACCATAATTCTAAATTAATGCTTTGGCAGAACTCCAAATATAAGGAGTTGGCTATGCATATTCTTTTTACACCTTCCGATTAGTTTTATAGGGTTTGATGAACTTTTGGTTTCTCAAGCTTTAGTTTTTTTCGTCTAAAAATTTAACTTAATAAATATGTCATGAGAGCTACACCGTGGCAGGGCTTTGTATTGCCTAAAAAAGCCTGACCTCCATGACCATGTCACTGGATATAACGATGAAGAATAAAATTTTGATTGGTGTGGTGTGTATCAGTTTTCTGATCATGAAAGGTTGTTCTTCCGATTTTGAAAAGGGCGTCAAACATGGCTGTTACAGCATGGGGGGTAGTCGCAGCTATTGCTCTTGTGTCTATGACAAAGTCGAAGAACATTATGGAAAAACTGTTATGCGCCAGATTGAACGTGTGAACTACCTTCCTACTGATCTGGACCGTGTGATGTATCAGTCTGGTGAGCAATGCATAGACAAGTTTTAGCAGCAGATATTTTAAAGCCTTAAGCAAATCATCGAAGCTCTTATTTCCTGTTGCCTGTCTGAGCAATGGGAAGGGCTGATGCAACCAAATTTAGGAATATTGATCATGAAACATCCATTTTTTACCTTCTATTTCACGATTGTGATTGGTTACTGGCTGTATTGCATTTGGGAGTATCCGGGACATTACTCAGGCGCTTATTTACTGGGTCGTGCTCTGGTCTGGCCGGTTATCTTTATACGTTGGTTCTTTTAGAGGGACATGACTATGACCATACAGGAACGAATCCAGCAAAGTCAGTGGGTGCCGTTATTACGAGGTAGTGACAACATTTATTTTGCACCAGTCATTCCCAATAAAAAGCTACAAGGTGCCATGAGCTATTTACCTCATGGTGTAAGCCCCAACGATGTCTTGATGCTGATTGATGACACGGTATTTGGCAGTGCTAAGGTCGGGATGTGTTTAACTGCAAAGGGACTCTTCTATAAAGCCAGTTTTGAGGATGAACAAGCCTATCTGTTTGAACAGATCCAGCAGGTAGAAGCTGATATTGGAATACTCACCAGTTCGATTTTGATCAATGGTCATGATGAGCTGAGCTTTAGCCAACTCGATAAAGGTGTGATCCGTGCTTTGGTCGCATTCTTAAATGAACTCTGTCAGGGCAAACAAACAACCAAGCAACCGAATGTAAATATTGGTGCTGAGATGCAGATCATAATTGATTTATTTACCTACTTTATTACGTTCAGTGCGGGGCAATGGAATAGCCGATCGAAAGACGCTGTATCCGATCATTTCACTAAATTGAATGATAAAGCTGTGCATCAGTATGTTGAGAAAGTACTGAATGAACAGATGCGCTTTGATTATGAAATCCTGTTGCATCGTCTGGCAGACCTGAAAGATAAACTTGGCTATAACCTCCGTAGAGAGATGATTGAGCAACTTGTCTATGCCATGGCACTCGGTCAAGTTGAGCAGAATCAGGCTGATTTATTTATGACCCATTTGTGCCGTGTAACTAATGTCTCTAAGGCAGTTCTTCCTGACCTCGTCAAAATTATCTATCAATGTCTTGCAGAGGAAATAGATCAGAAAAAAGTTTCTTATCTGACTAAGGAACAACTACAGGCCTGCAAACTTCTTGAAATTCAGTCTGAAGTATTGTGCGAGCAAACCCTTCAAGCTGCTTACCGGAAAAAGATGGCTGAGTTCCATCCCGATAAATACCAAAACCTTCCAGAGTCTGTTCGTCAGTTGATTGAAAGCCAAGCACAGCAACTGAATGAAGCAAGAGCTTTATTAAAAAGCTATTTGGAAAATAACTGAAAATAAAGAATTTTTACTTACATATTACCCAAATGAAGGCAGCCCTAAAGCGCCGTATATCCTCTATTTCAAGGTAATGATATGAATACGATAAACAACACCCACTCAACTAGAAAAATACCACCATTCTATTGGTTATTAACTGTAGTGATGATGGTTGTACTGATTGCCGCTGGTATTTTATTTAATCAACATCAAAAACGACAAACTGAACTTCAGTTAGCACAATTAGCTTTAGAACAATCTAAAGTACAGAAACAAGCTACGGCAACACAAGCAGCATCAGAACCAGCTGAATCAGGTTTCACTGGAATTGAAAGCATGGCAGGAAATCCTGAGACACAGTCTTCAAACTCACAAGCTGAGGAAGAAGTGGTTGAAGGTGCAATAGCTACAGTTGATCAGGCAAAAGCACAAGATACGAATCTAGGTAATCTCAGTTCAGAAGTAGATGACAAGTATCATGAAGGAAAAACCTTAAGTTCCAATGCTTCTCGCTATGGCTTAAAACCAATCAAATCTGCTCCAGCCGATTTAAAAGCAACCATTCCTACTATTGACCAAATGTTAGCGTCGCATCTCATGAATGCATGGGGGCGTTCAAGTCCGGATCAGGTGGCTAAACGAGTAGATGGATGGAGTCAACAAGGCAATACCATGACTTATCGTGCTGCATGGGACTCTGACCGTTATCAATGCACTTGGTATGTGGTGAGTTGGGATAAGAACAGCAATCAAGTCCTGAATGAAGGATACCAGCCATGTTTTGGTCACTAATTAAAGCTGGCCTGTAGCATTCGTTTAATTATTACTTTACTTAATCAGAGAAAATACCATGAACCCAATCAAACTTATCGCATGTGGAATTTTAAGTCTTTCACTCAGTTCTATTGCCTTGGCTAAAACAGAGCAGGTTACTTTAAAAGCCAACATCTATTACGGCGAAGAATCAGTTGTATTTCCAACTACAAAAGGCGAAGTCATTTTAAATAGCTACGCGATACCAGCCAAAGTTGTTCCACAAGTTAAACCTTATAAGAAAGGGCAATGTTTAGAAATCAAATCGAAACATGGTTTCTTTAAAGACACTGGAGATGGTCAATATATTGAAAGTATCCAACCTTGTAGCAAGAAAGGTTTAGCGACTCCAAAAGTAACTCGCTAATTGGACATTTATCTAAAACGACATAAAGCTCAATCAAACCACAAGCATTTGCTTGTGGTTTTTTTATACCTTTTATTTAGGAGGATAACTATATGCATCAATGCCCTTACTGCCATTCGAGGCATCTGAAATTACTACGGCAGTCGGAGCAAAGCCACCAAAGCGTATTTGCAAAGCTTTCATCATTCTCGCCCATGTCTCTGGCAGCCGCCTGTATGCAGTTATCCAAACGTAGTCCCATTCACCCTTTGGTGGGTGGTTTTGTGGGCTTGGTGATTGGTGGCATGTTTCTGCTCTACGTTCAGCATCAAGACAATATGGTGACCTTGTTTTATCAGTGTGAGCAATGTCTGGAGCATTTTGAAATCCAGCAATCAGGCTTCGCGTAACTCTCATTATTTACAACATTCAAATTATTTAAATCACCTAATTTATATCACTTAAAGGAAATTACTTATGGCACATCAAATAGAAACAATGGCTTTTGTTGGTCAAACCCCTTGGCATGGTTTGGGTAATCAACTCACTCAAAATCAACCAATAGAAATCTGGGCACAGCAGGCGGGTATGGACTGGCGAATAGAGTCATCTAATGTCAGTTATATGGCAAAGAATGAACGGGGACAAAATATTCTGATGCCTTATGAAGATCAGCGAGTGCTTTATCGTTCAGATACTCATGAACCGCTCTCGGTTGTGAGTCAGCGTTATCAGGAAGTTCAGCCGATGGAGATTCTAGAGTTTTACCGAGACTTGACAGAACAATCAGGTTTTGAATTGGAAACAGCGGGTGTCCTCAAAGGCGGACGTAAGTTCTGGGCATTGGCGAGAACAGGGCAATCGGCAGCATTAAAAGGTAAGGATGTCAGTAACGGCTACATTTTATTAGCAACAGCATGCGATGGTACGTTAGCGACCACGGCGCAATTCACCAGTGTTCGAGTGGTATGTAATAACACTTTAAGTATTGCGATAAGAGGACAAAACAGTGGAGAAGGTGTAGTGAAAGTACCCCATAGCACCAAATTTGATGCAGAGAAGATCAAGCAACAGTTGGGTATTTCTATTAAAACCTGGGATGAGCATATGTATGAAATGAAGCAATTGAGTCAAAGGAAAGTCACCCAACAGGAAGCAGCTGCTTATTTCGATTCGGTGTTTAATAACACGACAATGAGTGCAATAGATCAGGAAGAAAGTATTATTCAGTATTATCTTAAAGCAGCATCCATGGACAAAAAATCAAACTCCAAATCTGAACCAAATGGTCGAGCCATATCGAAGGCTATGGAAATGTTCAGCGGGCAAGGACGGGGAGCTGAATTAAGTTCTGCTAAAGATACAGCTTATGGGTTACTGTGTAGTATCACGGAATTTGTTGACCATGAACGTCGTTCGATGAGTCGAGATCATCGATTAAACTCAGCTTGGTTTGGAATGGGGGCCAACATTAAACAACGAGGGTTAGAAAACGCATTAAGAATGGTTGGATAGAGTTAATTAATTAGCCCAAGTAGAGCCATATCAAATTTATTCTATTTAACTGCATCTTCGGATGCAGTTAATTCAATTTAAAAAATAGAAAAGTGTTCATTAGATGTGATTACAAAACATTCTGTTTTAAGGTTGCTACTATAATCACCTTTATACTTTATTCTATTTTTTTGAGTACCTTGATTTATTTCTTCGAATCTAAAAATTGTTCCCGATAAAGTTTGGGTGGCAAACCAAATTGTTTTTTAAAAGAACGGCTAAAGTGAGTACCATGTGTGAATCCCCATTCAAATGCAATTTGTGAGATGGGTTTGTTTTTTAAGGCAACATTCTCAAGGTCTCGACAACAAAATTCAAGACGTTTAATCCATATATAGTGTGCTAAAGGCATAGGTTCATCTTCAAAAATCCTATACAAAGAGCTAACAGACATTTCCAATGCCGAAGCTATTGTCGCAACAGAAAGTTCGGGCTCGTCCAGATTTAGTTCGATATATTTTTTTATTCTTTTTAGATGATAAGACCTTACAGAATTCAGCTGAGTTTGATTATTCTGAGGCATGCTTTGCAGTGCCCCTGCAACCATTTGTAAAATTGCTCCAGATACATTTAGCTGTGCTTCATGTGGGAGAGTTGAAAGCTGATCAAGTGAGGTGAGAAAATTAGATAGAATATTTCCCATGGGATGTTGTCTAGGCATTTTGTATGCACATAATCTCTCAGGCGCTGCAATATGTTGTTTTAATAACATGCGAGGTATACGTAGAACCAATTTCTCGAAATCATCATTGAATCCCATGCGATAAGGACGTGTGCTATCAAAAAGAATAAAATCTCCAGGTTGGAGCGAAACAGATCTGTTATCCTGCTCAAGAAAACCATTTCCTTTTAATTGCAAGCTGAACAGGAAGAATTCATCTTCGCCCTTATCCATTCTGATTTGGCGATTATTACGTGAAACAGTATGGCTAGAAGCATTTAACTTCATTACATCAATTTCTGAGACCCGATCATGGATGAGTTCAGCATGAATGTCTTTTGATGGTTTAGAGTTTTCCATTGTCAAATCTAGTTCAACAAAACGCTCACGAACTATTTGATGCCAGAAATCATAACGCTGTGATTGCGGAAGCATATCAGTACTAATCAACATGTTAATTCTCCATCCTGGATGTTCTTATAAAATCTAGCAAAAATGATGCCGCGATTGCTGTGACAGTAAGTGAGGTTCAGAGCAACGGTAAAACTAGTCATGTTTAGCTAAAATTATTCCTTAAATGCCTTGTACAAATGATAATTCTTCCTGAATTTGCACTATTGTAAGGCTCCTTACAGATTAGCACGCTTCGTAAATGTGCAACATCACTTGCAGTAATTTTGAGCAAAAACATCAATAAGCCTAGTACATGGATGGGTAGTGGCTGACTGCAATAATCCCTGAAGCTTTCTTAACGAAGAAAGTAAAAATTAAAATATTGAGATTGGGATAGAAATGATAGTAATGCGAAAAAGGGTGATGGTCAGTCTTCTGGCTCTATCTGGTTTTTATAGTATTTCTGCATCAGCTTATGATGTTTTGGATAACGATTCTCCATGGGCTCTTGGCGACTGGGGGGGAATGAGAGAGGAACTGAATAAAAAAGGTTTTAGCTTTGGCCTTCAATATCATAATGAAATAGCATCAAACGTTGCTGGAGGATACGATACTCGTACAACTTTAGGGACTTCTGACCAAACAACTGTATTGTTCAATTATGACTTGAGCAAAATGACAACAGTGGATGGTCAGTTCAATGTGATTCTGACAAATCGAAATAACCATCGTCTAATTACTACGGAAAGGGTTAATGATCCTCGTTCTGGCACGCTGCCAAATCTGACACAGGAAGTTTGGGGATATGGTTCTGTTAACCGTATTACTCGTCTGACATATACCCAAGGTATTGCTGATAGAAAGTTTCAATTCACCTTCGGTAAAATGACTCCAACTGCTGATTTTTTCCCAAGTTATCCCGAATTTCAATCTCTTCTAAACAGCGGAACTGTTCCAGGAATTAGTCCTATTTGGTACGGATGGCCTATCGGTTCGTGGGGGGCAGACTTTACTTGGAATATTTCGCCAGAGATTTATCTTCGTGCGGGAGTGTTTCAACAGAATCCAGAGTTAACGAAAAATGATAAAGGTATGTCACTTACCTTCTCTGGTGGTCAGGGAGAAATATATCCTGTTCTGTTAGGGTGGCGTCCACACTGGGGCGAAAATAAGTTAGCCGGCAATTATTTTATTGGAGCATTTTATAGCAATGTAACTGCTGATGATGTTTATGAAGGTGCAAATGGAGGTGCTGAAGCATTTAATCCAGCAGCAGGTTATAAAAAACATAATAATAAACGTGCTGCATGGTTCTATCTAGATCAGCAATTAACAGGACTAGGTGATGGAAGCAAAAAGGGCTTAAAAGGTTTCATTAACGGCGAGATTAACGATAAAAATACTTCAGTTCTCCACTACGCATATGGTGCGGGTCTTTATTATACAGGGCTATTTGAAAGCCGGCCTGATGATATGCTGGGCATAGCTTCAACTTATATCAAAATCAACGATAGATGGTCACAAAATAGAACAATTGCGAACGAGCTTACAGGAGTTTCGGATTATTCTGACCCGACTTATTTACCGCCTGGTGGTGGTGAACTTTCTACAGAGCTGTTTTATCGAATCAAAGCAACAGGTTGGCTGACGCTTCAACCAAATATCCAGTATTACCACTCGCCGGGTGCAGTTAAAAATGTACCTGATGCTCTAGTTATTGGTTTACAGACAAAAATTGATTTTTAATTAGCGGAAGAAGATCACATGTTTAAATATAGCCCTATAACTTTAGCAATTATTATTGGCTGCTGTCAGGCTGTTAATGCAGAAGATGCTGCGAAAAGTAAACCTTGGATGAACAATAAACTAAATGCTGATCAGCGAGCTTCAGCACTTGTACAGGTAATGACATTAGAAGAGAAAATTCGCCGTGTACACAGTGAAATGGCTTTGCCCATTTTAGGATTTTCAGTGCCCGAAGGAGCTATTGGTTCAGCTGGCTATGTGCCTGGCGATGACAAACTAAGAATCCCTGCTTTACAAGTTAGCGATGCTAGCTTGGGTGTAACCAACTCGGCAAATGTTAGGCCAAACGATGGTGCAACTGCTTTGCCATCTGGCTTATCAAGTGCAGCATCTTGGGACCCAGTATTAAATTATCAGAATGGACAACTTATTGGACGTGAAGCATGGAGTAAAGGGTTTAATATTCTACTCGCTGGCGGGATAAATCTGGCGAGAGATCCACGGAATGGACGAAATTTTGAATATTACGGAGAGGACCCATTACTTGCTGGGATTATGGTAGGGCATAGTATTCGTGGCATACAGAGCCAGCATGTACTTTCGACAATCAAGCATTTTGCGATGAATGATCAAGAAACTGTTCGGCAGGGAATGAGTGCGGATATTTCAGAAGATGCTATGCGTGAAAGTGATCTTTTGGCATTTAAAATCGCAATGGAAATTGGGCAACCTGGCGCTGTAATGTGTGGTTATAACCGTGTAAATGGAATTTATTCTTGTGAGAATAAAGAGTTGTTGCAAAGGATTCTAAAGGATGACTGGAAATATCGTGGATTTGTAATGTCGGATTGGGGAGCAGTCCATAGTGCAGAAGCTGCGCTTACAGGTCTTGATATTGAAATGGGATCCCAGTTGGATAGATTACTTTACGGAAATGTCTGGTTTGATAAACCTCTTGCTGAAGCAGCAAAAGATAAACCTGAATATTCAGCTCGATTGGATGACATGAATCGTAGAATTTTACGTTCACTTTTTGATAGTGGTCTGTTTGAACATCCTCCAACTATTACACCGATAGACTACAAAAAAAATGCAGAAAAAGTTCAGCATGCAGCTGAAGAAGGAATGGTGCTACTAAAAAATGAATCTGGATTTCTTCCTTTAAAGGATAAAGCTCAGAATATCCTTGTTATTGGTGGTAATGCTGATATAGGTGTGCTAACAGGTGGAGGTTCATCACAGGTTACGCCTGTTGGGGAACCCCCAATGATAGTTCATACGGGGGGCGAAGGATTACTGAATTCGCTCAGAGATCAGACTTGGTTTAAGTCATCCCCACTTGCTGCTTTGAAAAAAAACCTACCTAAAAGTAAAATTACATTTAATGATGGACGTAATGTGGGAGAAGCTGCTGCATTAGCTAAAAAAGCTGATATCGTCATTATCTTTGCAACACAATGGATGATGGAAAGCTATGATGCCTTTGATCTTTCATTACCAGATGGTCAGGATGCAATGATTGAGGCAGTTGCTCAATCAAACCCACAGACTGCTGTTGTACTAGAAACTGGTGGTGCAATCAGTATGCCGTGGTTGAAGAATACAAAAGCGGTACTGCAGGCATGGTACCCAGGTTCAGCAGGAGGACCTGCTATTGCTAATGTTCTTACGGGTATAGTGAATCCATCTGGCCATTTACCAGTTACTTTCCCAAAAAGCCTAAAGCAATTACCAAGACCTGAAATTGTTGGGTTTGGAGAACCAGAAAACGCTAAAGTCAATGTGAATTATAATATTGAAGGTGCTGAGGTTGGTTATCGTTGGTTTGCGAAACGCAATGAAAAAGTTTTATTTCCATTTGGTTTTGGACTTTCATATACCCGATTTACTTTTAATGGAATACATGTAGATTCGACAAATCCATTGAAGATGAGTGTAAATGTTAAAAATGTGGGTGAGATCAAAGGTAAGGTGGTTCCACAATTTTATTTACATAATGTCAATAAAAAGGTTAAAACAAGACTGCTTGGTTGGGAAAAGGTTGAACTTGCACCAGATGAAGAGAAACGAGTGACTGTAACTGTTGAACCACGCCTCTTAGCTGATTACTCTATTAAAGATAAGCAATGGAAAATAGCAGCAGGGAATTATACAGTAGCAGTAGGCTCTTCTTCAGAGGATGATTCTGAAAAGACAACTGTGGTATTAGAGCCTTCTTCATTTGCAGATAGTGCGGTTAGTCATTAATAAATGGCCTCGTAAGAGGCCATATCACATCACACTTAAATGGTTTTAGAAAAATAAATAAACTAACTTCAGTGTCTTTGCCTAAGTACTAAACGATATGCAAAAGATACTAGCGCGGCTGCAACGATTAATGCCAGACATTCATTAAAAGCTGTTTTAATCGACACAGCGGACATACCTGCTTGGCTTGCTAATAGAAAACACATATTTCCATCTAAAGCTGGGGCAGCAGTCTTTGGCCAACATCTTAGTAATCCACCAATTAAGAAAAAAGGTAAGATCGTCAAAATGATCATTGATGTGCTGAGAAAATATGGCTGGATAGCAAAACGATAAAAAAATGCTAGACACACGCCGAAGATAACCCCAATAAACATTTTTAATGCCATATCGTATGGGTCTTTAAGACTTGCTAATGCCATTGTAAATATACAGGTCCCTAGCGTTACAAGTTCACCCGCAGACCAGCCGCTCTGATGAAAAGTGATAGCGCAAAGTAAAACACCAGTACTTGCTAAAAAAGCAAACCGTAAAGCCTTTACATTGCCCTGATGTTTCTGAAAGTGGTGATGATGGATAGTGTGGGGACTCCACTTTAATAATCCACTGTACCAAATCTCATCGTTATTCGCTTGCGTATAGCGTGTTGTAATAACCGTGACTAAGATAACGCCAATGAAGGTACATTGGATACGAGATAAGGCGAGTTCCCAAGCATGATGTTTAAGCATTAGTGCAGGTACTAAGATTATAATAATTGTCACAGCCATCATTTGCGGTGCATAGCCTTTCGTACCATGGCTGACGCGCATGCTAAATATGGTGATAAAAATAGTGAATGAAATTAGAGAAATTATTATCCATGCGTTATTAGTGGCTTTGAGAATAGTAAGCCCTAGTAATGCACCTGCAAGGGTACCTATTATACGATAGGCACCTCGCTGGAACATCATTCCTCTTACTTGTTGAGATATGACCCATACAGGCATCGCTGCCCAGTAAGCATTATCCACCCCAAGTAAAATTGCGATTGAAAATGATAACCAAGCTGCAATGCTAAGCCGTAGACCATGTGAGATATTTGTATTCATTGAATTTCTTTAAAATATACAGCTTTTATCCATTCAACTGAATTTGTTGTAGCCGGCGAGGGGCAGTTTCTTTCAGTAAAATGCCGATGAAAGCACATGCTAATGACACACCGCCGACGATCAACATTGGACCTTTCAGACCTATTTGGTCAGCTATACCACCAGCAACAATTGGCATGAGCACACCACCAATCAGTTCACTAATAGCTGTTGGTACACCTACTGCAGCACCAATCATGTTTGGTGGGACTGATTCTCCAGGAATAATTGCGAGAAAAAGTGGAGCTAGACTAAAGCCAAAAATACCGGCAACAAAAAGGATGGAAAACATGGCAATAGATGTTTGTGTATAAAACACGAATGCAAGCATGAGCATGCCATAAACGGCGGAACAGGTAACAAGGACAGTACGTCGTCCGATATAATCTGAAATTGCAGGACCAGCAATCATACCTATAAAACCACCAAATCCCCATCCAGAAACAATCAAACCAGCTGTAGATAACGGCAAAGATTTTACCTGAGTGAGATACAAGGTAATAAAAGTTGAAAAAACAAAGAGTCCAGTCTGAAATAATGAGCCAATTAGAGTTGTCAGCCAAATATTACGATAACTGAAAACCTGCCAAATGTTTTTTTTCGGGAGGTTTTGTGAAGCGTGATGTGTAATAGAGGACGCTTTCATAGACTTCATTAACCAGTAAGTGATAATGAAACCAGGAATACCTAAAATGAAGAAAACCCAGTGCCAAGACATGTGTCCACTCATTTGAGTCGCAATAATTGGCCCGAATCCAATACCTAGCAAAGGGAAGAATGATTGATGTATACCAAGATTCAGTCCTTTCTTCTCAGGCCGAGAGAAATCGGATATTGCAGCCACACTACTACTGAATACGCCACCTTCTCCGATACCAAGAAGTCCTCGCACTATCAACATCTCACCAAAGCTTTTGACGACACCAGTAAAGCAAGTCATCAGTGAAAAAAATGCTGATGAGAAAATCAATACCTTTTTTCTGCCAACGGTGTCTGACAGATTACCCAATCCCCATGACGAGATCGCCCAAGTCAGGGCGAGTACAGATGCGATAGCACCAGCCTGTAAGTTATTAAGATTCAACGCAGGTATCAATATAGGGAACAGATAAACTACTACTAATCGATCCAGCCCCACAACTCCGAAAAGTAGGGCTAGCATTATTACCATCCGTTTTTCATAACGGATATCTTCAGGCGAAAATTTACTCATTATTTTATCCTCTTAATTATATTTCTAATTAGGCTTCTTCATCTTCTGAAGAGATTATGATTCCATTATCGAATAGGGGTACTTCATTCCGTTGTACAGGTCGTAAAGACTGATTATTAAAAATTAAGCGCGTAACATCATTTCGAGAATAGTGGCCAACTGGATCACCTGCTACTTTGGCGATTGTTATAGCATCGAGATGTATATCAGCATAAAGAATGCCTTCTTCGTCTTCGTTGAGTGGATGAACAAGGGATGCGCCATCAGGACCATAGATGCGAGTAAAACCACCACCGGTTTTAAGCAGTTCTCGTTGTTCATCGCTTGAGCATAAAAAATCGATTGTGTCCTGTGAAACAATTGCACAGGGAGCAATGACATAGCACTGACCCTCGACAGCATAGGTACGTGAAACAGCTGTATTAACTTCTCCACCGATTGCTGGCGTGACTTCAGTATAAAGAGAGAAGCCTGGCCATGCCGCCACATGAATTTGCTCGTGTTGGCTGTACATGGCAAATTTTGTCAAGGGTTGAATATGCTCCCAACAACATAGAGCACCTAATTTACCAATTGACGTGTCGTGTACAGCAATATCACTACCGTCACCTTCACCGAAAACCAGACGTTCAGCCAGAGTAGGTTTAAGCTTGCGGCGAGTCGCAAGAGTTTTACCATTTTCGTCAATAATCGCCTGTGACATATACAGGCTTCCGTTATCTTTCTCCGTAAACCCCATAACAACTTGAATCTGGTTATCAGAGGCTGCCTTCTCAAGCCTCTGATATTGTTCACTTCCAACGATAAGTGCCTGTTTATGGTAGTCATTCATAAATTGCATTGCCCATGCTGGAGTACCAAGCCAGACAAACCAAGGATAGCCTGGAAGAAAATTTTCAGGGAAAGCAACCAGACGTGCACCGTTCTTCGCAGCTTCAGTAATTAAATCTATCGCTTTATCAATGCTGGCATTCAGATCCATATAGATAGGCGAAGCCTGAACTGCGGCAACGCGGGAGGAATGAAAATTTGTATTCATACTGAATTCCATGTAATTGAGATATTTTCTCTATCATTAGATAAATTCAGTGCATGGAGTGAACTCTACTTACTGCTTGTTTTAACCTCAGTTATAACGAGGGCAAATTATTCGTTATTGCGAATAATAAGAGCTTAATGAACTGGACTTTTTAGCTTAAATCAGGGAACGAACAGAGTTATTAATGTATTGAAAGACTGACTAATTTATTTCTAAAAATAATTATAACTTATTGTCTTATATGGGAAATATACTTTTAATTGAAGAGTCAATTTAAATCATCTAATTTATTTTTATCATCTTGAGTGCTTGAAAACCCATTTATTGCTCAAATAAATGGGTTGAATATTACTCATTGGCTCAAATAAACTCACTGTAGTTAAATTTTTAAGAAAAATTAGAAGCTTGCAATAATATTCTAACTAAGTTCTCTGGTTGGGAAATGAAAGGTTCATGACCACTATCTAATGTTTGGATATCATCTATATTGGCACGACTTGCCATCAGCAGTTGTAATTCTGATGAAACCGCATTGTCACGGGTACAATGAATATAGGTTTTGGGTAATATTATGAAACCTTCACTCAATGTAACAGGGGTTACGACTGGCGTAATGGCTTGAGGCCGAAATTTTGGTAAAAAATTTTGGACAATTTGTGGTGAACAGTCATTAAAAAATGTACTGGCAATACTGTCGGGTAATAGGCGAGAAGCAAGTCCTGCATCAACCAATTCCACTTTAGGCCCACTCCCTGAAAGAGCATGGCCTTCTTTTGCCAGAGCAGCTACAGATTCACTAGAACGAGGTAAAAAGGCACATACATAAACGAGCTGATGAAACAGATTCGGTGCTGCGGATGCAGCAGCCGTAATAGCGGCGCCGCCCATACTATGTCCGACAAGAATTAATGGGCCTAAGGGCATTGATTTCGCTTGTGAGATAATCGCTTGTACATAAGTATCTAGTGTTACATTGGATATTGGTGTTTGATCAATTCCACTACCAGGTAGATCAAAAGCACGTGCAAAAATGCCTTGAGTTGTTAATTGTTGGATCACCTCGTCCCACACCCAAGCGCCTTGCCAAGCCCCATGAACGAAAAGAAAATTGGGTTTACTTTTTTGTTCTGACAAATGTTGAGCTTGGTCTTTATTTTGTTGCATGAGTTTTACCTTTTAACACTAAGATGAATTAGGGAATTGCTACGAGTGCGATGCGTGTCTAAGTCCGGTAATTTATGCCAATAAATTATCGAGTTTGTTATTGAGTGTTTGTAAAGTCGAACCTGTTGCAGGCAATTGATGTACCTTATCGCCATCAACAAACAACAAAGTTGGAAAAGAGGATACGCCTAGCGCTCGACTCATTGCAAAATCAGCCAAAGCTTGCTTTTGTCCAGATCCATTTTTTAAATCCAGTAATACGGCATTTTTATCCAGTCCACCAGCAGTTGCAATATCCGTGATGGTGGTGTGGTCAGATAGACTCAAACCACGAATATAAAAAGCATGTTGTAGCTCATGTGCCCAATGTATGGCTTTGTCTGGGGCATGATCTCGAAGTACAGCGGATGCAATACCTGCATCTAATGAATTTAAAATCATTGAGCCATCATTTAACAAAGTATCATATTCTTCACCAAAAACTGCGCCAGTTAAACTGGTAATTCGCTTGTTTGCCTCAGGAATATGAGGATAGTTCGAGATAGGTTGAGCATGATCCCCAACAAAAAGTCCGCCCGAAATAGCAGTGAATGCAATACGGTGTCGATTGGCTGCCTCAAATGCTTGCAGTTGTTTAGAGAAACCCCAACACCATCCGCAATAGGCATCCATGACGTAGACAATAGATTGAGATGGGAGATTAAATGGGTTCATCGATACATCCTTTAGAAATGGGTTTTGATGAATGATTGACTCTATTTGTTAGAGGTATTCATTGAACGTTCAAGAATTGTATTGATGACTAAAACAAAGATATACTCTTTAAAAGTTAAATCATTGTTTACTAAATCGAGCAAATCATGGATCGTTTGACGTCGATACGCGTTTTTGTAGAAACTGTTGATCGAGGTACCATTAGTGCAGCGGCAAATGCTTTAGATATGTCACGTGCGATGGCAACACGCTATTTAGAACATTTAGAAGAATGGTTAGGAGTTCGATTACTGCACCGAACCACAAGAAAACTTTCGTTGAGTGAAGCTGGTGAAAAATTCTTAAAAAATTTCAGAGAAATGTTGGTCTTGACTGAGGATATTGTACTTCAGGCGGCACAGGGTGGCGAAGTTCAAGGGAAGCTACGTGTTACTTCTACACCATCCTTTACACAGGCTCAGCTCATGACGGCAATAGTCGATTTCCAAGCGCATTATCCTAAAGTTGAAATTGAGATGATGATGCTTGATGGTACAGTCGATTTAGTTGAAGATCGTATTGATTTAGCAATTCGACTCAGTAATCGAATAGAAGAAGGTTTAATTGCACGGCATTTGGCAGTCTGCCATTCGGTGATATGTGCTTCACCAGCTTATCTTACTCGTATGGGGAAACCCCAGACGCCACAAGACTTGACAACACATCATGCGATTATTCACAGTACAAGATATTCTTCTTTTGATTTGTGGTTAGGCGAACAGATAACGACAGTCGCTGTATCGTCTAAGTTGACAGCCAATGAAACATCTATCGTGCTTGCAGGTGCTTTAGCTGGTGCGGGGATTGCCATGCTGCCAACTTATTATATTGGCAAAGAACTTGCCAATGGCGAGTTGGAAGTCCTTTTACCTCAATATCAATTAGAGCCTTTAAATATCCAAGCGATTTATTTATCACGTCGTCATCAGCCTTTAGCGCTACGTTTACTGATTGATTTTTTGGCCGAAAGATTTGGTGGTGATATTGCTCCTTGGGATATGAAACACTTGAATTAATAATTAATTTCAAGTTTTTTCAATTTTGAGATCAATGTCGTCGGATTTATTCCCAATAGCTTAGCTGCACCATCTTCCCCAAAAATTTTCCCTTCACATTGCTGTACGGCAGTTGTGAGATTTTGCACTTCTAAATCTTTCAGTTGTTGTACGGTTAACACTTGATTTGCAAGTTGAGCCTGCTTTTCTTGTGCTGTAATGGCTTTGCTTTGGGGGTGTTCTTCAAGTAAATATTGGAACGATACCATGCCTTGTTTAGCAGTAATCATGGCACGCTCAATCACATTTTGTAGCTCACGGATATTACCCGGCCAGTCATATTGCTGTAATTCCAAAATATGTTTTTGTGAAAATGGTAAGTATTGCACTTTTCGCTGTTCACTAATCAGCTTGGTAAAATGGCTGACCAATAACGGGATATCTTCTTTACGATCTCGTAATGCAGGAGAGTAAATTGGGAAAACATTCAGGCGGAAATACAAGTCTTCACGGAAATGTTTGAGCTTTACTTCTTCTTTTAAATTACGGTTAGTTGCGGCAATAATCCGAACATCGACATGACGGGTTTTTTCTTCACCAACACGTTCAAAGGTGCCTTCTTGCAACACCCTCAGTAATTTACTTTGCAGCTCCAGTGGAATTTCACCAATTTCATCTAAAAACAAAGTACCTTGGTCTGCTAGTTCAAAACGTCCAGCCCGATCACGTATCGCTCCAGTAAATGCTCCTTTGACATGCCCGAAAAATTCACTTTCAAAGAGTTCTGAGGGAATCGCAGCACAATTAACCCGTATCAATGGGTATTGTTTACGGTGACTAGATTGGTGGATAGCGCGTGCGATTAACTCTTTACCTGTACCAGATTCACCATAAATCATTACATTGGCATCGGTAGGGGCAACTACTTTGATTTTTTCAATAATTTGTAATATAGATGCGCTATTTCCGACAATTTCATGATATTGATTTTCTTGTAAAATTTCTTCTTGCAGATATTCATTTTGCTGCTCAAGGCGACTTTTTAACTCTTGTAATTCACCTAGTGCATGGGTGAGTTGTTTTTCAGTATTGAGGCGGTCACTGATATCCCTAAATACCACCACTGCACCAATAATTTCACTGTCACGAATAATAGGAGTGCTGGTAAATTCTACTGGAAAATAACTACCATCACGCCGCCAAAAAATTTCCTGTATTCCTTCATGTACCACTCCATCGTGAACCGCTGCATAAATTGGGCAGTCTTCAACAGGATAGTGTTCACCATTTTCATGAGTATGATGGTGAATTTTGTGAATATTTTTACCAAGTACATTCTCAGGTTGTAGCCCTAGCATTTTTGCACCAACAGGATTTATGAAAGTACATAAGCCTTGTTGATTGATACTGTAAATACCATCTCCTACGGAGCTAAGTAATAAATGTTTACCAGTATCGGAGTCGATAAAAAGTTCTTGCAGTGCTTGCCATTCCTTAATTCCAGCACGAATCATTTTGTCAGCATTTTTATTCAGTTGGCGTAGTTCAAGATCTTTGACATCAACCAATGACCAGATCAATAAAGTTTTATTTTTATAGGGAATGGAAATAGAACTGATATCCAGCTGAATTTTTTCACCATTTTTATCGAAGGCATACATTTCATTATTCCATGCAAATCCTTTATCTAATGTCTCTTCTGTAAATGCCATTAAGTGAGGAAGTTGACTGAAATGTCCGAAGATTGATGTAACAGTTTTTTGGATCAATTCATGACGTTCATAGCGCAGCAACCGTGTTGCACTGATATTGACATCGACAAACTGGTTTTGATGTGGGTCCAGTATCAGTAAAGCCTGTGAGGTATGTTCGAAGGCCAATGGTCGTATCGAATTCTCAGAAGTCACCCAGTCTGAAATAAAATCGCTATTGTTCATGCTATGAAATTTCATATTTTTGACTATGAAATTTCATATTACTACGAAAAATCATAATCATCTAGTGTTTTATTTTTAAGCAATAAAAAACTTTTTATAAAAATTAATTTTTATATTTCAATATTTTAAAAATAAATTTCAAATAAAAACTAAACTTGGCACAGCTCTCGCAATAACTCTATCAAACCAAACACTGGTTGATTGCAAATAGCATTATACGAGGAGCTGCTATGCCAAAAGTTGATATTGAACAATACAAAGATGGTGATTTTCTTGTCGATTATGAAGAAAAGGTCTTTGAGGATGTAAAAGCGCAGCCGGGCGAAAAAGCTTTAGTGACTTTTCATACCATGGCTTTTGAAGGGTCAATTGGTTTGGTCAATGTGCTGCAAGCTAAACGTTTATTACGCAAAGGTTTTGAAACCAAAATTTTGCTTTATGGACCAGGTGTGCAATTGGGGGTGCAACGTGGTTTCCCAACTCTCGGTGCGGAAGCTTTTCCGGGACATTTGGCTGTGAATAATCAGTTAAAAGCTTTTATGGAAGAAGGTGGTGAAGTGTATGCCTGCCGTTTCGCATTGCAAGCTTTATATGGCCAAACTGAAAAAGCATTGATTGCTGGTATTCGCCCAATCAATCCTTTGGATGTGATGGATTTGAAATTGTTAATGCACCGTGACAATGCGTTGATCATTGACACTTGGACTGTTTAAAAGCTTGAGAAGAAAGGGGAATAAGTCATGAGTCGAATCGTTAAAGCTGCCGCAGTGCAATGTAGTCCGGTGTTATACAGCCAAAAAGCCACGGTGCAAAAAGTCTGTGACATTATTTTGGAGTTGGGCAAACAAGGTGTGCAGTTTGCAGTTTTTCCTGAAACAGTAGTGCCTTATTACCCTTATTTTTCTTTTGTGCAACCGCCATTTGCGATGGGCAAAGAACATCTTAAATTGCTCAATGAATCGGTCGTCGTGCCATCAGAAGCGACTTTTGCCATTGGACAGGCTTGTCGAGACGCCAATATGGTGGTGTCAATTGGGATTAACGAACGTGCAGGCGGCACAATTTATAACGCACAGTTGTTGTTTGATGTGGATGGTTCGATTATTCAGCACCGTCGCAAAATCACGCCGACTTATCATGAACGCATGGTATGGGGACAAGGCGATGGTAGTGGTTTACGTGCTATTGATTCAGCTGTTGGACGCATTGGTTCATTGGCGTGTTGGGAGCATTACAACCCATTGGCGCGTTTTGCCTTGATGGCAGATGGCGAGCAAATTCATGTTGCCATGTTCCCCGGTTCATTGGTCGGTCAGGTGTTTGCCGATCAGATTAGTGCCACTATTCAACATCATGCCTTAGAGTCGGGTTGTTTTGTGGTCAATGCCACCGCGTGGTTACACCCTGAGCAACAGCAGCAAATTATGCAAGATACAGGTTGTGAGTTAGCTCCAATCTCTGGTGGTTGCTTTACTGCCATTGTTTCACCCGAAGGTAAATTTTTAGCACCGCCAATTACACAAGGCGAAGGCTATTGCATTGCCGATCTTGATTTTAGCTTGATTGATAAACGTAAACGCATGATGGATTCAGTTGGGCATTACAGCCGCCCAGAGTTGTTAAGTGTGTTGATTGACCGTCGTCCAACACAGGTGTTGCACGAACTGAAAGTTGAAACCTCAGATCAGGCACATCTAGAAAAACTTTCCAGATTTAACGAAGAACAGGTTTAAACCGTAGCAAGCCAATAGCGAAGATAGGGGGCGAGTATGTCTGCAATACAACTGTTGACCGATTTGCAATGTAACGGTCTGAAATGGGAAGGTGAGTTTGGTCTATCTCGTAAGGGCGGTGCAGGGCCAAGCGATCATAAGGCTTTGAGTCTTGATGGGCAGACCATGATGATTCCTATACTAAATTTGGCTGCGCAAGAGTCGCCTTATAGTGCCCAAGTAGAACCTGATTCGGATAAGGTCATTATTTTTAAGAACCGTATTCCTGTGGCGACTTTAACTGCGCCATCTCGCCCACGGTTTTACGATTTACAGACGGCTGAGGGTATTTCATACGAGCAAATTGCCACCTTGCACAGCCATGATGTGTTAGCCACCACGGTTTTACAACATTGCATCCGTATGAACGATAAAAGCACCGCATGTCAGTTTTGCTCGATTGATCAATCGCTCAAAGGCGGGCGAACACTGATTCGAAAACGCCCTGAGCAGTTGGCAGAAGTAGCTAAAGCTGCGGTAGAACTTGATGGTGTGAAACAAATGGTGATTACCACAGGTACACCCAATACCCCTGATCGTGGCGCAGAAATTCTATATGACAGTGTGAAAGCTATTCGTACTGAAGTGGATTTGCCGATACAGGTGCAATGTGAACCACCTGATGATTTTGGATGGTTTCAAAAACTTAAAGATGTGGGTGCAGTATCTATTGGTATGCACCTTGAAGCGGTGAGTGATCGGGTACGTCATCAAATTATGCCGGGTAAAGCTGAAGTGTCCTTAGACACCTATTTTTCAGCCTTTAAAGCAGCAGTTGCAGTGTTTGGGCGTGGTCAGGTCAGCACCTACATTTTGGCAGGCTTGGGCGACACCGAACAAGAAATCATCGAGATGACTGGCAAACTGACTGAAATGGGTGTGTATCCCTTTGTAGTGCCTTTCGTGCCAATTGCGGGAACAGCGTTGGAGCATCATGCCAAACCTGATCAAGCCTTTATGCAATCGCTTTATCCAAAAATTGGGCAGCAACTACGCCAACAGGGCTTGAACTCGGAAGATACCCAAGCCGGATGTGCCAAGTGTGGGGCATGTTCCTCACTGAAAGCCTACGAGTAGGAGGTGATGATGGAACTTTCACATTATCCATGGTTGCTTGAACTGAATGAAGAACTGAAACAGTTTGTGAGCGATGACATCATCATCAAAGTGGTCTCGGAAGATTGGGAACGTCGTCAATATTACCGACTCCGTGAAGCCACCTTTCGTGATGAACAAAAGATTTTAAAAGAAGATCGTGATGAATACGACTTCAATGCTTTAGGCATTGTCGCTATTGGAAATATGTTTGGAGAACATGATCGTGTGGTGGGCGCAGTACGTATTTTCCCCGATGGCAAAAATACATGGTGGGGTGGGCGCTTATGTGTCGAGCCTTTGTATCGCCACCATCATGCTATTGGTAAAGCTTTGATTAATGCCGCCGTAACCACCGCGAAAAATTTAGGCTGTCAGACTTTTTTAGCCACCGTACAGCAGCAGAATGAACGCTATTTCCAAAAACTGTGCTGGGACAGTATGCGTGAGTTACAGGTGGCTGATATTCCACATGTCTTAATGCAGGCACAAATTAAACGCTATCCGCTACAACACGTGTCTATGCAGGCCTATATGCAAAAAGAGGTGGGATGATGTCACTTAATCAACTGCTTGAATTTTTACGGCATACCCCCGCAATGCTCTCTAAACAGGCAATTGCCGAAAGCGTGTCTATGCCCAATGTCGAGGGTGTAAACACCTTGCAAGCGCTGTATGCCTATCCCGGAGATGACACAGCAGCCGTTGCCTTACAAGATCAATATTTGTTGCATGCCTGTGAAGGAATGTTGCCGAGTTTTGTTGCCAATTATCCTTATTTTGCAGGCTGGTCGGCAGTTATGGCGAATGTCAGTGATATTGCTGCAATGGGCGGACAGGCATTGTCGGTAGTGAACAGCATTTGGCATCGTGACACGGAACAAGCGCAACTGTTAATGCAAGGTATGCAAGATGCCTGTGCTGCGTATGGTGTGGCGTTGGTAGGTGGGCATAGCAATATCGGCATGCAGTATCAACCGACATTGTCGGTGGCAATTCAGGGTACGGCACAAAAATTATTGTCGATTTTGCATGTCAAACCGCAACAGAAAATTTTGATTGCTCTCAATTTACATGGGCAATTTCACCCTAACACGGTGTATTGGAAATGCTTTGAACGTGTCTCAGGACGTATTTTGCAGGCGCAATTGGCGGTGCTACCACAACTGGCGGAACAAGGTTTGGCCCACGCTGCACGTGATATTAGCAATGCAGGTATTTTGGGCAGTTTGTTGATGTTACTCGAAGCCACTGGAAGTGGTGCAAACATTGATCTTGACAGCATTCCAAAACCACATGGGGTGGATTGGCAAACATGGCTGCAAATTTTCCCCAGCTACGGCTTTTTACTGACTGCCGATGAAGATGAATGCCAAGACATGATTGAACTCTTTGAAAGTCAGGACATTTGCTGCGCCGTGATTGGCGAAAGCAATGCCACTGGAAAAATTCAGATTTACCATCAAGCACACAGTGCCTGCTTTTGGGATTTTCAGCAACAACGATTTACTGGCTTTGATTATGCCGACATTTTAAAAAAGTTAATGGCTCAGTCGAGTGCGATTGAGCCGATGAATCAGGAGGCCAAGTATGCCTAGTGTCAATTTTACCGTGAAATGGCCCAATGGTGAGCATGTGCAATATTACTCACCCTCCACCGTGATTTATGACTATCTGGTGGCGGGAGAAAGTTATCCCGCAGCACATTTTTTAAAGCAGGCTGAGAATGGTTTGAATGCTGCTTCGGAGAGAGTCAGAGCACGTTACGGTTTTGCTTGTAGCTCAGCAATGGATAGTTTAGCCACCATTAAACGGCAAGCTCAAATTTTTGCCGTACAAGCAGATGAACAAATCGAAATTACTGAAATGAGCAAAGAATAAGGGGAACAAAATGTTAACGTTAAATATTCAAGCACAGGAATTACAGTCGAATTATGATGTTGTGATTGTTGGTGGGGGACAGGCAGGATTATGTATTAGTCACTACCTCCAAAAAGCGGGTATTGATCATGTGGTTCTGGAAAAAGAATCAGAATTGACACATGCGTGGCGCCAAAAGCGATGGGATAATTTTACTCTTGTAACTCCAAATTGGCAGTGTTTACTTCCTGATCATCCTTATAATGGTAATGATCCCGATGGTTTTATGAAGAAAAATGAAATCGTTGAATACTTAGATAGTTTTATTGAAAAGCTGAATCCTCCAGCACTGTTAAATGTACAGGTGACACATGTTGCCAAAGTTGCACCGCAACAATTTGAAATTGAAACTAATTTAGGAAAAACTACGGCTAAGCAATTGGTAGTAGCAGCTGGTGGTTATCACACGCCGATTTATCCAAAACTCAGTGAGACTTTGCCTGAAAATGTGTTGGTAATACATTCGGAGCAATATTTTTATGTTGATCAACTTCCTGAAGGCAATGTATTGGTTGTTGGTTCGGGTCAGTCCGGTGCCCAAATTGCTGAGGACATTCATTTGGCTGGTAAAAAGGTTTATCTTTCAACAGGAGATGCACCGCGATGTGCGCGTTTCTATCGTGGTAAAGATGTAGTGACATGGTTATTTGAAATGGGTTACTACGAAACTACGGTAAAAGACCATCGTTATAGCGAAGAAGTACGTAATAGTACTAATCATTATGTGACTGGGCGTGATGGCGGGCGTGACATTGATTTACGCAAATTTGCTTTAGAAGGGATGCAATTGCTTGGACGTTTTGACGACTTTCAAAACGGGCAGTTGGTTTTCCGTCCTGATTTAAACCAAAATTTGGATATGGCAGACGCAACTTATAACCGCATTAATGCCTCTATAGATGATTATATAGCAAAGAACAATGTAACAACTGATGAGCCAGCATCGGTTTATCAACCCCTTTGGATACCTGAGCAAGAAATTACCCATATTGATTTAGCTGCTGAAAATATTACCTCTATTATTTGGTGTATTGGCTTTAGACCAGATTATTCCTGGATAGACTTAGACATTTTCCAAAGTAATGGTTATCCAATGCATGATCGTGGTATTACCGTTGACTCTGATGTGTGCTTTATTGGTTTACCATGGTTGAATACTTGGGGGTCTGGTCGTTTTATGGATGTAGGGAAAGATGCGAAATATATTGTTGATCATATTAAAAACAATACAAAATTTTTAAAGAAGAAGGATGTTGAACCATACCTTGAAAATTGCCCTTAATTTATTAATTTTATGAAAACTAGAATAAAAAAGCCTATATATAGGCTTTTTTATTCTTCTAAAACTATTTTTTTTAAATTATGTGCTTTATAGCAAAGCAAAATTAATGGAATTAAAAGCCTTCCATATCTGGTTTTTTAATAATCATTTTGTCCGATATGCGGACATTGAAATCATTAATCGGTTTTTACTGAAATTTATCTATATCAAAAGTGCTCTAAAAAAAATAATTTATGGATCAGGATATGGAGAAAATGTGATGGAAAACTTAACTACACAAGTTGCAATTATTGGATCAGGCCCAGCAGGACTATTGCTTGGGCAACTTTTATATAAAGCTGGTATTTCACACATTATTATTGAGCAACGTAGCGCAGATTATGTTGCAGCACGTATTCGAGCAGGAATATTAGAGCAAGTCTCGGTTGATTTGTTACAACAGGCTGGGGTTGACGAAAATCTAAAAAAATTTGGAATACCTCATGAAGGAATTGAAATTCTAACTAATGGCTTGAAACATCGAGTAGATTTATCTGCTTTAACTCAAGGTAAACAAGTTACAGTATATGGTCAAACAGAAGTCACAAAAGACTTAATGCATGCCAGAGAAGCAGCAGATTTATGTACTTATTATGAGGCTCAAAATGTTCAAATTCATGATTTCGAGAAACAGCAACCGTATGTAACTTTTCAGAAGAATAGCCAGTCTTTTCGTTTGACTTGTGATTTTATTGCAGGATGTGATGGTTATCATGGTGTGTGTAGAGCAAGCGTACCACAAGATAAAATTAAAACATTTGAAAAGGTTTATCCATTTGGCTGGTTAGGAGTACTAGCAGATGTACCACCTGTTTCAGATGAGTTGATTTATGTTCAGTCAGAACGCGGATTTGCTTTATGTAGTATGCGTTCAAAAACACGTAGTCGTTATTATTTACAAGTTCCTGTGACAGACCATGTAGAAGAATGGTCTGATGAAAGGTTTTGGAATGAATTAAAAAGTCGCCTTGATGAAGAAAGTTGCAATAATTTAGTGACAGGTGCTTCTATTGAAAAAAGCATCGCACCTTTACGTAGTTTTGTTACTGAACCGATGAGATTTGGAAAACTATTTCTGGCAGGAGATGCGGCACATATCGTACCGCCTACAGGCGCAAAAGGTTTAAATCTAGCTGCATCTGATATTGCCTATTTATCGAGTGCTTTAATTGAGTTCTATCAAAGAAATTCGACACAAGGCATCGATGAGTATTCTGAAAAATGTTTGAAACGTGTTTGGAAAGCAGAGCGCTTTTCATGGTGGATGACACATTTACTGCATCGTTTTGAAACTGAAACTGAATTCGATCATAAAATTAAGCAGGCTGAACTGAACTATATTTTAGATTCTAATGCCGGGCTTACGACATTGGCCGAAAATTATGTAGGTTTACCTTATTAGGATAAAGCTATACCTAAAGATGAAGAAATCAGTGCAATACAAGAGCATAGTCGATCTCATTTCTTGCTAAAGAATAAGATTAGACGATATTAAACAATGAAGCAGATGGATTGCTTCTTTAAAAAGGGATATACCATGAGTTTAGCGCAGAGTTTTAACCAACAATTTATCAATGGACAATGGATTAAAGGTTCATCGAATAAAATTGTAACGAATACCAACCCCTATACTCATCAGCATATTGATGATATTCAAGGAGCAAGCCAACAAGATGTTGATGCAGCATATCAAGCTGCGCAATCAGCGTTTAAATCGTGGCAAAAAACCACTGTGAGTGAACGTCAAGCTCTGATTGAACGTATTATTGCGGCGATTACACAACATCGTGAATCTCTTGTAGATTGGTTAATAAATGAAGCTGGAAGTTCAAGACTCAAAGCGAATATTGAAGTAGATGCGGCACTTAAAATTTCTCAAGCATCTTTAAAATATGCGAATGCTGTAAATGAGGTAATTGATTTAAAACCTGCTCATGAGGGACAAGTTAGTCAAGTATTCCATAAGGCTTTAGGTGTAATTACAGTCATAAGTCCTTGGAATTTCCCTTTCCATTTGAGCATGCGATCGGTGATTCCTGCAATTGCTCTGGGTAATACTATTGTTCTTAAACCAGCAAGTGATACGCCTGTGACAGGTGGGTTGATTATTGCCAAAATTTTTGAATTGGCAAATGCCCCTGCGGGTGTGTTGAATGTAATTGTCGGGGCAGGCAGTGAAATTGGCGACTATGTGGTTGAGCATGATACAAGCAAGTTTATTTCATTTACTGGTTCAACACAGATCGGCAAGCGAGTAGCTGAAAAAGCTATGTCTGCCAGACGGATTAAACGGGTTGGCTTAGAACTTGGAGGCAATGCGCCATTAGTAATTTTGGACGATGCTGATTTAGACCTTGCAGTGAATTTAACGGTAATGGGACGCTTTTTGCATCAAGGGCAAATTTGTATGAGTACCAATCGCGTCATCATTGATGAAAAGATTTATGATCAATACCTAGAAAAATTACGTCCTGCTTTGGCAAACATTAAAGTTGGTGATCCAGCCAATGAAGAGACTCTAGTTGGGCCAATTATTAACAATCAGCAAACTGACAATCTTCGCCGTATTATTCAGCAAGCACAAAATGAAGGCGCATCGTTATTCTTTGACGGTGGAATTGAGGGCAATTTGGTTGGACCTCATGTGTTCGTTAATGTCGAACCAGATTTTGCTGTGGCGAAAGAAGAAAGTTTTGGTCCAGTTCTGCCAATTTTAAAAGCACGTGATGAAGCTCATGCACTTGAACTTGCCAATGACACTGAATTTGGTTTATCGAGTGCGGTGTGTACTTCAAATCATGATCGTGGAGTGAAATTTGCATTGGGGATTGAAGCAGGTATGTCCCATATTAATGAGATTTCGGTTGCCGATCATCCTAACGCCCCATTCGGCGGTGAAAAGAACTCAGGTCTAGGCCGTTTCAATGATCAATGGATCGTTGAAGAATATACGACCACCCATTGGGTTACGGCGCAAAAATAAAACTTGGTATCTGATTAAGCTTAGATACATTTTGTTTTAGATGTTATTTCACTTGGAATCTATAGCATCCTATTTTTAGGGTGCTGTTGGTTCAGACGAAAGGAAATGTGAATAAGACGCTTGTTTTTATAAAAATATAAACTGATACAGGATGTTGAGATATGACAAACTTTACTGAGATTACTGCAGCTGTGACCCAAAGCAAAGGTGCAGATTTTGAACTCAGGCAACTTCAAATTCGTGAACCCCAAGATGATGAGGTTTTGGTAAAAATCGTAGCAACAGGTATGTGTCATACCGATTTAATTGTTAGAGATCAATATTATCCTGTTCCTTTGCCAGCGGTATTAGGACATGAAGGGTCGGGAATTGTAGAAGCGATTGGTCCAAATGTGAAAGATTTAGCAATCGGTGATCATGTAGTTCTTAGTTATGGATATTGTGGGATTTGTGAGCAATGTGGCAGTGGGAATCCTGCATATTGTCAGGACTTTTTTGGTCGTAACTTTGGTGGCACTGATCCCGAAGGGAATTCTGCAATTTGTACACACGATCATCATAAAGTACATGACCATTTTTTTGGACAATCTTCATTTGCAACCTATGCGATCAGCCGTGAAAATAATGCAGTAAAAGTCACTCAAGATGTGCCTTTAGAATTATTGGGTCCATTGGGCTGTGGAATACAGACAGGTGCAGGTGCAGTCATAAATGCATTAGGTGTTAGGGCTGCCAGCAGCTTTGTGACATGGGGTGCAGGTGCCGTTGGATTAAGTGCATTGCTTGCTGCAAAAGTATGTGGAGCAACTACGATCATTGCTGTCGATATTGTGGAGTCCCGTTTAACGCTTGCAAAAGAACTAGGGGCAACACATGTTATTAATAGTAAAGTTCAAGACCCTATTGAAGCAATTAAGGAAATTACGCAAGGTGGTGTTCAATTTGCACTAGAATCTACAGGCCGTCCTGAAATCGTAAAACAGGGCATTGATGCGCTTGGAATTCTTGGCAAAATTGCAATTGTTGGTGCACCACCATTAGGGGTAACGGCAGCTTTTGATGTAAATGATTTACTGATTGGAGGTAAATCAATCATGGGAGTTGTAGAAGGAAATAGTGTTGCTAAACGCTTTATTCCAGAACTGATTGCGTTATATCAGCAGGGTAAATTTCCATTTGATAAACTGATCAAATTTTATGACTTCAAAGATATTAATCAAGCAGCAATCGATAGCCAACAAGGTATAACACTCAAACCAATTTTAAAGATTGGTTAAATTTCAAAGGCCATAGCATTTATTTGATATGGCCTTTTTAAATTCCTATGAACCATAATTAATTTAAATTTCTTACAATTGAATATCACTATTTGAATAGTGATCGAACCAGATTTTTCTAAAAATATTCGTAAAATCTATCAGATCTTTATACGCTTATATTTCGATAGTATATCTAAGCGTACTTATAAATATAGATAGTATCTATAATTTATAATAATTATTATTCATTTGATCTATATTTTTATAGCTTCTAAGATTAATTCATAATATCGCAAGCAAGGAACTATAGTGAAAACAGTCCACCAATATACTTATGACATTTTAAGAAAAAACAATATTAAAGTCGTGTTTGGTAACCCTGGCTCAAATGAGCTTCCTTTCTTAAAAAATTTCCCTACTGATTTTCAATATATTTTAGGTTTACATGAAGGTGCTGTAGTCGGGATGGCTGATGGTTATGCTCAGGCTACAGGTCAGCCTGCATTTGTTAATCTGCACTCAGCTGCCGGCACGGGAAATGCGATGGGAGCATTGAGTAACGCGTGGAATTCACATACTCCTTTAGTGATTACCTCTGGACAGCAAAACCGAGCGATGATGGGTGTAGAACCACTCCTAACCAATTTAGAAGCAACATTGTTACCGAAACCATTAGTGAAATGGAGCCACGAACCTGCTAGCGCGCATGAAGTGCCTCACGCTATTACGCGTGCCATTCATTTATCTAAAGCTGAAGCAGCTGGTCCTGTTTATGTTTCAATTCCTTACGATGATTGGGATGTGCAAGTAAATGAACAGAATGAACACTTATTAGAAAAAGATGTAATCAGCTCACAATGTCTATCTGCAAAAGATATAAATGCTATTGCAGAGCAGATCAATCAGGCTAAAAGGGTAGCTCTCGTATTTGGCACAGATGTCGACAGATTGAATGCTAATGACAGTGCAATTAAATTTGCGGAAACTTTAAATGTGCCTGTGTGGGTCGCTCCATCTTCTCCACGTTGTCCATTTCCAACTACTCACGCGTATTATCAAGGGATCTTACCTGCAAGTATTGATGGTATTGCAAAGATATTCGAACAATATGATCTTGTTTTAGTATTTGGTGCACCAGTATTCCGTTATCACCAATATGAACCAGGTAAATATTTAGGCGATCAAACTAAGCTCATTGCATTAACTTGTGATGTACAAGAAGCAGCCCGAGCAGCTATGGGTGTTTGCTATGTCGGCGATTTAGAAGATAGCTTAATACGCTTATGCGATCAGGTTGAAACAAAAAAATCACAGGTTATTTCCCGTAAGAAAAATGAATTGGCTGCACCGAGTCAAGGTAATTACATTCAACCTGAACGATTGTTTGATTTGATCAATTCATTGGTGCCAGATAATGTCATTTTTGCGAATGAATCGACCTCAACTAATGGAATATTGTGGGAACGTTTAAATATTACGGGACAGGGTAGCTACTTCTTTGCTGCTGCAGGTGGCCTTGGTTTTGCTATGCCTGCTGCAGTTGGCATCCAGTTGGCTCAGCCAGAACGACGAGTGGTTGGAATTATTGGTGATGGTTCAGCAAATTATAGTATTACGGCTTTATGGACAGCAGCACAATATAAAATTCCAGTAATTTTTCTAATTTTGAAAAATGGCACTTATGGAGCATTACGTTGGTTTGCAGGTGTATTAAAAGCTGACAATGTGCCGGGAATGGATGTTCCTGATATTGATTTTACCCAAATTGCTAAGGGATATGGTGTCGATGCGTATAGCGTTCGAAGCGATCAGGATTTTGTTGAGACCTTCCAAAAAGCTTTGAATGCAGATCATCCAGTGTTAATCGAAGTAGTAACAGCTGATTGTAAATAAGTCAGTGAATTATGTGTAGGGAGTATCACAATGCAAAATAGGGATTGGATAAGAGAATTTCATAGTATATTGAAATCACACCAAATCTTAACCGATGAAATTGCAAAGTCTCCCTACTTAAAAGGGTTTAGAGTTGGGAAAGGTGAAGCAGTTGCTGTGTTGATTCCTGACACTTTATTGGAACTTTGGTACATATTAGAAAAATGTGTTAAACATGATCTGATTATGATCTTACAAGCTTCTAATACGGGAGTTACAGGTGGATCCACTCCTGACTCTAATGACTATGATCGTGATGTTGTGGTGGTAAGTACAAAAAAATTAAAAGGCTTGCAGTTGCTCGAAGACGCAACGCAAGTGCTTGCGTTTCCAGGAACAACATTAACCGAACTGGAAAATGCTTTGAGACCATTTAACCGTGAGCCCCATTCAGTGATTGGTTCATCTTGTATTGGTGCATCTGTGATTGGAGGAATATGTAATAATTCGGGTGGATCTTTGATTCATCGAGGGCCAGCTTATACGGAAAAATCCTTGTTTGCTCAGATTGATGCCGAAGGAAATTTAAAATTAGTCAATCATTTGGGTATCGACTTAGGAGAAAGCCCTGAAGAAATTTTCAAAAATTTAGAAAACCAAACTTATATAACAAAGCAAAATGAAGGATGGCAGGGGCGAATTTGGGCAGAAAATTATGCTGAAAATTTAAGAGATACCACTTCGCCCACACCGACACGCTATAACGGAAATCCCGAATATTTACATGAAAGTTCTGGTTGTTCGGGCAAACTGGCTGTCTTTGCTGTACGTTTACCAACTTTTCAAGTTGCTGCTGAAACGACTACCTATTTGATTGGTAGCAATGATGAATTACAGTTGATTCAGTTGCGTAAATACTTACTAGAAAATTTATCCGAGCTCCCAAGTCAGGCTGAATATATCCATAAAAATGCTTTTGAACTAACGCAACGCTATGCCAAACACATGTACAAAGCGATTGATGTCTTTGGTGCAGGAAAAATTCCTGAATTATTTGCACTTAAAGCGAAAGTCGATGGTTTTTTTAAACATACATCTATTTTACCCAATAATTTTTTAGATCGTTTTATTCAAATATTTAACCGTTTGACACCTTCATGGATTGAGCCGCGATTGAAGCAGTTTCATGCTCAATATGAGCATTTGCTTATGCTAAAAATAGATATAAAAAATAATGAAGAGACTCAGCAACAATTACTAAAGTTCTTTTCAGGTCAATCAGAACAATTTATCCAATGTAATAAAAAAGAAGAAAAAAATATATTCTTGATTCGATTCGCTGTTGGTGGATGCATTATCTATTACGCAGATAGTCAAGGAATTAATCCGAATCAACGTTTGGTTTCCTTTGATGTTGCCTTTAGACGCAATGATGAGCAATGGTTAATTAACTTACCCCAGCATTTGCAAGATCAAGTGCAGATGGAAAGTTGTTGTGGACATTTTTTCTGTTTTGTTTGTCATCAAGATTATTTGCTCAAAGAAGGAGTAGATGCACACCAGTTCAAAGAGGAAGTACTGACTTATTTGGAGCTGCGCGGTGCAAAATATCCTGCAGAGCATAATGTTGGGCATCTTTATCAAGCATCACCTGAGTATCAGGCACACCTCAAACAAATCGATCCGACCAATACTTTAAATCCAGGAATTGGTAAAACCAGTAAAAATAAGTATTGGCACTGAAAATTCAAAATAGTAGTCACTTACCATGAAAAGGAGAATATCTTGTCTCGAAAGCTGATTAATGTAGAAGATTATCGACTTCAGGCAAAGCGAACGTTGCCGCGGATTATTTTTGATTATCTTGAAGGTGGAGCCGAAGATGAAAAAGGTTTAAATCATAACCGTACTATATTTGATCAGTTTAGATTAAAACCTAAGCGACTCGTTGACATTAGTCAGCGCGATATTTCCTGTAAAATTTTCAATAAAAAATGGGATGCGCCGTTTGCAATTGCACCTACAGGACTGAATAGTTCACTTTGGCCGCATGCTGATAGCATACTTGCGAAAAGTGCAGCGAAAGCCAATATTCCGTTTATGCTATCCACTGCTTCAAATATGTCTATTGAAGCAGTTGCTAAAAGCTGTGATGGAGAAAAATGGTTTCAGTTATATGTTGTACATCAAGAACTTGCTGTGAAAATGGTGCAAAGAGCTTTAAGTGCAGGTTATACAACTTTAATTATTACGCTGGATGTGGGGGTAAATGGCTATAGAGAACGTGATATTCGCAATGGATTTGCTATACCGTTAAAATTTTCACCGAGTTTGATTTTGGATGGAATGATGCATCCTAGTTGGTCGTTACGTTTTCTCTCGCAGGGCATGCCTAAATTAGCCAATTTTGAATCCTCAGAAGCACATAGCTTAGAGGTACAAAATGCCTTACTCAAGAGGCAGATGGATACTACTTTTAATCTAGAAAGTTTGAAAAAAATACGTGATCTCTGGCCTCATACGTTATTGGTAAAAGGTCTTGTGCGTCAGGAAGATGCGTTAAAGGCAATAGAAGCGGGGGCTGATGGAGTGATCTTGTCGAATCATGGTGGACGTCAGTTAGACTGTAGTATTTCACCGATGGAGAGTTTATTTGAGGTTTCTCAAACCATTGAGCAGCCTGTTCTTATAGATAGCGGCTTTAGAAGAGGTTCTGATATCGTTAAAGCATTATGTCTAGGTGCAAATATGGTGTGTTTAGGGCGTGCAACATTATATGGATTGGCTGCAAATGGTGAGGCGGGTGTAGATGATGTAATTCAGCTACTTAAGCAAGATGTAGACCGAACATTGGCTCAAATTGGCTGTCCTAGCGTAAGTCAATTGAATAAAGAGTATATTATCTAACATTAATTAACATCATCTTAACTATATGAAGATGGGCTAGTTTGAATATGCTTATTATTTGCTATTAATGTCGCTTTTGAATTCTATTTTTATACCAGTTTTAGAGCTGGTTTTTTTCTAAAAGAAGAAAGGCTTTAAGTCAAAACAAGACGGAAATTACTTTTAATAACTTAATATTAGATCGGAATCAACTCCACTAATAGAATTGATTCCACTAGAACATATGCCTTTTACTTATTTGTTTAAAGCCCTAAACGTCCACCTAAGTTATAAACAATTTGTAGTCCTACAACTGCACCATCTTTATTGGGTTTTGCAGTAGGGTTGTAGAAATTGCTCGGGTTAAAGATATATTGGATACTTGGTTCAACCGCTAAATAATTAGTAGCTTGCCAATGCATATTTAATTCAACACGAGATTCTCCTCGTGAAGTATTCTGGTCAATGCCAGTAGTATCCAGTCTTTGTTGCGTTTGGAATTCAGCTTGTTTCTCGGATAATCGTAAATAGCTTGCTTTCAAATTTACCGAATCTTGAGAGCGTCCAAAGGGACCAATCCTAGAAATACCAGCTTCAATAAATTGTTGGAATGGCTGAAATTCGTCAGCATTCCAAGACCAAGCACCAAATACTTGCCATGCTTTATCTAGGTCTTTCGAGGTTGGATTATCATTATAAATGGTTTGATTAAAGCGAAAGAGAATACCTTTACTGTTATGTTCTTTCCCACTATCACTATCAACTTGTTTAGCACTATTAGAAAATACATTTAATTCATATTTGTGTGGTAAAGGATTTTGGGAGATTGTCTCTTGGTGACCGATACCGAATAAGCTTGTTGCCTTACTTGATTCATCTAAGCCCCACTGCAAGCCGTTAGTTTTATTTGCATAATCTTGCGGGGTGGATTCAAATACACCACCATGAGTATAAAATCCATTATCCATTTTATACTTTGAATAAGCTCCCCAACTACCATAAGGGTATGGAAGAATACCGGTTGTATACATAAATAGTGGGTCATTACATGCAATCATAGCGCCACAACTGGAGATATAGAAATATCGTTGAGCGTTGGTTCGACCCAAGGTGATTTGTAAGTGGTCATCTAACAGCATTTGATTGTACGCAAATAAGGAAAGGTATCCTGTAGAATCAATATCATTATGTAGTGTTGCACCAGCAAATGCGCTTCCTGCTGCACCTTGCCATTTGGTTGATGATTGCAAACCTGTGTTATGGAGCCAAGGGAAGAAAGTGTATTCAAATTGCAGAGTACCAGCATCATTACCCATTAATTTCCCCAAATTGAGGTCGGCACCGGTAAATATTGCTCCAGCATTAGCAAAAGAATGTGGACGTGGACCTGTATCAAGATTTCCAACTGTTTGATTAGTAATTACAACATGAGGTTTAAATACTTCATCATCTGCATTGGCATTATTAATGCCTGCTGATAAAAAACCACTTGCAAACAATAAAACAATACTTAAATAACGATGTGAAAATAAATTGTCCGTAACATAATTAACTGTTTTCATAATTTTTCCCCGAATAAGATTACAGCGTGAAAAGCTCTGGGTTTAGTAAATAAACTCAATGAGCAATTTCAGGAATTGGACTAGGACCCCAAATAGATTCTAGGGTTTTAGCGATAGAGAGAATTTCTGCATCCTTGCCGGGCAGCCCGTCAATTTCCATGCCGACAGGAAGTTGGGTTTTTGGTCCTAATCCTACAGGGATACTGATCCCTGGCATGCTGACATTGCTGCTTGGATCAGTATTGCGAATGATTCTAAGAAAATGCTCAGGTGTTCCTACTTCAGGACCTGTTTTAATTGCAACTTCTGGAACTGTCGGGAACAGTAATCCATCAATTTTATTTTCTTCGAAGGTAGTCTTATAAAGTTTGGCCAGTTTAGGTAGTCCTTCCTTGATTGCCTTTTTATAAACGGGTTCTGCGGAAGTCATCTTCCCATCTTTGCCTGGAATCTTCACAGGCATTACCATGTCATGAAAAATACCTTGAACATCAGGACTAGAAATTTGAGTTACCATTTGATCAAGGGTAATTCCAGTCTTTTGTTCTTTCAGATAATTCTTAAGGGTTTTTTTTGCTTCTACGATAGCAACAGGCGTTGCTACTGTTGCTACTAAACTTTGAATTTCAGGCATTTTAACTGGTACAACTTCAACGCCAGAAGCTTTCAGTGCTTCAATTGCATCATTTGCTTTAATACGGACATCATCATCTAGATTCGCCCAAAAAAAGTCGGGTAGCCCTAGTCTGATTTTAGAGGTAGGTTTAGCGGGTAATGGTGATTTTCCGCTCATAATTGAATCAAGCAGAATTACATCACTAACGGTGTTAGCCATGGGGCCAGCAGTGTCACGTGTCGTTGAAATAGGAGTAATTCCATGTCCACTATAACGACCTACCGTTGGTCTAAATCCAACGCATCCATTGAGTGCACAAGGTTCACGAGTTGAACCGCCTGTGTCAGTACCAACTGCGATTGGTACCATACGTGCACCTAATGCAGCAGCATTACCTGAAGATGACCCACCAGCAATACGGCTTTGATCAAACGCATTTCTTACACCGATAACACCAGAAATATGATAAGCCGTATTGTAACCAGTCGCACCAAAAGCTAATTCATGCATATTGGTTTTGCCGATGACAATAGCCCCAGCTTTCAATAATTGATTAATGATAGGAGCATTGTGTGTTGGCTTAAAGTTGCGTAATGCTGGTGTGCCTGCAGTATTAGGGAAACCAACGACCTGAATATTGTCTTTAATTGCAACTGGCACACCTTCTAATGGGCGGCACGAACCGCCATTAGCAAGTCGAGCATCAATTTTTTTAGCTTCATTCACTGCATATTGTTTATCTATTGTGATAAAAGCATTCAGTTGAGGTCTGTCTTCGATTCGTTTACCCCAATATTTCACAACCTCTTCGCTAGAAATCTTTTTATTACAAATAGCTTGAGCAGTTTGCTCTGCACTCAATGTATAAAGAGGAGGTAGTGTTTCAGCTCTTGATATATTTGATACTGTTGATGTAATTGCAAATGTCAAAAGTGGTATCATTTTAGACATTTTGAGTCCCTCAGATTAATGCGACACCGCCGTGGTATCGTTATCTGATTTACCCATAAAAATGATTTTCAACACATCCTCAAAAATGATGAGTTTAACAACGCATCAAACCACGAATTGCTAAATCGGTTCTATTACTGGCTCCAGTTTTATGCATTGCATTCTTTAAATGTGTGCGTACGGTGGTGAACTCAATTCCCATTAATCGTGCGATTTCTTTATCACTACAACCTTTTGCGACATGTTCTACTACTGAAATTTCACGTTGTGTCAGTTTAGTAGGCCTTGGTGAAATAGCCGATAACGATTCTTCAAAATAAGGAGTTAATGCATTAATAAGCATCAAATCTTTTATATCAAAAGGTGGTTGGTCAGCACTCCGCCAAATTCTTAAGTCACCAATATCATGATTCTGACTAACAAAGAAAACATTCATACCATGATGCATGCCACATGGTTTAAGAAACTCATTATAATGTTCGCTAACTTCAAGTATTTTTCTATCAATGAGATTATCAACACAAGCGGCTTTACGGTGCTCTCTCATTTTCCGTGTGACAAAGTCACTAATATATAAATGACTTTCATATTCTTGAATCATTTTAGAGTCAATATTAATTGAAATACCTTTGGTAGACCTTGCTTGATGGCAGTCATAGATATGAGATGCCCCAAAATCTGATTTGAGTAATCTGGTAATATCAATGAGTATTTGTTGTCGCATATTTTCATGACTACTTTCTGATTTTCGTAGGCGCCATATGATTTCAGAAAATAGATCTAATTCTTTATTTGTTATTTCCAATTTGCTAGACATCAAAGAACTCCCTTCTATCGTGGAACAAAAAATGCCTATTTAATTCAAGCATTTTTCATACCAATATCTAGATATTGATAACTTTTTATTACTCGTGTCCTTTATGCTTACTATTTTTAGATAGATTTATACAAACAAAGTAGTAAAGAGTTTTATTGCCGAATTTAACGGAAGATAGCTGTAGTTTAAATTTAGATTATCTCTGTCAATCCTTCGCAAAAATAATCTAAATTTAGGGGACATCTGAAAAGTAGTAAAGAATTTAACTCTTCACTGCCTGTTGTATTGCGGAAGATTTGCGATGTTTAAACAAAGCAATTGAAATAGCGCCAATAATGCCAGGAATAGAAAAGACCATAAAATTCTGTTCAAACGGTAGATTGATAGCTAAAAGAAAACCACCAAACAACGGGCCGGAAATGGCCCCAAAACGTCCCATAGCAGCTGAAAAACTTACACCTGTTGAACGCATATTGGTAGGGTAGAAGTCTGCTGCTAAGGCATGTATGACTGCCATTGTGCCTACAGTCGCACCACCAGCAATAATAAGAAGAAGGGTTAATAGGATTGCCGGAGGATGAAATCCAAGACAACTGATAGAAAGAACAGACAGTAAATAACCCAAAATCAGTGCTTTTTTGGTACCGATTTTATCTGCAATAATACCAAAGATAAGTGTTCCTAAAATAGCGCCAATATTTAAAGTTACTAGAAAAGAAATACTCGAACCTAAAGAATAGCCTCCGACATTCATTAATTTTGGCAGCCATGTATTGAGGCCGTATACCATTAACATGACCATGGCGAAACCGCACCAGATTAATAATGTTCCTAAACCTTTTCCTTCTGTGAACAGACCAATTACAGGAATCTTTTGTGAAGGGGGAGTTAAATCAACTACATATTGCATTTCTGGTTGATGTTGATGCTGTGGATTGAATTTTTCTAACGTTTTGACAACATCAGCTTGACGATTTTTATGTATTAAATAGCTAATCGATTCAGGAAATGTTTTATATATAAACGGAATAACAAAAATGAATAAGCCTGCTACCCAAAATGTAATTTGCCATCCAAAACGTGGGATAAAAAATAAGCCAGATATACCCGAAAGTATTGCACCTACACCGTAAAATGAAAGCATTAAGGTAATTAGACGATTACGATGGGTATTGGGTGACATTTCTTTGATGATGGTAACTAAATTAGGTACGGCACCGCCCAAACCTATTCCAGTGAATAAACGACATATAAAGAAAGTCTGAGTATTGTGTGCAAATCCATTCAGTGCTACGGCAATGCTAGCTAAAATAACACAATATATAATGATGTTTTTACGACCAAACTTATCTGCAGCCATTCCTAATGTCACGGCACCTATCATCATGCCCATTAAGGATGCTGCACCAAGAAGACCTGCTGTTTGAGGCGATAAGGCCCACTCTGTCATTAAATGAGGTAAGACAGAACCATAAATAACGAGGTCATATCCATCAAATAACATAATGATAGAGCACCAAAATACGAGTAGTTTATGGTGTTTATTTAGAGTAGTTCGGTCAATGAGACCTATTGCATTTACCTTTTGCATAGATTCCTTCCTTAATTAAATTTCCATTTAAAATTAATGTTTTATATAGCTTTCCTGCTATTTAATAGATTAAATATATTCGGTTTAATATGAGTTTATTGATATAGTGATTATTGATCAAATGAATAAAACATATTATTGTATATTAGCTATGTCTATAATGGTGTGTAAAATACAGTTTGAAAAATATTAAATTAATATAATTCAGTAGTTTATGTTTTTGAAAATGTAGATCAAAGCTGTTTAACATCATAAGGAATTATATAGAGGCAAGTCTGATGACTTGATTTTAGTGATAATTTAATGATTGTTAGTTCAATCCAAATTTTATATTTCGAAGTATTCATTATGATTGATCTGAATTTGGTTAAAATCTTTATTACGATTTATGATACACGTAGCGTGAGTGTTGCTGCGGAGCGTTTAAATATTACCCAACCTTCTGTAAGCCATAATCTGGCTCGCCTAAGACACATTTTCAAAGACCAACTGTTTAACAGAACTAAAGAAGGGATGATCCCCACAGCATATTCTGTTCAATTATATGAATCTTTAAATCAACCTTTAATAGATATAGAAAATACCATTAGTGAAGTGACCAATTTTGATATCACAAATAGTGAACGGTGTTTTAAAATTGCATTAACCGATATTGGTGGACTTTATTTTTTACCTAAAATTTATGAAAAATTAGATAAAATTGCCCCCAATATTTCATTGGAAGTCGTGAGTATGGATATGAATAAGCTCACTGACTGGCTAATTACAGGAAAGATTGATGCTGCAATTTGTAATAAAAATTTAGAAGATCGAAATATCAATACGCTAAAGCTTTTTCAAGAAAAGTATGTTTGTTTGGTTAGTAACAATATTAAACTAGAGAACAATGAATTAACTTTACAGCAATTTTTAAAGGAAAATCATGCAATTGTTTCAGCCTCAACAGGACATAATCTAGTTGAAAATTATTTGAATAAAAAAGGATTACGTCGAAAAATTAAGCTAAGAGTACCTCAGTTTAGTATCCTCAATGAGCTTATTGAAAAGCATAATTTAATTGTAACGGTACCAGAGCGAATCAGTCTTTTTTTTGAGTCAAATAAAAATATCAACATTTATGATGTGCCATTTGAATTACCAGAATTTGATATCACTTTACATTGGTATAAAAAATCAAGTGATATTGCAGCACAAAAATGGTTTATAAAATTTTTACAGGACACTTTAAGAAATATATAAATTAATATTGCATATTTTATTTAATTTGGATATAGATGATACTTCTATCATTAGATAAGAGTGTAGCAGAACTCAACATTCAAAGTTGAGCTGAACTTAATAGTCGAGTGATGACTAAAGAAATGAATATATTTAATCTATTAAATCTGGGAGCAGAGTCAAGTTTAGCTAAGTTTCAGTGTCGCGTTTACTTTTTAATATTAATGAGCTTGAGAATCATGAGCGTTGTGTTTGATGAGTAGAGATCATCAATTGAATTCAGGACCAATTAAGAGCATAAAGTCTAAGTAGGGACAGGCTGTAAATGTATAAGCAGAATATAGTAATCTCAATTTTAAGATGAGAGATAAAGAAAATTTAAATATATTTAGGAGCTTTATATTAATAGAAAAACATAATATTTTCAGCAGACTATCAAGCTGAATTTTGTGAGAGAATAATTTAAAGAGGTTCAGAACGAACGGTAACGGTTTTTGAAGAAAATAGATTTGAATAACATTCCACTGCATATATGTTTAATAATTAAAAGAGAGTAAATACTCTCTTATTATTTTAACTTATATTAATCAGCTCTAATCCAAGTTTGACTTCGTCCCAAAAGTGAAATACCTATATAGCCACGAAGTATTATTTTTTTACCGTTTGAGCTCATTGTAATTTTACCTTTATATATATTTCCAGAGGCAGGATCAAGGATTTGGCCGTTAATATATTCATTTTTAACTTTGGAATTTATAATAAAATTAGATAATATATTTAATCCAATCATGGGTTTATTATTTAAATCACCTTTGCAATTAATACACTTATCAAATTTTGGTACACTCCCATTTGGTAAATTATAAATTTTTTCAATTTTTCCAGAATAGCTATTATCACTATTTTTATTAATATTAACAACTGCCCTAGGAGTGCCTGTTTTATCGTCAATAGTTTTCCATTTACCAACGATGTCACTAGCCCAAGTATTAGAAATACAATTTAAAAATAAAAAAAACAACATTAGAAAAGTATTTCTAATCTTTGTTAATCTATTTATTAAAGTATCTTGGGCTTTACTTAATATCTCAAATGGTGATGATTTCTTGAGTGGAAGTTTATTTTTGAACATAGTAGGCTTAACATTTATAACATTCATTTATAGTGTTCCTTAAAACTTATAACCTATTTTTAGACCATAAGCCCATGCTGTGTTATTACTAAAATACGCATCTGAGTTATTTGTGCCAAAGTCAGCAGCAGACTGAGCTCTAGCATCTCCTAACCAAAAATGTTTTACACCTAAAGCAATATCGTAATTGGGTTGAGGGCTAAATTTAAAACCAACACCGACATTCCAGTAACCTTTTGTTGGCCCTAATGTTGTAATCGGATCACCAGCACCACTATCCCAACCTACAGACAAGCTTCCTCCCCAATGATCGTTTAACTTACGTCCCAATCCAAGGTTTGCTGAAATCTGATCTTCATTATAAGTAACTAAATCTATTCCTTTACCCATTACTTGTTGTGTTGTTTTGAATAATTTGGGAGGAGAGATTTTATTCTTTGACCATTCCACCCAACGTACATTTGCAAATGCAACAGTATCAGCCATGATTCCTGATTGCAGGTCTAGATTAATGCTTTGAGGGGTAGTCACAGTTGAAGGTGATACGTCAGTACCAAAGTCGGTGACACCATATACTGGATGTCTCAGTGCTAGTGATTCCGTCATTTTTACATCATGATCGATTTCGGAACGATAGGTTAGTGATGTTTTTAATGCAATTTCAGGAATTGAGTAAGCGAAGCCTGCTAACCAACCTGTACTCAATTTCTCAGAAGTTGTCATGTCATATTTTAACCACATATATCCTGCACCACGGACATGACTTTCACCTTTTACAGTTTGTAAAACTGGGCCTGCATAGAAATTCCAATTTTCATTTGGTTGATAGCCGACAATTGTGCTTAAGTTTTGCGTGGTCACTTTAGCACCAGTACTTGCATCACCTTCAGTATAGGCTGGTAATTTTTGTATTGGATAAAGTGAGTCTGAACCAAAAGGGTGATCGTATAAAAAACCAATTGAGAAATGATCTGTAAACTGTAATTTGAGAGCCGCAGATGGTGAAATATAGTGATTGGCAATATTACCGGTATCCATATTTGCAGCTGCGCTTAAACCACCTTTATTAAAATCAGCGTTAATTTTTCCAGATACATTTGGATCAAGCACATTTATTCCTGCTTCAAAATAATGATTAGGTTGCAAGAATGCTGCAACACTTTGGGTCGTGCGTTCTATTCCTGCCCCCAAAGTTAAGCTAAATGGGAAAATTGTTAAACTAGTACCGATTAAAATATTTTTGTTCATCTTACTTCCTTAAATTCCATTCTAATTAAGCCTTATTCCTTAAGACTTAGAGTGAAGTCTAAGTTATTACAAAATAAAAAAATGGTTGAATAGTCTCAATTGAATAGTTAAATAGTCTCATTATGTTTGTTTTGCCATTGTTTAGGTGTCATACCAAAGCATTGCTTAAAAGATTTAATAAAGTTGGAAGGGTGGCTAAAACCTAGATAATAAGCAAGTGAGCTAATTGACCCTCTATTTTGTATAAGATATTTACTTGCAAAATCCATGCGTACGTATTGTATAAGATCTTCGTAATTGGTTTCATGTTCTTGTAATTTTCTAAAAAAAGTACTTCGTGAAATATATAAAAGCTTAACAAAATCTTTTGTATTTAGTGGCTTGTTGATGTGACTGTAAATAAGACCAAGTACCCGAAATATCCAATTTTTTTTTATACTATTAAACACCTTGAAATCATACTCAGCTTGCTTTATTAATTGGTGAAATTCAGATTCTTTTTTATTTATAAGGGATTTTTTTTCAAGATTTATTATTGGGATAATAAGTCGAGTCTCGGGTTTATTCCAGTCGATTGAACATTGTAAAAAGTTTAATTTCCGAGAGTACACAGGTGTTGGAAATTCAAAATCTAGCTGTAATCCTTTAATATCGTAAAAATTAGTTAATAATCGAATTATTAGAATACTAAGGACTTCTTGGCTATATTGATTGAATTGGTATGTATCACCAAGAGGAATCATTTTACGGTAGTGGATGATAATTAGTTGATCTTGTTGCTCAACCTTAAACCAAATTGTTGGGTCAATTAAAAGACTATATCTCTCTAAAATATGAAGGGCATCAGCAAGTGTTGGGCTATATTCTAATAATTTCCCAATTATACCTAAATGGTGTGGTTGTATATATTTACCTACTTTTATTGATAGTTCATCTGAAGATAATGCTGTTATACAATTTAACGTTAAAGTATTTAACTCTGCATATGTTAGTTTAAAATGCTTATTACGTAAATCATCTAGTGAAAGATCTAAATTTGAAAAAATATCTTCATAAGAAATATGCTCTTGTAAGCAAAGATCCACAATTGTAAGAGGAATATACGTTGGCAAAAAAGATTCATAAAATTTAAATTGCATGGTTTTCTTCCTTTTTACTAAACTTTATTTAGCACTTAAAATACTTACACAATCCTTTTTGAATTTTAAGTGTTTGATTAAAAATAACTTATTAATTAGGGGCGGAATAATTTTATCTTTTTGTGGTATCGGGCATACTTGGTTTAATTTAAACGTATCTTAAATACCATTCCAAATTCTTAATTTCACCTTCTAATTTTGCAGGCAATTAGTCTCTTGTGTATATGAGTTAACCTAAATAATGGATACAATGTAACCGTTATGTATAAAAAGCACAAGCCTTGCATAGGTCTTGGAATTAAATTGACTTGTATTTAGTTTGATAAAATATCGCCATGACTATGTTGGGTTGTAAGATTTGACATGTAAAGTAAAGAAAATTTTATATTATATAATTGATTAATAAAGTATTTATTTTTATTTCTAAGTAAATTTCATTTTTTTAATTATTAATCCTTTATTTTAGAAAGTTTGATTATTTTTCATTCTGTTATTGACATTAAATATTTATGGATACATAGTATCCATAAATATTGTGAGTATATATCATGAACAATTGGGCTAAACCGCAAAAAGACTCAAGGTTTGTAGTAGTTGATGGTTTGCGTATTCATTACAAGCTAAAAGGCAAAGGCTCTGTAATCTTAATGCTTCATGGGAGTGGATCTTCTTTACAAGGAGTTGAAGAAGTTGCATTACTTTTGTCAAAGTCTTTTACAGTGATTTGGCTTGATCTTCCTGGGTTTGGGTTAACAGGACCACGTCCCGATCATGATTATCGTATTGAGACATATGTTTCAACCATAGCAAGATTTATGGAGGTGTTGAAATTTAGTAAATATAGTTTAGTGGGAAATTCGCTAGGCGGAAATATTACGTGGAATCTGGCATTGAAACATCAATATAAACTTAATGGAATTGTGTTGATCAATGCGACAGGTTATCCAGAAAAGAACATTCCTTCAGGGCTTCGTTTGGCACGCAATCCTTTTTTTAGACCTTTATTACGATTGTGGCTACCGCGTATTGCAACTGAGCGTAATCTTAAATCGATAGTTGGTTCTACTTCTACAATTGTGAATAAGGCGATGGTTGACAGAGTGCATGGTTTGATGTCGTTGCCTGGTAACCGTTCTGCTTTTATTGACCTTATGAATACTGATCAAAAAGATTGTAGTGTTGAGATTCGTGAAATTACAGTGCCCACACTTGTATTAAGAAGTAAATCTATTAATGGTCAAAATTTTTCAAAAGATATTTCCGGTAGTCGGGAATTAGTACATACGCATGCAGGGCATTTACTGCCTGAGGAGGACCCAGCATGGGTCGCTGATTCTATTGAAAAATTTCTGGATAATTTAAAAAAATAACGAGAGGCAGAAAATAAATTATGAAGTACTTTGTCTTAAAAAGCGAAGATCATCGCCTGAATGAAAAGATGCGAACTGTTCTGCGTGGAAATTATATTGAACTATCTGATGGTGTGACTCATTACGAGCTCTTAGGTCCGGAGAATGGACAGCTTATAGTGTTTGTTGGTGGTCTTACAGTGCCTTTATTTTATTGGGATAAAATTATTTCGATTTTACATATAGCTGGATTTCGTACGTTAACGTATAGCTCTTACGGGCGAGGGTATTCAGATCGGATTCGTAACACTAGTTACGATGATACTTTATTTATACGACAGATAAGTGAATTGATAAAAGCCCTTGCCTTAGCTGATGGCTTTCACATTGTGGGTGCCTCGATGGGTGCTCTAGTTGCTATGGGGTACGTAAACCAAAATGCTGATGCTATTTCATCATTAACAGTAGCTGGGCCTGCTGGACTTGCTAAAAAACCGATTGCATTACGACTGTTGCAATCTAGTAATTTACTTGCCGGAGTAATTGCTAAGAATTTTGGGAGTAAGTGGCTTTCACTACATGAGAGTAACGACTTAGGGGATCAAACCCATGCTGCAGTTCTCTCAAATATGTTACTTGACGCATATCGGTTTGAAGGCTCTCTCCATGCAGTTTTCGATACTGTACAGCACTTTGGACTATTTAATCGGGCTGCTCTATATCAACGTATGTCTGAATTAAAAATACCTACTATGTTGATTTGGGGAAAAGAGGATCGAGTAACTCCAATTGACAGCCTAGAGAATGCTTGTCTTCTTCTACAACCAAAGCAGTGTCATGTACTTGACTGTGGCCATATGGTGCCTTTTGAACGCTCGAATGAAGTTGCAAGGTTTATCCAATTGTTTGTAAATAATTTATAGTATTAGGAATATATCATGAGTGAAAAAACTAAAGAGCATCTAATTGATGTGCTCATCGTTGGTGCGGGTCCAGCTGGTATGGCACTTGCAATAGATTTAAAGCGCCGTGGGCTTAACATCCGTGTTGTAGATAAAGCTTCAGCCAGCTTTGATGGATCAAGAGCAAAAGGCATTCAGCCGAGAACGTTGGAGATTTTTCAGGATCTAGGTTTAGTGAATGAGGTACTTCAAGCAGGCAATGCATATCCGCTTCTTGGTGTTCACCTTGGCCCATTCACAATTCCTTGGCGAATGATGTCCAATCGATCACGTTCATCGGATGTACCTTTTCCAAACACATTATTAATCCCGCAGTTCAGCACAGATGCTGTATTACATACACGATTTAAGTCGTTAAATGGCGTGGTTGAGTTTGGTAAACAATTCGTTTCTCTAAGCCAGACAGATGATTACGTAACTGCTGAGATTAAGAGAGAGGATGGGGCAGTAGAAGAAATTACTGCACGTTATATGGTAGGTGCAGATGGTGGTTCTAGCAAAGTACGTCAGCAGTTAGGTATTAAGTTTACTGGATCAACTGTTGAAGAAGATCGAATTATCATTGTTGATGGTGTGACAACGGGTTTATCTCGTAACCGATGGCATATTTGGCCTGGGAAAAGTGGGCAATTTATTGCTGCATGCCCACTACCAAATAGTGATTTATTCCAATGGATGATACGTTTAGCACCTGAAGCGCATCCTGAACTTGAATTAGATGCTATTAATGCACGTATTCAAAAGCGGATAGGTAATTTGAAAGTCGTACTACATCACGTGCAATGGAAGTCGGTTTTTAGACCTAATATTCGGATGGCAGAAAAATATCGAAGTGGTCGAGTCTTTCTTGTAGGTGATGCAGGGCATGTGCATACCCCAGCTGGGGCACAAGGACTGAATACAGGTATTCAAGATTCGTACAATCTAGGTTGGAAAATTGCTCAGGTGTTGGCAGGTACAGATAATAGCCTACTTGATAGTTATGAAGCAGAGCGTTGGCCTATAGCAGCATCTGTACTGGCACTATCAACCAAAAAATATGATGGCATTGCTAAGCTTGATCCTTCCAGTATTAAACGTGGTAAAGATGAGTCACAACTATCATTAACATATCGTAATGGCCCACTTGCTTTAAATGATCGCACTTTTAATTCAAAAATACATGCTGGGGATCGTGCTCCAGATGCGGACCTAACTGCTGTACATGGTGGACAAATCCGTTTATTTGATACTTTTCAGGGCCCACATTTCACGCTTATAGGTTTTGGTGAAAAAACTGCTCAAGTAGTCAAAGATTTTGCATGGCCTTCTAAAGGGGCTAATTTAAAACGCTTACTTATAAATGTCGATGATTCACATAGTGCTGATTATGTATTGAAAGATACAAAGCGAACATTTAGTAGAGCATATGGTGTATCTGCAGATACTGTAATGTTAATTCGACCTGATGGTTATATTGGCTATATAGCAACCTCGAATATGCAAGATAACTTAAAAGCTTATATTAAGAAAATAGCACCCTAAATAGCGGGTTGCTCATCATTTAGAGTAAAGCAAATGAATCGAATATTATTACGCGGCTCAACGGTTATTACCATGGCGCAAGATAGACCAGACTTTGAACGTATTGATATTTTGGTAGAAAATGGACGCATCACGAGAATGGAACCTATGTTAGAGATTCCTGACGTTGAGGTGTTTGATTTTACTGGACGAATACTTATACCAGGTCTTGTTAATGCACACTTACATAGTTGGCAGGCGGCATTAAGATCTGTAGGAGCTGATTGGACATTATTAGAATATCTTGCGCAAGCACATGCTGGATTGGCACAGCACTACACACCAGAGGATATGCGAATCGCTGCACGTGCTTGTGCCTTAAATCAAATTAACTGTGGAACAACTACATTAGGCGACTGGTGCCATAATGTGCAAACAAAAGAACATGCCGATAGTACGATTCAAGGATTGATTGAGTCAGGGATTCGTGGCGTTTTTTTACATGGTATGCCGCATAAATTTAGACAATCTGAACATCCAATGCAGGAAGTTGATCGATTATTGCGAGGCCCAATAGCAGCTCATGATTTATTAACGTTGGGAATTGCAATTCCAGGCCCTCAATACTCAAAAAAGGAAATAGCATTGGCTGATTTTCGAGGAGCTCGTGAACGCGATATTATTGTTTCGATGCATCAAAGTGGCGGTAAGCCTGGTGAGGCATGGGAAGCTGTACGAAATGCCAATTTGATTGGGACGAAAACCAATATTGTGCACGGCAATGAAATTCCTGATGATTGGTTGAAGATATTTGTAGATGCGGGTGCTAGCTTTACTTCTACTCCTGAGAATGAGTTGGGACAAGGGCATGGTTTTCCCATCACAGGTCGGCTTTTAAGTTATGGATCGGCTCCGTCACTTGGTACTGATGTCGATACTGTTTTGTCAGGCGAAATTCTCACCGCAGCACGTATAGCTTTGGCTCAACAACGTGGACTTGACCATGAACAGCAGAGACAAACTACAGGGCTTTTTTCTCCAAAGCCAACGATCTCAAGTAAGCAGGCACTTTCTTGGGCAACAACAGAAGGGGCACGTGCGCTTGGACTTTCTGATCGTATAGGAAGATTAGAAGTTGGGATGCAAGCAGATATTGTTGTAATAGATGCTGAGGCTATTAATTTGTGGCCAGCTCATGACCCGATTGCTACGGCTTTGCAAGCTAGCATTGCCAATATAGAAGCTGTAATGATCGCAGGTCAATGGCGTAAACGTGATTACAAATTATTAGATGCAAGTCTCAATTTAGTAAAAGAACAATTATACGAGTCAGGGCAGCGCCTTGTTGGCGTAATGCAATCACAAACAATGATGGCACGTTTACGCAATAAAGTTATTAATCACGTTGTTCACAGAACGTTAATAAAACAAAGCCGTTCTTAAAAATTTTTTAAATTAAAAACTGCATAATTTTTTATGCACTCTGAAGGGGTGAAATCTTAACTTATGAAGACTATAGATGAAACAATAGTAGATTTTACAGCGCCCCAAGTCCCTCCACCAAATTCGCTAATTTTTTTATTAGCTTGTGCATGTGGCTTAATTGTCGCTAATTTGTATTATGCTCAGCCTCTAATAGGTTTAATTGCACCAGATATTCATCTAACTACTATAGTAAGTGGTTTAATCGTTACATTAACCCAAATTGGCTATTGTTTGGGGTTGTTGTTACTAGTTCCACTCAGTGATTTACTTGAGAATCGTAAGTTATTTTTATTTATCATGAGTGGGGGAGTTCTAACTTTAGTTATTGCAGCATTTTCAAAGAGTGTGCATGTATTTTTACTTTCATGTTTTTTGATTGGTTTTGGATCAATTTCAGCACAAATTCTGGTTTTAATTGTAGCTCATATGACACCAATAGAATTTCGAGGACGAGTGGTTGGTAAAGTTATGAGTGGCTTATTTATTGGTATAATGCTATCCCGGCCAATTTCTAGTTTTATTGCAGCAAGCTTTGGTTGGCGGTTTGTGTATATATTATCTTCGGTAATTATGGTAATTCTGATCGGAATGATGTGGCGATTGTTACCATCACGGATACCAAAAGTTCAGCATAATTATTATGAGTTAATAGGGTCACTTTGGCATCTCTTACGTGATACTTCTGAACTACGTCGCCGTGCAGCTTACCAAGCAACACTTTTTGCAAGTTTTAGTTTGTTTTGGACAGCCGTTCCTTTGATTTTAGCATCTCCGCGCTTTAATTTGACTCAGAAGGATATTGGCCTGTTCTCTCTGGTAGGCGTAGCAGGTGCTGTTGCTGGCCCAATAGCTGGTTGGCTGGCTGATCAAGGAAAGTCACATCTGATGACTGGATTATCTATTACAATGGTATTTTTTTCATTTTTACTGGCATGGTTTGGGGGAATAAATTCTTTAGGAGTCTTGTTGGTTTCAGCGGTTCTTTTGGACTTTGGAGTTCAAGCGAATCTTGTAGTTGGACAACGTGTCATATTTTCTCTTGGAGAACATATAAGAGGCCGATTAAATGCTTTATTTATTGCTTTGTTTTTTTTAGGCGGTGCAGTGGGTTCAGCATCAGCTAGTATTAGCTATGTCTATGGAGGATGGCCATTAGTATGTATGGTTGGTATTACTTTTCCTTTATTGTCACTGCTGCTTTATAAAACAGAGAGGATAAATAATAATCAATAAGATGGATGGCTTGATTAAATCTCAATTAAAATTGTATTGCTATAAGAGTGTTTAATAAACCATAAGCAGCAACAATATGGATCTTTAAAATAGAACTCTAAATATCGGTTCATTATTTTGGGCCGATCAACCATATCCTGACAAAATTTTATTATAATGCATTTTGGTTTTTTAGATGCTTTTAAATATTCAGTATTAAAATCATTTAATATGAATATAAATGTAATATTTGATAGAGGTAATGATGTCACTATCCCAAGTATCCCCAGGTCGTCCTTCACTTCCACTTGAACGTATACTGGCAGTTGCCCTAGAAATCGCTACTACTGAGGGTGCTGATGCATTAACCCTACGTTATCTTGCAAAAAAATTAAACTCAGGAACAGCAACATTATATCGGAATTTCCAAAGCCGTGAGGATTTAGTGGCACAAGTGGTTGACCAATTATTCTTGAAAATGGAAGCTACGATGCCTGATATGGTAGGACTAAAATGGGAAGAAGCATGTCGTATATTGGCAACACATATGTTCAATGTTTTAGCGACTCACAGAGGAGCCGCAAGACTTTTACTTGAGTCGATTCCAAATGGTCCTAGTGCTATGAAACAAAGGGAGCGAAGTTTTGCCTTGTTCCTTGGCAATGGTTTTTCCCCATCGCTAGCAGCTAAGGCTTATACAACACTTGCCCGATTTGTTCTTGGATTTGCTATACAACTTTCAGATCAGAATGATTTAAGCAATGGTGATCCTCAACAGTCTAATGCATTTGATAATATTGATTGGACTCAATTTCCATCCACTCTAACAGTTATCAACGAGATACCCGTTCCTCTAGAAGTTGAGTTTTCTTTTGGTTTGAATTTAATGATTAATGGTCTAGTTAATCTTTATAAAGATGAATTAAATCAATAGTTATAGAATTTAAATTAGAATGAGTTTAGAAAATATATAGATATTCTAGTTACCGTTATTAATTATTAAATTGATTTTATGAAATGTCATTGAGAGGAAAATTTAGTTTATTTTGGGCTTGAAATTAAAAATAAGAGAATTATTTGCAGCAAAAATACAGACTGTAGATGCTGAAGTAATGGAAGCTGCTGGAGTAGAAGCTGTAGAGACTAGTGGCGGAGCAGAGTTTAGTGGGGAAAAAACTGTATGCCGTGTTGATAAGACTTGTGATATTGCAGCTGCTGCTTCTGAGGAAGAAATGTACGGTGGCATTCAACAGGAATATGCTGTGAAAGGCTGTAAGGTAACAATCTACAATGATGGACCCGTGAAAATGGTCAATGTAAAAACGGATCAACCATGTAATGCTCCACTTCCTAAAGACCATAAATTCTCTAAATAAAGCCTGTAAATTATTTTGTTTTGTATCTTTAAACTGATTATTTAAAGGGATTTATAAAGCCCCTAGTTATCAGGGAGAGAGGTTTTTTTATGCACATTTCAAGCTACTAAACTCTATCTAATCAGCCATTAATACTTTACTTTTATCCAAGAAAAGCTCTCACGTAAATAAATTGCTTCAACCTCATCAGGTAGCTCATGTGCTAAGAGTCGTGATCACCGATTAAATTCAGCATGGTTTGGTGCGGGAGCTAACATTAAACAACGTGGGCAGGAGCAGGCTCTAATAATGGTATATTAATAACTATCCAAGATTTATTTTTTGTAGCTTGCAGAATTAGCCTAAATTTTTCTATTACCTTTCACAAAACTTTAATTCAAATTTACCTCTTACAACATCTTCGGACGTGGTTTTTTATGTTTTAAAAAATGTAGCAGCAGATTATGGGACAAGTCACTTAGTACACAACAGCAACCATTTATTGGACCACTTGTCAGTTCAAAAACTTATTCGAGTCATAGCTGACATCGTAATAAAGTCAAACGATTGGCTGAAATAAAACAGATGAGGAGTGAACAATGGCTGCAAATTAGAAAATAGAGTATTGACAGTAGTGATGCAGCCAGAGCCTGTGGACTGAATCCATAGATGTCAATTTTCGAACTGTGGATGATCAAAACAGGACGCATGCAGTAAAACATTGAAGAGGAAAGTGTAGATTAAGCACCCTTCTGATGGGGTAATCGAGGTTGCTCACATAGCTATTAGAACTTTAAAAAAAGAGATTGGCACAAAGTATCAGGGGGGGGATTGATTCTTAAAAAATATGGAAGATATTGGAAGCCTTTTTATAATTTGTTATTCAAAGATTAATAAATACTTATTCTACGACATGCTTTGTCGTTGTATTCTTTCTAAACAAAGATAAAGTGATTAATAGATGATAACCTAAATTCATTGTGTAATTTAGAGATGAGTATGAAAAGAGATTGGGATGTTATTCGAGCAATTTTAATTGCAACTGAAGAAGATAGATTTGATGAATATCTTGAAAATACAGAAAATGATACCCTCATTTTAGGTAACACAACTCTTTTAATTGAAGCTGGTTTCATAAATGGAAAAGTTCTACAAAGTCTTGATGGAATAGATGATGTTTTCGTGAATGATTTGACTTGGCAGGGGCATGAATTATTAGATGTAATTAGGAGCAAACCTGTCTGGGAAAAAATAAAAACGACAGCCCTAGAAAAAGGACTTGAACTTACTTTTGATGTGGTTAAAGCATTGGGAAGCAAAGCAATATCATTTGTATTGGGTGAATAGAGAATTAAAATGAGAGTTCAAAAATGCAAGTAACCATTAGGTTGCTTGCATTCCGATAGGCGAATAATTTTAAAAAGATATTTATGAAATTGATTTCAAATTAATTCTTTTCAAAAAGAATTAAAGAGTTTTAACCCTACAGCTGCTGAAATAAGTAAGGTCATACTGGTCATGAAGATCAAATTCCTGCAGAACGGTATGATTTGTCTTATACCTCTATACCTTTTGATATAATTCTGAGCAATGCGATCATATTCTTTAAAGTTAAAAATTAAATAAAATGTAATGAGTAGAGAGGAGAAAATTGCATAATTCTGGAAATGATCAAGTTCGATAATACTGAAGTAAATTCCTAGAACAATAAAGGCAAGGGTTCCATTCAAATGTTTAAAGTAGTTATTAGCTATGATGTCTTCTGATGACTGGTAGATCATACAAAACTCCAAAATTGTTAAAAAAAGCTGCTTACATTAAATATTTCACCATAACGAGAATTGACATTTCTGACGCATGGGACTTGAACAATCAAAAAAGGAATTGCTATATATTTATCTACAATCATTCAACTTTTCTATTATCTATACACTATAGTTTGCAGCATTCATAGAAAACTATTTATCTATTTTTTATGCAAATTGAACAATAATTGACCTAATTATATTATTGATTAGGATTAACCCCAGTTCGTCTTCAGAATATATTACTTAAGTATTTCAATGTATTGGGATTTATGCAGGAAGGATTTTAGTGACTAATTTCTCTGGCGAACTATATACATTATAGTGAATTATTTTGATATACTTTTGATTAAATAATGAACATATTAATAAGAATTGTCATTTCATTACATATTACTTAGGTCTTTCTCACCGCCAAAGGAGGATGTCATGAATCTCGAAACAACGACTGTATTGCTTGGGGAGTCTCCCAAAGCAAGGAACAAAATAATTATATCTGCTTCCGACGGGAGGGCTTCGACAGAGAGCTTTTCTCCAAAGGGTCTTGAAAAAAATACGATGGAAAACCCGGTTCCAGTTACAGGTTTCGCCGATAGCTTTCGCTCTGAAATAGAGTTGGTTCCCAACCAAAAATGTCAATCTACGAACTCAGGGCATGTACTTTTTCTATATCAACCAGAAGTTATAATTGGCACGGATGATAGGGTTATGGTTACAAATACTCAGTCATGGCCTTATACCGTTCAAGGACACATGATAATGCGATTTCCAAATGGAAAGGTCTATATTGGTTCTGGAACAATGGTGAGCAAGCACCACGTTCTAACTGCTGGTCACTGTGTTTATTCACAAGACGATGGTGGATGGGCGACATCGGTTCAATTCAACGCCGCTCAAAATGGTAGCACCCTCCCTTTTGGTTCCGTCTATGCTTCAAGATTATTGAGTGTCGCTGGATGGACTAGCAATCATGATCAAGCGTACGACATGGGAATGCTGATTCTACAGTCCGATTTAGGTTTGCAAACGGGCTGGTTTGGAATCATCACAATTCCAAAGGATGAAGAGTTAATTAGAAAGTACGTAAATGTTACTGGTTATCCTGGTGATAAAGGGGGGCAGCAGTTATGGACGCATGTAGATACAATTAAATCCTTAACTACTGAGAATGCTTATTACGACATTGACACTATGGGTGGGCAGAGCGGTAGTGGTGTTTGGTCAACATTTTCTGGACATACTGGAGAAAAAGTTGCGTGTATTCATACTTCAGGTGCTTCTTCAGGGAATGGTTCAACTCGTATATCAAGGTCTAAGTTCGATCGAATTGTTGATTGGATGCAGAACTACTAAATTTAACAATTATATAACTAGGGCAAAAAGTGGTGGTTCACTTTTTTGCCACAAGTTATGTGAAACATAGAGTGTCAATTCTTCAAGTAGAGTATCGAATAAAGAATAAGATCCTAATTTATTGCCTGCTGCTGTTTAAGGAGAAACGTTATATTTTTCAGTCCAAGATTCTTGTTGTTTATTTAGTTTCCTATGTGAAGGTATTTGAGTACTATTAAAGTTATTAATGTTCAGATACCGACATACTTAACAGAGCTTATTACACTGTAAACATATAACCTTACAGAGATGAGATCATGACATCTATAGATCAAAGAAAAGCCTTGCAAGTATGTGAAGACATTCTATTGAATAAAAAAGCTAGTAATATACAGGTACGCATCTTACCATGTGAAAACATAATCATTGACAGGTTGCTTGAGCGAAAATTTGAGTTACAACATGCTTATAATGAATTGTATTCAAAACTGGATAAATATCATCAAGCTCTCAGAAATTTTTTAGAATTATTAGTAGAAATTACTTCTATGCATAATCCAGAGGAAGCAAAGCGATCTAGAGATGCTGGAAAGCAGCTGAACGAAGTTAATTGGCAAATTTATAGTAAAGCTACTGAATTAGCTGAGCTGCTTAAGAAACGGTCGGAGTTAATAAATACTTCTGGTTTTACAACGGATACCCATTATCACATTTGTAATGTAATTTGTGATGCATCATCGGGTAATCCATATTTTACTTCGTATTTGCAGGATAAACTAAAGCAACTTCAAGGTCGGTTTGATCTCAAATATTGGCCCCGATTAGATGAAGTGATACAAGTTATTGCTGAAGATGCAAGAATAGCAGTACCTGCTGCTATAGATTCTATTACTGATGCCGCAACACTGGGGGAAAGAGCTTCCTTGGTAGATTATTTTAGAGCTTTATTTGAGGCTATCGAATGTAATCGCCAGCGAGAATATGGTTTCTTACCTAATGACTTTAAGTTAACAGATAGTACTATTGCTACCTTAGCTAATTGCGCTTTAGCTCGAGAACCAGAAGAAATGATTGATGGACTATATGTGAAAAATTTTAGAAGTCGTGAACGTAAGCGTATAGGTAGCGACTCTTAGTTTTGAAATATATGGACAAGTCTGAAGTTGTCCACAAAGTCAATAAACACATATAAATCTGTCTATCGTAGTAGAAAAGTGTAATTTCGTATTTTTATCTAAAGCTATTAGATTTATTGTGATTTACTTATTTTCCAATATGGTTAGAAGAGCTTCGATGAAATCAGTGGGGCTTCATATCCTTCAAGCGTTTCGGAAGCCATTGAACATCATGATACGGATGGTCCAGTACTTCGAAAGGAAATAGTTGTATGGCAGACTTTAAGAAACATGTTCCCTAATGTTAAGTTGAAGTTTGCAGATCATGGAGCAAGACATCCAGCTCCAGAAAAGCAAATTATTAATCAGTATACAAATGGAAAAATTATCTACACTATAGATAAAAATTATTGTGTCTTAAGAGACTATCTATTTTCTAGAGATGGTGGAAGTCATGGGCATAGAAAGCAACTAACAATCAGATTAATTAATTCTATCTATTATGAAGATGCGAGCTTTAGTTGGTACGATTTCCGCAAAAACCATCTTCTATACTTTATCTGGCAAGTTTTTATCAGGAAGGCAGCGGCAGGCGGTAGTGCAACGGTTGCGAGTGAAGCTGAGGCAGATTATTTGCGGCGAGATGGCAACAAGGATTGAAGATGTTAGACATTGAAGATTTACGTTTTCATGATTTAAGGCATGAAGGAGCGACCAGACTAGCAGAAAATGGTTTGACAATCTCTCAGCTACAACAACAGTTACATGAGAGTTGGTCAAGTCTAGAACGTTATGTGCAAATCAGACGTAGAAATTCGATTGGACTTTAAAAAAGCAATTCAGAATGCTGAAATAGCAATATCTAGCCTAAAATAAAAGAAACACGCATGTTAATTATTAGTTAGTGCAACCTTTCCTACTCCTTAGCGGAAATTTAACGTTGTTTAAATTCCAAACTAAAGCTTAATGTGCTGTATTTTTGAAGTGAATTTGCAAGCTGATTAACACTTATTTTTCTAATATTGCCTGATAATAGGCACAGCTTGTACTTCTATATGATTATTTTTAAGTTTATATTTCAAAACATCTATTGGTATTGGTGTAGATTCAAACAGCTAAGCTTTACATAAGATTTAGCCAAGTTATAATTGCTAACTGTTAGAACAAATATTAAGTTGTGGTAGGGACCCGTAGGGTAAACATGTATGGTTCTGAGAAAGAAACTCGTCAGGGCTTGATCGACCAGCAACTCGCGTTGTCTGGCTGGAACGTCAAAGACCCGACTCAGGTTATCGAAGAATTCGATATCCTTACTACGTTAATAGAGAACGTCGATGAATCACGTACTCCATATTTGGGGCATCAGTTCAGCGATTACGTTTTACTAGGCAAAGACGGCAAACCATTGGCTGTGATTGAGGCCAAAAAAACCCTCCGAGATGCCTCGCTTGGTCGCGAGCAAGCCAAACAGTACTGTTACAACATTCAGAAGCAACTAGGTAGCGAACTTCCATTCTGCTTCTACACCAACGGACTTGAAACTTTTTTCTGGGATCTGGAAAATGCACCACCACGCAAGGTTGTTGGTTTTCCCACGCGCGATGATATGGAACGCCTTGCCTACATCCGCCGCAATCGGAAGTCACTGACGAAAGAGTTGATCAATACTTCGATTGCGGGGCGTAATTATCAGATTCGTGCGATTCGTTCAGTGCTTGAAGGCATTGAGCAGAAAAAACGCAACTTCCTGCTGGTGATGGCCACTGGTACCGGTAAAACGCGCACCTGCATTGCCATGGTCGATGCGCTTATGCGTGCAGGCCATGCCGAGAAGGTACTGTTCCTAGTTGACCGCATTGCCCTGCGCGAGCAGGCCTTGGCCGCATTCAAGGAACACCTGCCCAACGAGCCTCGCTGGCCCAATGTGGGTGAAAAGCTCATTGCTAAGGATCGCCGTATCTATGTAGCGACCTACCCAACGATGCTGAACATCATCCGCGATGAAGTCCAGTATTTGTCACCTTACTTCTTCGACTTTATCGTCGTGGACGAAAGCCATCGGTCTATCTACAACACCTATGGCGAAATCCTCGACTACTTTAAAACCATCACTCTTGGTCTGACGGCCACGCCGACCAACATCATTGATCACAACACCTTCCAACTCTTCCACTGCGAAGACGGTTTGCCTACCTTCGCCTATACTTTCGAAGAGGCTGTCAATCACGTGCCACCTTATCTATGTAGCTTCCAGGTCATGAAAATCCAGACTCGGTTCCAAATGGAAGGTATCAGTAAGCGCACCATTTCACTGGAAGACCAGAAAAAGCTTATCCTGCAGGGCAAGGACATCGAAGAAATCAACTTCGAAGGCACCCAGCTTGAAAAGCAGGTCATCAACAAGGGGACCAATACACTGATCGTCAGGGAGTTCATGGAAGAGAGCATCAAGGACGACAACGGTGTGCTGCCTGGCAAGACGATCTTCTTCTGTTCCTCCAAGGCTCATGCTTGCCGCATCGAGGAGATCTTCGACAAGCTTTATCCGCAATACCATGGTGAACTCGCTAAGGTGCTGGTCTCGGACGACCCCCGCGTCTACGGCAAGGGTGGCCTACTTGATCAGTTCACCAACAACGATATGCCACGTATTGCCATCAGCGTAGATATGCTCGATACTGGCATCGATGTGCGAGAAATCGTCAATCTGGTTTTTGCCAAACCGGTGTATTCTTACACTAAGTTCTGGCAGATGATTGGTCGCGGCACCCGCCTGCTGGAAGTCAGCAAGACCAAGCCTTGGTGTACCGGAAAAGACGTTTTCCTGATTCTCGATTGCTGGGACAACTTCGAATACTTTAAGCTGCAACCTAAGGGTAAAGAGCTCAAACCCCAGCTACCGCTACCTGTGCGCTTGGTGGGCCTGCGCCTCGACAAGATCGACAAGGCGATTGCCAAAAACCAAATCGACATCACTGAGCGCGAGGTGGTCAAATTGCGCCAGCAGATCGCGACATTGCCCAAAGACTCCGTGGTGATCAAGGACGCTGCTGTCGCATTGACAGGGTTGGACGAAGATAACTTCTGGATCAACCTCACGCCCCAGAAACTGGAATTTCTGCGCGCTGAAATCAAGCCGTTGTTTCGTACTGTCTCGGAAGCAGACTTCAAAGCTATGCGTTTCGAACGCGATGTACTCGAATACTCGTTGGCCGTACTCAATGAAGACGGAGAACAGGCCAACACGCTCAAAGAGGAGATCATCGAACAGATCGGCGAATTGCCGCTTTCGGTCAGTTTCGTCAAGCAAGAAGAAGCCTTGATCCGCGCTACACAGACTAGCTATTACTGGGCTACGGCCGACGAAAATACTTTCGATGAATTGGTGGTCAAGCTCGGCCCGCTGATGAAATTTCGTGAGCAGATGGTCAGCCTGGGGCCAGTGCATCTGGATCTCACCGACATACTGCACAACAAGGAATGGGTCGAGTTCGGCCCCCAGCACGAAGCCGTGAGCATCAGTCGTTACCAGGAAATGGTTGAAGCCCTGATTACTGAACTTACTGAGCACAACCCAGTACTGCAGAAGATCAAGAGCGGTGAAACGGTGAGTGCAGACGAGGCTCACCAACTGGCTGAACTGCTGTATGATGAACATCCGCACATCACTGAAGACCTGCTGCGCCAAATCTACAAGAATCGCAAGGCACGCTTTATCCAGCTCATCCGCCACATCCTCGGCATCGAAGCCCTACAGAGCTTCCCCGACGAAGTCAGCGCTGCGTTCGACCAGTTCATTCGGGCCCACACCGCCTTGTCCAGCCGCCAGATGGAGTTCCTCAACCTTTTGAAGAACTTCATCATCGAGCGCGAGAAAATAGAGAAAAGAGATCTGATCAATACCCCCTTCACGGTCATCCACCCGCAAGGCATCCGTGGCGTGTTCAGCCCGACAGAAATTAACGAAATCCTGCTGCTGACCGAACGGTTGGCCGCTTAAAGAACAGGGCATCCCATGCTACAGAACAACCCCGAACTCAAAAGCAAGATCGACCAACTCTGGAACAAGTTCTGGAGCGGCGGTATTAGTAACCCGCTCACTGCTATCGAGCAGATCACCTATTTACTGTTCATGAAGCGGCTGGACGAACTGGATCAGAAGAGACAGGCTGATGCCGAGTGGACCGGCGAGAAATACACCTCCAAATTTGAAGGCGCCTGGATTCCACCCGAGGAGCGCAACTGGCCTGTGGCGGAACAGCGTCCTATCGACAAACGCACGCTGCGCTGGAGTGAATTCAAACGCATGCAGGCCGAAGAGATGCTGCAACATGTGCAGGGCAAGGTATTCCTCTTCCTGAAAGACCTGAATGGTGCCGAATCTAATTTCACCCACCACATGAAAAATGCCGTGTTCATCATTCCCAAGCCAGCTCTGCTGGTGGAAGCGGTGAAGACCATTGACGAAATCTTCGAAGTTATGGAGAAAGATTCACGGGAGAATGGTCAGGCCTTTCAGGACATCCAGGGCGATGTCTATGAAATGTTGCTGGCCGAAATCGCTACCTCTGGCAAGAATGGCCAGTTCCGTACTCCGCGCCACATTATCAAACTGATGACCGAACTGGTGCAGCCCCAACTGGGTCACAAGATCGCCGATCCGGCGTGCGGTACCGGTGGCTTCCTGCTGGGTACCTACCAGTACATCGTCACAGAGTTGGCCATCAAGGCACGTACCAATAACCTTGCGCCCGATGAAGATGGCTTTGTCCGCACCTCGGTCACTGCTGCACTGACCGAAAAGGCTCAGGCTATCCTGCAGGAAAGCCTGTACGGCTACGACATAGACGCCACCATGGTGCGCTTGGGTCTGATGAACTTGATGATGCACGGGATTGACGAGCCGCGCATCGACTATCAGGACACCCTGAGCAAGGGCTACAACGAAGAAGCCAAATACGACATCGTGTTGGCCAATCCACCCTTTACAGGCAGCATCGACAAGGGTGACATTAATGAGAACCTGCAGCTCTCTACCACCAAGACCGAATTGCTGTTTGTCGAGAATATTTACCGCCTGCTCAAGAAGGGTGGAACCGCCTGCGTGATCGTGCCGCAGGGCGTGCTGTTCGGCTCTGGCGGGGCATTCAGGACGTTGCGTCAGCTGCTGGTGGAGCGCTGCGACCTCAAGGCCGTCATCACCCTGCCTAGCGGGGTGTTCAAACCCTATGCTGGGGTCAGCACTGCCATTTTGCTGTTCACCAAGGTCTGGGGGACAAAGGACAAGGTCGCCAAGCCTGCCACTGAGCACGTCTGGTTCTACGAGATGGTCGCTGATGGCTACTCGCTAGACGATAAGCGCACCAAGCTGGAAGGTTTCGGGGATCTGCAAGACATCATTACCAAATTCCATGCCCGTGATGAGGCGGCCGACATCGATCGTACGGCTAAGTGCTTTATGGTGCCACGCACCGATATTGAGGCTGAAAATTATGATTTCTCTCTATCGCGGTACAAGGAAGATGTGTTCGAAGAAGTGCAGTACGAGACGCCAGGCGTGATTCTTGATCGGCTGATTCAAGTGGAAGTGGGGGATGTAGATCGAGCGGAACTGGCCAAGGTGCAAAGCGGAATTGTGCGCGAGTTGCTGGAGTTGAAAGGGGTGGTGGGATGAGAATCGTTACACTCGGTGAGGTATGCAAGGTTGTCTCCGGCTCAACTCCAAAGAGAGAGAGGGCCGAATACTGGGGAGGGACTATTCCTTGGGTTACCCCAAAGGAAATCAATCGTTTGACCTCACCGTATTTGTGGGGCTCTGAGGAAAATATCACGGAAGAAGGATTTAATTCTTGTTCGACATCCATGCTCCCTGTAGGTTCTATATTGCTGAGCTCAAGAGCACCAATCGGACTTCTCGCGATTAACAAAATCCCCGTTTGTACAAATCAAGGATTCAAGAGCCTTGTTCCAAGCAATGAGGTAAATGCCGAATACCTCTATTATGTTCTCAAGGCCAATGTAAAAGCTCTTCAAGCCCGCGGCAACGGCGCAACATTCAAGGAGTTAGCCAAACCGGCTGTTGAGAATTTCGAAATCCCGCTTCCACCCATCGATGACCAACTCCGCATTGCCCATCTGCTCGCCAAAGTGGAAGGGTTGATTGCCCAGCGTAAACAAAACCTGCAACACCTCGACGATCTGCTCAATAGCGTGTTTTTGGAGATGTTTGGCGATCCGGTGCGGAATGAGAAAGGTTGGGACAAGCCCGCCTTGACGGCTTTCGGCAAGATTTCCACGGGTAATACACCGCTCAGAAGTGAATCAGCAAATTACGATGGTGATTTCATTGAGTGGATCAAGACGGACAACATTAAAGGCGATGTCGTTTGCGTCACAACTTCTACCGAGTATCTTTCCGAGATTGGGGCGAGAAAGGCAAGAACAGTAACGAGCGGTGCACTGCTTGTGGCCTGTATCGCCGGCAGCGTCGAATCAATCGGGCGCGCTGCATTAACGGATAGAACAGTGTCCTTCAATCAGCAGATCAATGCGATCCAGCCTGGAATTGATGTTAACCCTTTGTACTTATATGGTCTGTTTAAGTTATCTCGGGGCTATATACAGAGTCACGCTACGAAGGGGATGAAGAAGATTCTGACAAAGGGTGATTTTGAGAAAATCACGATGATCAAACCACCCTTCGAAATTCAAAATCGATTCGCGGTCATTGTTGAAAAAGTCGAAGGTATTAAGTCCAGATACAAACAAAGCCTCGCCGATCTGGAAACCCTCTACGGTGCACTAAGCCAGCGAGCTTTCAAAGGCCAGCTGGATCTGTCGCGCGTATCTCTGCCTGAACCACCAGCCCAACATATCGCCCCCGTTTCCATTGGAGATCAAGCCACGGCGCCCGAGCCTGTTGCGCAGGCTTCGCCTGTGATCGACTTGCCCGCCAGCGACAAGCTTTCGGCGGCACTGGAGAATGCTGAGGCGCGTAAAGCATTGATCGCAGAATGGTTGGAAGCCTATCGCCAACAACTGGGGGGTGCACCATTTTCGGCGCAAGATTTTATGGTGGCGGCGAGTGATCGACTTACAGAATGGCTGCAGACTGTGGTGGAAGACGAAGCTGTCACTGATGAGCAGAGGAACCGCTTAGCCGAGTTCTACCCGAGCAATGATGTTGGGCTTGATGTAAACGACTATGAACACATCAAAAAATGGATATTCGAGGCGCTGGTCGCCAACCGCCTTACTCAGTCAAGAAATATTACTGGTTACGATGAGCAAAGTGGCGAGCCCATCTTCGGAAACTTGATTGAGCTAAAGGCCAGCCAGACATGAAGCTGCTGCGACTCAAGATCACCGACCCGGACGGTTTTCGCAGCCTGCCTTGTGGCTTTGAGCATCACTTCCGCACCGAGTGGAGCCTGCAGGAAGAACTGGCTCAGCCCGAAGGTTTTGCACCCTTCGTTTGCGCTGGCCCCAACGGCAGCGGTAAGTCTAACCTGCTCGAAGTGTTGGCAGCGATTTTCTTTCAGCTGGAGGTGCAGCGCGTACGCCGTAATTTTTTGCCCGACATCTTTCAGTACGATCCTGATGATAATCCCGACGGCATACAAGAGCACGAAGGCTATCCTAACTCCTATGAACTGGAATACCTGATCAAGTTGCCGAAGGAACATCGTTCTTCCCATAGTCCAGAGTTCGCTCACGTGGTCGTGATCAAGGAGAGGAACAAGTCACCGTGGCTGCGCTGGGAGAACAACGAAGCATTCTCAGTCGAGGGTTTTACTTTAAGCACATTGACTGATGAAGAGCGTGACCTGTTGTTGCCGCAGTACGTGCTGGGTTACTCCTCCGGCGAGAACGAGATTCTCAGCCTGCCGTTTTTCAAGATGCGTTTTATCCAATTTGATGAGTACTGGAATGCTCTGGCCCGACAGCTTCCTTATTCCGGCCGGCCTGAAACGCGGTTGGCCTATCTGGATAGTGGCTTCAGCCAAGCTATTCTATTGTGCAATCTTCTGCTTCAGGATGAAGCCACTCTCCAGCCCTTCCGCGAGGATGTGGGCATAGAGGCGCTGCGCGAGTTCCGCATTGTCTTGCGCCGCAGCATACCGGTCACAAGCCAGCAAATTGCTGCCTTTACTTCGGGTGAGTACACCTTACCTACTGAAACGCAGGATGGTCGTTTTACAGATACCAATGTGGTCTATCTTGATCCGGAGACCGGAGATTACCGACTCAATCTGCTTCAAGGACTAGAGGCCAATGGCGATGAGCGTACTGAACGTACGGCGATTGTCGAAAAGCTCAAGCGCTGTGCCACGTTACATTTCTACGATGAGGCGTCCGACACGTTGATTCTGGATTACTGGATCAATGAAGCGACCAAGCAAGCCTTTCGCACTAATTTCGATGATCCCGCAGGCCCTGCACTCGCTTTGTTCCAGACCTTACAGGTTCTGCTGACCCTAAACCTGTACAGCACCAGTGACGCTGTCAAAGTTGATCTTTATCGTTCTACTAGCCACTATGTCAGTGAAACAGTGCCGACGCTGGCTTCTGACCAGCGTATCATGCGCTTCAAGAATTTCTACTTCACAAAGCAGGGCGTAAAGAAGCCGATGCTGGTCAAAGAGTTGTCGGATGGCGAGTACCAGATGCTGCATAGCCTAGGGTTATGCCTGCTGTTTCGGAATACCAATAGTTTATTCCTGCTGGATGAGCCGGAAACCCACTTCAACCCACATTGGCGCGCCAGCTTCATCAGCCGGCTGCGCCAGTGCCTGCCTAATATGGAGGATAGGGGACAAGAAATGCTGGTTACTACACACACGCCTTTCCTGATCTCAGATAGCAAACCGGAGAAGGTGTTGGTGTTCGCCAAGGATAAGGCTAGCGGCAAGGTCAGCATCAGCAAGCCGAGCTACAATACGCTTGGTGCCTCGATCAACAAGATTACCATGAACACCTTTGACAAGCGGGAAACCATTGGTGGTTACGCGCAGGCCTTGTTGGAGGTGTTGCGTGCCCGCTTTGAACAGGGCGGTGAAGACAGGGAGTCGTTGATCACTGAAATTCACCAGCAACTTGGTGATTCGGTGGAGAAGATGCTGCTGATCAAGGCCATTTTCGATAGCGATCAGTCAGGCCCTAAGGAGCAGGACTGATGCTGTTCCCGTATATCTACGTGCCACACCAGATGGAGAAGATGCATGCGTTCATCGACTTCATCTTTCATGAGGTCTGGTGTAAAGCGCCGACAGGTGTAGATTACAGTCTGGATTTATTCGTTGCGAATCCTGAACTGCATGAAGTGATGACTGCATTTCACTATGACGACAGCAATGGTGCAGAATTTTTTTCTGGTCATGTGGAGCGTATTTACGGTTTTTTCTCGGTTCTATCTGAGTCGCAGATCAGCCAGTTTCAGCAGTGGTATCAATGTAATAATGACATTGAGAAAGTGTGCGCCAATGATCCAGCAACACAACTCGCCCGTTACAGTGACATAGCTGCCAATCATAAGGACCTTGCCGCTCAACTCAGCACATTCTTCAAGGGCCTTTATTCGCAATCACTTCTGAACCTTATCGCGTTGCGCGATAAGATCGGTGACATCGACGACCACTATAAAAAGTTCGTGCAGACCAATAAGTCTGGGAAATGTCCTTTTTGTGGGATCGATGATATTCTGGGCGAGTACCATAGCAAGCGCGAAGCCTATGACCACTACTTACCTAAAGCGCTGTATCCTTTTAATTCTATTAACTTTCGCAACCTTGTTCCTGCCTGTCACCACTGCAACAGTAGCTACAAAACCAGCAAAGATCCCGCTTATACACCCAAAGACCCGACTAGAGCAGTTCAACGTCGTGCCGTTTTCTACCCTTACAAACCGGCAGCACAGTCCATCGAACTACAGATCACTTTGCAACATTCAGACATTGCCACGCTGACCTCAACTAATATCACCCTACACTTTGGCCCCGCTGCTGTTGCCGAAGAAATCGAAACGTGGAAGGATGTTTATGGCATTGAAGAACGCTACAAAGCCAAGCTCTGCACAGAAAGCGATGGCAAGGCCTGGTTGACTCAGGTATTGGATGAGTGGAAAGAGTTAGGTCGAGATCCTCAAGATTTTCTGGAAACATTGACGTTCAATACGAAAAAGCGTCCCTTCACTGACTGTAACTTTCTCAAAAAACCTTTTCTCGATGCTTGTCAGCAGATTGGTTTTTTTTGATTATTTTTAGGGAATACTACTATGCAACAAAGATTTGAATAATAAACTGGACCTCTACACCTAGGAAAGTGTAGAGAAATACATGAACTGTATCTTGTTCCTTTACGGATTTCTTGGTAAAGAGTGAGAGGAGTGCATCTCGTTACAACACTGGCCAGAATCTAGGTCGATCCGGAACCCGTGGTTAGCCTACTTGATTTGCACGGTACAGTTATGGCGCAGCCTATGAACTTTCAGAAGGCACCTTCATAAGACAGTTGCCAACCTCTGCTACGTAACCCTCAGCGCTTCTTGCGGCGCGTCTTGGTCTTCTTCTTGCTAGCCTTCTTGTTATTGCAAATTCTAATGCTTTGGGAGAAATTCTATTTTTTTGCCTTAAGTCATGAATGAAATAAGCTACTTGTGTATAAGGTAATGATGGATGAGGTTTGGATTCTTGTTTTAAATTTCCAAGAATCGGTTCTAAGTTACCTTTCCATGTAGCTGGATTATCTCCAACAAAATATTCCATAGCCTTAGCATAATCGAAAATAGTTTCTATTCGACCACGAACCCGTTTTGCTGTTTCATGTATTTCTATCCAAATTGGCTCAAGTGCTGCTGCAATATTGGTCTTAGTGATTGAACCGGTCACTCGATCACCTAGAGTAGGATAAATATGAGTTTCTAACGTAGAGGCCCATTGCTCAATATGTTTCTTATTCTTGAGTTCCAGCGATTTCTTCTCAATCACAATCTTGGCGCATTCATGGAAAGTCTTCTCACGCTGTTGTTGAAGAATTAAAGCTTCTTGCTGCTTCTGCTTATATTGAATAGGGTCAATACCATTTCGGATTTGCAATCTTAATTCAGCAGCTTTTGTACGAGCTTCGGCCAAAGAAACTTCAGGGTAGGAACCAAGACCAATATCACGGCGATGTGGTTTTAAGTTTCCATCTTTATCTAAACGTTTTCCAACAGTAGCACGCAGAATCCAGACACGAGAATTACCTTCGACATTCAGACACAAGCCGTCAACACCCCATACAGAATGTCGCCCAGTCTTTTTAATTTTTGATAGACTGAGTGCTGAAAGCTCTTTAGCTTTCTTTGGCATCTATATGTTCTAACCCACAACCTACCCCTCAAAGAATGTTGGAAAGTGCTAGATTGTGCAAGACTGTATTGGATAAATTTTATTTTAAGTTATTGAATTATATTTTAAATTTAATTGGACAGTATAAGACTAATGTTAGACGGACACCGCTTCCGTAGAACTCATTAGAGTAACTTCTTTCAAATTAAATCTCTTGAGTTTTTTTTAAATTATATTTTATATTACAAATATATAGCATTAAATTTACTCAACCTGAATGACAAATATAATCAATTACTTCATCGGTTATAATCCTAAATTGGCAATTTTCAGTAGCATAAAAAGAATCGCCACTTGAATTCATTTTAGTTTCTTACAAATTTAAAATCTGAACATTATAATTTTATGAAGTTATCTAAATATGTTCTGATACACGAGTCTTAAAGGTTAAATACCCATCTGTTAGTATTATTACTCCGAGATTTTTTTACCATTTACTAATTTAACTAAATGATTAATAGACTGTCCTTCATATTAAATATTTACTTTTTTTATTATAGGAACAAAATAAAATTGATTTGGAACTTTGTTTCTCTTTTATTGAAATCGATCTTAGGAAGATAATAAAAGAATATCATTTTCTTCAAACTATAAAATTACTTTTTTTTAGTGGATAAGAATCAATTTACTTTCCTAGAATACTAACTAAATTAAAAAATGCTTGAGTGATCAAAAAATAATATATTTATATAAGTGTACCTTTTAGTATATCTTTTAAGTAAATTTAAAAAAAATTTTTTATAAAACAATTATAAAAGACCCCCATGCCAAACATCTTTTTCAGTTAACTTATGCAGCAAGGTCTCAAGTAATAAGCTTAGCTTTTCTTCTGGTGACCGAATGCTTTCAACAAGTTCTAGTAAATATTTTTCATCTAGATAGTGAGCGTGAGCTTCCACTAACACAGCTTGATATAGCCCGTCTCGACCATCAAAGTGATAATTAATTGCAGCCAAATCGACATTCGCAGCGTTAGCAATTGTTTTGTTCGCTGTCTTTGCAAAACCATATTGGGCAATTAAAGGTCCTGCTGCCTCAATAATTTTAGACTTGGTTAAGTCACCATCACTTCGTCTAGATCTGGACATGTTTAACCCTAATTTTCACTCACCATAAAAGTATATCTTTTATTCAAAGATTGGAGTAATTTAAATTTAAATTGAATTTAAACTAATAAAATTTGAATTTAATAAGAAGGCCAATAAGATGAATAAAAAAGTGATTGCCGTCGTCTTGGTTGTTATAGCTGTGATCATCATCAGCTTTTGGGCATGGAAATATAATAATAAGAATCAAAAAGATAATGTATTAACATTATATGGAAATGTTGATATTCGCCAAGTTTCACTCGCATTTGAACAGTCTGGTCGTATAGAGAAACTGTTAGTTCAAGAGGGAGATAAAGTTAAAGCAGGGCAAGTACTAGCGACTGTTAATACCAATGCATTACACATTCAGGCAAAGCAAGCTCAAGCACAACTTAAAGCTCAACAAGAGGCAATTGTTAAACAAGAAGTGGGAGCTCGCCCAGAGGAAATTAGTCAAGCAAAAGCACAACTTGC
>Ga0308167_1000377_pt1 | contig 84307 bp, 83 predicted proteins | sample PhyCR1_2_FD_202138 | JGI IMG/M metagenome (GOLD analysis project Ga0308167, IMG submission 202138) | Phyllosphere microbial communities from UC Gill Tract Community Farm, Albany, California, United States - DLSLRC.R1 | ecosystem: Host-associated > Plants > Phyllosphere > Unclassified | place... | reverse complement strand
CCTGGACGCCACCGTGCGCCGCACGAGCTCGGCCAAGGGGCGTGAGTACACGTTCGCGGACACCGTCGGCTTCGTGCGGAACCTGCCCCACCAGCTGGTCGAGGCGTTCCGCTCCACGCTCGAGGAAGTGGGCGATGCCGACGTCATCGTGCACGTCGTCGACGGCTCGCACCCCGACCCCGGCGCACAGCTGTCGACGGTCCGCGACGTCATCGGCGAGGTCGGTGCCCGGGACATCCCGGAGATCGTCGCGTTCAACAAGTCCGACCTGATCGACGAGTCGCAGCGGCTCGTGCTGGTCGGTCTCGTCCCGGACGCCGTGTTCGTGTCGGCCCGGACGGGTGAGGGGATCCCCGAGCTCCTCGCCGCGATCGAGGACCGGCTGCCCGAGCCCGACGTCGACCTGACGATCGTCGTGCCGTACGACCGGGGCGACCTGGTGTCGTCCCTGCACGACGCGGGGTCGGTCGAGTCGGTCGACTACGTCGAGGACGGCACGCGGATGCAGGTGCGCGTGTTCCAGCGGCAGGCGGCGGAGCTCGACCCGTACGTGGTGGCGCCGGTCGCCTCCTGACGCGGGCGCGCATGGTGCGCTGACGCGCCCCGGCCCGGAGGCGCGGGGCGCGCCCGGCGGATCGGCTCGCCCAGGTGCCGCTTGCGTCGATCTCCGGAACCAGGTTCCGGACACAGCACCGTGAAGAAGCGTGGTGTCGTGTCCGGAACCTGGTTCCGCGCCGGTTCCGCGTCGGGTTCGTGGGTCTTCGCGGTTCCGCTCAGATGGAGCGGAGGACCGCGACGACCTTGCCGAGCACGGTCGCCGCGTCGCCGAGGATCGGTTCGAACGCCGAGTTGCGCGGCAGCAGCCAGGTGTGGCCGTCCCGCTGGCGGAACACCTTGACGGTGGCTTCCTCGTCGAGCATCGCGGCGACGACGTCGCCGTTCTCGGCCGTCTGCTGTGAGCGGACGACGACCCAGTCGCCGTCGCAGATCGCGGCGTCGATCATCGACTCGCCCACGACCTTGAGCATGAACAGGTCACCCGTCCCGACGAGCTGGCGGGGCAGGGGGACGATCTCGTCGACGTGCTGCTCCGCCGTGATCGGGACACCGGCGGCGATGCGCCCGACGAGCGGGACGAGCGTGGTGGCGTCGACGTCAGGGCGGTCGGCGTCGGGCGTCGGCTCGTCGACCAGGACCTCGAGGGCGCGGGGGCGGTTCGGGTCGCGCCGGATCCAGCCGCCGAGCTCGAGCTGGCCGAGCTGGTGGGAGACGCTCGACAGCGACGAGAGGCCGGCGGCGTCACCGATCTCTCGCATGCTCGGCGGGTAGCCCCGGGTGGCGATCGACGCGCGGATCGCGTCGAGGATCGCCTGCTGCTTCGCCGTCAACGGCTTCTGGCCCCGCAGTTCGTCCGCCACGTCGTCTCGCCCTTCGTCGGTTCCGGGACGGTGGGTCCGGGAATGTCGGTGGTCCCGGATTGACTTGTCCCAGTCGATCGAAACAGTATCCGACCGGCGCAGGCCGGCCAAACACCTGTTCGAGCGTGTCGGCGGAAATCCCACCAAGAATCCCACCACGGGACTTGTGCGGCCGTCGATTCGAAACTATGTTCGGTACACGACTTCGGTTCACCCGGACGGGAAGGCAAGAACGACATGAGCACCATCGCCATCGCTGACACCCAGCGCTCCGCGGCGCCCGCCGTGCGTACCCGCCTGCGCCTCACCCGACGCGGGCGCATCGTCTTCACGACCCTCGCTGCCCTGCCGATCCTGGCCGGTGTGGGCCTCGCGGTGCTGAACGGCGGCGGGGCGCAGGCCGGCGCCGAAGCCGGTTCCGGCTCCCGTGACTTCCAGACCGTGACGATCCAGCCCGGTGAGACCCTCTGGCAGCTGGCAGAGGAGACCGCACCGAACGCGGACCCGCGCGACTTCGTGCAGGACGTCGTCAACCTCAACGCGCTCGACGGGGCCGCGCTGCAGGCGGGGGAGCGGATCGCGATCCCCACCAAGTACGCAGACGGGCAGTAGCGCGTCGGCCGCGCCGATGGGCACCGTCCGGACGGCCGGTGCCCGGGGGCGTCCCGGCGCCTACGATGGATCGGTGGCAATCACGCTCGACGACCTCCCCATCCGAGACGACCTGCGCGGGCAGAGCCCGTACGGTGCGCCGCAGAAGCACGTCCGCGTGCAGCTCAACGTCAACGAGAACACGCATCCGGTGCCGGACGACGTGGCAGAGGACATCGTCGCGTCGATCCGGGCCGCCCTCGCCTCGGTCAACCGGTACCCGGACCGTGAGTTCACCGAGCTGCGCGAGTCCCTCGCCTCGTACCTGGGGCACGGGCTGACCCCGGAGCAGATCTGGGCCGCCAACGGTTCGAACGAGGTCCTCCAGCAGCTGCTCCAGGCGTTCGGCGGTCCCGGCCGGAGCGTGCTCGGGTTCCCTCCGACCTACTCGATGCACTCGATCCTCGCGGCGGGCACGGGCACCCGGTGGATCCCCGCGCAGCGCGACGACGAGTACCGGATCTCGCCCGAGACCGTCGTCGCGGCGATCGAGGAGCACCAGCCGGACATCGTCTTCCTGTGCGGTCCGAACAACCCGACGGGCACGCCGTTGCCCATCGAGACGATCGAGGCCGCCTACGCCGCGACGGACGGGATCGTCATGGTGGACGAGGCGTACGCCGAGTTCATGCCCTCCGACGCACCGAGCGCGCTCACCCTGCTGCCGGGTCGCGAACGACTGGTGGTCTCGCGCACCATGAGCAAGGCGTTCGCCTTCGCCGGTGCCCGGGTCGGCTACATGGCCGCCGACCCCGCCGTCATCGACGCCGTCCGCCTCGTCCGCCTGCCGTACCACCTGTCGGTGCTCACGCAGGCCGCGGCGACCGCGGCGCTCCGCCACGCCCCCGAGATGCTGGCGATGGTGGACGACATCAAGGCGCAGCGGGACCGCATGGTGACCGAGCTGCAGGCGATGGGGTACCGCACCTACGAGACCTGGTCGAACTTCGTGCTGTTCGGCGGCGTCGCCGACCCGCACGGCACCTTCGAGGCGCTGCTCGACCGCGACGTCATCGTGCGCGACCTCGGGATCCCGAACCACCTCCGGGTGAGCGCCGGAACCGAAGAGGAGACCACCGTCTTCCTCGACGCGATGCGCGAGATCACGGCCGCACAGCCGCCGGTTAGGGTTGACGCATGACCGCCCGCACCGCCTCGATCAGCCGTTCCACGAGCGAGTCGAGCGTGACGCTCTCCATCGACCTCGACGGCACCGGCAAGTCGTCCGTCTCGACGAGCGTGCCGTTCTTCGACCACATGCTCACGGCGTTCAGCAAGCACTCGCTGATCGACCTGACGGTCGAGAGCACGGGCGACACGGACATCGACGTGCACCACACGGTCGAGGACACGGGCATCGTCCTGGGGCAGGCGCTCCGCCAGGCCCTGGGCGACCGGTCCGGCATCGGACGCTACGGCGACGCGCTCGTCCCGCTGGACGAAGCCCTCGCCCAGGCGGTGGTGGACGTGTCCGGTCGGCCGTACCTCGTGCACACGGGGGAGCCCGCCGGCTTCGAGTTCCACCGGATCGGCGGACACTTCACCGGATCGATGGTGCGCCACGTGTTCGAGGCGATCACGTTCAACGCCGGCATCACCGTGCACGTCCGCGTGCTCGGTGGCCGTGACCCCCACCACATCGCCGAGGCGGAGTTCAAGGCCTTCGCCCGGGCGATGCGCAAGGCCGTCGAACTCGACCCGCGCGTCGACGGCATCCCGTCCACGAAGGGCAAGCTGTGACCACGAAACCGAACGTCGTCGTCCTCGACTACGGATCGGGCAACGTCCACTCCGCCGCGAAGGCGCTGGAACGCGCCGGCGCCCAGGTGACCCTGAGCGCCGACAAGCAGACGGCCCTGGCGGCCGACGGGCTGCTCGTGCCCGGTGTCGGTGCGTTCGCCGCCGTGGTCGACCAGCTCGAGGGCGTGCGCGGTGGCGAGATCGTCGACCACCGCCTGGCGGGCGGCCGCCCGGTGCTCGGCATCTGCGTCGGCATGCAGGTGCTCTTCGAGCGTGGTGTCGAGCGCGGTGTCGACGTCGAAGGACTCGGCCAGTGGCCCGGCACGGTGCAGGAGATCCAGGCCGAGGTCCTGCCCCACATGGGCTGGAACACCGTCGACGCCCCCGAGGACTCGGTGCTCTTCGACGGCCTGCGTGACGAGCGGTTCTACTTCGTGCACTCCTACGGCGTGACCGAGTTCCCGCTCGAGGCCTACGGCCCGTTCCGCGCGCCGAAGCTCACCTGGGCCGAGCACGGCCAGCGCTTCGTCGCCGCGGTCGAGAACGGTCCGCTGACCGCCACCCAGTTCCACCCCGAGAAGTCCGGCGAGCCCGGCGTCCAGCTGCTCCGCAACTGGGTGCAGTCGCTCTGACCAGCTGCAGCGCTGCTCCGCCCGCCGAACCCCGACCCGACACACCGCGACAGGACCCATGACCGACCTCACCTCCACCCCGTCCCTCGTCCTGCTCCCCGCCGTCGACGTCGTCGACGGTCAGGCGGTGCGCCTGACCCAGGGAGAGGCCGGGAGCGAGACCTCGTACGGCGACCCGGTGTCGGCAGCGCGGACCTGGCGCGACCAGGGGGCCGAGTGGATCCACCTGGTGGACCTCGACGCGGCGTTCGGCCGTGGTGACAACCGCAAGGTCATCGCGCGGGCGATCCACGAGGTCGAGGGCGTCTCGGTCGAGCTGTCGGGTGGCATCCGGGACGACGCGTCGCTCGAGGCAGCGCTCGCGACCGGCGCCGCCCGGGTGAACCTCGGCACGGCGGCGCTCGAGGACCCCGAGTGGGCCGCACGGGTCATCGGGGAGTTCGGCGAGCAGATCGCCGTCGGGCTCGACGTGCGCGGGACCACGCTGGCGAGCCGCGGCTGGACCGAGGACGCCGGTGACCTCTGGGAGGTCCTCGACCGCCTCGAGCAAGCGGGATGCGCCCGGTACGTCGTGACCGACGTGACGAAGGACGGCACCCTGCAGGGCCCCAACATCGACCTGTTGCGGCAGGTCTGCGACCGGACCGACCAGCCCGTCGTCGCGTCCGGTGGCATCTCCACGCTCGACGACCTCGTCGCACTCCGCGCGCTCGTGCCCCACGGACTCGAGGGCGCCATCATCGGCAAGGCGCTGTACTCCGGCGCCTTCACGCTGCCGGCAGCGCTCGACATCGCCTCGGAGTAGCCCGTGTCGGGCATCTCCAACGGGCGCGGCACCGGACCAGAGACCGACGACGCGCACACCGCGGGTGGCGCGGCCGACTCCGCCGGGTTCCCGTGGGCCGGGCGGACGTTCGACCACCACGACACGGCGTTCGCCGACGACGACGGGCTCGCCGACCCGGCGCTCGTCGCCGCGGTGGCCGCGCTGACCGAAGGCGGGTCCCAGGCTGCCGTCGTGGACGCCCTGCGGTCGGCGCGGTTGCTCATCCCGCTCGTGGCCGAGGCCGGTGACGTCGGGGTGACCGACGAGGGCAGGACGGTCGACAAGACGCAGGAGCTCTCGATCGTCACGGTGGCGGGGCCCGACGGGCGCAGCGTGATGCCCGCGTTCACCTCGGTCGAGACGATGCGGGCCTGGGACGCCGACGCACGCCCGGTGCCCGTCGAGTCCCGCCGTGTGGCCATGGCCGCCGCGAGCGAGGACACGCAGCTCGTGGTGCTCGACCCGACCTCGCCGACCGAGTTCGTGCTCCGTCGACCGGCGGTGTGGGCCATCGGGCAGGACGTGCCGTGGACACCGTGCTACGAGGACCCGGTGGTCGCCCGTGCGTTCGCCGACTCCGTCGCGGGGGAGCCCGCCGTCGCGCGGGTCGAGCTGTCGGCGGGTGACCCGCTCGGTCGGTTCGCCGGTCCGGAGCTCACGGTGGGGCTCGCGCTCCACCCGGGGCTCGACCGAGAGCAGGTGCAGGGGCTCGTCGGCCGACTGCAGCAGCGCTGGGCGGCGGACGCCGCCGTCGCCGAGCGGGTGGACAGCATGCGCGTCGCGCTGCGCCCGGCCTGAGCCGCGCCTCCCGGCCGCTCGTCGCACCCGCGGCGGTGCGACCGGGGACCACACGGCGTCGCCGGTACGATGAACCGGTGAGCACGAACCCGACGACCACCCACGGAACCGGCCAGGTCGCCCTCGGCCCGACCGGCCGGCCCGTCCGCGAGTTCCCCGTGCCCGAGGAGCTCGACGGCCACGGGCCCGCTCGCATCATCGCGCTGTGCAACCAGAAGGGCGGGGTCGGCAAGACCACGACCTCGATCAACCTGGGTGCAGCGCTCGCCGAGTACGGTCGCCGTGTCCTGGCGGTCGACTTCGACCCGCAGGGCGCGCTGTCCGCGGGTCTCGGGGTCCGCACGCACGACGTCCCCACGGTCTACGACCTGTTGATGGGTGCGATCAAGGACCCGCGCGAGGTCATCCGGGGCACCAACACCCCGGGCCTCGACGTGATCCCGGCGAACATCGACCTGTCGGCTGCCGAGGTCCACCTGGTCAACGAGGTCGCGCGTGAGCAGATCCTGGCGAGCGTCCTGCGCAAGGTCTCGAACGAATACGACCTCATCCTCGTCGACTGCCAGCCGTCACTCGGGCTGCTCACGGTCAACGCCCTGACGGCGGCGCACGGCGTGCTCATCCCGCTCGAGTGCGAGTTCTTCGCGCTGCGCGGTGTCGCGCTGCTCATCGAGACGATCGACAAGGTGCGCGACCGCCTCAACCCGGCCCTGACGCTCGACGGCATCCTCGCGACGATGTACGACTCCCGGACGCTCCACTCGCGCGAGGTCATGGAGCGCGTCGTCGACACGTTCGACGACAAGGTGCTCGACACCGTGATCGGGCGGACGGTCAAGTTCCCCGACGCGACCGTGTCGGCCAGGCCGATCACCCAGACCGCTCCGGACCACCAGGCGGCACACGCCTACCGGCAGCTCGCACGAGAGCTCGTGCAGCGTGGCGCCGTCGCCTGACGAACCGACCGCTCCGGCCGGCACCACGACCGCGCCCGGTTTCCGGGTGCGGCTGAGCAACTTCGACGGACCGTTCGACCTGCTCCTGTCGCTCATCACGAAGCACGAGCTCGACATCACCGAGGTGTCGCTCGGCGCCGTGACGGGGGAGTTCATCGAGTACGTGCGGCAGGCGGAGTCCGCCGACGAGCTCGACGAGGCGAGCGAGTTCCTCGTCGTCGCGGCTACCCTGCTCGACCTCAAGATCGCGGGGCTGCTGCCGCAGGGTGAGCTCGTCGACGCCGAGGACGTGGCGTTGCTCGAGGCACGCGACCTGTTGTTCGCCAGGCTCCTGCAGTACCGGGCCTTCAAGCAGGCGGCTGACTGGTTCGGGGAGCGGTGGACGACCGAGTCGCGGCGACACGTGCGCAGCGTGCGGCTCGAGGAACGGTTCCGCGCCCGGACCCCGGAGCTCGTCTGGACCCTCTCGGTGCAGGACTTCGCGGCGCTCGCGACGCTGGCGTTCGCCCCGAAGGAGATCCCCACCGTCGGCCTGGACCACCTGCACGCACCGCTCGTGAGCATCCGCGAGCAGGCGGCCATCGTCGTCTCGATCCTGCGCACCCGCGCGGACGAGGACGTCTCGTTCCGCGAGCTGGTCGCCGGCGTCACCGAGACGGGTATCGTGGTGGCTCGTTTCCTCGCGATCCTCGAGCTGTACCGGAACGCCTCGGTGACGTTCGAGCAGCTCGAGCCGCTCGGGGAACTGCTGCTGCGGTGGACCGCCGAGAACTGGTCCGACGAGAGCCTCGCCAACCTGGGAGCCGACTATGACGGATGACGTGCACGGGCACCACGGCGTCGATCGCGCGAGCGCCGAACCCGGTGGCGCCGACGAGGTCTTCGACGCCCGGGCCGTCGAGCAAGAGCTCCACGACCGCGCCGCGCACAGCCTGCCGATCGACCGGCAGCTCGAGGCGATCCTCATGATCGCCGACGCGCCCCAGTCGCTCGTCGCACTCGGTTCGGCGGTCGGGGCACCGGTGCCCGCCGTCCGTCAGGCGATCGAGCGGCTCGTCGCGGACTTCGACGGCGTCGACGGCACGATCCGGCGGGGGTTCGAACTGCGTGAGGTGGGCGGCGGCTGGCGCTTCTACGTCCGCCAGGAGCTCGACGCGGTCGTCGAAGAGTTCGTCGAGGCGGAGCGTCCCGCACGACTGTCGCAGGCGGCGCTCGAGACGCTCGCCGTCGTCGCGTACAAGCAGCCGATCACCCGATCGCAGATCGCCTCGATCCGCGCGGTGAACGTCGACGGCGTGGTCCGCACGCTCGTCGCGCGCGGACTCATCGAGGAGTCGTTCACCGACGCCGAGACCGGCGCCATCAACTACGTCACATCCGACCTGCTCCTGCAGCAGCTCGGCATCAACTCGCTCGACGAGCTGCCGCTCATCTCGCCCCTGCTGGACGACGGTGCGGACGGCTTCGGGCAGAACGAAGGGATTCCCGATGGCCGCGTATGAGGACGATCGACGAGGTGACCCCCGGGGCGGTCCGGGTGGTCGGACCGGTTCCGGACGGTCGGGCGGCGGCCGGCCTGGAGGCGCGTCCCGCGACCGCTCCGCCGGCTCGGGTCGGTCGTACGGCCGGCCTGGCCAGGACCGTGGCGGCTACCGGGACGACCGTGGCGGGTACCGCGACGACCGTGACGGCCGCCGCGACGACCGCGGCGGGTACCGAGACGACCGCGGCGGGTACCGCGACGACCGTGGAGGCCGCCGCGACGACCGCGGCGGGTACCGCGACGACCGTGGCGGCGGGTACCGCGGCCGTACGGACCGGTCGGGTGCCGACCGTGGCGGGTACCGCCGCGCGGAGGACCGGGACGACCGATGGGGCCGTGACGCACGTGGCGGTGACCGCGCCGGCCACCGTGGCCGCGACGACCGGTCCGGTGGACGAGGCGACCACCGCAGCAGCGAGCGCGGGTACCGGGGGCGGGATGACCGTCCGGGTGCCGAGCGTGGTGGGTACCGGGGGCGGGGTGACCGTCCGGGTGCCGAGCGTGGTGGGTACCGGGGGCGGGACGACCGCGCGGGCTCCGACCGCGGCCGCTTCGTGAACCGGGACGACGAGCGCCGCGGGAGCGACCGCGGTGGCTTCGTGCACCGCGACGAGCGTCGTGACGACCGGCGGTCCGCCGGACACCGGGGCCGGGACGACCGTCGTGACGACCGCCGGGACGACCGCCGCGATGACCGTCGTGACGACCGCCGCGGACCGTCCCGCGACGAGCGCCGCACCCCCGACGGGCGTCCGAGCAGCGTCTGGCACAACGGCCGTCGCTACGTCGGCGGCACCACGACCGCGCGCAACAGCGACCGCCACCGCCCCTCGGGCCAGCGCGGCACCGACCGCCGGACCACACCGGAGCCGGAGGGTGCCCGCGACGAGCGCGGCCTGCCCCTCGAGGGGACGCCCGAGCGGCCCATCATCCCCGACTGGGACGCGACGGGCGCGGGCCCGTCCGCCGGAGCCGAACCGAGCCTCCAGGCAGAGGGGGAGCGCCTGCAGAAGGTGATCGCCGCCGCCGGTGTGGCGTCCCGACGCGTCGCGGAGAACCTCATCGTCGAGGGCCGCGTGACGGTGAACGGCGAGGTCGTCGAGGCGCTCGGCCGCCGCGTCGACCCGGACACCGACGAGGTCGCGGTGGACGGCGTGCCGGTACAGGTGGACACCTCGCGTCGCTACGTCGTCCTCAACAAGCCGGTGGGGATCGTGTCGAGCCTGCAGGACGAGCACGGCCGTCGAGACCTGTCCGAGTTCGTCGACCGGTACGAGGAACGCCTGTTCAACGTCGGTCGCCTCGACGCGGAGACGTCCGGGCTCCTCGTCCTGACGAACGACGGCGACCTCGCGCACGTGCTCGCCCACCCGTCGTTCGGTGTCGCGAAGACGTACATCGCGAAGGTCCGGGGCAACGTCAACCCCGCGACGGTCCAGCTCCTGCTGGACGGCGTGGAGCTCGACGACGGTCCGATCGCCGCCGACAAGGTGCGCCTGCTCGAGTCGTCCCGCGGGGAGTCGCTCGTCGAGATCACGCTGCACTCGGGACGCAACCGCATCGTGCGGCGGATGCTCGACGCCGTCGACCACCCCGTTCTCGAGCTCGTCCGACGCTCCTTCGGTCCGATCCACCTCGGCAACCTGCCGATCGGCAAGACCCGGGAACTCTCGACGGTCGAGCTCGGCAAGCTCCTCCGCATCGCGAAGGACGCCAAGCGCACTCCACAGGCGTCGGCGGACGAGGAGTCCACGGACTGACGATCGGTAGGCTTGCCGGGTGACCGACCCCACCACCCCGCACGCCGGACCGGACATCGACCGGCGGCTCGTGGGACCCGTGCGCATCGTGGGCGCCGGGCTGCTCGGCGCCTCCATCGGCCTCGCGCTGCGTGAGAAGGGGGTGGACGTCGTCCTCGACGACGTCTCGCCCGCGGCACTGGCGCTCGCGGTGGACTACGGCGCTGGTCGTCGTCCCACTCCGGCGGACGCACCGGAGCTCGTCGTCGTGGCGGTGCCGCCGGACGTCGTGGCGACCGTGGTGGAGCGCGAACTCGCGGCCTTCCCGGACGCCGTGGTGACGGACGTCGCCAGCGTGAAGTCCGGGCCCCTCGCCGACCTGCGTGCGGCCGGCGCCGACGTCAGCCGCTACATCGGGTCGCACCCCATGGCGGGGCGGGAACGCAGCGGACCGACGGCCGCCCGTGCCGACCTGTTCGTCGGACGGCCGTGGGTCATCGCCGGGCACGACGACATCACGTACCAGCGCGCCGCCGTGGTCGAGGACCTGGCGCTCGACGTCGGCGCGACCGTGGTGCCGATGGACCCGGAGTCGCACGACCTCGCGGTCGCCTACGTCTCGCACGTGCCGCAGCTCGTCTCCACGCTCATGGCCTCGCGGCTGCGCGATGCGCCGGACGGCTCGCTCGGGCTCGCGGGCGGCGGCGTCCGGGACGTCACGCGCGTCGCTGCGAGCGATCCCGGCCTGTGGGTCCAGATCATCGGGGCGAACGCCGCGAACGTCCGGGGCGTGCTGGCGGACCTGCGGGACGAACTGTCCGGCGTGATCGACGCGCTCGACGACCCCGCGCGGGCCGGGGCACCCCGGACCCTGGCGGAGACCATCGCGGCGGGCAACCGCGGGGTAGAACGGCTGCCGGGCAAGCACGGCACCACCAAGCGCTTCGCCCAGGTGGTCGTCCTCGTCGACGACACACCGGGGCAGATCGCCGCACTCCTCACGTTCATCGGGGAGATCGGGATCAACCTCGAGGACATGCGCCTCGAGCACTCACCGGGCGCGCAGATCGGCATCGTCGAGGTGTCGGTCGTGCCCGAGCAGGAACAGCGACTCGTCGAGCAACTCGAGGAGCGCGGATGGAGGATCGCAGCAGCATGGGCCTGAACGACGCAGAGCACGCCGGAGCGGACGGGGCGGGTGTCGGTCCGGACGGGCCGGACACCGGTCTCCCGACGCCGGGCAGCCAGCCCGGACCCATCGGCGGTGGCGACGTCGCCGGTGGTCTCGACGGACAGGGCGGCGGCGAGCCGGGCTCGACGCGTGACCCGCTGCCGGCCGGTCTGCCGGACGGTGCGTACGTCGCGAAGACCGTCATCGCGGTGGACGGCCCGGCGGGCAGCGGCAAGTCGAGCGTCTCGAAGGCGGCAGCCCGCGTGCTCGGGTTCGGCTACCAGGACACCGGTGCCGCCTACCGCGCGCTCGCGTGGCACGCGGTGCAGCAGGGCGTGGACCTCGACGACCCGGCCGCGGTCCTGGCGAGCTGGGACACCTTCGACTACGCCATCGGCACCGACCCCGACGCGTACTTCGTCCGGGTGGGCGGGCACGACGTCACGGACGCCATCCGTACGCCCGAGGTGACGGCGGCGGTGGCACACATCGCGAAGCTGCCCGAGGTCCGCGCGCGGCTCGTCCAGCTCTTCCGGCAGGTCATGCGGAAGACCGACGCCCCGGGCATCATCACCGAGGGTCGGGACATCACCACCGTGGTGGCCCCGGACGCCGAGGTCCGGATCCTGCTGACCGCCGACGAGTCCGTTAGAATGGCTCGGCGCTCGGCAGAGGTCACGACCCAGTCGGCCGCCGAGACCTCTGCCGCCCTCGCTCGTCGGGACGCGGCGGACGCGAAGGTCGTCGACTTCATGAACGCCGCAGAGGGCGTCACGACGCTCGACTCCACCGACCTCGACTTCGACCAGACCGTGCAGGCGGTCGTCGACCTGGCCCGAACGGCCACGCACTGACGCACGACCGGACCCCTGCACGGGGTCCGGTCACCACGGCCGGACTCCCGGCCCGGTCGCCCGGCACCGACGGGGACGGCCACCGAGACAGCGGCTCCGGCCGCCACGAGGAACCCACCATGGCCCAGCTGGACAACCCAGAACACGACGACTTCCCGGAGTACGACGACGCCCTCGGCGAGCGGCTCGCCGGGCTCGACGACGCCGAGGCCGAGCAGCGGGCGACCGCGCTCCGCGCCGGACTCGACGACTACGAGCTCGACGACGAGGACCGCGCCCTGCTCGAGGCCGGGCAGCTCGGCGAGGACGGTGTCACCTACCTCCCCGCGCTCCCGGTGCTCGCCATCGTCGGGCGTCCGAACGTCGGCAAGTCGGCACTCGTCAACCGCATCCTCGGTCGCCGCGAAGCCGTCGTGCAGGACGTCCCCGGCGTCACGCGCGACCGCGTCAGCTACAAGGCGGAGTGGAACGACAAGCGCTTCACCCTGGTGGACACCGGCGGGTGGGAGCCCGACGCGAAGGGCATCAACGCCTCGGTCGCCGCGCAGGCCGAGGTCGCGATCGACCTGGCGGACGCCGTGCTGTTCGTGGTCGACGTCACGGTCGGCATCACCGCGACCGACGAGCACGTCGTGAAGATGCTCCGCGGGACGGACAAGCCGGTGATCGTCGTGGCGAACAAGTCCGACGACGACCGCCGTGACCTCGACGCCTACGAACTCTGGAACCTCGGGCTGGGGGAGCCGCACCCCGTCTCCGCCCTGCACGGTCGCGGTGTCGCGGACCTGCTCGACCTCATCATCACGACCCTCCCCGACACCTCCGCCGTCGCGAAGCAGGAGATCGGCGGGCCGCGTCGCGTCGCGATCCTCGGTCGCCCGAACGTCGGCAAGAGCTCGCTGCTCAACAAGGCCGCCGGCGAGGAACGCGTCGTCGTGAACGACCTGGCGGGCACCACGCGCGACCCGGTGGACGAGCAGGTCGAGCTCGGCGGCAAGGTGTGGCGCTTCGTCGACACCGCCGGCATCCGGAAGCGCGTCCACCTGCAGCAGGGCGCCGACTTCTACGCGTCGCTCCGCACCACGGCCGCGCTCGAGAAGGCCGAGGTCGCCGTCGTCGTCCTCGACGTCACCGAGCCGATCTCCGTGCAGGACCTCCGCATCATCGACCTCGTCCTCGAGTCGGGCCGTGCGCTCGTCCTGGCCTACAACAAGTGGGACCTGCTCGACGACGAGCGTCGCCGGTACCTCGAGCGCGAGATCGAGCAGGACCTGGCGCACGTCACCTGGGCGCCCCGCGTGAACATCTCGGCGCGCACCGGCCGTCACCTCGAGAAGCTCGTGCCGGCGCTCGAGACCGCGCTCGAGTCGTGGGACACCCGCATCCCCACCGGCAAGGTCAACGCCTTCATCGCCGAGCTCGTCCAGGAGCACCCGCACCCGGTCCGCGGCGGCAAGCAGCCCCGCATCCTGTTCGGCACCCAGGCGTCGAGCCAGCCGCCGACGTTCGTGCTGTTCACGACCGGCTTCCTCGACCCGCAGTACCGCCGCTTCATCACGCGGCGGCTCCGCGAGGTCTGGGGCTTCGAGGGCACCCCGATCACGGTCAACATGCGCGTCCGCGAGCGTCGGAAGCGCTGACCGACCGAGCCGTCCGCACGCCGGGCGCGACCCACGTCCACGACGGGGGTCGCGCCCGGCGCTGCGTTGCCGGACCGGAACGGACCGGACAGGGCCAGGCCGCACCCGGACCTGACCCCGCTCGGGCCGTGCACGGTGCGCGCTCCGGATGCGGCACCATGGTCTGGTGACGTTCCCCGCCTTCGCCGACCGGCTGTGGTGCCGGCTGCGCCTGGACCGTCTGGCGGGCGGCCGGCAGGGCGGCTACGTCATCCGTGAGGACATGCTCGCCCACCCGGACACCGTGCGGTCCTTCCGGTGGATCCGTTGGCTGCTCGTCGCCGAGACGGTCGTCGGCCTCGCGGCGATCGTCATCGCCGTGCTGCTCACCCACGCGGGCGCGACCGTCGCGTGGGCGGTGTGGTTCCGCGCCACGGTGGTGCTGCTCATCACCCTGACGCTGTACGTGTTCGCGTGGCGTGCGCAGCTCGGGTACTACTGGGCGTACCAGCGGCTCCGGCTCTTCAGCCGTGTCTTCCCCGTGGTGACCCTGGTCGTCGCGGCCGTCCCCGGGCTCTACCCGTTCTGGATGGTCGTCGAGCAGATCGTGTTCTCGCTGCTGATGATCGGCATCGGGGACGTCCTGACGTCGGACCACATGCGGTCCACGTTCCCGCGCCCGGCCCGCCGTCCTCGGCCTCAGTGACGATCAGCGGTGCGCTCGGCCGTCAGTGACGATCGGCGGTGCGCTCGGCCGTCCGCGACGCGGCGAGGGACCCGAGCAGGGCCAGCGCCCGTGCCGAGTCGGACCCGGGCTCAGCGTGGTGCACGACGAGCAGCTGCCCGTCCGTCCCACCCACGCCGAGCTTCTCGCGCCGCAGCTCCAGGTCGCCGACGGCCGGATGCCGCATCCGGACGGCGGCGCCCCCGAGCGCTCGCACGTCGTGCCGCGCCCACAGGCGGCGGAAGTCCTCGCTGCCGAGCGACAGCTCCCCGACGACCGTGGCCACCGCAGGGTCGTCGACGTCGGATCCGATCGACGCCCGGAACGCCGCCACCATGCCGGCCATCTGGTCCGGCCAGTCCGGGTAGCGACCGAGTTCGGCGCGATCGAGGAAGAACGCGCGCAGACGGTTCGTGCCGGCGCGCATCCACGGGTCGAGCTCGGTGGCGACCGCGTTGGCCGCCAGGACGTCGAACGACCGGTTCTCGACGAACGCGGGGAGCCCGATGACGTCCAGCAGCTGCAGCGTGCCGGCCGGCACCCGTTCCGCTCGGGCGTCACGGCGTCGTGGGGTCGGTGTCCCGGAGAGGCCCGCGAGCTCGTGCAGGTAGGCCCGCGCGGCAGCGTCGAGCGCGAACACCCGCGCGAGGGCGTCGAGCACCTGCGTGGACGGGTTCCGGTCACGGCCCTGCTCGAGCCGGAGGTAGTAGTCGGCGCTGATGCCGGCGAGCGTCGCGACCTCCTCACGCCGGAGCCCGGGCGTCCGACGCACCCCGGTCACCCGGACACCGACGTCCTCGGGCTGCACGAGTTCCCGGCGCGCGCGGAGGTACGCGCCGAGTGCGTTGTCACCGACCGTCCCGCTCACCCGACCGATCGTACGGCCGGCGCCGTCCGTGATCCTGGTCCCCTCGCTCCCAGGGACGGGGGAGACCTGGGTACGCTGCCCGGTGCGGCGCATCGTGGAGGCATGACGAACACCACCCTGCCCGGCGGCACGTACCGCCTCGCCGACGACCTCGAACTCACCCGCGTCGGGTACGGCGCCATGCAACTCGCCGGCCCGGGCGTCTTCGGACCGCCCGCCGACCACGACGAGGCCGTGCGCGTCCTCCGCACGGTCGTCGAACTCGGCATCACGCACATCGACACGTCCGACTTCTACGGCCCGCACGTCACGAACCAGCTCATCCGCGAGGCGCTGCACCCCTACGCCGACGACCTGCGCATCGTCACGAAGGTGGGCGCCCGCCGCGACGAGCAGGGCGGGTGGCCGCACGCCCGCGAGCCGCACGAGCTGGTCGAGCAGGTGCACGACAACCTCCGCAACCTCGGCGTCGAACGGCTCGACGTCGTCAACCTCCGCATGGGCGGTCTCGAATCCCCGGAACCCGGCAGCATCGCGCCGCAGTTCGAGGCGCTCGCCGAACTGCAGCAGCAGGGGCTCATCGCACACCTCGGACTGTCCACGGTGAACGCGGAGCAGCTCGCCGAGGCGCAGACGATCGCGCCCGTCGTGTGCGTCCAGAACCTCTACAACATCGCTCGGCGCGAGGACGACGCCCTCGTCGCCGCCACGGCGGAGCAGGGGATCGCGTACGTGCCGTACTTCCCGCTCGGCGGGTTCTCGCCGATCCAGTCGGGGGCGCTCGACGCCGTCGCGGCACGCCTCGGGGTGTCGCGACTCACGGTGGCGCTGTCGTGGCTGCTGCAGCGCTCACCGAACATGCTGCTGATCCCCGGGACGTCGTCCGTCGCCCACCTCCGGGACAACGTGGCGTCGGCCGGGTTCGTACTGCCCGAGGACGCGGTCGCGGAGCTCGACGGCATCGGCGTCGTCGGGTAGTCCGGGGCCGGGCTGGCCGACCGTCCCGCTCGGGCTCGGGCTCCGGCTCGGGGTCAGGCGACGGTCGCGAGCGCGAAGGGCAGCACGGCGGACGCACCGGCCCGGCGGAGTTCGCGCCCCGCGACCGTCATCGTCCACCGGCTGTCGACGAGGTCGTCCACGAGCAGCACCGGCCCCTCGTGCGCCCGCAGCGCCGAGGCGAGCTCGGGGCCGACCACGACCGTGTCCCACACGCCGGCCAGCCGGTAGGCGCTGTTCGTCGCACCGTCGCCCCGCGGTGTCCCACCGGCCCGGTCGAGGGTCCCGAGGAACGGCAGCCGTCCGATCGTCGAGATGGCCTGTGCCAGCGACGCGACGAGCTCCGGCCGGGACCGGGACGACATCGCCACGACCCCGGTGGGCCGGGTCTCCCACGGCCAGTCCTTGAGTGCGCGGACGCAGCCGTCGACGAGTTCGCGCGAGACCGGACCGTCGGGCGTCCCGGTGGCGAACAGTGCGCGGAGCGGCCCACCCCACCCGAGGTCGGTGAGTCGTGCGACCGCGCGGCCCGGCGCGACGAGTTCGTCCGCACCGATCTTGCCCCGGACCGGGACGCCGAGCGCCGACATCCCGGACGGCCACTGCGCCCGCGGTGCGATCTCGACGCCGACCCGGTCGAGCGCGGCGGCGGCACCGGACGTGTCCGTCTCCGAGACGGACGAGGGGTACCAGGCCCCGGCGCAGTTGTCGCAGCGACCGCACGGCTCCGCTGACGGGTCGTCGAGGTCCTGCTGGAGCAGCTGCATCCGGCAGGTCGAGGTGGACTCGTAGGTGAGCATGGACTGCGCCTCGGCCGCACGCGCCGCCGCCACGCGACGGTACCGCTCGGCGTCGTAGCTCCACGGCTGCCCGGTGGACACCCAGCCGCCGGTGACCCGCTGCACGGCGCCGTCGACATCGAGGACCTTGAGCAGCAGTTCGAGCGTGGACCGCTTGATGTCGACGAGCCCTTCGAGCGCGACGGTCGACAGCGGGCCCTGCGCGGCGGACAGGGCGTCGAGGACCGCGGTCGCCCGGGACTCGGTCGGCATCGACGCGCTCGCGAAGTACTGCCAGATCTCCTGGTCCTCGCGCCCCGGCAGCAGCAGCACGTCGGCGTTCTCCGTGGCACGACCGGCACGGCCGATCTGCTGGTAGTACGCCACCGGCGACGACGGCGCTCCCACGTGCACGACGAAGCCGAGGTCGGGCTTGTCGAACCCCATGCCGAGCGCGCTCGTCGCCACCAGGGCCTTCAGCTCGTTGCCCTTGAGCTGCTGCTCGAGCTGCTCGCGTTCCTCGGTGTCGGTCCGCCCCGTGTACGCCCGCACGGCGTACCCGTTCTCGCGCAGGAGCCGTGCGACGTCCTCGGCGGCGGACACGGTCAGCGTGTAGACGATGCCACTGCCCGGCAGGTCCCCGAGGTGCGCGAGCAGCCAGCCCAGGCGCTGCCGGGCGTCGGGCAGGGTGAGGACCCCGAGCCGCAGGGACGCCCGCGCGAGCGATCCGCGGATGGTGAAGACCGGGTCGTCGGGTCCGGCGGTGAGCTGCTCGGCGACGTCCTCGACCACGCGCTCGTTCGCGGTCGCCGTCGTCGCCAGCACCGGGACCCCGTGGGGGAGCGACCGGATGAGCTCGGCCAGCCGTCGGTAGTCCGGCCGGAAGTCGTGCCCCCAGTCCGAGATGCAGTGGGCCTCGTCCACGACGAGCATGCCCATGCGGGCGACGAGCGTGGGGAGCTGCTCGTCGCGGAAGCGCGGGTTGTTGAGCCGCTCCGGGGACACGAGGAGCACGTCGACCTCGTCCCGCGCGAGCGCCGCCTGCGTGTCCGCCCACTCGTGCGCGTTCGCCGAGTTGATCGACACCGCGCGGACACCGGCACGGGCGGCGGCGGCGACCTGGTCGCGCATGAGCGCCAGCAGCGGGGACACGAGCACGGTCGGTCCACCCCCGCGACGGCGGAGCAGCAGCGTCGCCAGGAAGTACACCGCGGACTTGCCCCACCCGGTGCGCTGCACGACGAGTGCGCGCTGCCGGTGTTCCACGAGCGCGGCGATCGCCTCGAGCTGACCGGGGTGGAAGACGGCGTCGGGGCGCCCGGTCAGTGCGGCCAGCGCCGACTGTGCCTCCGCGGCGATCTCCGCCGACGGCGGAGCGGGCGAGACAGCGGACGGACCGACACCGAGACCAGACATGCCCCCATGGTGTCAGCACCGACCGACGGAACCGGCACCGCGCCTCCAGTCCGTGGAGAACGCGGCAGCGCGACCCGCTACTGGTAGGTGATCAGTGACGGCGTCGGCGACACGTCGGACATCGTCTGCTGCGGGGTCAGCATCGGGGAGTCCTCGTCGGTGAAGTTCTTCCAGCCCCAGTGGACGCCTTCGGGTGCGTCCTGGTGCAGGGCCTTCCAGGTCGCCTGCTTGTCCGGCTGCGACCCCTGCCCGTCCACGTGGATGAGCACGTCGAGCTGCGGGTGCGACTCGAGCGAGGACCGGTCCCGGATCATCGACAGCCGAAACTGGTGCAGCACGAGCGCCTTCGGCGGCAGCCCCTCCCGCTCGACCAGGTCCGCGAGCCACGCGGAGACCTCGTTGACCTCGTCCGCCGAGACACTGCCGATCTGCTCGAGCGGCACCTGGTCGTCCGTCAGCCGCCACTCCGGGTCGAGCGCCAGCCACACGCCCGGCTTCTTCAGCAGCGACTCGTACTGCTTCGCCTGCGACAGGAAGTCCGAGCGACCGGGCTGCAGGTCGAGCACGACCGGCATGCCCGCGTCGTGCGCCGCGTCGACGTACGGCTCCAGCGTCGAGGCGGGCAGCTCCCGCGAGTAGTCGCCGTCGTCGCCGGCGTCACCCGCCGCGACCGTCGCGATCACCTCCATCGCCGGGGTGACGGGCTCATCGCCCAGCCCCCGGTACGAGGCCGCGACGGACTCCGCCCGCTCGACGGTCGCCTGCGGGTCCTGCTCGCCGAGCACGCCCAGCACCGGCGCCCCGGGAGCCCCGTAGAGCGCCACGTACCGGTGCCCGTCGAACGGCCGCTGCCCGCCGTGCGGCAGCTGCCACCCGCCCTGCGCCGCCCGCACCGTCCAGTCCGGGTCGCCGAGCGCGTCGAACGCGGCGCCGACGAGCACCGTCGGGTGCCCGTCCTCCTCGTGCAGCGCCCGCACGACCCCGGACGCAGCAGCGGGGTCGGTGACGCCCTCCGGCATTTGCGCCAGGCGCGCGCCGGCCGCCTTCGCGGTCCCCACGGCCCAGGCGTCCGCCGTGCGGTCCGCCACCACCACCGTCGCCGTCCTGGAGGCACGGCCCGGCTCCGGCGCGTCACCCGCGTCGGGCGCCTGCCGCGACGCCACGTCGGTGTCGAGCGACACGTCGCCCTCGGCCTGGTACCAGGACGCCCCGAGCCGGTCGAGCTCCGCCGCCACGGCCGAGCCGTCGCCGGACGCGAGCAGCACCGGGACGTGCGCACGTCCCGCGGCGCTCGCCGCGTCCCGCACGGCATCGGCGTCGTCCGCGTCCGCCACGACCGCGCCCGGCGCCGAGGCGAACAGCGCCCGGCTCGTCCGGACCGACCGATCGGCCGCGCCGGCCTGGTCCGCGACCGTCACGGTGGACGCCGCGGCCCGCGCGAGCGTCGGGCGCGAGGCGTCGGACCGCTCGGCCGCGGTGCAACCGGCGGCCCCGAGCACGAGGCCCGAGACGGTGAGCGCGACCAGGACACGACGGGTGGAGCGGAAACGCATCGGGCCACCATACGAGCGAGCCGGCGAAGTCCCTGGGAATCCGACAGGTGTCGCCTCGTAGAAGTGGAGTATGCCCGCGACGCTCGACGACACCCCGCTGATCGGTCCCGTCGACCCGCCCGACCTGCACTGCATGACCCTCAACGTCCGACGCCGGGTCCCGCACCGCAGCGGCCACCCCGACCGCTGGGACCGCCGCCGCGGTGCGGTCGCCGCGCTCGTCACGTCGGAGGCACCGACCGTCCTCGCCGTCCAGGAGGCGCTGCCCACGCAGGTCGCGGACCTCACCGCCGACCTCGGCGCACGCTGGGAACCCGTGCTCGCCGGACGCGGTGCCCGCGGGGGCGGGGAACACGTCGGGCTGTTCCTCGACCGGGAGCGTCTCGAGGTCGAGGAGCGCCGAACCTGGGCGCTGTCGCGGACCCCGTCGCGCCCCGGCTCCCGTTCGTGGCTCACCGCCTTCCCGCGGCACGCCGTCGGCGCCGTCGTGCGCGACCGGGCGACCGGTGCACGGTTCACCGCCGTCGCCACCCACCTCGACGTGCTCTCGCCGTGGGCACGCCTGCGCGCCGCGCAGCTCCTGGCCCGGATCGTCCGGCAGCGCGGACTGCCCGCCGTCGTCCTCGCCGACTGGAACAGTCCGGCCGGGTCCGCGCCCTGGCGCGCCCTGGCGGAGGCGGGGGTCGCGGACACCTGGCACCGCGCCTCCCGGGTGGTGGGCGAGCCGCACGGGACGTACGCGCACTACGCGGCGCCCCGCGTCGGGGGCGCGCGCATCGACGGGGTGCTCGCGACCGCGACCGACGTGCGGCGGGTCGCGACGTCCTCGCGGCAGCCGGGCGGTGTGTGGCCGTCCGACCACCTGGCGGTGCACGCCGTCCTGCGGTGGCCGGGCACGTGACGGGCACGCTCGGGCCGACCTTCCTGCGGCCACGGTTCCTGCCCGGGGACGTGCTGCGGGCGATCGCCCTGGTCAGCCTGCCCGTGGCGACGACCGGGTGGGGCGGGACGTCGTTCGCCGTCATGGCGCTGACCCTGCTCGGCGTCGTCGTGCCGCGGATGCTCGGCCTGCGCGCGGCGTTCGACGTCGCCGTGTGCGTGCTGTCGCTCGTCGGCGGGTGGTCGAGCGTGCTCGAGTGGTACACGACGGTGTTCCTGTGGGACAAGCTCGTGCACGTCGTGCTCACCGGGCTGCTGGCGGCGGTGCTCTACGTCATCGCGTCGGACCTGGGCGCGGTCCCCGCCGCACCAAGCGCGCGGCTGCCCGTCATCGTCGTCATGACGACCCTGGCGGGGTTCGCGATCGGGGCAGTGTGGGAGGTCGGGGAGTGGGCGGGGCACAACTACGTCGACTCGGCGATCTACGTGGGGTACGACGACACGATCGGGGACCTGGCGGCGGACGGGCTCGGAGGGATGATCGCGGGGTTCGGGCTGCCGTGGTTGGCAGCGCGGCGGGAGGTCGTGGGCGCGGAACGGGGGTGACCCGCGGGGCGGCCGCGACCCGATGTTCCGGGACGTGGTCGGGTTCGTCGTCCGGACAGTGGTGGTCGCGACTCGCCGTGGCGCGGAGAGGGTCCGGCGTCCGCTATGCTTGACGGGCTGCTCACGCTCGGTCGGGTGTGAGCGGGGGGATCGCCTGGCGGTCCCCGGAGCCTCCGGGCTCACGGGCTGTGGCGCAGCTTGGTAGCGCACTTGACTGGGGGTCAAGGGGTCGCAGGTTCAAATCCTGTCAGCCCGACCGACGAGACGTGGCGCAGCTTGGTAGCGCACCTGACTGGGGGTCAGGGGGTCGCAGGTTCAAATCCTGTCATCTCGACAGAAAAAGCCTGATGGAACGGCATTTCCGGATGTCCGATTTCCGCTAGTGCGCGTCGGGCGAGGCTCGATCCTGTGTTACCGATTTGTGCTTCCTATGTTACGGGATGTCGGACCTCACGGAACTCACCTAATCCCAACATGTTCCCAAATCCCTGACCCTTACGAATCAAAGTCGAGTGGTGTAGAGGCTCACTCCGGTCCATCTGAGATGCTGGTTCGTCCGGTCCGCGGCGAGCGCGAGCTCGGTGGTGTCGGTGTGCAAATAGCTCTTGGTTGTCTCGATCGAGGCGTGTCCGAGGATGTCACGGACGATGTGGAGCGGGACGCCGGCCTTCGCGAACCATGTGGCTCCGGCTGCCTGAGATCCTGTCGTCGCAGACCGGGGTGGCCGAGTCTTTGCACCAGGTTGGCCCAGTCGGTTGCTCGCGAGAGCGTTCCGGTGGTGGGGACTCCGCCCCGAGGTCCTCGGAGTAGGGGATGATCATGTTCGCGGTCCTCAGTAATGCGTCTGAGTACGGGCTCCAACGGCTTGAAGATCGGTACCCTGCGTGTCTGCCTGCTCTTGGTGGGCTTGAGGCATAGCCCGTTCGAGCCGGGGAAGTGTTGCCGAGCGATAGTGACTAGGCGGTTGTCCCAATCGATGTCGCTGACGACCAGACCGGCGACCTCGGACACCCGTGCCGCGAGGAGGGCGGAGAGGAGGACAAAGTCTCCGTAAGCCGCTTACATCCGGTGATCGATAGGGAGTGCGGGGCGCACCGCCTTCTCTATTGCGTCAGCGGCGTCGACGGGATCGCAGTGTTCCCAGAAGCGGAGCACTCTCCAACCAGCCTCTTCGAGAAGCGCGACGGTTTCGACGTCTCGAGCTCGATTCTGCTGGATCTTCGCTACCCAGAACTTGCTGTTCGTCTTCGGAGCCGTGTAGTGGACGGCGCAGCCGTGCCAGAAACAACCGTTGATCAGCACGATCACCCGCGCCTTGGAGAAGAGCAGATCTGCGGTGCGGCGGAGGCCGGGGATGGGACGCGTGTTGACGCGATACTTCATACCCCTTGCGTGGACGAGACGACGTACACGCAGCTCCGGCTTCGTATCCCGGCCGCGGTTGCTGCGCATCGAGCGACGCTCTCCATCGCTCGACGCCCATGAGACATTGTCCACGTTACAAGGCTAAGCGCACCGGTTGTGTCGTGTCTCAGGTTGGCAGAGAAGCGACGATGTCTGCCAATGCATGCGAGAGCTGGACTGGAACGGCGTTCCCAATCTGTCTGGCCATTTGCGTCTTCGATCCCACCCAGCGGTAGTCGGCGGGGAAGCCTTGGAGGATCGCGGCTTCGTAATGGGTAATAGCGCGATCTTCTACGGGGTGAAGGTAACGTCCCTTCTCCGGCTTGAAGAACTCGGTCCGGATCGTGACCGACGGCTTGTCCCAGTGCAATCGCCCCATCACGTCCGCCGATCCCGTCGTGTGCCCGATCCAGCACGGCGCCTTCAAGTCATCCGGGAGGTTGAACCGGTTCCCGCCAGCAGGGATGTGCTTGAACCGCTTACGAGAGATCTCCTCATAATGGCGAGTGACATGCAGGTCCTCGCTCGAGAAAGCGCCTGGGAGAACACGCCCGTCGAACTCATGATCCCGAGTCGGAAGATCGATCTGAGTGACTGACGAAGCCACCCCATCGAGTGCTTGTCGGACTGTCCTGTGATTGTCTTGCCATCCGCCGACAGGACGTGGGACTCGGGGCAGATCACGCAGGCGTCCGATCACGACGGCACGCCGTCTGGCCTGAAAGGAACCGAAATCCGCGGCGTTCAGGATGAACGGTTGGAGCGCGTAGTCGCTCAACCGCCCTCCTTTGTGGGTCCATCGACGTAGAGCCCGGAACTGCGGTGAGCTCAGGAACTGGGTGACGTTCTCGAGTACGAAGTACTTCGGCCTGGCCGCTTCGATGGTCAATGCGTACTCGCGCCAGAGAAAGTTCCTCGTGTCCTGTACGTCCCGTTTTCCGAGCGCCGAGAAGCCCTGACAGGGAGGGCCGCCGATCACGACGTCGACCTCCGGAATTGAGGATTCCTTCCGCCACTCCTCGATCCCACCCGCGTGCACGTGATCTGCACCGTGGTTCTCTGCATACGTCGCTGCGGCAGCCGGGTCGAGCTCAACGGCCTGGACGACCGAGTAGTGGCCCGTCTCGAGGAAGCCCTGCGTCATCCCGCCTGCGCCAGCGAACAGGTCGATGAGGCGCAGCAGGTCAGTCACACTGGCTAGACTAGTGGCGCCGACGCTACCACCGAGTCGCCACGCCGGCTCGCTGGCGCACCCGGCCGGGCGGAGAGTCCGCGTTAGCATAACTTATGAGCTGACGGAACCACCGGGACTGTCAGGACCCGGGAGGTAGCCGCCCCATGGCGAAGTTCTTAACCAGCGCCCGCTCCGTCGACATGCTCGGACGCCAGCAGATCGCGGGCATCCCCACCGCGGTCTCTGAGATCTTCAAGAACGCCTACGACGCTTACGCCACCAGCGTCCGCGGTGACTTCTTCCCCGACCAGCGAGTCCTCGTGATCCGGGATAACGGCGTCGGAATGACGTCCGATGACTTCCAGACTCGCTGGCTGACCGTTGGCACCGAAAGCAAAGCGCCAGGATCTGGCCTGCCGCCCATACCTCGTCCCACGGGCGTCGCCGAGCGGAAGCAAATGGGGGAGAAGGGAATCGGCCGTCTGGCGATCGCAACCACCGGTCCTCAACTGCTGATCGCAACACGGGCAGAACGAAACCTTGACACACCTGACGACGAGGTCATCCTTGCCCTGATCCAGTGGACACTCTTCGAAGTTCCTGGGCTCACACTGGACGACGTCATAATCCCCATGCGACGGATAGGCACGATCGATCAAGCGGATGCCGCGATTATTCGCTCCATGCGGGACGAGGCGGCGAGCGTCCTTGAGGGACTCGAGGACCGTGTACCGCCCGCCTACCAGAGACGGATCGTAGATGAGCTTGGCTACTTGGATTTCGATCCGCGCAGATACCTGAAACTCAACGGGCCGAGCTTGGACAGCGGGCCGGGTACCGCCTTCATCGTCACTCCGGTGTCCGACGATGTCGACGCCGTCATGGAAATCCGCGACGCGAAGCCTGACGAGTTCTCTGTGAGCGAGTTCCAACGCTTCCTACTCGGGTTCACCAACACGATCACCCCGCATGCAAGTAGCCCGGACTTTTCGACCGAGTTCATCCGTCACGACGGTCCCTCCCTGCGTGACGTGATCGACCCCAACTCGTACTTCTGGAGTTCTGATGACTTCAACGACACCGACCACACGATCGAAGGCGAGTTTGACGAGTATGGGACGTTCTCCGGAACGCTGAGCATCTACGGTACTGACCCGGTCGAGATCGACGAGCCTTGGGCCGCGGGAAGAGGCGACCGTTCGGCGTGCGGCCCGTTCAAGATCAAGTTCGGGTACGTGCAAGGTAAGGCCAGCGAGTCACGCTTGACGCCGGAGGACTTCGCTGTGATGACGAGCCGCCTGGAAAAGATCGGTGGGCTCTACGTCTACCGGGACGGCATCCGGGTGTTGCCCTACGGCAACGCCGAAAACGATTATCTTGAAATCGAGAAGCGCCGGTCACTCAACGCGGCTACGTACTACTTCTCCTATCGACGAATGTTCGGCGCGATCGACGTCGACAGCAGCAGAAACCGACAGCTTCAAGAGAAGGCTGGCCGCGAAGGCTTCCGAGAGAACCGTGCTTACCGGGACTTCAAGGACATCCTGCAGAACTTCCTGGTGCAACTCGCGGCGCACTTCTTCTCTAGTAACGCTGATACCGCGGAAGCGTGGCGAAGTGAACGCCAGCGCCTGCAACGACATTCGACCGCCCGAGCGCAGAAACAACAAGCTGAGAAGCGCGCGCGCGATCGATTCGTCCGGCATGTCGTCGACGCCACCAACTACATCGAGTCGGGGCGGCTCGCTGAGGCAGCCGACGCCTGCGTCGAACATCTGCGGGCCAACCTCCTTACAGAGACCGATGCCCAGCTGATCCCCGACTTCGGCGCCGCTGAGCGACGAGCCACTGCTGAGCTGAGCCGTCTCCGTGACAAGGTCGACGTGAGCCGGCCGGAAAACCTTCCACTTTCGCGCGAGGAGGAAAGGGACTGGCATGCGTACGCGGCTGTCAAGCCCGTCGCTGAGGAAACACTTGCCTCTGCTGCACTCGAGATTGAACAGCAGCTCGTTGATGCGCGCCAGGACACGCAGAACGAGAAGGAAGTCCGCGAGGAGCAGGCTGAACGACGGTCCCGGCTCGCCGCCCTCTCGAAGGCGGGGCGATCGGCGGTGCGGAGCAAGCAAGCACAGGTTCTCGAGAGCGCTCGCTCGGTGGGTGAGCAGCTCTCTGAGGAGGCGAGAACGAGGGTCACCGAGTTCGACTCATCGGTCGCCGCCGTGCTCGCGGACGCGCAGCGCATCGGGTTCGCTGACGAGGTCCGGCTTGCCAGTGAGCTTAGAGCCGTCACCGCTCAATACATCGGGGTACTCGACCGGCTGCTCGAGCAGGCGCAGTCGCTCACTATGTCAACGAGCATCGCGCAGGAGAACACCGCACTCAAAGAGGAGGTTCTCGATCTTCAAGACCAGATGGAAGGCAACCTCGAACTCCTGCAGCTCGGTCAGGCGGTACAGATCGTCAGCCATGAGTTTGAGGCAAGCATCAGGTCCGTTCGAAACGGCCTGAAAGATTTGACTCCGTGGGCCAAGGCGACACCCCGTCTCCAGCCCATCGTCAGAGACCTACGAGCATCATTTGCTCACTTGGACGGGTACCTTCGTCTGTTCACTCCGCTCCAGCGCAGGCTGTACCGCGAAGCAGTCGTGATCTCCGGCGAGGAAGTCGAGTCGTTCCTCCGAGGAGTCTTCAGCGAACGGTTGCAGCGGCACGATGTCGAGATGACCGCCACTGAGGCATTCAAGTCGTGGACGCTCGAGGGGTACCCGAGCACGTTCTATCCGACGTTTGTAAATATCGTAGACAATTCCATCCATTGGGTGGCGTCATCGCCGACCGGAGAGAAGGCCATCACGCTCGACGCTGATGAGGTTGGCGCATATATCCGTGACACCGGCCCCGGCGTACGGCCGCGAGACCGTGAAGCAATCTTCGAACGAGGATTCAGCCGTCGACGCGGGGGGCGCGGCCTTGGATTGTCGCTCGCCAGAGAACTCCTCGAACGCGACGGTTGGAGTCTCGAACTGCTCGATTCGGAGAGCGGAGCCGAGTTTCGAATCGCGCAAACCCGAGGGGGCGAGGCATGACTCTCGACGCATCTCCTTCCTACAGCGCAGCGGAGCGATTTCTGCAGACCGTGGTGGTAGTCGACGATAACGCCTACACCTCTCCCGATACAGTGCCGGGACTCGTAGCTTCACTCGGAGACGAGTCCATCGATGAGGTCGAGGCCAGTGCGAGCCAAGAACCAGAGAATCCGGACTCGGAGAGCTTTGAAACCGAGCTCATCGTAGAAGGATTCGCAGACCTCGGGATGAACTGCGCTGTCCTTGCGCCCAGAGAAGGGGAGGAGGCGCAGGACGCAGGGAGACTCCTCAAGCTCGCAACTCGAGCCGACGTCGTGATCCTCGACTGGGTCATTCGTTCCTGGGAAGACGCGAGCGCGACGCACGGAGCACGAGACCGAACCACTTTGGGTCTCCTGCTTGAGGTACTCCGTCATGACGCAAGCACCGGAAGTCGAGCCCGCTTGGTCTGCATCTACACGGGCAAGGGTGATGCCGCCGCTGTCATAGACGAGGTGGAAGCTGCCCTCGCCAGCGAGTTCAAAAATGTTCGCGTCCACGATGACCGCACCCGAATTGACGTGAACGGTGTTCGAATCGTTCTCCTTCGCAAACATCGGGACGTTCCCATCCCGGGATCCGAAACCGTCATCGCTGCAGACCTCCCTTCCAGAGTCGTTCAGGAGTTCGGACGGTTCGCGGCTGACGGACTGCTGCCCGAGATCGCCCTGGAGTCCCTCTCCGCAGTCCGGGATCAAGCTCATAAGTTGCTCCGCCGGTTTAGCGGCAATCTCGATCCCGCTCTGATCTCCCACCGCTCGACTACGACACCAGCGGTCGCGGAACAGCTCGTACTTTCGCTCATAGGTGACGAGCTCGGCGCGATCGTAGCGGCTGCCGATACGGTCTCAGCCCTTCGCGACGACAGAGTCGAGTCGTATGTCCGGACGCGGCTCGGTGATCGAAGCGACATTCCATACTGGAAGACTCGCGCGACCACCTCCACCCAGAAGCTTACGAACGCTGATGCCTTTGACGTGCTCACGCAAAGGTCGGGTAGGACGCTCGATTCGAAAATAAGCCGCTCATCACTGCTGCTCGACGGTGAGCACGCGACAGTTCGGAGTCAGGCCTACGATATCGACCTGCGATTCTCTGCGCTCTCCTCTCTCTCGCGCGATCGAAACTTCGATGGTGAACACTCGCCGGTACCTGAGCTAAGGCTCGGCGCGCTGCTCTGCGCTCCCGGCACGCCAAGCGATGACGCGAAAGAAGGAGATGATTTACCCACCGACTATTGGGTCTGCATGCAGCCCCTTTGTGATAGTGTTCGGCTGACTCAGCCAGCTCAGTTTCCGCTGCTACCCTTGCGTCGATCCAAATCCGAAGACAAATTCGACTTCGTCGTCATGGACCATGATGCCTACATCACGGTCGAGGCAGTGGGGCTGAAGCTCAGCGAGATGGCGCTCAGAACGTTCGAACCTGATCCGCAACTTCAGATGGTCGTCGCGTCGTGGGAGGAGGGGTTCTGGCTTTTCAAGGACCAAAAAGAACGCGAATATCGATGGTTGGGAGACTTGCGGATCGATAAAGCGCACAAGGTGCTCCACTCCGTAGTCACGACGGCCGGACGTATCGGGATCGATGAGTACGAGTACTACCGCCATGCCTCCGAGCGACGATAGGGGGCCAAGGCTCGACCGCGCGGGCGAGCTTGCGAAGACGCCTCGGTGCCTGTTCTGCGGCTCCACTTCTGCAAAACGGTCGCGTGAACACGTGCTTCGAAAGGCATTCAAGTCGAAGTTCCGCTCTGCCCCCAGCCTCTCATTCGCGCGTCAATGGGGTGCAGGGGTGGAGGTGACGGAGGTTCCGATCGCACAGTTCGACCTGTCAAGGAGGTGTGTCGAGAGTGTAACCAAGGGTGGCTCAACGATCTGGAGAACCTCGTTGAGGAAACGATCGACGACTTGATTGACGACAGGAGAAGTCGCCCTCTGGCTACGACGGATATTCAGTCGGTAAGGATTTGGGCATTCGTTCGGTCGCTGCTACTCACCTACTTGAGCTCCCGCGGACGTGCTCCGCGGGAGATTTTCGAGCAGGTCGATTGTGAGCGAAGGGTGCCGCGGGGTCGTTATGTCCAGCTTGCAGCTTCTACCCACTCAGTTTGAGAAGCAGGCAGCCATCAATCTGTCAGAATGAATCCCGGCGAGCATTACCTGGGCTTTGTCGCGTTTGGCCTAGATGCACTTCTCTTCCTTACTTCTATAAGCGACTCGTCGCCGGATGCATCGCGTCTTTCGCTCGACGTGAGCCGGCAGCCTCGACTGTGGTTTCCCGGATCCTTCAGGTGGCTCTCCCCGCCGGAAGTTATAGAGACCCCGTTGCGAGTTCTCTCGGGACCTCAAGCTCAAGTCGCTGGCGTCAGGTTGGCACTCCGACGAGGGCTCCTGACCTCCGTCGACCAACTTGGTCAAGCGCTGGCTCCCCTTGACGTCATTCCTGAACGCTTTCCTCCAAGTCTTTCCTGGAAGGACATCGATTAAGCCGTGTCGTTCGCGTGCGATCGCCTCACCGCATCCGGGATGCAGGGGTCACTGAATCCGACTACTCTTCTACGCTTATGACGCCACTTGGTTCGTAGATAATCGATTCTTCCCATTTGGACATTGCTGCAATGTCATAGATTGCTAGCGTAGGCAGATCCATCTTCATGCGTCTGCCGAAGGCGTCTATGTACCAAGCGTGCTTATATGGAGTGGACCAAGCTACAAAGTCCGCCCCTGATTCCGCGATAATCCGCGTGAAGTACGCGTCAAGGAACCAGTAATGTGGCTTACCGGTGACTATCTCTCCCGATAATATCGGCGCTCGCGCGGCGACATCTGTCTGCATGTAGGCGGAAGATTCGTCGCGGATGAGCATGCACAATGCGTATCCGGGGTGATTCTCGCGATATGCATCCACCTTCTGTGAGTGCCCAACGACGACCCTGGTGAAGGCGTCGCGATACGCGTCGAAATTGTGGTCCTTCTCGCTCGATAGTCCGGTGTCAGCGTTGACCCACACCCTTGCATCTTCTCTGACGGACGGCAGTCCTTCCCGTAGCTCACGCTCAATCTTCTTCTCTCGGGCGAGTGTAGGGTTCGTAAGCTTCCCGACTCTCGGGTGATCGTCGACACGCATCACCTCTATCGCCAGCTCGTAGGTCTCCGAGTGGAAGTCCGGGCGGTCGCTTGCAGCCCACGAACCGGCGTCGCGTATGGCGTCGAGGAGCGCGACGGCGTCATCCGTTGCCGTGGGCAAGAAGCAGATTTTTTCGTCGCTCAGCAGAGATACCTCATCCAGAAACGCACGCTCGTCGTCGCTAGTGCCCATGTTCTTCCCTGGCCTCCCGTTATCTCTGCGTAGACGAGAGTATCCAGGGCTCGGTCAGAGTAGCGGCGTCACCAAGTCCAGTCGCGCGGTCGTGGCGGGAGCATGGCGTCGAGGATCGTGGGCTTCTCGATCCCGATCTGGTTGAGGGCGGACGTTGCGATGTCGACGGCGGCGCGGATGAAGGTGGTGTCGTTTGCTGAGGGGTCAACGGTGGTGTGCAGCGGTCGGAATCGGCCGCTGATTGTGCGGTGCACGCCGGACGGTGGTGCTGCGTTCCGCTCGTGGAACTCGGGCCGTTGGCCATTTGCGCTGTCGAGCTCGACGCCGAGGATGATTTCGTAGTCGCCGATGGGGGTTTCGGAGGCCACGGCATGCACGAGCGCGATGAGTGCGGCCACGAAGCCCTCGATCGCGATTGTTGGGATCTGATAGGGCTCATACGGCTTACCTGTGTGCTCGTGCTCGTGACCTCCTGCGCGCCAGGACAACCCTACGGAGCCGTCCTCGTAGATCGTCGCGTGGGCTTCACGGTTGTCGCCGGGGTTCTCGGGCGGGAGGTAGTGCCCGTGCAGCGTCGGCCGGGTCTGGTAGAGGTTCACGTTTTCGAGGGGACCGTACGGGGAGGTTCCGGAAAGCCACCATCGTGCCACCATGGTCGCTTGGTAGACGACGCTGGTTACCTCATACCTGGGTCCAACGCGGGGCCGTCGGGTGCGGGGTCGTGCAGCGCCTACCAGGACGGCGCGCTCTGCGGTGCCGACGGCGGCCGCCATGTCGTCGTAGAGCTGCTGCAGTGCTTCCTCCCCGCGGCGCGCCCCGTCGAAGCGTGAACGATATGCCACTTCGAGTTGTCGCTCGTTCATCCAGAGGGTGTCCGCGCCGGTGCGAAGCGGTGCCCCAAACGTGTCGTTGCGGAACACCAGATGAGGCGCGTCCGGACTCGCGGGGATCACGAGCGCGACAGCCCGCGTGCCCGTCGTCGATGGGATGGCGAAGGCCCAGACGCCGAAGACCGGGGGAGTGATCGCGGCCATGCTCACCTTCCGGATGGTGCGTTCATAGCCTTCAGTGAGCTCGCCCGCGTCGTTCCGGCCGGTCGCGGCCTTACTGGTCTCTGTGACACCAAAGACGATGACGCCACCGCCGGCGTTGGCGAACGCTGCGATGTCCTTGACGATGTCGGAGTCCCGGAACTCCTTCTCCGGGGGGAGGGCCTTCTTCCAGTCCAGATCGTCGCCTTCCTCGATGCCTTGGGCGACAGCATCGTCAATCATCTGGTCGGTGAGGTCACCAGGATCCTCACCAAGGGCGCGGTGCAGCGACGTATGCAGCATGAGCCTCAGCATAGGGATCCGCGGAGACGCGAGCTTCGGGGCTCTGGCGAAATACGGAAGGTGTGGGACGAGCTCCGGCGTTGCGAGCATCCACGACGCGGGAGTCCTGTGAAACCGAGCTCGCGACATCCACCTCACCGTGAGCGGAGCCTGCGTGCAAAGCTCCTCGCAAACTCCACGGGAATCCTCGCTGAAGGCGCAGAAGGCTACCAAGAGCCGGGACCTCGCTGGGACCTAATGCACGCAAATCATGCAACCCATGACGTGAAATGAGGCCTTCGGTGGGGCAGGAAGGTCCGGAAAAGCAAGGGATCCGACCAAACCGTCTACCTGGGGGTCATGGGGTCGCAGGTTCAAATCCTGTCAGCCCGACCGACGAGATGTCTTGGACATCGCCAACGACGAGAGGCCCGCAACCGTCCGGTTGCGGGCCTCTCTTCGTCGTTCTGGGTGTGCGGGCTCGATCCTGCTTCGCCGACGCCCCTTCGCTCGCTCCGATCGGCTGCCCTCCCTGGTGGCCGAGATCGTCGGCGTCGAGGGCTGTCAACCGATCAGTGCGGTGCGGAACACCCGCTCCGATTCCAACTTGCCCATCGGGCAATCGTGCCCATTGGGCAAGATTTGGGTACGGTGGGGTGCATGGCAGGAACTCCTTCGCTCCGCGATCAGAAGAAGGCGGCGCTCCGCGACGAACTGAGCGTCACGACCGTGCTGCTGGCGCGCGAGCGCGGTCTCGACAACGTCCGCGTCGAGGACATCGTCCGCGAGGTCGGCGTCTCCCGGCGGACGTTCGGCAACTACTTCTCCAGCAAGGAAGACGCGATCGCCGACCGACACGTGCAACGTGTCCGAGCGGCCGCGACAGACCTCGCGGACCGCCCGGACGATGAGCCGCTGTGGTCGGCGGTCACAGCGGCACTGCTCGCTCCGTACCGGACCCACGGGGCGGCGGGGTCCTCCGTGGACGACCGGAGCGGCCTCACGGCCGTGCTCGCGACACCCGGCATGCAATCGGCCGTCGATCGTGGCGCCCGAGCCGCGAACATCGTCCTCGCGCATGCGATCGCCGCACGGCTGGGGGTCGACCGTGATGACCCACTGCCGCGGGTCGTCGCGGCGGCAGCGCTCTCGACCCTCCTGGCCACGTTGGAAGCCTGGGCAGTGTCGAGCCAGGCGGGCCCGCTCGAGCCGATGCTCGTCGCAGCCTTCCAGCGGCTCGGAAGCGGCTTCGACCGCCTCCACGCGTGATCCGTCGACCACTCCTCTCGAAAGGCTCCCCTTCATGTACGACGCTCTCATCGTCGGTGGCGGCCCCGTGGGCATCTTCGTTGCCTGCGAACTGAAGCTCGCGGGCGCGAACCCGCTGGTCCTCGAACGTCTCCCCGGGATCAACCAGTGGGACAAGGCGCACGGCCTCACCGGTCAGGTCGTCCGTCTGTTGGACCAGCGAGGCCTCTTCGAACGTTGTGCCGGGACGGCTGAGCCGGCTCCGGCTCCGGCGTTCTTCTTCGGCGCGCTTCCCCTGCCGCTGCACGTACTCGGCGAGCACAACCCGATGTACTTGCTGCACATCAACCAGCGCGACCTGGAGAGGGTGCTCAACGACCGCGCCGCCGAACTGGGCGTCGAGATCCGCCGCGGCACCGAGCTGCGGTCCTTCCAGCAGTACGACGCCCATGTCGACGTCACCGTCGTCGACACCACGACCGAGGACGAGAGCACGTTGTCGGGTCGGTACCTGATCGGGAGCGACGGAGCGCGGAGCACCGTCCGCAAGCAGTCCGGGATCGGTTTCCCGGGGAACACCGATCACCACGTCGTGGACCGTACCGTGCTGATCGCCCCGACCGACGACCTGGTCCCGGCCGGACCCGGAAAGGTGCAGGTCGCCGGACTCGGCGAGATCGCGGCAGCGTTCCACCGGACCGAGACGGGGGTCGTCACGATCGCGCTCCACGATCCCGAGCACCCGCTGGTCTACACCGCGGAGTGGGAGGACGAGCCCGAGCAGAGCTTCCCTGGTGACGGGGCGGCGATGACCCTGGCCGAGATGGAGGACAGCTTGGAACGTGTCCTCGGCGTTCGGATCGCCCTCACACCGCCCGCTGCGGGCGAGCCGACCTTGCTGCGTCGTCTCTCCGGCAGGAACACCCGCGTCGCGAACCGTTACCGGGACCGTCGCGTGTTCCTGCTCGGCGACGCTGCCCACGTCCACTCCGCCGCCGGTGGCCCCGGCCTGAACCTCGCTCTGCAGGACGCGGCGAACCTCGCGTGGAAACTGGCCGCCGACCTGGCCGGCACAGCGCCGGCGGGGTTGCTCGACACCTACGAGTCAGAACGCCGACCGCTCGGACAACGGGTCTTCATGCAGACGCAGGCGCAGACGGCGCTCATGGCTCCCGGATCCGACGTCACCGCGCTTCGCGACCTCTTCGCCGAGATGCTCACCGACACGGGCACCGTGCAGCGCATCGCCGACCTGCTCGCGGGCGCCGATGTCCGCTACGAGACGGATCCCGCCGATCCGGACGGTCCCACCGGCTGGTTCGCACCGTCCGCGCAGCTCACCCTCGCCGACGGTACCCGGAGCCGCGTACCCGAGCTGCTCCACGGCGCACGTCCCGTCTTGATCGACAACGACGGCGACCTGCGCGACGCTGCTGCGCCGTGGACGGACCGTGTCGAGTACGTCGAACTGGCCCGGGGAAGTGGACTGCCATCGATGCTGATCCGACCCGACGGCTTCGTCGCGTGGTCGCAGACCGACCCCACCGACGTCAGGACTGCGCTCACGACCTGGTTCGGGGAGCCCCACCGCGCGGCTGTGAGCGCTCCCGCGACGAGCGAGGTGTAGGACGTGGACAGCACCATCGTCGGCGCTGCGACCGTCTCCATCAGCGGCGCGATCCTCTCGACGGCTTCGATCTGGAGCCTCGTCGCCGCGCTGATGGACCTGCGCGGGACGAGGCCCGGAGCGGCTGCCGCACGAGTGCACGCCATCACGGGATCCACCATCGTGATCGCCGGGCTCGTGACGCACGTGCTCGGCTACTTCCCCGAGGCGTTCGTCCTGATCTACGCCGGAGGCGCATCCTCACTGGTCGCCGCAGCGTCGGGAGCGAGGGCCGGTGCTCGTCGCAGCACCCGCAGGACGCTGCCCACCGCGCTCCTGATCGTCGGCCTCGTCGCTCTCACGGTCGGACTCCTCATCTGACGGAACACCTGCCTCGTGGACGCGACCTCGTCGGCGTCGGCGCAGGCGTGGCGGCTCACCATCGTTAGGATCTCTCGAATGTCCGACAACCCGTTCGGCGAAGTCCCCGCCCTGCCCGTTGCCCTCGTGGTCGGCGTCATCGCCTTCCTCGTCCAGCTCTTCCTCCTGCTCCGGAGCAGGCGGTTCACCTGGCCCCGCGCCGCCGTCGCGACCGCTCTCGCCGTCTACGCCGCTGGCATCCTCGCGAACACCGTGTTCCCGATCTTCCTCGACCGGCCCCCGCAGGTGGAGCCCTGGACGCCGAAGCTGGCACTGGTCCCGTTCTCCGACTACGAGGTCATGGACGCGGTCACCAACGTGATCGTGTTCGCCCCACTGGGCATCCTGATCCCGCTCCTGATGCGCCGACCGTCCTGGGTGAAGGTGATCCTCTCCGCCGCCGCCGTCAGCCTCACGATCGAACTCGTCCAGATCGTCACGGACGGGCTCTTCGGCGGCGGCCACGTCGCAGACGTCAACGACTTCCTCTGGAACGTCGTCGGCGGAGCGGTGGGCTACGCGATCTTCACGGTGGCGTCGCACGCACCGGGCCTGTCGCGCCTCGTCGAACTCTTCCGTTGGCATCCGTCCACCAGGGCCGGGCGCACCGCCTAGATCGAACGAGACCTGATCGGCAGCACCTGCGGAGCGTGCCTCCGCAGGTGCTCTCGCGTCTGGCCGGCCCCTCCTCGACCGGGCTGCAGGGCGGTCTGTTTCTCCGGTGTAACAGCGACGGCGCGAACCGTAACGCCTCCGAAACCACCGGAACGACGTGGCGAAACACGGGCACAGCACTGTATACAGCCATGGACACACCAGTGAGGACCGGACGGGGACACCTGCGGGACGCAGCGTACGAGGCGCTCCGCGAACGGCTGATGGCAGGGGAGCACCCCGCGGGCCGCCGTCTGGTGGAGACCCAGCTGACGGCGGTCCTCGGCGTGTCACGGACACCCCTGCGCGAGGCACTGGTCCGCTTGGCCGCGGACGGCCTCGTCACCCGCGAAGCCGACGGCTACTACCCGACGCGTCCCGACCTCGGGGAACTGCGCGACCTCTACGAACTCCGCATCACGCTCGAGTTGCGCGGCATCGAGCGGGCGATCGACGACGACCGACTGCACCACGACCTCGACGTGCTCCGCGAGCTCCGCGACACCTGGCGCGGGTTCCGGGCCGACCCTCCTGCGCCGAGCCCGGACATCGTGCTCCTCGACGAGGACTTCCACCTGACCCTGTCGGCGGCGGCCGGCAACGCGGCCATCACGGAGGCGCTCCGAGCAGTCAACACGCGCATCCGGCGCGTCCGCATGTACGACTACCTCACCGCTGATCGGGTGGCGAAGACGATCGCCGAGCACATCGAGATCCTCGACCTCGTCATCGAGGACGACCTGCCCGCCGCCCTGGTCGCGCTCCGGAAGCACGTGGGGGAGTCGTACGACGTGGTCGAGGAACGCGCCGCGCACGCCATCGCCGCGCACGCGCTCGGTCGCCCCCTGCCGGTGTGAGCCACCGAGCCCCTTCCGAACCGACCCAGCCCCATCGAGAGAGGACGACCATGCCCTTCACCACGGTCGACGCGAATCCCTACCACTGGCCGTTCGACGGCGCCATCGACCCCGCACGCACCGCGCTGCTCTGCATCGACTGGCAGATCGACTTCTGCGGCGTCGGCGGGTACGTCGACCGCATGGGGTACGACATCGGGGCGACCCGTGCCGGGCTCGCACCGACGGCGCGGGTGCTGGCGCGGGCCCGCGAGATCGGGATGACGGTCATCCACACCCGCGAGGGGCACAGACCGGACCTCGCCGACCTCCCCGCGAACAAGCGGTGGCGGTCCGCGCAGATCGGAGCGGAGATCGGTTCGGACGGCCCGTGCGGGCGGATCCTCGTGCGCGGCGAGCCAGGGTGGGAGATCGTGCCCGAGGTGGCACCGATCCCCGGCGAACACGTCATCGACAAGCCGGGCAAGGGGTCGTTCTACGCCACCGACCTCGATCTGCTGCTCCGCACCGCGGGCATCACCCACCTGGTCCTCACCGGCATCACGACCGACGTCTGCGTGCACACGACGATGCGGGACGCGAACGACCGGGGCTACGAGTGCCTCATCCTGTCCGACTGCACGGGGGCGACCGACCCGGGCAACCACGAGGCCGCGCTGAAGATGGTCACGATGCAGGGCGGCGTCTTCGGCGCCGTGGCCGACTCGGAGGCGCTGCTCGCGGCGCTCGCTCCCGAGCGCGACCTGCCCGGTGACGAGTCCGCAGCGCTCACGGCGGGAGTCCTCGCGTGAGCGCCGTCGTCCCGCCCCTCGCGCAGCAGGTGCGTGCGGTCGCGCCGACCCCCACGGCACGGGTCCGGGCGGCGTACGAGACCCTCCGCGCCGGCGAGCGCGACGATTCCGGTCGTCCCGAGGCGTGGATCACCCTGCGGGCAGAGACGGACGTGCTCCGCGATGCCGCGGCAGTGGAGGAGCGGCAGGCCGCCGGTGCGACCCTGCCGCTCGCGGGCACGGTCGTCGCGGTGAAGAACAACATCGACGTCGCCGGCTTCACCACGACCTGCGCCTCACGCGCCGTCGACCGGGTGCCGGACGCCCACGCCACGGCGGTCCAGCGCCTCGTCGACGCCGGCGCGGTCGTCCTCGGCACGACGAACCTCGACCAGTTCGCCACCGGACTCGTCGGTGCCCGCAGCCCGTTCGGCGCCGTCCGCGCGGTGCACGATCCCGAACTCGTCTCCGGCGGATCGAGCTCCGGGTCGGCGGTCGTCGTCGCACTGGGTGTCGTGGACGCGGCGCTCGGGACCGACACCGCAGGATCCGGACGCGTCCCCGCGGCCTTCAACGGCATCGTCGGCATCAAGCCCACCCTCGGCCTCGTCCCGACGCGCGGTGTCGTCCCCGCCGCACCGTCCTTCGACACGATCAGCGTGTTCGCGCGCGACGTCGCCACCGCGGAACGGTTCGTCGCCGTGGCGAGCGGCATCGACCCGGACGACCCGACCAGCAGGGACTGGCCCGCCGACGCACCGCACGCTGCGCGGCCCACGCCACGCCTGGTCGTGCCCGACGACGCCTCGTTGGCGGCACTGTCGCCCACGTGGCGGCAGGCGTTCGCGGAGGCCGTGGCACGGTGGGCAGACCTGGGCGCCGTCATCGACGTCGCGGACATCCGATCGCTGCTGGACGCCGGAGCACTGCTCTACGACGGAGCGCTCGTCGCCGAGCGGGCAGCCGCGTTCGGTGCCCTCGTCGCCGCGGCCGACGACGCCGATCCGTCCGTCGCGTCGATCGCCCGCGGTGGTGCCGCGATCCGCGCGACCGACTACGTCGAGGACCGCCAGCGTCTTCGCGCCGCTGCGGCGCACGCGCGCCGCCTGCTCACGGACGCGGACGCGCTCGTGATCCCTTCCGTCCCGAACCACCCGTCGCTCGCCGCCGTCGCCGCCGACCCCATCGGCGTCAACAGTGCACTGGGGCGGTTCACCAACTTCGTGAACCTGACGGACCTGTCCGCCGTCGCCGTCCCCGCGGGAGCCGTGGACGGCGGTCCGTTCGGGATCACGCTCATCGCACCCGCCTTCCACGACGCGGTACTGGTCGACCTCGCCCATCGGTTCGCCACGACGTCCAGCCCCGCCCTCTGGGGACCGCCCGGCACCGAGGTCGCGGTGTTCGGCGCGCACATGAGCGGCCAGCCCCTGAACGAGCAGCTCACCCGGCTCGGGGGTCGCCTGCTCGGTGACGTGGTCACCGCGCCCGAGTACCGGATGCGGGCCCTCCCGACCGTCCCGGCCAAGCCCGGGCTCGTCCGGGTCGGTGCCGGCGGCCGGCCGGTCCGGGGCGAACGGTGGCTGCTGTCACCGGTCGCACTCGCGGCGCTCGTCGCCGACCTCGTCGAGCCGATGGTGCTCGGACGCATCCGCACCGACGACGGTTCGACCGTCGCCGGGTTCCTCTGCGAGCCGATCGTCGCCGAGACGGGTGACGACATCACCGACCTCGGTGACTGGCGCGCCTACCTCCGCACCGCACGCTGACCCCCTCGATCCCGCTTCCGCACCCCAGGAGTCCCATGTCCTCGCAAACCGCCACTCCGCCGCTCGCGCCCTGGCGCATGATCCTGCTCGGGATCCAGCACGTCATCGTCATGTACACGGGCTGCGTCACCGTCCCGCTGGTGTTCGGCAGCGCGCTCGGCCTCCCGACCCACACCGTCGCCACCCTGGTGAGCGCCGACCTGCTCGTCGCCGGCCTCATCACGGTCCTCCAGGCACTCGGCATCAGGAAGATCGCGGGTGTCCGGCTGCCGATCGTGGCCGGTGCGTCGTTCACCGCGGTCACGCCGATGATCCTCATCGGCCAGCAGTACGGGTTGGCGGCGGTCTACGGCGCGATGATCGCCGCCGGCGTCTTCGGCATCCTCGTCGCGGTGCCGTTCGCCAGGATCGTCAAGTTCTTCCCCGCCGTCGTGCGCGGTTCCGCGGTGACGATCATCGGTCTGTCGCTCATCGGCACAGCGGTCGGCATGATCAGCGACGGCACCGGGCAGGTCGGGCTGCACCTCGGGCTCGCGGCCGGCGTGGTGCTCCTCATCGTCGTGCTCATGCGCTTCGGACGCGGCTTCCTGTCCCAGTCGGCCGTGCTCATCGCGCTCGTCATCGGGACCGTCGCCGCCGCGTTCATGTCCATGACCGACTTCTCGAGTGTCGGCAGCGCGGCCTGGTTCGGACTGCCGCAGCCGTTCCTGTTCGGCAGCCCGACGTTCCCGATCGCCGCTGTCATCTCGATGTGCATCGTGATGCTCGTCATCTTCACCGAGTCGACCGCGTACATGATGGCCGTCGCCGACATGACCGGTACGAAGCTCAGCCAGGGCGACCTGGCCCGGGGACTCGTCGCGGACGGGGCCTCGAGCGCGCTGGCCGGCGTGCTCACCGCGTTCCCGGACACCGTCTTCGCGCAGAACGTCAGCCTGGTCCGGATGACCGGGGTCCGGAACCGCAGCGTCGTCGTCGTGACCGGTGTCATCCTCGTCGCCATGGGGCTGGTCCCGAAGGTCGGCGAGGTCGTCGCGAGCCTGCCGCAGGTCGTCATCGGTGCGGTGAGCCTGGTGATGTTCGCCACGGTCGCGGGAGTGGGCATCCACACGCTCGCGAAGGTCCGCTACGAGGGCACCCACAACATCATCGTCGTCTCGCTGTCGCTGGGGATCGGCATGATCCCCGTGGTCTCCCCGGACCTCTACGCGTCGTTCCCGCCGACGGTGCAGATCATCGCCGGCGGTGCCATCACCAGCAGCGTCATCGTGGCGTTCCTGCTCAACCTGTTGTTCAACGGTGGACGCGGTGAGGACCAGGGCGACCCGGTCGTCGAACTCCCCGCCGCAGGACTCGACACCGCTCCCGGTGGGCCGGCGGAGCCGACGGCCCCCCGGACTGCCGATGTCGACGTCGAGGAGGCGACCCGATGACCTCCGTCACGATGCTCACCGTCCCCACCACCGGCCCCGGCGACACCGCAGCGCTCACGGCCCTCGCCGCCGCCGGGTACGGCCCGTCCGACGTCGTCTCGGTCATCGGCAAGACCGAGGGGAACGGATGCGTCAACGACTTCAGTCGCACGCTCGCTGCGACCGTCTGGGAACCGCTCCTGCCCGAGGACGCCGTGACCGTGTTCTCAGGAGGCACCGAGGGGGTGCTCAGCCCGCACGTCAACCTCCTCGTCCGCGATGAGCGTCCCAGCGGCCACGAACGTGGACTCGTCGCTGCGGTCGGGCACACCGCTCCGATCCCGCCGCAGGACCTGGGTCGGCGCGGTCAGGTCGAGGCGGTCGCCGCACGGGTCGGCGAACTGCTCGACGACCTCGGTGTGACCGCCGACGACGCGCACCTCGTCCTCGTGAAGTGTCCACTGCTGACCAGCGCGACCATGGCGCAGATGCGCACTGAGGGCCTCGAACCCGTCACCGACGACACCTACGAGTCGATGGCGTGGTCCCGGGCAGCGAGCGCGCTCGGCACCGCGGTCGCGCTCGGGGAGTGCGACCTGGAGGCGGCGGTCGCGGCACTGGGTGGTGACGGCGAGATCTGGTCCTCCCGCGCCTCCGCGAGTGCCGGAGCCGAGCTCACCGACTGCCACGTCCTGGTGCTCGCGACGAGCGGCTCGGCCTCGAACCCGTTGCGTGCGGTGCACGGCGCGATGCGAGACGCGATCGACGTCGCGACGCTCACCGACCTGTTCGCGCAGGTCGAGCAGGAGGGGGGCGAGGTCGTCCAGGTCTTCGCGAAGGCGGAAGCCGACCCGACCGGGACCGTGCGGGGCCTGCGGCACACGATGCTCACGGACTCGGACCTCAACTCGACGCGGCACGCACGCGCCGCCGTCGGTGGTCTCGTCGCCGCGCTGCGGGGCAGTACTGACGTGTACGTCTCCGGCGGTGCCGAGCACCAGGGACCCCCGGGCGGTGGGAGCGTCACCGTCGTCTACCGCGTCCCGGAAGCGTCGGCGTGAGGATCCTGCTCGTCCACGGGGCCGCGACGACCTCTCGGGTCTGGCGACGGTTCGTCGACGTGCTCCGCGACGACGCCGACGCCCGGAGCGACGAGATCGTCGTCCCGGACCGGCCGCAGAGCGGCGACCTCGACACCGAGGTCGCCGCCCTGGCAGGACTCGCCGAGGACGCGCTCGTCGTCGGTGTCAGCGGGGGCGCCACGCTCGGCCTGGAACTCGCCGCTCGTGGGGTCGCGATCCGCGGCGCGGTCCTGCACGAACCGGCCGCGGGGTCACTCGTCCCCGGGCTGCTCGCGGGCGTCGGTGCCGCTCTCGAGCGGGACGGGGTCGCGGGGTTCGGGAACGCGCTCTACGGGCCGGGCTGGACGCCGTCGGAGACGGACGCCGGACCGGCGACCGTCGCGCGGGAGTTCGCGATGTTCGGCGCGTTCGAGCCGCGTCCGCTGGGCGTGGACCCGTCGCACGTGCTCGTGACGACGGGCGCCGGTTCGCCGCCCCGTCGGCACGAGGTCGCGGCCGCGCTCCGGCAGGAACTCGGCGTCCGGACCGCACTGGTCCCGGGAGGCCGGCACGCGGTCCACCTGGACACCGCGGCGGCGTTCGCGGCGGTCGTCATGCGGGAGGCTCGCTCGTACCGCGAGAGGCCTCCGCTGCGCCGGTGACCGGCCCGTGGTCGCTGGCAGGGACCGTTGCGTGGCGGCTTCCCTGATCGTCGGGGGATACGGCGTCCGGCCGGACCTCGGACGACGGTGACACGATGTCAGTCATGCGCTGGACGAGGGAGCTACCGACGTGGGCGTCCGGAATCGTCATGGCGGTCCTGTTCGCCGCAGGGTGGTTCGGCTCGACCTTCTTCACGATGCCTGAGCTCGGCCTCGGTGTCCGCGCGCTCGTGTCCGTGATCGTCGGAGCGGGTTTCGGTGTGTTGATGGGACTGTGGCTCGGGAAGGTCCGAAGCGGGTACGGCGGCATCGTGCAACGGCCGGAGTTCGGGCGATCCGTTCGGCGGGGCACCGTTCCGCCGGACGTGGACGTGCACGAGTGGCGGCGTGCGCTGGAGCACCATCAGCGGCTGTACCGATGGCTCCGCCGGGCAGCGCTCTTGCTCTACCTGCCGATGACCGCCCTGTCCGTCTGGGTCGCCGCGTCGGGGAACCCGATGTCCTGGGTCGCTGCAGCCGTCTTCCTCGCGATGTTCGTGGCCACCGCCGTCACGACACCGCGGGTGCTCCGCAACACGGAGGCGATGCTGGCCGAGCTTGCACGACGGGAGCGCGCGCAGGACGTCACCCGCTGAGGGTTGCCGATGGACGCACAACGATGCCGCGGAGTCACCAGTGCCACGATGATGCCGTGGACCAACACCTCGAACCCGCGCTCGTCCCGGAACTCCTGGTCACCGATCTGGACCGGAGCATCGCGTTCTGGTGCGACCTGTGCGGGTTCCGGGTCAGCTACTCCCGACCCGAGGAACGCTTCGCGTACCTCGTCCTCGGCGCGGCGCACGTCATGCTCGAGCAGGTCGGGGTTGGCCGCAACTGGGTCCCCGGCCCGCTCGAGCCGCCGCTCGGTCGCGGCGTGAACTTCCAGGTCACCGTCCCCGACAGCAGGTCCTTGGCCGGGGCGCTGGAACGCGCGGGCGTCCCGTTCTTCATGACGCCGGAGACGAAGTGGTACCGGGTCGGCGACGAGGAGGCCGGTGTCCACCAGTTCCTGGTGCAGGATCCGGACGGGTACCTGGTGCGGTTCCAGTCGTCGGCAGGACGTCGGCCCGTCGGGAGCTGCTCGTGACGACGGTCACGCTGGCACTGCCGGGGACACCGGGCGCGGGTGAGATCGTGCGGGCCTACCTGACCGAGGTGGCGTCGCGGTGGCACGGCCGACCCGCGACGCCGGAGGAGGTCGACCGTGCACTCCGTGACGAACCGTACGACGACCTCCAGGGTGCAACCGGCGTGTTCTTCACGGCGACCTCGGCTGCCCGGGTCGTGGGGTGTGCCGGCGCGCGCTTCGGTGACGGGGTCGCGGAGGTGACCAAGGTGTTCACCCGGACCGATCACCGGGGCAGGGGAGTGGCGCGGCAGCTGCTCGACGCGGTCGAGCGTGCGTGTGCGGTCCGGGGGATCGGGGCGCTGCAGCTCGACACCCGGGCGGAGCTGCAGGAGGCGTGCGCGTTGTACGAGCGCAACGGGTACGAGCGCGTCGAGCCGTTCAAGGAGGAGCCCTACTCTGACCGCTGGTACCGGAAGACCCTCGTACGCTCAGGCCACCCGTGAGCCGTCCAGGGCCGTACGGTGGTCCCGTGACCGGTGTTCCGTGGGTGCCTGTTCGACGCGAGCTCGATGCGGTGCTCGTCGCGGCGATCGTGCTCGGCGGGTGCAGCGCCTGCTCGGTCTGGCTGATGGTCTCGGTCGTGTGGGGCCCGTACTGGTTGTTCGGCGAGGAACGACAGCTCCTGCTCTGGTACCCGGCGATCTTCGCTTCGGTGGTGCCCGGCGCCGGGTTGCTCGCGGCGGCCGTGCTGGCGGTCGTCTCCGCTGCACGGACCGGCAGAGGCATCAGCTGGACCGTGGCGGGGCTCAGTGCGCTCGCCCTGGTCGCCACGCCCGTGCTCCTGTACTTCGGCGGCTTCGCCCGGGTGGTCTGAACGCTCGTCGACGTCGACGTCGCCGGGAAGCCGTCCGCCTGCGAGGATGAGCCCGTGAGGTTCCTCGACCGTCTCCGGCACCGGCGTGACCGACGGGCGCTGGTCCGGTTCCTGGCGGCGTGCCGGCCGCTCGACGACCTCCTGGCCTCCGAGGGCGTCCCCGCATCGAGCATCCACTGGCTCGTCACGACCGCACAGGCCCTCCTCGCCGACGGCTGGAACCGAGCAGACCTGCACGCGCTCGGCCGGGCCGGGATGATGGGTGCTCCGCCGTGGCCGACCGGCAGGGCGGCGGACCAGGGCCCCGTGCCCGACTGGGTCCCGGCTGCTGACACGCTGTTCACCCGCGTCACGTCGGCGGGACTCGCGCTGCGCGCTCGGTGAGGGCGGGAGTTCCCCGGAGCGGATCAGGCGTCGCCGGAGCGCGGCGGCGTCCAGGACGGTGCGTCGTCGACCGTGTCCGCGATCCTCCGTGCGATCACGCCGAGCTGACGCGCCTGCGAAGGGCTGATCGCGTCGAAGACCAACCGTTCGACGAGCGCGTGGTGCGCCGGAGTGGACTCCACGACCTTGTCGTGCCCGTCGTCGGTCAGCACGGCGAGCGTGAACCGCCCGTCCGTCGGGTCGACCACGCGCTCCACCCACCCCTTCCGCTCGAGCCGGGTGACCGCCCGGGACAGCCGCGAGAGCGTCGAGCTCGCGTAGCCCGCGAGCGTGCTCATCCGCAGCGTGCGCTCGGGAGCGGAGTCGAGCGCGGTGAGGAGCCCGTGCTCGAAGTGCGTGAGTCCGCTGTCCCGCTGCAGTTGCGCGTCGAGCGCTGCCGGGAGCCGCTCGAGCACCGTCGCGACGGCGGCCCACACCTCGAGTCGCTCGTCCGTGAGTCCCGCCTGCGTCATGGCCACAGGCTACGGCGCGATGACTTGCTCAGGCAAGTCACAACCCGTACCTTGACTTGCTCAAGCAAGTCATCGTGCCGGTGTGGCACGCGACGACGGAGGAGGAACCATGGACCTGCAGCTCCAGGGCAAGACGGCGTTCATCAGCGGATCGACACAGGGCATCGGCTACGCCATCGCCTCGGCGCTCGCCGCCGAGGGAGCCCGGGTGATCGTGAACGGCAGGGACCGCGGACGCGTCGAGGCCGCCGTCGAACGACTCCGGCAGGGTCACCCGGGCGCCGACGCATCCGGGATCGCCGCCGACTTCGCCGATCCCGACGACGTCGCGCGGCTGCTCGACGAGCTCGACGAGGTGGACGTCCTGGTCAACAACGTCGGTCTGTTCGGCCTGGCCGACTTCGAGGCCGTCACGGACGAGGACTGGGAGCGGTACTTCTCGGTGAACGTGATGAGCGGCGTCCGGCTGTCCCGGCACCTGCTCGGCGGGATGCTCGAGCGGGGCTGGGGTCGCATCGTGTTCATCGGCAGCGAGTCCGGGGTGAACGTGCCGGTCGACATGGTGCACTACGGCGTGACGAAGGCGGGGATGATCGCGCTGGGCAACGGCCTCGCGAAGCGGACGCGAGGGACGGCCGTCACGGTGAACACGGTGCTCGGCGGCCCGACGTACTCGGACGGCGTCGCGTCCACGGTCGAGGCGATCGCTGCGGCCCGCTCGCTCCCCGTCGACGCGGTGCAGCGCGCGATCATCGGCGAGAACCGGACGACGCTCCTCGAGCGCTTCATCGCACCGGCCGAGATCGCTGCGCTGGTGACCTACCTGGCGAGCCCCGTCGCGTCCGCGACGAACGGTGCCGCGCTGCGCGCCGACGGCGGCGTGCTCACCGGCATGCTCTGACGTCCGTACCGCGGCGGTAGCGTTGACGCGGACGAGCAGGACATCGCTGAGGGGGAACCGGTGATCGAGGTCGACGACGTCGTCGTGCGCGTGGACGAGGTGACGCTGCTCCCGCGGACGACCGTCCACCTGGGCGCCGGGGAGGCCCTGGCCGTCCGCGGACGCAACGGAGCCGGCAAGTCCACGCTCCTCCGGGTGCTCGCCGGAGCGCGGACGCCGACGAGCGGGACGGTCCGGATCGGAGGCGCACCGGTCGACCGCCGTGACCGCGCGTTCCGCGGACGGGTCGCCGCGCTCCTCGGCCCGGTGCCGACGGCACCGGACCTGACGGTCGAGGACCACGTGCGGCTGGTCGCCGCCACCTGGTTCGACGAACCCGCCGTCGCCGGCCGGACCGCCGCGGACGTCCTCGCCGCACTCGGCCTCGACGGGCTCCTGCGCCGGTTCCCGCACGAGCTGTCCTCCGGGCAGCAGCAGCTCCTCGCACTCGCCCTCGTCCTCGCCCGCCCGGCCGAGGTGCTCGTCCTCGACGAGCCGGAACAACGGCTCGACGCCGAGCGGCTCGGCACGGTCGGTGCGGTCCTGGCCGAACGGCGCGACCAGGGCACCACGGTCGTCGTCGCCACCCACAGCCCGCCGCTCGCCGAGCAGCTCGCCGACCGCGTGCTCGACCTGGACCACGAACGGTGACGGACCGACTCCGCGCCGCGCGGGGCGTCTGGCGGGACCGCCGAGCCCGGACGGCCGGCGACCGCGCCTACCTGGCGTACGCGCTGGTGATGCTGGTGCTCATCGTCGGAGCGCCCGTGCTCCGCGCCGCCTGGCTCGGACTCACCGAGCGGGCCACGGCCGAGGCTCTGACCGAGCCCGGCGCAGCCGTGGTCGCCGCGGTCGCGACGCTCGGCGTCTGGGCGGTCGCGCTGGTCGTCGGTCGGGAGCGGGGCCCGGCCGTCGCGCCGCCGTTCCTCGCGCACGCGCTCCTGTCGAGCGACCTGCCGCGACGGGTGGTGTTCCGTGCCGTCACGACGACGGGGATCGTGGTCGCCGCGCTCCTCGGCGTCAGCATCGCGACCTTCCTCGGCGCCGCGGTCGCCGCCTCGGGCAGCGTCCCCGCGTCGGCCGTGGTCGGCTTCGCGGTCCGCGGACTCCTCATCGGCGCCCTCGCCGGCGTCGGATGGCTCCTGGGTGAGGCGATGCCGCGCATCGGGCTCGCCGCCGCGACGACGCTCCTGGCCGTGGCGGTGCTCCTCGCGGCCACGGCCTCGCGGACCGCCGCGGCCGTCGCGCCGTTCTCGGCCTGGGCCTGGATCGGACCCCGACCCGGCGCCGGCGCGACCGTCGTCCTGGCGGTCGTCGCCCTCGTCGGCATCGCCGCGGTCCCGGCACTCCTCGACCGCACGGACGGCGCGACCGTCACGGCCCAGTCCGCACGGTGGGACGCCGTGGTCGCGCACACGGCGACGCTCGACTTCGACGCGGCGACCGAGTCGTACCAGGCCCGGCCCGCCTCCGGCCGTCGGTGGCGTGCCGTCTTCGGAGGCGCGGCCCACCCGGTCCGGCTGGTCCTGCTCCGCGACGTGGTCGGCGCGGTACGAACCCCCGCCCGTCTCGTCGCCGGTGTGCTCTCGATCACGGCCGCGGGCCTCGTGCTGACCGTCGCGGGAGCGGGGGCGGGCGCCCCGGCTGCACTGCTCGGCGCGCTCGCCGCCGCCCTGCTCTGGGCCGGGACGGCGCCGATCTCGCGCGGGCTGCACCACGTCGCCCAGGTGTCGCGCGACCAGCCGCTCTACGGCATCGTGGACGGTCCGCTGCTGGCGTTTCACGCCGTGTTCCCGACCGCGCTGGCCGTCGTCGTGACGTCCGCGGTCGTGGCCGTCGGGGGAGGCGTGCTCCTCCCCGCCGCGGTCGCGCTGCCGGTCGTGGTCGTCGCCGCCCGCGCGAGCAACGCCCTGCGCGGCCCGGCCCCGACGTTCCTCATGGTGCCGGCACCGTCCGCGGTCGGCGACCCGATGCCCCTGCTCCGCGTGCTCTGGGCCCTCGACGCGCCGCTCTTCGCGGTACTGGCGGGAGCGGCCGCGGGGACCGGGGCAGCGGGCGTCGGCGCGTTCCTGACGGTCGTCGCAGTCGTCGCGCTCGGGCTGCTCGTCCGCTTCGCCAGGCGCACCTGACCGGCTGCGATCAGTCGTCGGTGAGCGCCCCGGGGAAGCACTGCGAGAACGACGAGATCCGCACGTTCTTCGTGTCGTTGTAGATCGTCACGAGGTACTGGTCGTCGTCGGAGCCCGTGACCGTGAGCCGCTTCGCGCCCTTGGGGGTCGTGCCCGTCTGGGTCGTGTACCCGTCGCCCTCGACCGCCTCGGTGATCGCCGCGTAGGTGTCGTCGACGTCGACGTCCCGCGCGAGGGTGAGCTTCGCCCCGGTCGACGACTGCACCTCGGAATCGGTGCACGCCAGCAGGGTCCAGCCGCTCGTCGAGTCGTCGGCGACCGCGCCCGACGGGAACGCGTCGATGATCTTGCGTTGGACGTCGCCCGTGCGCTCCTCGGCCTGCTCGCGGGTCACGGACGCCTTGGGGGTCGAGGGTTCGTTCACGGTTGGTCCTCCGGCACAGGCGGTCAGGGTCAGGATCGCCAGCGCACCGAGTGCGACGGCGGTGGTGGTGCGGGTGCTCACTGGTAGATCTCCTCTTGGAGGTCGTCGAGCACGGCGCGGTTGCCCTCGATGCGAGCGACCCGGTTGTGCTGGTCCATCAGGTTCCCGAAGTCGTACGGGTTCACGTCCTCTGGTGCAGGACCGTAGTACGCATCGTGCCCGAACGCCGGGTTCCAGCGCGGGTTGTTGCCGCCCCAGACCTGCCGGGTGCCGTGGCCCATCTGCAGGATGTCGAAGTACGAGTAGTCGGTGTACGTCGTCAGTTGGTTCGGCGTCCAGTTCTCGGGCATGCCCGCGCCGGACAGCGAGATGACCTGGTTGTACTGCGCACCCAGTGTCTCCGACGTCGTGATGTTCGCGGTGCCCCAGCTGTGCCCGATCGCGGTCGTCTGCGCGTTCGCCATGTACGGGTCGGTGCCGATGCCGTCCGCGAGCTGCCGGAGCCGTTCGGCCGGAGCGAGTGCGAAGTCGGGCTGGTTCGCCTCGTCGACGCCGGGGATCCCAGGCGTCTCCTCGCCGGGGAACACACCGTCCTTCGCGACGAACACGACGGTGTCCTCGGCGTTCCGGTCGTGCAGCCACCCGCCGACCTGCTGGACACTCTCGTCGTAGAAGATGTCCATGTTGCTGAAGGTCCCCGGCACGTAGGTGATGACGTGCTTCGTCTCCGGCGACGGGGTGCCGATCATCTCGATGATCCGCTTCTGCTCCGGGTCGTAGAGGTACAGCTGGTGCTCCGGCGGTTCCGACACGACGCCCTCGAGGTACGCGACCTCCTTCTCGAGCGCCGCGATCTCGTCCCGGTTGTCCTTCGTGCCGTGCCCGAGCGTCTGCTGGAGCAGGCTCTCCGTCAGCCGCAGGGCGATGAGCCGGTTCTTCGCGTCGGTCAGGCGGTCGGCGGCGACGTTCCGGTTCGCGGACACCCGGACCGCCGGGGGCAGGCCGTTGAGCGCGCCGATCACGCCGGGGACCGCGGCGACGAGGGCTTCCTGTTCGGCCGAGAGCGTCGAGCCGTCACCGTCGCCCCCGAGGGACTCCCACCACGCGCGGATCGCGCCCGGGTCCGCCGTCTCGATGGTCTTCGCGACGTCGGGGTGCTTCGCGAGGAACTCGGCGGCCTCGTCCTTGCTCATGCTCTGCAGGAGTGCGAGGAGCGTCAGGGGAGTGGCTCCGCCGATGGAGGACGCGTCGAGCTTCTTCGGCAGGCCGTTCGCGACGCGTCCCTCGAGCGCGGCGACACAGGCGCTGTCCGCGCTGCGGCGGCGTTCGACGAGCGCGTCCCACTCGAGGTCGATGCTCCGGCTCGTGGTCTGCGCGTCCGAGACGGCGTCCTCCTGCCGGTTCGCGCTCGAGCGGGCGCTCGCGATCTGCTCGGGTGTGGAGTCCGCGGAGCGCGAGACGTCACGGACGTCGGACCGCGCGGTTGCCAGGGCCGACTGGGCGTCGGACAGGGCCTGCGCGGCGGCGGTGCGCCGCGCCTCCAGGTCGCGCTGTTCCTGCTGGATGCTGGTCAGCTCGGCCGCGTACGTGTCGAGGGCGGCGGCCTGCTCGTCGAGCGCCGTCGCGAGCGTCCCGACGTCGGCGGTGAACGCGCCGACGTTCGCCATGAACGGCTCCTTCGCCCGGCCTCGCCAGTCGGCTGTGCCGCCGTCGTGCGCGAGTGCGCGCAGGGAGCGGGCCGTGTCGCGGAGGTCGTCCGCCTTGTCGCGGCGGGCGGAGGCCAGCGCGCTGACGCCGCCGGCGTCGCCCTGGCCCGGGTCCTCGGTCGTCCACGCCATCAGTGGCCCACCTGCGCAGCGAGGTCGCCCTCGGTCGCGGTGATCTGGACGGCGACCTCGAACGGGTACTGTCCGATCGCCGTCAGGGACTGGGCGAGCACCTCGCCGCGTGTGGTGATCGTCGCGCCGGCGCTGCCGAGGGCGCCGGCGACCTCGCCGGAGCCGAGGACGTCCTCGCGGCCGTCCGCGAGCGCGCGGTCCATGCGGACCGACGGTGTGAGCGGTGTCATGGCGTGCGTCAGCGCCTCGAGCGCCGACGTATCGACCTGCAGATCCCCCAACCCGAACTCCCCTCGTGTTCGGCCGCAACGATAGCACCCGGGGGTCAGGGACGGCCGTCGTCCGCGTCGATCACTCCGGGGGTCGGGGTGGCTCCCGGGAACGCGTCGCGCATCGTCCCGACTCCGTGCTGCGGGTGCGCCTGGTCGAGGTACCGCGCACGCGAAGCCTTCCGGGGCTCGGGATCGGTGCCCATCACCCGGTTCCGGTCCTGCTGGAGTGCGGAGTCGACCTCGCCCTCGCGGTTGAACGACCACATGAGCATCGGTTCCCCGAGCGGCAGGGCGTCGGCGGGCTGGTCACCCATCGGTGTGCTGTGCCACGTGTGCCACGTCTTGCCGTACGAGTTGACCAGCTGGCCCATCAGCTCGGTCTCGACCGCGATCGGCAGCCCGGGTGCCACGAGCTCACCGGAGAAGACCTCGTGGTCGTGCGGGTGCCAGTACTGCCGCTCGTCCTCGGGGAGCGTCCCGTACAGGCGCTCGGACACGATGTACTCGATCCCGATGAGGTTCGCGTCCTTCGTGTTGCCGTCGAACAGCACGCACTGGAGCATCTCGCTGTTCACGACCTTGCAGAAGTGGTGAGCCTCCATCTGGGCGTCGGGTTCGCCCTTCACACAGTGGAAGCCGACGACGTACACGTCGAAGTCAGCGAGTGGCGCGGACGTCTGCAGCAGGTCCGCCCCACGGTCGAGCAGGGCCAGCCGGAACCCGCCCGGCTCACCCGGCGGGGTCGTGCCGGTCCGGCGGTCGGGGATGCGGGGGTTGAGCGCCACGGTGTCCTCCTCGTCCCGGCGTCCGCCGGTCCCGTCCCACTGAAGCGCCGCGCTGCTCCGTGCCCGGTCAGGCGGTCGGTGCCGGGTCGTCGCTCTGGCCGGGGCGGACCACCCGCGCGCCGGTCGCGGGCCGTCGGCGGGACTCGTAGGTCATCGCCGCGTCGAGCATGCCGAACAGCCGGAGCACCAGGCCGAACGGGGTGAGGACCCACGTCACGACGCCGCGGAGCGCGAGGACCAGGGCCTGCGACGGGCCGAACCGCTCGCGGCCGTCCCACCGTTCCTCGGCACGGCGCCCGCGCCAGGCGACGAGCGCGCTCCCCGCCGTGACGACGACGAAGGCCCACACCGCGGCCCAGAGCGCGTCCGCATCGATCGTGACGGCAGCAGGCACGAGCAACCACCAGGCGGCCTCCGCCGCGTACCGGGCGGGCAGGAACACCAGGACCCCGGCGAGCACCGACGCGGCGACGGCGACGGGGCCCAGCTCGGGGCGTCCGAGCCACGCGATCGCGTGGTCCACGGGGGTGACGTCGTTCACGCCGAGCACGTCGAGGACCCGAGCGGCCGCGACGGCAGGCTCGAGCGTCAGGGCACCCGGTCCCTCGGCCACGACCTCGAGCACCACCCCGGCGAGCAGGGTCAGCAGGAGCGCGGACGTGGCGTTGCGGAAGACCCACTCGACCGCGGTCTTCGCCCGACCGGTGACGGCCGTGGCGATGGTCGTCACCGCGATGCCCAACAAGTCGGCCATGTGTTCCCCGTTCCCCTGCGGCGCCCCGGTCGGGGTCGCTCGCGGTGACGGTACCGGACGGCACGGACACCGAACGCACACTCCTGTGCGCCTCGTTGTGTCATCGGTCGGTCCTCGGCAGGCTGGACCCGTGCCGATCACCGACCGAACCCTCGCCGGCCCGCACGGGCCCCTCCGCATCCGGATCCACACGACGGCAGGGCCGGCCCGTGCCGGCCTCGTCTGGTCGCACGGCGGAGGGTTCACCGGCGGCGACCTCGACATGCCCGAGTCCGAGCAGGTCGCACGGGAACTCGCTGCCCGCGGCATCACGACCGTCGCCGTCGAGTACCGGCTCGCCCCGATGCCGGAACGGCCCGACGGTGTGCACTTCCCGGTCCCGCAGGAAGAGGTCCGGCACGTCCTCCGTGCTGTGCGCGACGATGCCGACCTCGACGCCGGCGGCCGCGACTGGTCGGTCGGGGGAGCGAGCGCTGGTGCTTCGATCACGGCGTCGGCGACGCTCCGACTCGTGGCCGACGGCGAGTCGCCGCGCAGTGTGCTACTCGCCTACCCGACCGTGCACGCCGAGCTCCCGCCGCTGTCCGCCGAGCTGCAGGCCGCGATGGTGGGCGTGGAGGAGGGGCGCCGCTTCCGCCCGGACCGGGTCCGCCGCATGAACGAGAACCACGCCGCGGGAGCGTCGGACGGCGTCTTCGCCGGTGGTGCAGACCTGACCGGGTACCCGCCGACGTGCATCGTCGACTCGGAGCGGGACGACCTGCGGGCGTCGGGTGCGGCCTTCGCCGCCGAGCTCCGTGCCGCCGGCGTCGCCGTCTCGTACGCGGTGGAACCGGGCACGTTCCACGGGCACCTCAACATCGAGGCCGGTGCGCCCGCGCTCGCCACCATCGACCGGTTCGCCGCCTTCCTGACACGCTGAGCGGCGCCGACCCGCTCAGCGGGCGCCGCGGGCGGGCCCGCGGCCGGCCGAAGCTCGGCCGGGCGGACACGTTGCGGCTTCGGGACGGCGAAATCTGTCCGCCTGGCCGAGCCTCGCCGAGGCGCGGGGAGATGCGCCGAGCCTCGCCGGGGCGGGCTGACCCGGGCCCCAGCCCGCGCACCACGGGAGGCGCGGTGCCCGACCGCACCGCGCCTCCCGGGTCCGGACGGCCTACTTGATGCCGGTGGACGCGATCCCCTGCACGAACTGCCGCTGGAACGCCAGGAACACCACGAGCAGCGGCAGCACCGTGACGGTCGCGATCGCCATCACCGCACCCCACGGCGAGCTGAACGCCGGGTTGTTCGTCAGCGTCGAGAGCGCCACCGGCACCGTGAGGTTCTCGTTGCCCTGCAGCACGACGAGCGGCCAGAGGAAGTCGTTCCACCTGGTCATGAACCCGAGGATCACGAGCACCCCCACGAGCGGCCCGCACGACGGCAGCACCACCCGGAAGAAGGTCTGGAACTCGCCGGCGCCGTCGAGCCGTGCCGCCTCCATCAGGGCGTCGGGCACGCCGAGCATGAACTGCCGGGCGATGAAGATCCCGACGACGTCGAACACGGTCGGCAGGATCACCGCCCAGGGGGAGTCGACGAGCCCGATCTTCGCGACGACGAGGAAGCTCGGCACGAGCGTCACCTGGATCGGGATCATGATCGTGACGAGGAACGCCGAGTAGAGCAGCCCGCGTCCGAGGAACCGGAACTTCGCGAGCGCGTACCCGGCCATGAGCGAGACGACGACGCTGAGCGCGGTGCCGACCGAGGTGATCAGTGCCGAGTTGCCGAGCCAGCGCCACACCGGCTGCGTGCTGAACACCTGCGTGTAGTTCTCGAAGGTGGGCCGTGTGGGGAACAGCGAGAACGTGCCGCTCTGCGCCTGGCCGCCGGGCGTGAGCGCCGAGACGAGCATCCAGTACAGCGGGAACACCATGAGGACCGCGAGCGCGGTGAGCCCCGCGACGAGCACCCACCGACCCGGCCGCACGGGCCGCCTCCGCGGCGCCGGACGGGAGGCGCGGGTCGGGTCTGCGACGGACAGTGCCATCAGATGGCCTCCTCTGCCTTCTTGTTGGCCCGCTGGCGCAGCAGTGTGAACACGAGCAGGATCGCGACGAGCACCAGCCCGAGCGCCGCCGCGTAGCCCATGCGTGCGTCGATGAACGCAGACCGGAACACGTACTGGATGAGCACCGTGGTGCTGAAGCCGGGCCCGCCGCCCGTCATCACGTAGATGACGTCGAACGCCTGCAGCGAGAACACCACGTTGAGGATGAGCAGGATCGACGTGGTCGGACGCAGCAGCGGCCACGTGATCGTGCGGAACCGCACCCAGCGCGAGGCACCGTCGATCGCCGCGGCCTCCTTGAGCTCGGCGGGCACGGACTGCAGCGCGCCGAGGTAGATGACCATGCAGAACCCGATCCGGGTCCACACCACGACGACGACGAGCGTCGCCATCGCCCAGCCCGGGGCGGTCAACCACGGGACGCGCCCGAGTCCGAGCGCGTCGAGCAGGTTGTTCACCACGCCGTAGTCGCCGTTGAAGATCCACGACATGATCACCCCGACCACGACGCCCGCGGCGACCATCGGCACGAAGAACAGCGCGCGGAACACGGAGCGTCCGGGCAGCGGCCGGTTCAGCGCGACGGCGAGGGCCAGACCGATCGCCATCGCGGTGGGCACGGTGCCGATGGTGAACACGAGGGTGTTCCGCAGGGCGGTGCCGATGAGCGGGTCGGACGCCATGTCGGTGAAGTTCTTCCCGCCGACCCAGGTGCCGTCGCCGAGCGACGTGCTCGAGTCCTGGAAGCTCAGGGCGATCGCGGTGACGATCGGGATGAGCGAGAACCCGAGGAAGAGCAGGGCGGCGGGGCCGATGAACACGTAGGGCACGAACCGGCCGTGCCGACGGCGTGCGGCACCACCCGCGGGCAGTCCGCCGGTCGGGGGAGCGGTCGATGCCGCCGTGGTCCGGACCGGTGCGGTCTCAGTTCGCAGTGACACTGCGCATCGCCTCCATCATCTGGGCCGAGGCCTCCTTCGGGCTCAACTGCCCGAGCAGGCACAGGTCGAGGTAGTCGGCGAACACGGCGTTCAGCGACGAGAAGTACTGCCCGCTCTCGGCCTTCACCATCGAGAGCGGGATGGTGGAGCCCTGGTCGATGAAGCGCTGCATCGTGTCACTGTTCGCCTGGTAGCCGATGTCGGCGGCGTCGAGCGACTTCCGGGCGGGCAGCCAGTTGCCGTCGTGGCAGAACCGCTGCATCTGGGAGCGGGACGTGATCATCGCGACGAGCTCCGCCGCGAGCTCGGGGTGCTTCGAGGACTTCGTGACGGCGAGGGCGTTGCCGCCGAGGTCGCTCGCCTGCCCGACGTTCCGGATCATCGGCGCCGTGCCCCAGTTGTCGGGCATGTCCGTGTCGAGCTGGACGATGGACTCCGGGTTGTTGAGCATCATGCCGACCTGCCCGGTGAGGAACAGGTTCCGGGCGACGTCGCCGCCACCGCTCTTCGAGATGTTGCCGGTCGTCGCGAGCCCCTCGGCGTACCACTTCCGCCCGAAGGCCAGGGCGTCGATCGCCTCGGGGGTGTCCATCGAGGGCGTGAGACCGTCCTCGCCGAGGAACGCGCCGCCGTTCTGGTGGATGATCGGCAGCCACCGGTACGCGGTCTCCGCGCTGGACCAGCCGTACCCGAAGGCGTACTTGCCGGTGACCTGCTTGACCTCCTTCGCGACGTCGAGGAACTCGTCCCACGTCCACGCGTCCTCGAGCCGGGACGGCGGGGTGACGCCGATCTGCTCCATGACCTCGCGGTTGTAGTAGGTGATGAAGTTGTCGGTGTGCTGGAAGACGCCGTAGATGCCGTCCTCTCGTGCGCCGATCGCCCAGAACGGCTCGCTGTAGTCGTCGCGGTAGTCGGCGGGGATCGACCCGGAGATGTCGACGAGGCTGCCGTTCGCGGCGTACCGGCCGATCTGCTGCGGGGTGATGCGGATGACGTCGGGCGCCAGGTCGGCGGCCAGGCGGGTGATGAACCACTGGTGGAACGAGCCGGTCGTGACCTCGACGGCGACACTCGTGCCGGGGTGCTCCGCGACGAACTCGTCGGCGATCGCCTGGTAGCTCGTGATGTCGGTGGGGATGTTCCAGGTGGACAGGCGGATGTGCTTCGTGCCGCCGGTGGCGGCGGTGCCCTGCCCGGCACAGGCAGCGAGCGCGCCGGTCAGTGAGATGCCGGCCAGCGCGAGGAAGCCGCGTCTGGCGAGCTGGTGGGGTGGTCGGGTCGGCATGGTCCTCTCCTTTGAGGTCGTGGTGCCGTTCAGGTCGGCCGGGAGGCGCGGTGCGGGTGCGCGCGTCGGCGCGGCACCGGCGGGGACGCGCGCCCGGTGGTGGGCGCCGCCGGCGCGGTGGTCGTGGAGCCGACCGCGCGCCGGCGGCGAGGGGTCAGACCAGGGCGGGGTGCGCCTCCAGGCCGGCCGTGTCCTGCTCGGCGGGGACCGCTCCCTGCGGGCGGAGCGACTCGGGGAGCAGCGCCGCGTGCGCGTGCAGGAGCTCGTCGGTCATCTCGGCGATGCGGTCGAGCGTCAGGTGCGCGGCGGTCAGCGGGTCGAGCGCGACCGCGTGGTGCACGTGCTCGACGTTCCCGGTCAGGGCGGCGCGGACCGCGAGGGTCTGCACGTTCGTGTTCGTCCGGTTGATCGCGGCGAGCTGCGGCGGGAGCTCCCCGAACGAGGTCGGGGTGACGCCCTTGCCGTCGGCGAGGCAGGCGACCTCGACGCAGGCGTCCGACGGCAGGTTGCTGATCACGCCCGTGCTGTTCGGGACGTTGCCGTAGACGACCGCGGGGACGCCGGTGACGATCGCGTTGACGATGCTCGCGCCGTACTCGACGGACGGCGTCAGGTCGGCCTTGAGCTTCTCGAGCTGCTGGTCGACGTCACCCTGCTCGTCGTGCGCCAGGCAGATCTCGTAGTAGTCCCAGCGCTCCGGGATGTACTCGAGCACCGTCTCCGGGTCCTTGCGGAAGTACGGCACGTACTCGCTCGCGTGGTGGCTGGACTCCGTCTCGAAGTAGCCGAACGAACGCATCAGCTGCGTGCGGACCTGCTCGTTGCCGCCCTCGTAGTTGCTCGCTGCCGCCGCGGCCTCGCTGTGGTCGCCGTCGTCGTCGTGCAGGTCGGCCGCCGCGACGCCGCGCCGGTGCTTGGCGGTCATGACCTCGCGGAGACGGGGGTACAGGTCCTCGCCGTTCCGTCGCTTGAACTCGAGGATCCACGCCTGGTGGTTGATGCCGGCGCTGACGTACTCGACGTCCTCGTAGGGCACGTCGAGGGTGCGTGCGAGCATGCGGGTCGTGCCCTGGACGCTGTGGCAGAGGCCGACTGTCCGCAGCCCCTTGGCGTTGAGGAACGCGGTGGCCATCGCCATCGGGTTCGCGTAGTTGATGAACTGGGCGTCCGGGCAGAGCTCGAGGGCGTCGCGGGCGATGTCCTCGTACGCGCGCACCGAGCGCAGGAACCGGAAGACACCGCCGGGCCCGACCGTGTCGCCGACGGCCTGGTCGATGCCGTACTTGCGGGGGATCTCGACGTCCCACTTGTACGACGCGACCCCGCCGACCTGGAACGTGATGATGACGACGTCCGCGCCGGCGAGGGCCTCGCGGCGGTCGGTGGTCTCGAGGACCTCGGTGTCGAAGCCGTGGTGGGCGACGAGCTCGCGGGCGGCGCTCGCCGTGCGGGCGACCCTGCCCGCGTCGAGGTCCATGAGGTGCAGCGTCGCACCCCGGAGCGCGGGGAAGCTGACGAGGTCGCCGATGAGCCGGAAGGGGAAGACGAAGCCGCCGGCGCCGATGATGGTGATCTTGGTCATGGCTCGACGCTAGGAAGCGGCAGGGGGCGGGGTCCTCCGGGTTCGGACGCCGCGGTTCCAGGATCCTCGGATCGGTGGGGGGGGCCTCGCGCCGGGAGCGCGCGCGGTCGGCGCACTAGCCTCCTGGGATGGACTACTCCTTCACCCCGCCGAGCGCGACGGAGTTCGCGGCGCTCTACCGCCAGACCGGTTGGAGGACGTGGGAGCCGGAGCGCTTCGCCCGGGCGCTGGCGGGGAGCTGGATCGTGTGCTCGGCACGTGACAGCGGTGGCGCGCTGGTCGGCATGGGCCGCCTGCTCGGCGACGGTGCCCTGCACGCGTTCGTGACCGAGATGATCGTGGACGAGGACCACCGGGGGGCCGGGATCGGCGCCGAGATCCTGTCGCGGCTGGTCGCCGAGTCCCGGCGGCGCGGGGTCGAGGACGTGCAGTTGTTCGCGGCCAGGGGCCGGTCCGGCTTCTACGAGCGGAACGGGTTCGCGGCGCGGCCGGAGGACGGCCCGGGGATGGACGTCGTCGGCGTCCCGTGACGCGGGCGGCTCGTGCGGGCGCTCGGGCCGTTCTCCGGGTCGGGCGGCTCGGCTCGTGCGGGCGTTCGGCGGGTCGGACGGCTCGGCTCGTCCGGGCCGCGGCAGTATGCTCGGGCCGTGCTCGACGTGGAGACGATGGAAGCGGCGTACTGGAGCCACCGCGGGCCCGCGCCGCTCATGCCGTCGTCGCACCGGCACGACGACCTCGAGATCAACCTGGTGCTCGAGGGACGCCTGGACTACCGGTTCGGCGGCGCGCCCGTCTCGGTGCACGCCGGTGAGGTCGCGCTGTTCTGGGGCTGGACCCCGCACCAGCTCGTGGGTGAGGGCGCCGGCTCCGGCGAGTTCCTCTGGGCGCACATCCCGCTCGGCGAGGTCCTGGCCTGGGGCCTGCCGGACCACGACCTGGGCGCACTGCTCCTCAACCGGCCCGTGCTCGTCCCGGCGACGGCGGCCGGCCGGGACGTCGAGTCCATGTTCGGCTCGTGGCAGCGGGACTTCGCCGACGAGGGGGCGGAGATCATCGCGAGCCTGGAGGCGCAGGCGTTCGTCCGGCGACTGCTCCGGCACCACCGGGACACCCTCGACCTGCGTCCCGACGGTGCGCACGGCACGGCGGACGCGATGCACCGGGTAATCGACATGGTCCGCTTCGTGGTCGACCGGTTCCGCGACCCCATCGAGGTCGCGGACGTCGCCGCGGCCGCCCACCTGCACCCGCACTACGCGATGACGGTGTTCCGGCAGGACGTCGGCACCACGATCGTGGAGTACCTCGTCCGCTGTCGGGTCGCCGAGGCACAACGCCTGCTCGCGACCACGTCGATGACGACGTCCGAGATCGCCCACGCCGCCGGGTTCGGGTCACAGTCGAGCTTCTACGCGCACTTCACCCGGGCCTGCGGGAGCGCCCCGGGCGCGTACCGCGCGCGGCTCCGCTGACGGGGCGACCGCTCCTCAGGCCCCGGTCTCGGAGTGCGGTGCGGCCACCGGCTTCGACTGGCTCGACCCCCGCTGGCGGAGCCAGACCGTCGCGACGACCATCACCGTGATGACCAGGAACTCAGACTGCCAGTTCTGCATCGACTCGAACCAGAACTGGCTCGTCCCCAGGTACTGCCAGCCCGAGACGACGGCGGCGCCGTGCTCCACCTGCTCCTCGTTGTACGCCGCAGCACCGCCGATGACGTGCCCCACGACACTGCCGAGGAACAGGACCGCGAAGAGCAGCAGCAGCGAGTTCTCGTAGAGCACGAGCGCCAGACCCCCGCGTCGGACCGGCCATGGAGCACGCCGGTCCCGGGCGTGCTCACGGGGGTCGGCGTCCTGCGGCGCGTCGTCGTCCAGCGGCTTCGACTCGCTCGAGCCCTTCTGGAACAGGAACGTCGTGAGGACGACGTACGAGCCCATCTGCAGGAACTCGCTCTCCCAGTTCTCGAACGTCGCCTCCGCGAAGTCACCGCTCGTCAGGAACTCCCACAGCGACACGGCCGCCTGGCCGTGGAGCACCGCGTCGCTCGACGACACCCGCCACCCGGCGACGACCATGCCCGCGAAGCAGAGCAGGAACGCCACGGCGTTGGCGAGGAACAGCCCGTTCCTCCGGGCCCACGGCCACGATGCGGGGCGAGGGCGCAGCAACACGCTCATGCGGTCCGACCTCCTGACGTCGACGATCGGCCCCGACGCTATCGCCGTGGCGCTGTCCGCCTCGGTGCGAGGGGACGGATCACGCGGTCGTCACGCGTGCCGTGTAGCGGTGCAGGGTGACGAGGAAGACCTGCGTGTCGAGTCGTGCAAAGTGTGAGGCTGTGTCACTCTTCGTCAGTGCGAGGAGCCATCTACACGAGCGAGACGATGATCACCAGAGCGCTTGCTGCTGAGATCCGCCATGCTCCGGACCGTTTCATCGAGCTGCTGCGTTCGCGGATCGGCGGCGATGCGCTCGGCCCGCTGGAGGCCATCGAGTGCGAGAAGCTCGAGCGGCTCGACGTCCTCTTGCGCTTCGGCGCACCCGGGACGTGCACGGTGGGCATCGAAGCGAAGTTCGACCACGAGCTGACCGACGAACAGTTGACCCGAGAGCGGAAGGCGGTCGACGTCCTCGTGCTCCTGCTGCCGAGCCTCGAAGACCACGTCGTGAGCGATGCCGACCGCGGTGCCGACGGACTCGCGCCCGTCGTCGTGGTCACCTGGGCAGAAGCGCTGCGGTGTTTCGACGACTCGCGTGTCGATGCTTCGGACATCGCGTCGCTTCCCCTCACCAAGCGCGCGGTCGAGCGCGTGCTCCGCCGTCTCGTCTGGCCCGATCCCGTGACCAGAGCGTGGAGCATCGGCTGGGACCGCAACGGGAGCGGAATGCCCACGGTCACCTTGCAGTCCGATCCGCTCCCGAACGGTCGGCAGATCCGCGGACAGTTGCAGGTCGTCGGGCGCAGCATGCCGGTGGATGGATCGCCCGTCTTGCTCGAGTACCACGTCGGGGTCACGGTGCACGACACCGAAGAGGACATGCCCGACCCGAAGACCCTCCACGAAGAACCCGGTTGGATCCCGCCGCTCCGGACACTCCGCGCACTCCTCCAGGGACGGGACGAGGAGCTCAGCGTCGCGCGGTCCCGTCGGGGTCACGCGGGGGGTCGGTACGGACACCGCAAGGTGGAGCTCGCGGACACGCACCTCGGGCCCGGAAGATGGGTGGCGGCGGGGTACCTCGGATGGGCGCTCGGTGTTCGGTCCGTTCCGACCGAGATCGGATCGGTTCAGCGGCTCGCGGAGGTCACGTCGACGGTACTCACCGAGTGGTACGACGCGGAGCGCAGCCGCCTCAGGGCGTGAACGGGGATCGCCGTCAACGGACGCCCTCGACGGCGTAACGGTGCAGGGTGACGCCGGTGCCGTCGAAGTGCTGCTGCTCGAGCAGGTCCAGCAGGAGCGGGGGTCGCGTGCCCGTCCGGGGCGGATCGAACAGCGGCCGGCCCGCTCCGAGCACGGCCGGGTGCGTGAACAGCAGGAGCTCGTCGACCAGACCCGCGTCGAGGAGCTGCGTCGCGAGGGTCGCCCCACCGACGCCCACGTCGCCCTCGGTCTCCTGCCGGATCCGGGCCAGCTCCTCGATCGCGTCGCCGTCCGCGCCGACCACTCGGGTGTTGTGGTCGGCGGTCGTCCGTGTCCGCGACACCAGCACCTTCGGCTGCGCCGTCCAGATCTCGCCGTACTCCCGCATGTACGCGGGCAACGACGTGTCCCGGCGGGCGTCCGGCCAGAACGGGTCCATCATGTCGCGCACCACGCGCCCCTCGACCGACAGGGTCATCGCCGCGGCCCGCCGGTTGAACTCGCGGTGCAGCGTCTCGTCGATCCGGATCCAGTCCGGCCCGTCCGGCCCGGAGTGCTCACCGGCTCGACGCTCGATGAAGCCGTCGATCGACACGTTCATCCAGTACACGAACCGAGCGGTCACGGTGCGACTCCTTCGTCCGACCTGCTGGTGGCGCTGATGGTACGCGCGCCGCCGGGACCGAGGTCCGCGGTTCGGTCCGCGGAACGAAGGGCGGCACGAGTGCGCAGCACCGGGATGGGAAGATGCATCGTTGCCACCGGCCGAGACGAGGGACGCATGACGCAAGACGGAGCAGCGCCGCTCCTCGACGGGCGGTACCGACTCGAACGCGTGGTCGGCCAGGGCGGCATGTCCGTCGTGTACCAGGCCACCGACGAGGCGCTCCACCGGGCGGTCGCCGTGAAGGTGTTCCACTCGGGCTCCGTCGACATCGCCCGGCAGGACCAGGAACTCGGCGTGCTCGCGTCACTCGAGCACCACAACCTGGTGAGCCTGCTCGACGCGGGCGTCCTGACCGGCACCGACGGCCGCGAGCAGCGGTTCATCGTGATGTCCCTGGTCACGGGGCAGGACCTCGAAGCCCGCCTCGGCGTCGGTCCGCTCGCCGTCCGGCACATCGCCGAGATCGGCTTCGACATGGCCGAGGCGCTCCACTACATCCACGCGCACGGGGTCGTGCACCGCGACATCAAGCCGTCGAACATCCTGCTCGTCGACTACGGACACGACGCGGACCGGGCCCGTGCGCGCCTGACCGACTTCGGCATCGCGATCGCCGAGGGGGCCGAGCGACTCACCGCCGACGGTGTGACGACGGGCACCGCCGCCTACCTCAGCCCCGAGCAGGCTCGCGGCGGCGAGGTCGGACCGGCGAGTGACGTGTACTCGCTCGGGCTCGTGCTGCTGCAGTGCTTCACCCGCCGTCGTGAGTTCCCCGGCTCGCTCGTCGAGTCGGCGCTCGCACGGCTCTCCCGCGACCCCGTCGTGCCCGAGCCGCTGCCCGAGCACTGGAAGGCCGTGCTCCGCGCGATGACCGCGCAGCGCCCCGCTGACCGCCCGGTCGGGGCGGAGCTCGTCGCGGCGCTCCGCGACGTCGTCATCGCCGACACGGCCGCAGCCGACCGGGTCGTCGACCCCGACGCGCCGGCCGGGGTCGGCGACGCGTCCACCGTGGGCCCGCGCCCGTCCACCCGGGACACCCCGCGGCCGCGGACCGGTGACCAAGCGCGGCCGTCGACCGGGGGACAGGCCCGCCCGTCGACGCTCGACGTCCTGCCGGAGGAAGCCCTGAACCGCACGACCGCGATGGCCGCGCGGCTCTTCGACGCGCCCATCGCCCTGGTCGAGGTACTCGACGAGGACCGCGAGTGGTCCGGCTCCTACATCGCCGACGGCGTCGACCCGGCCGCCCGGCACATCAGCTTCCGGAACGGCTTCGCGCCCGTACCCGAACCCGTCGTCATCCCCGACGGGGCAGCACACCCGGAGATGCGCGAGAGCCCGCTCGTCACCGGGCCCCTCGGCATCCGGTTCTACGTGAGCGTGCCGCTGGTGAAGCACGACGGCGTGACCATCGGGACGCTCGCGGTCCTCGACAGCCGGTCACGGGACGTCAGCGAGGACGACCTGGCGAACCTGCGCGACCTGGCGGCGCTCGCCGTGTCCCAGCTCGAGCTCCGGCAGGAGACGCTGCGCACCACGAGCGACGCACTGCCGCTCGACCCGATCGGCTGACCCTCACGCTCCTCCGGGGTCCGTCGCATCGTCGGTGATCGTGGCGCGGAACGACCGCACCAGCGGCACACCCGGCCGGACGACCACGGGGGAGCGCCACGCCAGGGCAGACCCGATCGCGGGGTACTCGGCGGCCCGGACGAACCACGGGTCCGCGTGGTCGAGAGCCTCGATCCGGACCCTCGCGCGGCCGCCGTCGAACCGCGCCGCCCACTCGATCCACGGCGCGACGGACCCGTGCACCGCCTCCTCACCGACGGCGTCCGCGGTCCGGACCCGGACGTCCGTGCACGGCGCGAACCGCCAGAAGAGCCCGCCGTAGCCCGCACCGACCCGGCCGTTGCTCCCCGGACCGCCCAGCTCGACCGCCCGTCGCCCCGGTGCACGGAAGGACGACGACCAGTCCAGGGACCAGCCACCCTCGACCGTGCCCCAGCGGAGGAACCGGTCCTCGCGCAGCACGACCTGCCCGGAGGGTCCGCACCAGACGAGCTCCTGCGCCAGCCAGTCGTCCCGCTGCTCGGCGCCGACGACCGCGACCGATCCGTGGTCGTCCCGCCAGACGTACCCCTCGCCGTGGACGTAGGTCCGACCGCCCCAGCAGTTGACCCCGTCGACGTCGGGGACCGCCATGCCGAGACCGCAGTGCCAGTCGTGGTCGCCCGGGTGGTGCGCGCTGACCGTGACACCGTCGAGCGTCCGGACGGGGTGCAGGTACGGCCGTGGCGAGGAGGTCACGACCGTGCCGGCGCCGTCGCGGACCTCGGCGACCTGCCGAGCGCCGACGCGCACGGTCGTGAGCACGCGGTCGCGGGCGCTGTGTGCCCACGGTGTGCCGGTGTTCTCCATCGGCCGCATCCCCGTCCGTCCGCCTGGACCCTCCGCTCGCACGCTACCGGCCCTGCGTCGGCGAGGTGTCCGTGGACACGCGGCCGTGTGCGAACCGTGTTCGGGTGGGTACGGGCGTCGACGGCCACTTGTACGGTCTTCCGGGAAGCGTCGGCGAGGGACGACGGCCGCAGCGAGCAAGGGAGCACGCGTTGACCACGCGCACCATCGGCATCATCATGAACGGCGTCACCGGGCGCATGGGCTACCGGCAGCACCTCGTGCGCTCGGTCCTGGCCATCCGACAGGACGGTGGTCTCCTGCTGCCCGACGGCACCAGCGTCCAGGTCGAACCACTCCTCGTCGGCCGCGACGCCGCGAAGCTCGAGGAGATCGCCACGCGCCACGGCCTCGACCACTGGACGACCGACCTCGACGCCGCCCTCGCCGACCCCCGGTGGGACGTCTTCGCCGACTTCGCCGTGACGAGCGCCCGCCCCGATGCCCTCCGCCGCGCCATCGCCGCCGGCAAGGCCGTCTACACCGAGAAGCCCACCGCCGAGACCTCCGCCGAGGCGCTCGAGATCGCCCGGCTCGCCGCCGAGGCCGGGGTCCCGAACGGCGTCGTGCACGACAAGCTGTACCTGCCCGGGCTCCGCAAGCTGCGCCGGCTCATCGACTCCGGGTTCTTCGGCCGGGTCCTCAGCGTCCGTGGCGAGTTCGGCTACTGGGTCTTCGAGGGGGACTGGCAGAGCGCGCAGCGGCCGAGCTGGAACTACCGCAAGGAGGACGGCGGCGGCATCGTCGTCGACATGTTCCCGCACTGGAACTACGTGCTCGAGTACCTGTTCGGTCGGGTCGAGTCGGTGTACGCCCGCGCGGTCACCCACATCCCCGAGCGCACGGACGAACGGGGCCGGGCGTACACCGCCACGGCCGACGACGCCGCCTACGGGGTGTTCGACCTGGCCGGCGGCATCACCGCACAGGTGAACTCGAGCTGGGCCGTCCGCGTCGACCGTGACGAGCTCGTCGAGTTCCAGGTCGACGGCACCGACGGCAGCGCGGTCGCGGGCCTGTTCGGGTGCCGCATCCAGCCCCGCACGGCGACCCCGAAGCCGGTGTGGAACCCGGACCTGCGGGACGATCGCGACTACCGCGGGCAGTGGCTCGAGGTGCCGGACAACGAGGAGTTCGGCAACGGGTTCCGCGCCCAGTGGGAGGACTTCCTCCGCGACCTCGTGGCGGGCCGTCCCCACCCGTACGACCTGCTGTCCGGCGCCCGCGGCGTGGCACTCGCCGAGGCCGGGCTGCGGTCCAGTGCCGAGGGACGGCGGATCGACCTGCCCGAACTGGACCTGGCCGCCGCCCGTCCGACCGACGTGGACGAGGTCGCCCAGCACGCGGAGACCGTGGGGGCGGTCGGCGCATGAGCGACGTGTTCACCCTCCTCGCAGCCGACGGCACCGTGACCGACGAGCCCGTCCGCGAGCCCGTGCTCGCACACCCGCCGGTCACCGCGCACGCGCCCGACACCGTGCACGCGCCCGACACCGCGCACCCCGGCGCGCCGCTCACCCAGCGCATCGCCTACGCCGCCGCCCACGTCGTCCCGCGGACCACCGCCGACAACACGCCCGGCGCCCCGGCCGACCTCGACTGGGACGCGACCCTCGCGTTCCGCCACCACCTGTGGTCCTGGGGGCTGGGCGTGGCGGACGCGATGGACACCGCGCAGCGGAACATGGGGCTCGACCCGGCGGCCACGCGGGAACTCGTCACCCGGAGCGCGCGCGAGGCGCAGTCCGTCGGCGGCCGCATCGTCGTCGGCGTCACCACGGACGACCTGCCCGACGGATCGGCCACGGAACAGCAGATCATCGACGCCTACCTCGCCCAGCTGCACCACGCCGAGGACGCCGGAGCGGGCGTCGTGCTCATGGCGAGTCGCCACCTGGCCAGGCTGGCACAGGAGAACGGGGACGACCCCGCCCTCTACCGCCGCGTGTACGCGCGGGTCATCGAGCGCGCGGGCGCCCCGGTCGTCCTGCACTGGCTCGGCGAGGCGTTCGACCCCGCCCTGCGCGGGTACTTCGGCGGCCAGCAGGCGCCGGACACGGTCCTCGACGTCATGCGGGACGCGGGCGAGGGCGTGTCCGGCATCAAGATGAGCCTGCTCGACGCCCGCGCCGAGGTGGCCCTGCGATCGCAGCTCCCCACCGGCGTCCGGATGTTCACCGGTGACGACTTCCACTACGTCGACCTCGTCGCCGGGGACGGCTCGCGCCACTCCGACGCCCTGCTCGGCGCCTTCGCCGCGTTCGCGCCCGTCGCCTCGGCAGCGATCCGGCTCCTGCCCGACGAGGCAGCCTACCGGGCGCTGCTCGGCCCGACCGAGGCCCTCGCCCGCCACGTCTTCAGCGCCCCCACCTGGTACTACAAGACCGGGATCGCCTTCCTCGCCTGGCTGAACGGCCACCAGTCCTCGCCCGCCATGGTCGGTGGCCTGCACGCCGGTCGCTCGTTGCCGCACCTCTCCGAGACCGTCCGCCTCGCGAACGCCTGCGGCGCCCTCGAGGACCCGGCGCTCGCCGCCTCCCGCTGGCACGCGCTGCTCGCGGTGCACGGCATCGACACGTCGACGGCCTGGAGGCACGGCTCGGCCGAGCGCACTGCCACCGCCGCGGGGGTGCTCGCGTGAGCACCCTCGGGAGCATCGTGGAGCAGACGAAGGTCGTGGACAGCCCGCACCCACGGCTGTCCCTGAACCAGGCGACGATCAAGTACGCCGGCCTGCCCGAGGCGATCGAGACCGTGACCGGAGCGGGCGTCCGGGCGATCGGCACGTGGCGGGAGCCGGTCGCCGACGTCGGGCTCGACGACGCCGTCCGGATGATCGCGGACTCGGGCCTCCGGGTCTCGTCGCACTGCCGGGGCGGCTTCTTCACCCTGCCGGACGGTGCCGAGCGCGCGGCCGCGCTCGACGACAACCGACGCGCGATCGACGAGACCGCCGTGCTGGCGGGAGCGGGCGCGGCGGGATCGGCGCCGGTGCTGGTGCTCGTCGCGGGCGGCCTGCCGAGCGGCTCGCGGGACCTGGTCGGCGCCCGCGCACGGGTGTCCGACGCGCTCGCCGCACTGGTCCCACACGCGCTCGACGCGGGCGTGCAGCTCGCCGTCGAGCCCCTGCACCCGATGTACGCGGCGGACCGGGCCGTGGTGTCGACGCTCGCACAGGCGCTCGACATGGCGGCACCGTTCCCGCCCGAGGCCGTCGGCGTCGTGGTCGACACGTTCCACGTCTGGTGGGACCCGGCGCTCCCTGCCTCGATCGCGCGCGCCGGGGCCGCTGGACGGATCGCGTCGTACCAGGTCTGCGACTGGACGACGCCGATCGCGGCCGACCCGCTGCTGTCCCGCGGGGTGATGGGGGAGGGGCACGTCGACTTCGCCCCGGTGACGGCCGCCGTGACGGCCGCGGGCTACCGGGGCGACGTCGAGGTCGAGATCTTCAACCAGGCGGTGTGGGACGCGCCCGCGGCGTCCGTCGTGCGGCGCGTCGTCCGGGCGTTCGCGGAGCACGTGCCCCTGCCGTCGCCCTCCTGACGCACGCGCCCCGTCGGTCGGTCGGCGCCGTCCGAGCTCAGCGTCCGCGACGCGCGAGCACGACGCTGTCGAGCACCTCGTGCACCCGGCCGTCGGGCATCGACGCGGTGCGCGGTCTGGTCTCGGCGGTCTCGACGACCCATCCGTCGTCGAGCTCGAGCGCCGCCAGGTCCTCGGCGGGGGTCGGGAACCGGTACGAGCGCATCTCCTCCGGCAGGTCGTCGTGCGGGGGAGCGGCGTGGGCGGTGACGAGCAGGCGTCCGCCGGGTGCGACGAACGCGGTCGCGGCGTGCAGGATCGCCGCGCGGGGGATCGCCACCGGCCAGGACTGCAGGAACGACGCCGTGACCAGGTCGAACCGCGCGTCGGTGGTCCACGAGGCGAGGTCCGCCGCGACGAACGCCACCCGGTCCTCGACCCCGGCGGCGACGGCGGCGGCGGATGCGCGGCGGAGCGCGGTCACCGACAGGTCCAGCCCCACGACGTCCCACCCGTGCTCCGCGAGCCAGACGACGTCGCCGCCCTCGCCACATCCCAGGTCGAGCGCGCGGCCGGCGTCGAGCTCCCCGGCGACCTGTCCGAGCACCGCGTTGACCCGTCCGGACCAGATGCCGTCCCGCTCCGCGTAGCGGGTCTCCCACCAGGTGCGGGCATCCCCGGGCTGTTCGCCGTGTGCGGGGGTGCCGCGCTCCTCGTCGTGCGTGTGCATGCCGTTATGGAACAGGCAGCGATGGCAGCGGACCAAGCCCTGTTGCCGGGTCGGCAACCCGCCCGGGTCGGCCAGCCGCGCCGGTCAGGCGCCGGCGTCGCCCGCGGGGATCGGCTCCGCGTTCTCGATCCGCGCGCTCGCGGTCGCCATGTGCTCGTCCATAGCCCGCTGCACCGCCAGGACGTCGCCCGTGCGCAGCGCGTCGAAGATCGCCCGGTGCTCGCCGTACGCCGCCTCGGTCGCCTGCCGGGTGCGGACGCGACGGCCGACCCAGACACTGAGCATGGAGCGGAGGCTCTGCAGCAGGTCCGCGAGGACGTCGTTGCCGGCGGCCCGGGCCAACAGCACGTGGAACCGGACGTCGGCGTCGATGAACGCATCGGGATCGTCGAGCGACTCGTGCTGGCGGTCGAGGTAGGTCTGCAGCTCGTCGAGCTGTTCGGGTGTGGCGCGCTGGGCGGCGAGGATCGCGGCCGTGCGTTCGAGCGAGGACCGGACCTCGAGCAGTTCCCGCGTGCGGTCCGACGCGAGCATCAGCCCCCACGACAGGGTCGTCGGCAGGAGGTCGGAGGTGCCACCGCGCAGGTAGGTGCCGGAGCCGGGCCGGATCTGCACGATGCCCAGGATCTCGAGGGCGGCGAGGGCCTCGCGCACCGCGGAGCGCCCGACGCCGAGGCGTTCCGCGAGCACCCGCTCCGACGGCAGCCGGGAGCCGGGAGCGAGCTCGCCGGCGGTGAGCAGGGAGACGAGCTGTCGGGCGACCTCGGACGCGGGGGACCCGGCGGGGACCGACTCGAGCTCGAGCCGGACGTTGAGCGGGTCGTTCGCACTGAACGCGGGCATGCAGTGAGCGTACCGGTCGGTCAACCGGTTCCACTGGCACTCCACGCCGCCTGGCCGCACCCCCGTCGGTCAACCGGTTGACAAGTTGGCCGATCCGGCGCACACTGGCTCGGACGCACCGATGCGTCACCCGTCGACGAGCGCAGCAGCCCGTCGGACAGCACCGAACGCAGCACCCACCGAAGCAGGAGTCACCGTGGACATCCCCGCGACGCGAGGCATCCCCACCTCGGTCGTCGAGAAGACGACCATCCGCAAGATCGCGATCCGCATCGTGCCCTTCGTGGCACTGATGTTCTTCATCAACTTCCTCGACCGCACCGCGATCTCCTTCGCGGCACCGAACGGACTCGAGGCCGACCTCGGCCTGACCGCAGCGCAGTTCGGCTTCGCGTCGGGCGTGTTCTTCATCGGCTACCTCGTGCTCGAGGTCCCGTCGAACCTCGCACTGCACAAGTTCGGCGCGCGGGTCTGGCTCGCCCGCATCATGATCACGTGGGGCATCGTCTCGCTGCTCTTCACGTGGGTGCAGAACTACCCGCAGCTCGTCGGTCTGCGGTTCCTGCTCGGCATCGCCGAGGCGGGGTTCTTCCCCGGCGCGATCCTGTTCCTCTCCACCTGGGTCCCCGCGCGTCACCGCGGCAAGATGCTCGCGCTGTTCTACCTGGCGCAGCCGCTCACGAGCGTCATCGGGTCCCCGCTGGCCGGCTGGCTCATGACCCACGAGGGGCTGCTCGGCGGCCTCGAGGGCTGGCGCTTCATGTTCCTCTGCGTGTCCATCCCGGCGATCATCGTCGGCATCCTGTGCCTGTTCGTCCTCAAGGACAAGCCGTCCGAGGCGAAGTGGCTCGACGAGGACGAGAAGGTCTGGCTCGAGAGCGCCCTCGCCGCGGAGAACAAGGACAAGCAGTCCGGCCACGGCGCCAAGGGCGGCCTGAAGGCGGCGTTCGGCTCCGGTCGCGTCTGGATGCTCGCGGGCGTCTACTTCGGCTTCATCTACGGCCTCTACGCGCTCAGCTTCTTCCTGCCGACGATCATCGACGGCTTCCAGGAGCAGTTCGGCACCGAGTTCGACCTGTTCCAGAAGGGCCTGATCACGGCGATCCCGTACGTGCCCGCCGCCGTGGTCCTCTACTTCTGGTCGCGTGACGCCTTCCGTCGTGGCGTCAAGGTCTGGCACATCGCGGTCCCCGCCCTCGTCGGTGGCCTCTCGATCCCGGTCGCGCTCTACATGAACTCCCCGGCCGCCACCGTCGCCGTCATCGCGGTCACGGCGTGCGCGATCTTCGCCGCCCTGCCGAACTTCTGGACGGTGCCGACCCAGTTCCTGTCCGGTGCCGCCGCGGCCGCCGGTGTGGCGCTCATCAACACGCTCGGCAACCTCGGTGGCTTCGCGGCACCGTACGTCACGGGTGCGCTCAAGGACGTCACCGGCGGGTACCAGATCCCGATGTTCGTCGTCGGCTTCTTCATGATCCTGTCGAGCGTCCTCATGTTCACCCTCGCCCGACGCGGCAAGGGCGACCTGACCGGCAGCGTCCGCACCACCGCCCCGGCCCACGAGGAGTCGCACGCATGACCCGCCTGTTCAACGACCCCGCGGACTTCGCGGACGAGATGGTGGACGGGTTCGTCGCGGCGAACCGGGCACGCGTGCGCAAGGTCCACGGCGGCGTCGCCCGCTCGACGACCAGCCCGGAGGGCACCGTCGCGCTCGTCGTCGGAGGTGGGTCCGGCCACTACCCGGCGTTCGGCGGTCTCGTCGGGCACGGCCTGGCAGCCGGTGCCGCGATGGGCAACCTGTTCGCCAGCCCCTCGGCCCAGCAGGTGACGGCGGTCGCCAAGGCCTCCGAGCACGGCGGGGGAGTCCTGCTCTCCTACGGCAACTACGCCGGCGACGTCCTCAACTTCGACGCAGCCGCCCGTGCCCTCGAGGCGCAGGGCATCGACGTCCGCACGGTGCGGGTGACCGACGACATCGCGAGCGCCCCGGCGTCCGAGCGGCACAAGCGCCGCGGCATCGCGGGGGACCTCTGCGTGTTCAAGGTCGCCGGCGCCGCCGCCGAACAGGGCCGCAGCCTGGACGACGTGGCCACCGTCGCGTCCCGGGCCAACGACCGCACCCGGTCCTTCGGCGTCGCGTTCTCCGGGTGCTCCCTGCCCGGCGCTGACGAGCCGCTCTTCACGGTCCCCGAGGGCCGCATGGCCATCGGCATGGGCATCCACGGGGAGCGCGGCATCGACGAGGCCGACGTCCCCACGGCCGACGGCCTGGCCGGGCTGCTCGTCGACAAGCTCCTCACCGAGCTGCCCGACGGCGTCACGGTGCAGGGGGCGCGGGTCGTCCCGATCCTCAACGGCCTGGGCAGCGTCAAGTACGAGGAGCTCTTCGTCGTCTTCGGCGCGGTGACCCGGCGGCTCGAGGCCGCGGGCGTCACCGTCGTGGAGCCCGAGGTGGGCGAACTCGTGACGAGCTTCGACATGGCGGGCGTCTCGCTCACCCTGTTGTGGCTCGACGACGAACTCGAGGAACTCTGGGCGGCACCCGCGGACAGCCCCGCGTACCGCAAGGGCGGGGCCGTGCCGCAGGAGCCGGTCCCGGCCGACGTGCTCGAACAGGGCGAGGTCGTGCCGGTGACCGTCGGCTCCGAGGAGTCGCAGGCCAGCGCCACCCGCGTCGCCGCGGCGGTCGACGCGATCAGGGCGACGATCGACGCGCACGTCGACGAGCTCGGGCGCATCGACGCCGTCGCCGGCGACGGCGACCACGGCATCGGGATGCAGCGTGGTTCGACCGCGGCTGCGGCAGCCGCGCAGGACGCCGCCGCTCGGGGTGCCGGGGCGGGTGGGGTCCTCGCGATCGCGGGCGACGCCTGGTCCGACAAGGCCGGTGGCACGTCCGGCGCGATCTGGGGTGCCGCCCTGGAGGCGCTCGGTCGGGTCATCGGGGACGAGTCGCGTCCGACGGCGGCGCAGGTCGCGGACGCGGTGCACGCCGCGACCGAGGCGGTCCTCGCCTTCGGCGCGGTCGTCGGCGACAAGACCATGGTCGACGCACTCGTGCCGTTCGACGACGTCCTCACCGCCCGTGTCACCGCGGGCGACGACCTGGTGACCGCGTGGACCGCCGCCTCGGCCGCTGCCACGACCGCCGCCCGGGCGACCGCGGACCTGCTCCCCAGGATGGGGCGCGCCCGCACCCACGGCGAGGACGCGGTCGGCACCCCCGACGCCGGCGCGATCTCGTTCGCCCTGATCACCGCCGCGGTCCTCGCGACGATCTCCGACCAGTCGATCTCCGACAAGTAAGGGAAGTACCTCATGACCGAGCAGCAGTTCCGCATCGTCGTCGGTTCGGACGACGCCGGGTTCGACTACAAGGAGGTCATCAAGGCCGACCTCGAGAACGACCCCCGCGTGGTCAGCGTCACGGACGTGGGTGTCGACGCGGACGGGCACACCGCCTACCCGCACGTCGCCGTCGACGCGGCTCGCATGGTCGCGAACGGTGAGGCGGACCGGGCGATCCTGATCTGCGGCACCGGCCTCGGTGTGGCGATCGCGGCGAACAAGGTCCCCGGCATCCGTGCCGTCACCGCGCACGACTCGTTCAGTGTCGAGCGGTCGATCCTGTCGAACGACGCCCAGGTCCTCTGCATGGGGCAGCGCGTCGTCGGCGTCGAGGTCGCCCGCCGGATGGCGAAGGAGTGGCTCGGCTACACCTTCGACCAGACGAGCGCGAGTGCCGAGAAGGTCGCGGCGATCTGCGAGTACGACGGCTCCGCCCCGGTCGGGACGGACGCTTGATGACCCGGGCCACGGCTGCCGCCCCGATCGCGATCGGGGTGTCGCTCAAGATGTACTTCAGCCACGCCCGGACGCTCGAGTGGGCGGCCGCCGTGGCCGAGATCGCCGCCACCCACGCCGCGGTGCGCTCCGGCGCAGTCGAGCTGTTCGTCATCCCGACGTTCCCGTCGCTCGTGCCGGTCCGTCGGCTGCTCTCCGAGGCCGGTGCCCCCGTGCTCCTCGGCGCGCAGGACCTGGCGTGGGCCGACAGCGGTGCCTTCACGGGTGAGGTCTCGGGGGCGGAACTCCGCGAGATCGGCGTCGACCTCGTCGAGATCGCGCACGCCGAACGGCGCTCGCTGTTCCACGAGACGGACGACGAGGTCGCGGGCAAGGTGCACGCCGCCTTCCGCAACCACCTGCGTCCGCTGATCTGCGTCGGTGAGGTGAGTCGCGCCTCCAGTGCGGACGCGATCCAGGAGGTGACCGCGCAGCTGGACCGCTTCCTGGCGACCGCGACCGCGGACGGCCTCGCCGGACCGGTCATCGCCGCGTACGAACCGGTCTGGGCGATCGGCGCGCCCGCGCCCGCGCCCGACGAGCACATCGTCGAGGTCCTCGCCGGGCTCGAGGCGCACCTGGCGTCCCGACCGGAGCTCACCGGCAGCGTCGCGATCTACGGCGGCAGCGCCGGACCCGGACTCCTCACGCGTGGCGCCGGACGCATCGGCGGTCTCTTCCTCGGACGCTTCGCGCACGACCCGGCGGCGATCCGGGCGATCCTGGACGAGGCGGAGCAGCTGGGGGTGCGCGCATGACGTCCCTGCTCGGTCTCTCCACCTACGCCTACTTCTGGCGGATGTCCGACCGCGTGCCGTCGCCGATGTCCCTGGACGACGCGATGCGTGACGCGGCAGCCCACGACGGTGTCGACCTCTTCCAGATCTGCGACCACCTGCCGCTCGACACCGCGAGCGACGAGCGCCTGGCCGCGATCCGGGCACTGGCCGACGACCTCGGGCTCGCGCTCGAGGTCGGCACCCGCGGCACGCACCCGGACCACCTCGCCCGCTACCTGCACATCGCGCAGCAGCTCGGCGCGACCCTCGTCCGCTCCATGTGGACGAGCGGCGACGACCAGCCGGACGTCGCCGAGACCGAGCGTCGCCTGCGGCGGGCGCTGCCCGACTACGAGGCCGCCGGGGTCACGCTCGCCCTCGAGACCTACGAGGTCGTCGCGACCGCCGACCTCATCGACGTGGTCGCCCGCATCGCGAGTCCGAGCCTCGGCGTCTGCCTCGACCCCGCGAACACCGTGGCCCGGCTCGAACGGCCGGCGGAGGTCGTCGCCGCCGCCGCGCCGTACGTGCGGAACTGGCACGTGAAGGACTCCGCGTTCACGCGCTCACCGGGCTGGGTCGGGTTCCAGTACACGGGCGTCCGCGCCGGTACCGGGATCCTCGACTACACCGCCGTCCGCGACGCCGTCGACCCGTCCGCCCGCGGCATCAACCGGGTCATCGAGTTCTGGCTGCCGTGGCAGGACACGTCCGTCGGCAACTCCGACGACCCCGCACAGACCACCACCCGCGTCGAGGCGGAGTGGACCGAACACACCATCGAGTACATCAGGAGCAAGGAACAATGACCGACACCGCCACCACCACGCACACCGTCGCTGCCGGATCCGGCACGGCCGACGTCACCGTCGCCGTGATCGGTGCGGGCGGCAAGATGGGCACCCGCGTCTCGAACAACTTCGCCAAGAGCGAGTACACGACGCTGTACAGCGAGGCCTCGCCCGCCGGGCAGGAGCGCATCCGCGAGCTCGGCCGCGAGCTCACCGACAGCGTCGAGGCCGCGAAGGTCGCCGACGTCGTCATCCTCGCCGTGCCGGACGTGGTCCTCGGGACCGTCTCGGAGCAGCTCGTGCCGGTCATGAAGCCGGGCGCCAGCATCCTGACGCTCGACCCGGCCGCCGCCTACGCCGGGCTGCTCGCGAAGCGCGAGGACATCCACTACGCCGTCGCGCACCCCTGCCACCCGTCGGTGTTCCTCGAGCGCACCACGAAGGAGGAGTGGGACGACACCTTCGGCGGCATCGCCGCGCCGCAGGAGGTCATCGCGGCCTTCGACGCGTCCGAGTCGCTCGGCGACGCCGACGGCAGCGCGAAGGCGATCGCAGAGTCGGTCATCACGACGATGTACGCGCCGGTCATCCAGGTGCACTGGGTCACCGTCAAGCAGCTCGCCGTGCTGGAGCCGACCCTGGTCGAGACGATCGCCTGCATGATCGGTGACTTCCTCAACGATGCGCTGGAGGAGACCGTGAACGGTGTCGGCGTGCCCCGCGAGGCGGCCCGGGCGATGCTCTACGGCCACACCTGGATCGCGCTCACGAACGGTCTGCGCGGGTCGAACCCGTTCTCCGACGCGTGCCACATCGCGATGGGCTACGGCCGCGAGAAGCTCATCAAGGAGGACTGGAAGCAGGTCTTCGACGACAGCGAGCTCGACTCGGTGATCGCGAAGATGCTCAAGATCGACGCCGTCAAGCGCTGACGCCGTCCCCGGACCGGAACGCCCCGCCGACCCCCTTCCGGCGGGGCGTTCCCCTGTCCGCAGCCACGCGCTCAGCGCCGGGCAGCGAGCAGCGCCCCGAGTGCGGCGGCACCGCGTTCGGCGTCGTCGACCGTCACCATCCGCGCCTGTCCGCCCCGCAGCCGGGCGACGAGACCCGGGCCCGAGCGCGCGACGTAGGCGATCCCACGGCCGGACACCCGGTACCCCCAACCGCCCCACTGGCCGGGCGACACCTGTTCCCAACCGGCCGACTCGATGCGCTCGAGCGGGACGCGCATCAGCGGGATCCGCGTCCAGGTCGAGGTGAGTCGCAGCCCGCGGCGGTCCACCGTGACCTCGACCCGGGCGAGCAGCAGGACCGTCAGCCCGACCACCAGGACGACGACGGCGGTCACCGTCGCGCTCCCGGCACCGAGCGACGTCGCCCAGACGACCGCGGCGATGCCGAGGGCCACGAGGACCACACCGAGCACGGCGAACAGCACGCTGCCGACCGACGCCCGCCACGCGACCCGCGCGTCGGGCGCGACGTCGAGCGGTGCCACGTCGTGCGCCGGGACCGGGGCCGCGTGCCGGACGAGGACGAGCGTCGGGACGGCCGCCGCGACGGCGGCCACGGCGAGGCTCGGCAGGACCCACCAGCCGCTGAGTGTCGGAGCCGCCGAACGGTTGACCACGGCCAGGGTGGTCCACGTCCCGACGAGCACTCCGACGAGCAAGTTCGCGACGAGCACCGCGACGGCGGCCGTCCGGCGGTCGCGCCACCGCAGGGCGAGGACGGCGAGCACGATCCCGGCGACCGCGACGAGCAGGGTGCCCCAGAAGACCGGCCACGGCGAGCTCCACCCGTCGGGCGTGCCGTCGAACGAGAAGTGCGTGGCGATCCGTTCCGGCAGCGTCGGCCCGGCCAGGAGTCCGGCCGTCCCGAGCGCCGCGGCGAGCACCACGGCGGGTGCGACCACCGCCGCCCGTGCTCCGGCTCGCATCGGTGTCGTCGTCATCGTGCCCCCTTGATCATCGTGAACAGGTCGTCGAGCGGGACGCCGAGCGCCTCCGCCTGGTCCCGGAGTTCCTCCACCAGCGACCGCAGGCGGTCGAAGGACGCGTTCCCGGACCGGATCACCGTCGCCCCGCGGCCCCGCCGCAGTTCGATCAGCCCGTCCTCCTGCAGCTGCGCGTACGCCCGGAGCACGGTGTGCATGTTGACGTCGACGGACGCGGCGAGTTCCCGGGCCGCGGGGAGACGGTCCCCGCTCACCAGGTCGCCGCGCGCGATCGCGACGCGGATCTGCGAGGCGACCTGGTCGGCGAGCGAGGCCCGCGCGGTCGGGTCGACGGTGATCAACATGTTTGCATTGTATGCGAACAATGCACCGAACGCGAGGGTCCGCATCGCGCGGGTGGAGCGTTCCCTCCGAGAGCACTAGCCGATTTCCGCGTACCGTCGGCCACGACGACGAGTTCGTTCCGCGTCCCGGGCGAACGTGGTCCGGCCCTGGGAAGCCGAGCCCCAGCCCGTGGCGTGCGTGATTCAGGGAGCACGACATGACGAAGTACGAGTCGGACCGCGCGGTGCAGCCCGCGCACATCACGACCTACCGACACCTGCGCCGGGCAGCGCGCCGCGGATGGGCGGTCGATGCCGACCAGCCCCGCCCGTCGCTCGCGGACCTCCGGTGGCCGACCGAGCAGCGAAGGCGGCGGACGTGACCGCCACGCAACCGGTCGCGGCCCGCCCGACGAGCCCTCGACCGACCGGCCGCCCGTCCGCGTCGCACCCGTGCGCACCGTGGGAGAGCGTCCACACCGGGACCGACCGCGACGCCGCGCGGACCTTCTACGAGGACGTCCACCACGCGCACGAGCTGCGGTTCGAGGACGACGGCCGCCCGTTCCACCACCGCCACCGCGCGGTGTCCTCCGGGCGCGTCAGCCTGCGCACGTCCTCCGTCTCGGCGGGCTGGACGGCGGTCCTCTCGCCCGACCGGCACTACGTCCTGGCCTGGTCGGTCGAGGGCGGCACGGTCCTGGACGCCGACGGGCCCGAGCGGACGGTGATGCGTCCCGGCGTACCCGTCGTCTACCCGACGGGTCGCGAGACGCGCATCGTCGTCCGTCCGGGGACGGAGCACTCGGTGCACTTCGCGGCGGACTTCCTCGAGGCGGTCGCCGTGGTCGGCACCGACGCCGCGCCGAGGCCGCTCGACCTGCCCGTGACCGCCTCACCGGCTCGCCTCGGGACCCTGCAGGAGGTCGTCAAGGCCGCTGCGCCCGCGCTCCTCGACGCCACGACCGAGGGCAGTGCGCGGGACGCGCTCGAGCTCATGCTCGCGGAGGCCGTCCTCGCGGCGTTCCGGCCCGTGCCCGACGGCAGGCCGGCCGGTCCGCACGCCGGCACGGTCGAGCGGGCGAAGACGTTCATGCACGCACGGTTCGACCGCCCGTTGACCGCCGGGGAGATCGCTGCCGCAGCCGACTGCAGCGTCCGCACCCTGCAGGAGTCCTTCCAACGCCAGGAGGGGGTCACCCCGATGGCGTACCTGCGGGACATCCGGCTCGAGAAGGCGCGGCTGGGCCTCGAGCTGGCCGACCCGTCGGCCGCCTCGGTGTCCGACGTCGCGACGTCCTGCGGGTTCCGGCACATGGGACGGTTCTCCGGTGCGTACCGGGAGGAGTTCGGCGAGTACCCGGGGGACACCCTCCGCAAGCGGACTCGACCGGCGCCGCCCGCCTGACCGGCCCCGTCCGCGGGCCTGCGGCGGACCGGACGGGAGGCGCGGTGCGGGCCCGGCTCGTCGGCCGTGGCCCGTCAGTCGGGGGCGTGGACCGCCGCGAAGAGCGTGTCGAGCGCCCGGTCGAGTTCCGGCAGGGTCAGGGCACCGTAGCCGAGCACGACGCCGGCCGGACTGCGTCCGGGTGTGACGTCGTACTCGTCGAGCGCGGTGACGAGCACGCCCGCCGCCGCCGTCCGCGCGGCGACCGCGCGCCCCGTCGCCGGGCCGGACCACGTCACAACCGTGTGCAGGCCCCCGTTCAGTGCCCGCGCCTCCAGGCCGTGCTCCGCCGCCGCCCGCGCGGCGATCCGCTCGCGGCGGTGCGTGTAGTCCCGCCGGACGCGGCCGAGGTGTCGGCGGAGGGCGCCGGAACGCACCAGGTGCGCGACGGCGGCCTGCACCGGCTCCGCGACCACCGGGCCGCGCGCACGTCGAGCGGTGACCACGGCCTCGGCGGCGGCACCCTGCGTGCCGTCGGGACGGGGCAGGACGACGTAGGCGCACCGCAGCCGCGGGTCGAGCGTCTTCGAGAACCCGCCGAGGTGCAGTACCGAACCGGCGGTGTCGAGCGCGGCCAGCGCCGGTACGGGTGCGCCGCGGTGCCGGAACTCCGAGTCGTAGTCGTCCTCGACGACGAGCACGCCTGCGCGGGCCGCGTGGTCGAGGAGTCGCCGGCGGCGGGCCACGGGCATGACGGAGCCGAGCGGGTACTGGTGGGTCGGGGTGACCACCACGGCGTCGATCCGCTCCAGCGTCGCGAGGGCGTCCGGGTCCAGGCCGTCGTCGTCGACCGCGACGGGCGAGAGGTCCGCGCCCGCGCTCGTCAGTGCCCGGCGGCCGGTCCGGTACCCGGGGTCCTCCACGGCGATGCGCGGTGCCCGGCCGAGGTGCGCGCGCAGCGCCTCGGCCACGAGGGACAGCGCCTCCGAGGTCCCGGCGGCGACGACGATCCGGGACGGGTCCGGTGCGAACCCGCGACTCAGCGACAGTGACGCCGCGACCTGTTCCCGGAGTACCGGCGTGCCGAGCGGGTCGGACAGCGTGTTGCGGAGTGGTTCGTCCGCGGCACGGCGCCACGCGCCGCGCCAGTCCCGCTCCGGGATCGCGGTCACGGCAGGCAGGCCCGGCCGGGCGTCGAGCGGTGCGGCACGGTCGGCCGCGGCACCGTCGGGGACCCTGTGTGCCGGGCGCACCACGTCGTCCGCCCGGACGGTCACGCTCGCCGCGACGACCGCGACGGCGCCCTGTCGGGTCCGGATGTAGCCCTCGCCGTCGAGCTGCTCGAACGCGGCGACCACCGTGCCGCGGGCGACCCCGAGTTCCGCCGCGAGCGCGCGCGTCGAGGGCAGTCGGTCGCCCTCGCGCAGGGTGCCGTCGTGCACCAGGCGCCGCACCCGGGCGACGACCGCTGCGGTCCGTCCTGACTGGTCCACTCGAACTGCCCCGATCTGGTCTCCTCGTTGGTCCACCAGTGACCCTAGCGTCGAGGCATGCCCACGATCCCGTCCCTCACCGTCCGCCGCATCCGTGAACGGCAGTCACACGACCCCGCCGTCCTCCGCGCGATCCTCGACGAGGCGGTCGTCGCCCACGTCGGGTTCGTCCGCGGCGGACACCCCCTCGTCCTGCCGTTCCTGTGCGGCGTCGGCCACCTGGGTGACGGCGCGGTGCTCCTCCTGCACGGGTCGACCGGCGGCGGACTGTTCCTCGACGCCGGTGCCGAGGGCGTGCCGGTCGCCGCGACGGTCACCCACCTCGACGGACTCGTGTTCGCGCGCTCGACGTTCGACAGCTCGGCGAACTACCGCAGCGCCGTCGTGGTCGGCAACGCCACCGTCGTCCCCGAGGACCGCCGGGCCGAGGCGCTGTGGCAGGTCAGCGACCACCTCATGCCGGGCCGCCGAGCCGAGGTCCGGGAGATGACGACGAAGGAGGTCCGCGCCACGCAGGTCCTGCAGCTCCCGCTCGAGCACGCGAGCGTCAAGGTCCGGGCCGCCGGCAACGGCGAGGCGCTCGACGACGGCGAGGACCACCGCGTCTGGGCCGGCGTCCTGCCGCTCGCCCTGCGGGCGGGCGCGCCCGTCGCGGGGGACATCTCGGGGGACAGCAGCGTCGACGCGTCGGTGCTCGGCGTCGCGGAGCGGTTCGACCGCAATGCGGACGACCGGGAGGCGCGGATCGCCGCGATCATGCGGCACACGACGGCCTGAGCGGCACCCGCCTGCTCCACACCGCCCGAGGGCCGGCCCGGAGCGAGCTGCACGACCGGCCCGTTCCTGTGACGAGCCGCAGGAACACACCGGGGTCGCCCAGCCGACCCCGTGACCGTGACCAATACGTTATCTTCCGCAAGTCGCCTCTCCCGAGGTCGCGACGGAAGGAACCATGGGACGCCACGCACTGCCGGCAGCAGCCGACGACCGTCAGCCCGCACCCGTCAGCCCGGCACCCGAGCGTCGCCCCCGCGGACGTCGCTCCGCCCTCGGTCCCGCGGTCGCCCGCGCCACCTTCGTCGAACCCGCGAAGCCGTCCCGCTCGGTCGCCGTCCGGCCCGTGCCGTCCACCGCGGTCGCCGGGACCGCCGTCCTCACCCGGAGCGCCGCGCTCCGGGCCGAGCGCGCCACCGACCCGCGCCACGTCCGCCGGGCCGTCACCGCGAAGCGTGCGGCGGTCCTGCTCGCCCCGGCACTCGCCGTGACCTCGAGCCTGACGCTCGCCGTCCCCGCGAACGCCGTGACACCGACCGACGCGGCCACCACCGCTGTCACCGCGGCGCCGACGAGCACGGTGCGCGAGGCGTCCCAGGAGTACACGGTGTCCCACGACGTCGAGGTGCCCGTCGTGTCGACGGACGGGACGACCACGACGACCACCGTGGTGTCCTACCCGACCGTCGTGACCCGGTTCGGCGTGACCACGGAACAGGCGCAGTCGGCGATCTCGGCGGCGCTCTCCGCCGGGGGCGACCGCGCGACGATCGTGCAGACGGCGCTGCAGTACATGGGCGACCCCTACGTCGAGGGCGGTGCGAGCCACCAGGGCATCGACTGCTCGGGACTCACGATGGTGGCGTACGCGGCCGTCGGGATCCCGCTCGTGCACTACGTCCCCACGCAGGACGCGGCGGCGACGACGATCCCGGAGTCCGAGGCGCAGCCGGGCGACATGGTGGTCTACGACGACGAGGACCACGTCGGCCTGTACCTCGGTCAGGGCCTCGTGCTGCAGGCACCCCACCCGGGCGAGGTCGTCGACATCGTCCCGATGTACTCGGCGGCGCACCACTTCGCGCGGCTGCTCCCCGCCGGCAGCTGACCGCCGGGCTCCGCGGTACGCTCGTGCCCGGTCGTCCGCGGGGGAGCGGGCGTGGACGGGGGAGACGATGTCCGGAGCACCGACCGCGACGACCGGGCCCGACCAGGCGCGGCGGACCGGCTCTCGAGCGCGGGCCGGTGCCCTGGCGTGCTGTGGACGGCGACGACCTCACGTAGGCTGGAGTGATGGCCACCGAGACCCGCACCCCGTTCGAAGAGCAGCGTTCTGCTCGTCCGCAGGTGCGACCGCGCACCGAGGGCTGGAAGCAGGCGCAGGACTCCGAGGGACGTCCCCTCCTGCAGTTCGCGTCGCCGAAGCGGGGCAAGCCGCCGGTGCACCTCGCCGACCTCTCGGTCGAGGAGCGCGTGGAGAAGGTCAAGGAACTCGGTCTGCCCGGGTTCCGCGCGAAGCAGCTCTCGACGCACTACTTCACGCACTACACGTCCGACCCGGCGAAGATGACGGACCTGCCGGCCGCGCAGCGCGACGAGCTCGTCGCGGGCATGCTCCCGCCGCTGTTGACCGAGACCCGTCGGCTCGAGACCGACAAGGGCGACACGATCAAGTTCCTCTGGAAGCTGCACGACGGGGCGTTGGTCGAGTCGGTCCTCATGCGCTACCCCGGCCGGATCACCCTGTGCGTGTCGTCGCAGGCGGGCTGCGGCATGAACTGCCCGTTCTGCGCGACGGGCCAGGCGGGGTTGACCCGGAACATGTCCACGGCCGAGATCATCGAGCAGATCGTGCGGGCGAACGCCGCGATCGCCGCGGGTGAGCTCGGGGGCGACCCGCGCAAGGGCGGACAGGACCGTGTCGACGCGGAGCGCGTGACGAACATCGTGTTCATGGGCATGGGGGAGCCCCTCGCGAACTACAAGCGCGTGATGGACGCGGTCCGCACCATGACCGCGCCGCAGCCGAACGGCCTGGGAATGAGCGCCCGCGGCATCACCGTCTCGACCGTGGGACTGGTGCCGGCGATCCGCAAGCTCGCGGACGAGGACATCCCGATCACCTTCGCGCTCTCGCTGCACGCACCGGACGACGAGCTGCGCGACGAGCTCATCCCGGTGAACTCCCGGTGGAAGGCCGACGAGGCGATCGACGCCGCGCACGAGTACTTCGTGAAGACCGGCCGCCGCGTGTCGATCGAGTACGCGCTCATCAAGGACATGAACGACCACGCCTGGCGCGCGGACCTGCTCGCCGAGAAGCTCAACAAGCGCGGCAAGGGCTGGGTGCACGTGAACCCGATCCCGCTGAACCCGACCCCCGGCTCCGTGTGGACGTCGTCCGAGCCCCACGTGCAGGACGAGTTCGTCCGCCGCCTCAACGCGGCCGGCATCCCGACGACCCTCCGCGACACCCGCGGCAAGGAGATCGACGGTGCGTGCGGCCAGTTGGCTGCGGCCGAGTAGACGGCCGGCCGGGTGACGTCCGGTTCGTCGACGGCCTGGAGGCGCGGTGCGGGTTCGCACCGCGCCTCCCGTCGTTCCCGGGGGAGCGCTGGTACCCCGTCTCCCGCGCGGTTCCGGGGAAGTCGGGGTACGACACGCCCGGGATGTGGGGCGTGTTGGTGGTGGCGTTCACCTCTGCGTAGAGTAATCACTCGTTGCCGCTGCGGCGGAGAACGGGACGGACTGGTTGGTTCGGTTCCGAGTCTCGCCCGGGCGACGGATTCCAGCCCCTCTGATGAGATTCGGTGTTTGCCGGGTTGAGTGGGGGGTGCGTCTGGTCCTTGAGAACTCAACAGCGTGCACATTGTCAATGCCAATTATTTTGACCCCGTGGCCGAGCTTGCTCGG
>Ga0308167_1000375_pt1 | contig 84634 bp, 64 predicted proteins | sample PhyCR1_2_FD_202138 | JGI IMG/M metagenome (GOLD analysis project Ga0308167, IMG submission 202138) | Phyllosphere microbial communities from UC Gill Tract Community Farm, Albany, California, United States - DLSLRC.R1 | ecosystem: Host-associated > Plants > Phyllosphere > Unclassified | place... | reverse complement strand
CACCGGCCGACGAGTCTGCCGCTATACCGCCCGCCAGCCCTGCCGCTATCTGGCTTAGAGTGCTGACGGTCTGCTTCTGGCTTTCCGTCAGCTTGCTGATGCCGGTGTCAGGATACATTGCCGCCACGATCGCCCGTGCGGCCAGCTCACCGCCTGCGGCACCGGCTGCGCCAGCGCCGGCATTGCTGCCTGCTATCTGTGCCAGTACTGCGCCCGCCACGGCGTGCGCCATGGTGTTGGCCACCAGGTTGGTGTTTTCCGTGCCGTCAGCGTTTTAAGTGGTGGTTGCCTTTTTGATGGCGTTGGCGATGTAAGGAGCCATCGCCCCGCCCGCGGCTGCACCAAGGTTATTCGCACTCAGTCCACCCAGTGCACCCGCCACGGCGCTGGCAACCATCGCGTAAGTACCGCCGGTGCCCCACTGAGCCGCCACGGCTTTATAGCCTGCATCGTTCTGCACCAGCGCGCTGAACGCATCTTTTGACAGACTGGCGTTTTCCGGATTCTCTTTAAGCAGGCGGTCAGAGGTCTCCTTCGCTGCCGCGTCCAGCTTGTAGGCCCTGACGTCGCCGACGACTTTGCCCGCCAGCTCCTGTACGCCCTGGGCAAACGCCATCTGGCTGGCAACGTTTTCTTTATTGAATATTTTGTCGATATGGCCGTTGGCATTGTCCGTGTCGTGACTCAGGCCCGCCACATCCTGCGTCTGGCGCTGCGTATCGCGCACGGTAAGCGAGCCATCCGCTACGGCCGAATGCGTGGTGCCGGAAGCGCTACCGCTCATGTTCACTACCGCCGGAAGCGCGCCGCCGCCAAACTGCTGGCCGGAGGCCATGCTGCTGTCATATCCGCCGCTGATGCCGATGGCGGTGCTGCTGGCGTGGTATTCAGCGTGATTCCCGATGCTGTCCCAGCCCAGCGTGCCGGTGGAGAGCCGGTTATCTGCCGCATCCGCAGTGGAAGCGATGACTGCGCCGTTCAACTGCGTATGGTTGCCGGCGTAGATGTCATAACCGCCGTCGCCGGCAAACAGCCCGCTCTGGTCACCGACGCTCGCGTACTCGCTGTTGATTTTAGATTTGCTGAGGCTCAGGCCAGCAGAGCCGGTCATGCTACCAAAGGTAAAGCTGAAGCCGCCGCTGGCGCTCTGTTGCTTGCTCTGATAGTTATCGGTATCCTGCAGGCTGGCCAACGTAAGGTTGTTGCCCGCGTTCGATCTAACGAACGAGCATCATACAAAACGTAAGGAGCCGGGAACACCTGAGAATTCCTCCCCTGAAAACAGTCAAGTTTACGCTGCAGATCAGGTATAGAAAGTGTTGTAAAACATGTTAAATCAATAACCATTCTTACCTCACTTTATCCTTATCGCATTACCAGCTTTAACAATAACAATAACTTTATCAAGCCCCATAATTGGCCATTGATTAAGTTGACGTTGCAATTTTCCCCAACGCTGTTAAAGAGAAAAATCGGTCCCCTGGCCACAAGGGTATGAAATACTTAGGGCTTAGATATAATAAGCCCCTCAAGTTGACTGGATACTACTAGACTCAGATCAGATCTTCACCATTTAACAGTACAATGACATTTTCCTTACCAAGCTCATTTCTAACCATATCGGCCATTTCGTCAGTGGATATTTCTAATGCTTTATTGTTCACATCAATGTAAAAATATGATTTAGGGTCTAAACCAAATTCATTTGATATCTCTTTGTCAAAAGGTCCCAATGTTCTTGCTTTATACAAAATGTAATGTTGGGGGAATACCTTTGGATTGCTTGATAAAATACGATCCAACTGAGGTTGTAGCTCAGAAACTGAAAATTTAGTGTAACACCTTATACTTATTGACATATTTCCTCACTTTACCCTAATCGCATTACCGGATTTATCGATAACAATTAGCTTATCCATACCCAACACTGGCCATTGACTGAACTGGTTTTGTAACGCTTTTATACTCACCTTAGTATCAGAAATATTGATTACGACATTAGTAGTTTGTCCCTCCTCAATCTTTCCTTTTACTTCTGTCCAAATATTTCTTACGCTACTAGATTTTGGCGCATAGTGATCAAAAATCTCACCATTAATCCGGTAATCTGGATTTTTGTTTCCAGATACAGAAGGGTTTTGTTCTACATAAAACCCTGATTGTGAAAGAATTTTTGCACTCTCATTTTCTCGGTTAAGGGAGCGAATATTCTCCTTCGTCATACCTGGTTCTATCTTAGTGACAGGCCCCGTTAAAGCCCCCTCAGACTTCGTAATCACATTACCGATAGAACCGGTTTGCCATATATTAGAGTTACCCGGTGACGCTATTGCGCCATCTGTCTTACCTATAACATTATTTCCAGCAACACCACCAAAGATTGCCGCTGTCCCTAAGCCTATATTCAGTGCACCTTCACCGTAGTTGCCATCAACTACCTGGCCGATCCCTGTACCGGTTTGATAACCCCCGCCTGCTGCCAAAGTTGAACGAGCAATAATCCCCGGAGCACCAGGCAAAGCGAGTAAAGCATCGGTTCCTAATGCAGCCTGGCCGGATTGTACGCTATACCCTTTCAGATAACTCAGCGCCTCGTTATACGCTTTGGTATCTCCTGTTGAGGCAACAAACGCCTTGCCTGCAATCAATGACTGAATAGCGTCAGCCGCTTGCTGTGGGGTATATCCGTACATAGACTGAAGTTCATAACCATACTGGTTAAGCAATCCAGCTAGCTCTTGCTTCTGGCCGTCTGTCAGTGGTTGGCCTGATTGGTACTGTTGCAGCAACACATTGCTAGCTCGGTCTTCATTCGTCAGCCTGACGATATTCTGTGAAGCCTCTAGCAGGTTTTTACCAGCTTTCTGCTCCTCAATAGACTTATTCAGAGTTTCAGCTTGTTGTGGGCTAAGGAAGTTATTCTCCACCGCATTCTTACCCGCTCCGGCACCGGCAGCACCGCCGGCCGACGAGTCTGCCGCTATACCGCCCGCCAGCCCCGCCGCTATCTGGCTTAGAGTACTGACGATCTGCTTCTGGCTTTCCGTCAGCTTGCTGATGCCGGTGTCAGGATACATTGCCGCCACAATTGCGCGTGCGGCCAGCTCACCGCCTGCGGCACCGGCGGCGCCAGCGCCGGCACTGCTGCCTGCTATCTGTGCCAGTACTGCGCCCGCCACGGCGTGCGCCATGGTGTTGGCCGCCAGGTTGGTGTTTTCCGTGCCGTCAGCGTTTTGAGTGGTGGTTGCCTTTTTGATGGCGTTGGCGATGTAAGGAGCCATCGCCCCGCCCGCGGCTGCACCAAGGTTATTCGCACTCAGTCCACCCAGTGCACCCGCCACGGCGCTGGCAACCATCGAGTAAGTACCGCCGGTGCCCCACTGAGCCGCCACGGCTTTATAGCCTGCATCGTTCTGCACCAGCGCGCTGAACGCATCTTTTGACAGACTGGCGTTTTCCGGATTCTCTTTAAGCAGGCGGTCAGAGGTCTCCTTCGCTGCCGCGTCCAGCTTGTAGGCCCTGACGTCGCCGACGACTTTGCCCGCCAGCTCCTGTACGCCCTGGGCAAACGCCATCTGGCTGGCAACGTTTTCTTTATTGAATATTTTGTCGATATGGCCGTTGGCATTGTCCGTGTCGTGACTCAGGCCCGCCACATCCTGCGTCTGGCGCTGCGTATCGCGCACGGTAAGCGAGCCATCCGCTACGGCCGAATGCGTGGTGCCGGAAGCGCTACCGCTCATGTTCACTACCGCCGGAAGCGCGCCGCCGCCAAACTGCTGGCCGGAGGCCATGCTGCTGTCATATCCGCCGCTGATGCCGATGGCGGTGCTGCTGGCGTGGTATTCAGCGTGATTCCCGATGCTGTCCCAGCCCAGCGTGCCGGTGGAGAGCCGGTTATCTGCCGCATCCGCAGTGGAAGCGATGACTGCGCCGTTCAACTGCGTATGGTTGCCGGCGTAGATGTCATAACCGCCGTCGCCGGCAAACAGCCCGCTCTGGTCACCGACGCTCGCGTACTCGCTGTTGATTTTAGATTTGCTGAGGCTCAGGCCAGCAGAGCCGGTCATGCTACCAAAGGTAAAGCTGAAGCCGCCGCTGGCGCTCTGCTGCTTGCTCTGATAGTTATCGGTATCCTGCAGGCTGGCCAGCGTAAGGTTGTTGCCCGCGTTAACGCTGATACTGTCACCCAGTGCCTGGGCACCAGAGAGCAGCATGTCGTTACCACTGCTGAGAGTCAGGTTATCTTTGGCATTGACGCGGCTGTTGACGAACGTCGTACTGTTGCCGTTTTCCGCACCGCTGGCCATAAATCCGCTAGCCTGCACGCCAATACCGGTGCTTTGGCCAATAGCAATATGGACTCCGGCACTCCAGCCAGATGAATTATTGCTACTCTGCTGTTCGGTATTATTACTGGCGGCTACCAGATTAAGGTCGTGCGCGGCAGCCAGCGTGACGTTGTTGCCGGTGATCCCACTGCCTGCCAGTGTCAGATTGCCGCTGGTACCGTTGCCACCGGTGGCTACCACCGCGACGCTACCGCCCCCGCTGAGCGAACTGCCGCTGACGGTATTGCTATTATATTCCGATGAGGATTTGCTTTTGCTGGCACCGACGCTAAGAGCGATTTTTATGCCAGCCTCTTTCATGTTGCCATTAGCCAGCGCGGTGGCGGACTGCCCGGCAGCACCTGACATCGCCCAGCCGCTTTCCAGCATTTTCACGGCATTAAGCGCCTTGAGGCGATCATCACCTGCCTGACCCGCCTCCTTTGCCTGCGAGCCCAGACTGAGTAGCGCATCAGTAATCGGGCTGGTGAGCTGAAGCGTCAGGCCGCTCTGTTTCTGCTCATAGCTCTGACGACGTGTCAGCGTATCATTGCCCGGGTCGATAGTAACCGATCCGCCGACCAGGCTGATATCCTGCTTCGCAATCACATCTGAACCCGCCACATGCGCATCGCGTCCGGCAACCAGAGTGACATTCCCCCCCGTGCTTCCTACTGTGCTGGCACTCTGGCTTTGGGTCGTACCATCCAGTTTCAACTGCTGTTTCGACGAGGCGCTGCCAAACGTGACGCCGATACCGCCGCTGCTGAGCATGCCACTCTTTTTGGTTTCACTCAGACGATAGCGGGTCTGGCTCTCAGTAGCCGCTGCGAGGGTAAGATCGTTACCGGCTTTCAGGCCCACATCACTTTCGCCAATCACCGATGAACCTTTTACCGTCAGGTCATTACCCGCAATGATCGACACCCGATCACCGCTCAGCTGTGAGCCTTTTTCGACAGTTGAACTCTCTTCGCTGATGGTGTGAGTCGTTTTCTTGCTGAAAAGCCCTTTTTTGGTCTTCGTCTCTTCTTTGTAAGCGTAATCACTTTCAGTGGATGAAGTGATGTTCACATCGTGACCAGCCTGTACCACAAGATCGTTATTTGCAGTCATGGTGCTGGCCTGGCTCGTAATGTTATTACCGGCCAGCAGCGTGGCGCTGCCACCGCTGATGATTTCGGTACCCTGCTGGCGCACCGTTTCGTTAATAATGGTTTTCTTACTGCCACGCTCACTATTGCCTGAACGGTTCTCTTGCGCGTTGAGATTAATATCGCGGCCAGCCTGCAGGTGAATATCGTCATTCGCTGCGAGTGCCGAAGCCTGACTGGTAAGATCATGACCAGCGGAGAGAGAAAGATTGCCGCCACTGACAATGGACGTGCGGTCACTGCCGGAATCGTGCGTCTCTTTATTGCCTTTGGTGGTGTTCTGGCCAGTAACTGCACTATTGAGATTAAGATTATTGCCAGCTGCCAGCTTGGTATCGCCTTTGCCTTCCAGCGTACTGGCTGTTACGCCGAGATCATGGCCAGCTTTTAGCGTTAAGTTGCCACCAGCTGCGATCTGACTGCCGATGTTGCTGATTTTCTGGTCGCTGGTATTTTCAGTTCTTAGCCAAATCCCTTTTTCGCCTTTCTGCGATTTGCCTTCCACCTGCTGATTCGCGTTAATCGCAATATCATTCCAGGCATCCAGCAACACGTTGCCACCCGCGTTGAGCGTGGCTGCTATCAGCGTAATGTTATTGCCCGCTTTCAGGCTAAGTGTGTCGTCCGCGCTGATCGCAGCAGTATTGCCATTGAACGTATCACTAAAGGATTTAGTACCTGCATCCAGCGTCCACTGTTTAGAAATGGTGATGCTGTTAATGTTGCCGTCCACGCTCTCCAGCGCCACCTTTTTGCCGCTGATGGTTGAACTGACATTATTGATATTGCTGATTGCTCTGAGCTGCAGATCGCCGCCCGCGCTTATTAATCCGGCATTGAGATTATCAATGCGGTTCTGGCTATTGGCTGACAGCGCATTTTGAGCCGTCAGAGTACTCCCATCGTTAATAATATTGCCGCCAGATAAGGTGACATTATTTCCGGCAATCACACTGCCGTCGTGCATATCCACATCTTTAGGGGACAAATAAACTTTCGGCACCATAACCGTCTGGCCATTAACAGTAGCGGCTTCCCACCAGATAAGGCTTTTATCCAGTGACGCAACCTGCTCAGCCGTCAGCGAGACGCCGAATTGTAAGCCGAGGGATTGCTGTGCCGCTGCAGCGTTGTCCATCAGATAACGCATCTGATCAAGATCAGACCCAATGCCATTCAGGTAACGACTGCCAGTCTGATTGAGTACGGTGTTACTGACATAGCGTGTATCAAATGCGGCATCGCCGAGGAAGCGATAATCGTAGTCAGGTTTCAGGCTGAGGCGATCAAGCAAATAAGATGAGCCAAGGAAGGTATTGACGTCGGTATATTGCTGGCGGGTTTCTTGCGGGGCACTGCCCGGTTGTTTGCCCAACAGCGCATTGAGATCGCCAAACAGACTGCTATCAAGCTGACCGAGACCGTTCAGTTCAGGGTTGATAGTGATCAGGTAAGGGCTTTGGCTATTGCCGGTAACGAAGTAACCATTGTCGCTGGTTGGCAGCGGATAGGCACTGGTGTCAACGTTTGACAGCTGGTAATCATGTAGTGAGGCTGGGTGAATATCCTCGCCTGCAAGACTCTCTGCTTTGCCAAAGCCGGTCAGGTCTTTACTGGAGCCAGAGGGTGCAGACAAGGATATTTCCGCTGATTTGGTGTTATCCAGCACAACGCCACCGTTAATCTGCTGCAATGCATTGCGCAACTGGTCTCGCCATTCAGGTGAATTGACAGCGACTGCGTTACTGCCGGCTAATGTCTGACGCTGTGCCGCTGAAGCCTGACCCAGTGCCGTTAAACCTTTAACGCTCGGTACCGACAATGTATTTCCTGTCCAGCCAGCATTTGCCGCATTTGACGTATTGCTGATATCGCCGTTAAAGCTGGCACTGACGTTGCCTCCCGCCTGAATGACTGCGCGATAAAGCTGACCTGGCGTAAAGCTGGATTCATTACCCGTTAATGTGTAAATGATATTATTGCTTTCAGTATTTACATTAAGCCTTGCACCGGAAGACGATTTACCTGAAGTCGGTAAACCATTAGTCGGTTTAGTCCCCTTGTATTGATAAATGGCATAGTCGTTTTGTGTACCGGCTTGCCAGGACTGATTATTGAGTTGGTCACCACTCAGGCTGATATTTTGGTTCGCTAATATGTCACTAGCCTGATTTTCCAGGCTCAGTGCATGTACAGACATATCTCTGCCTGAAGAGATGCGCCCGGCAGCGCCATTACTGACAACATCGATAGTTGAACTACTCAGGGCGAACTTTTGAGTAGTGGCTGCTGCAAAAGGTGCGTAATAGTTTTTGATTGTGGTGTGCACAGAGCAGCCGCCATCAGCGCCGGAGCAACCACCACCACTCTCTGTATAGGTTTTAGTCGTGTAGTAGCCATAAGAACCGTCAGGAAGCTCACTGACATTAACTCTTATCGTGGCATTACCTACCCCCTCATGCGTGGGTAATACCTGACTGGTCTGAGTAACGTTCAGCCCCTCCCGCGTATTCAGCAAATGTCCGGTATTGATTGTAATATCGCCGTTTTGGGTCTCAATCGTTCCGGAGTTATTAACCACCTCGCCATTAGCATTGCCCGTTGCATCGCGCTGCATCCATAGGCTGTTGCCAGCTAAGATATCGGCTTGCTGATTACGAATGCTGTTAGCGAACAGATACAGATTCTGTCCGGCGTACAGCAGTGCGGTGTTGACGATATTGCCGGGGGAAGTGATGGTGAGATTGCCGCGCGTGCCGGTAAAGCCATTAAGATCGACATCGCTGCGGCTGGTAAGGGTTACGTTCCCGCCACCCTGAAGCGTACCTGCGCCGTTCATCATAATACGACTGCCGCTAAGGCTACTGTCGCCGGTGCCGGTGGTGATTTGACCGTTATTGGTCAGATCGCCGCCGGCACTTAGCGTCACCGCCTGACCCTGCAGGGTTGCCTGATTATCAATCGCACCGTTACTGACGATGGAGAGGTGATTTCCTGCTGCCAGAATATTACGGCTGGTAAAACCGTTAACTAACTGCAGGGCGGCATCGCCCAGCGCCACAACCTGACCAAGCTGGTCAAACCCGTGGCTTTCAAGCAGCAAATTGCCGCCGCTGAACAATTTACCGCTCGCTTGCTGCGTCACCTGTGAGGCTTTAACGTTGAGCTGGTTGACGCCCAGCAGCGTGCCACCGTTAGTCAGCTGCGCATAATTTACCGTCAGATTGCCGCCTTGCGCGGTGCCCTGATTCTGTAATTGTGTGCCGGTCAGCGTACCCTGTTGATCCGCCAGCAGCGTACCGCTGTTGCTGGCATTATCGGCATTAAGTATCAGTTGAGCGGCCTGTAACCAGCCGCTATTGGTTAACTGCGGCGTGGTCAGCGTGATGTCGGCAGAAGAAAGTAGTTTGCCGCTATTGTTGGCCAGTCCGTATGCGGTGATGCGGCTGGTGGCGCCCTGAATCAGCCCATAGTTATAAAGTTCAGGTGTGGTGAGGGTCAGTCCGTTCTGACTGAGCAGAATGCCGTTGGCATTGTTGGTTATCCGACCGCTGGCCGTCAGCAGCAGGCTGCTGTCGCCCTGTAAGCGACCGTTGTTATCAACCGCACCGCTGGTCAGTATCAGCTCTTTACCCTGTATCTGTCCGCCGTTGTTAACCGCCGCTGCCTGCAACGCCAGCTTGCCGCCGGTTAATAGTGAGCTGTTCTGCTGCTGGGTTAATGCGCCGCTGAGGGTGACGCCGAGTGCATTAACGCCTGAAATAGCACCGCTATTATTAAGCGTTACGCCCTGCAACGACAGGTTTTGGGCTATCCACTGTCCCTGATTAGCGAAGCTGAGCGCATTGAGCGCTGCGGTGCCATTAGCGGTAATTTTACTGCCTGCAGTGGAGGTAAGGGTATCTCTGAGAGTGAGTTGCAGGCCGTCAGCGCTTTGGATCGCGCCGCCATGAGTCAGGCTGGTGGCATCCAGCAGAATTTGCTGGCCCTGCCATGTTCCGTTATTAGTGACCGCGTCACCCTTGAGCTGCAGCGTTCCCTGGGTTAGCAGTTTGCCGCCCGCATTATTGGTTATCACGCGCGCTGGCTGAGCCTGTGCGACTAGCATCCGCAAGTTACGGGTCTGGGCTGGGGCAAGCGTCAGCGATTGCAGTCCAATCAGACTGCCCTGATTAGCGACGTTCGCCGGGGTAATGGTTAGCGTATCGCCCTGCACGGTACCACTGTTATTAAGCGCACCACCGTTAAGATTTACGGCTTTTTCTGCCAGTAACGATCCTTTGTTTACCAGGCTTTGAGCATTGACCTGTGCTGTTCCCTGTGACAGCAGTTCACCGCTATTACTTAACTCACCGCTAACCGACGCCATCAGGCCGCTGCTGCTCAGCAGAGAACCCTGATGTTGCCAGCTACCAGCGCTGACGTGCAGGTTATCGCCCTGTAACGTCCCTGCCGTATCCAGACGGATAGCCTGCAACCACAGATCGCCAGCCGTCAGTGCTTTACTGCCGGCATATTGAGCCAACGTACCGTTAGCCTGGATATCCAGTGCCGCGCTTCCCTGCCACAACCCGCGGTTCTCCAGCGTATCCCCGCGAAGGTCCAGGTTATCCGCCATCATTTTACCGCTGTTGAGCAGAGTGGATGCCGCAAGCGTGGCGCTGCCGCCTGAGCGCAGATCGCCGCGGTTATCCAGCAGCCCGTCAGACGATCCACTCAGTGACGCAAACCCGTTCACCGTGCCGCTGTTAGTCAACGAGTCGAAATGATAAGTGAGATTATTGCCTTGCCAGACACCCTGATTGCTGGCGGCGACGCCCTTCAGCATGAGTTCGCCACCGCTCAGTATCTGACCCGCGCTGAGATTGTTGAGCTGACGGAAGTCGCCGGAAACACCGGCATCACCCTGCAATAACCCCTGATTATTCAACGTATCACCGGTTGCGCTAAGCTGCTGAGCAGCAAACGTACCGGCATTGTCCAGCCTGTCAGCGTGCCACTCAGCCCGCTGCTGCGCTAACAACAATCCTGCGGCGTTGTTGTTCAGCGTGCCGTTCAGCTGGGCGTTGATGCTGGCGGCCGTGAGCTGACCACTGTTGCTAAAGTCGCGTCCAGTGAGGCTAAAGTTGCCAGCGACCTGAAGCAGTCCGTTATTAGTCAGCTCAGCCGGAGCAAGATCAAGATCGCTGCCGCTAATCAGCTGGCCGCCGCTGGCATTAATAATATTTTTACTATCCAGCGTCAGCGCACTATTGCCTTGCAGCAAGCCTGCATTGGTCAGCTGTGCTGCGGTAACGCTGAGGCGATCTGCAGCCAGGGAGCCGCTGTTGCTGATTTCGCTGCTGAGCAGGTCGAGGTTGTGTTCGCTTAACAGCGTGCCGCTGTTTAGCAGCGATCCGCTAACGTCGGCAGTAAACTGCGCGTCCGCCCGCGCGCTGCCCGCATTGTTTAAATTTTGCAGCGTCAGACCGAGTTGACTGGCCTGTAGTGAACCCTGGTTATCCAGCGTGGTGGCCTGGGCTTGCAGGTTACCGGCGGTAAGCAATTGTCCGCTGGTCTGGTTGACGAGCCGATCGCCCTTCAACGTAAGCGCGTTATTTCCCTGAATCAGGCCGCTGTTAATTAAATCACTCTGTAACGTGAGAACCTGGGCAATCAGCCAGCCACTGTTATCTGTCTTGCCAGCCTGCAACTGAACCTGCTGCTGACCAAGTATTTTGCCGCTGTTGCTTAACGTCTCTGCTGTCAGTTCAGCGTCGGCCGCACTTAAGGCATTGCCCCGATTCAGCCAGTCGCGGGCCGTCAGTTTTAGCTGCTGACCTTGCAACAACCCACTGTTATCGAGCCGATCGGCCGCGGTCGTTAGCTGGCCGCCACTGAGTAACGTTCCGCTGTTGGTCAGCTGCTGACCGTGAGTTTGCAGGGACTGCTTACCCTGCAACATCCCGCTGTTGTCTACTACGCCACTGTTAATACTGAGCCGATCTGCTGCCATCTGGCCGGCATTACCCAGTGAGGCATTCTTTAGATTCAGATCGTGATCGGCCAGCAGCAGACCAGACGGCCGGTTGATGAGATTAACGTTATTTGCGGTGATATCGGTGGCGTTGATTTCACCAGCATTGGTCAGGCTATTGCCATCCAGCGTCAGCGAAGCGCCACTGGTTATCAATCCGTAGTTAGTGAATTCCGGCAGATTAAGCGCAAAGCTGTTGTCTGAACTGACGGTGCCATTGCCGCGGTTAATCAGGCGGTCAGCGCTGAAACGCAGCGCGTGCGTGCCCTGAATCAGCCCGTCGTTGTCTGTGGATGCGCCAGCCAGTTGCAGTGCTTGCCGGCTCAGGATGCTGCCCGTGTTGTTCAGCGTCGCGGCGATAAGATCAGCGTCACCCAGGCTCAGCACATTGCCACTATTCTGCCAGTCGTTTGTCCGGAACGTTAGCTGCTGCCCCTGCAGCATGCCGCTGTTCAGCAGATTGCCTGAGGTGATCGCCAGCTGACCGTCACTGACTATCCTGCCGCTGTTGGTTAACCGCTCGCCTGCAGCCTGGATCGCCTGCTTTGCCTGTAGCGTCCCATTATTGTCCACCTCTGCACTGCTAAGGCCCAACTGCGTAGCCGTCACTTTTCCGTTATTGCTGAGTGAATCGTTGGTCAGTTGCAGCGTATGCTCCGCCAGCAGCGATCCGCCCTGCTGGTTGATCAGATGGGCAGTAGACGCTGTAAGATCCGCTGCGTTTATTTCGCCATTGTTGGTCAGGTTCTGGCCGCCCAGTGACAGCGTCGCCCCACTGGAGATAAGCCCGCTGTTATAGAGATCCGGCAGGTTGAGTGCAAAGCTGTTGTTTGAGCTAAGCGTACCACCTGCCTGATTATTGAAGCTGTTTCCGGTAAAACTGAGCACATTTGTGCCCTGTAGCAGGCCGTGGTTGCTGGTTGTGACGCTGTCTATTGTCAGCACAGGGGCTGAAATTACCCCCTGGTTCAGCAGATCATGTCCACTGAACGTCAGGCTGCCGGAGCCAGCGATCGTTGCACCGCTGCTGTTTTGCAATGTAGCCGCGTTTACGCTGGTTGCGCTGCCGGTAAGCATGCCGCCATTATTGACCTGCTGTGCCGTCGCCGACAGGGTCTTACCGGCGGTAAACTGACCGCTATTGCTGAGCTGACTTTGCGCCTGAAGCTGGATATCGTCGCCTGCATTAGCGATAGCGAGCTTATCTGCGGTGATGGATGCGCCATTCAGCTTAATGCCGCGTCCGGCAGTGATACTGCTGTTGCCGGATGTCAGACTTCCCGTTGCCGAGACGGTAATGCCGGCATCACTGACCAGCTTAGTGCCGCTTAACGTGGCATCCTGTTGCGCAGCTACGGTGATTTGACCGGACGCTTTGTTTTCGCCGGTCAGCGTTACCGAAGTTGCTTTCGCCGTAAGTGCCCCGCTGCTCAGGCTGTTATTGATCACCAGTTTGCCGCTGGCATCCAGCTGAATATCACCCTGTTTAGCCACCAGATTGCCGAGATTTACCCCGACGCCCTTCTCGCTCGACACCAGATGAATACGGTTGGCATACATGCCGCCCAGCGCGCCGGTATCCACCGCCACCGACGGTGCTGCGCCCTCCCCGACTATTGGCGTAACCGAGCCGTCCGCGCCGACGCGGTTGGCCCCGGTTGTGACCGTTAAATCTTTGGCGTGTATACCGGCGTTGATTTCGGTGGCGCGCGCAATAATTGACAGCGCATCACTCTGACTGCCGTCCAGCCCTTTGCCTTCAACGGTGATCGAGCCTTTAGTGACATCCAGAGAAGAGAGATTGCCGTTTGCATCCAGCTGCGGTTTACCGGTGGTGAGCGTGACGTTCGGCGTGTTGATGAAGCCGCAGCCGTTACAGGTAATGCCGTAAGGGTTGGCGACCATCACATTGGCCGCTTTGCCCGCCACTTCGGTATAGCCCTGCAGCTGTGATCGGTTCGCGCCGGTGACTTCATTGATGATCGCCTGCGCTTCATGGCCCGCTTTCAGATTGGGGTTGTTCTGGATCAGACCGCCGAGTTGCGTTGAATTAAGCTGGCCGGTGGTATTATTCAGGATCAGTCCTTCCTGCCCGACGTTGTACTGCTGGTACTGATTATGGGAAATCCCCGCGCCGTTCGGCGTCGCGATGTTGAGCACCGGCACGCCGTTAGCCGCCGCATCCAGTTTTGTCCCTGGGGTGACCGGGGTAATGGCCGCTGAAAAAGCAGGCAAAAGCGGCTGAAAGGCGACCAGACCACATACCAGATAACTGAGCAGACGGCGTGACAGTGAAACGGGTTGACGATTATCCATAATCTTTGCCTCTTAAAAAACCAGGGTGACGCGGGCGTAAACGTTGAGATGATCCGGGGCGAGATAGCTGGGATAGCTGACCGGAATGCCCAGCGTGAACTGGGTTGAGACGGTTTGATTGCGGGTGCCGATGCCGATTGCACTGCCCCATAAAGAACCTGAACCGTAAGGATCCTGCTGGTCACGCTTCAGCCAGCCGCCATCCAGCGCCAGCGTGCTGTTAACCTGGCCGATAACCGATAACGTCAGCAGGGTATAGTTCAGTTCATTGCGCAGATAACCGCCGACGTCGCCAGAGAGATACTGCTCTTTAAAGCCACGCACCGAACTTTCACCACCAATAGTCAGGCGTTCACTGCCATACAGACGATCGGGCGTCCACTGGCTGTAAAAGCTGCTGAGCCACCACACATCCTGTGTTACCGGGCGCTGGAAACTGCCGCTGAGGCTCCATTTACGAAACTCTGCTTTTGGTAACGCGTCCGATTTACCCGCATCGCTCTCCGCATCAAACCACGGCATTCCGCGGCTAAACGTCGGATTAAACGTGGCGACGCCACCAAAGATTTTTTGGGTATGATTAACGCCAGCCTGCAGGCTGGTCAGCTTGCGACTGCTGCTCTGAAGCAGTGTGCTGTTGAGGTAGTTGTGGCTGACATAGTGATTCAGACCGAGTTGCACCCCGGTTTTGACATCTCCATTACGGAACAGTACCCATGATCCATTCAGACGATGAGAAACGTTGTCTCCGTTGCTTAGCCAGCTGAAGTTGTTGTTAACGAAGCTGCTGTGGTAGTTGCTCCAGCTGTAACTGTAATCCAGCAGACTGTAGCCATACGGCACGCTGACGCCTGCCTGGAGATTTTGCGCGTCACGCCACTCACTAAAGGCGCTACTCCGCCCTCCACTGACAAACCAGCGATCGGCAATGCCCAGCAGATTATTTCCTGTCAGTGACGCGGAAAGTTGCCCGGTGCCGGTGCTCTTCTGTCCGCTATTGTCAGCGTTAAGCATCAGGGATAGCGGAAACTGCGGTTTAGCGGTGAGATTCACAATGGAATAGCCCGGCTGTGGCGCAGGCTGGATTTCGATTTGTACCGGCGTGTTTCGCACCCGATTAATCTGCTCCATGCCCTGCTCTATATCCCGCAGGTTAAGGATCCTGCCTTCCAGACCCGGGAATGCCATTTTTAGCTGGCGAGAGGCACTGCCCTCAAGACGAATACTTTCCAGTTTACCTTCCAGCACCGTGATACTGAGCTTACCTTGGGTCAGGTCCTGTTCGGTTAAAAAAGCGCGGCTGGTGATATAACCGCGCTGAATATACCATTCGGAAATATTACGTATGAGCTGTTTAATTTCACTTAAATGCAGACACTGATTCAGATAAGGTTGCGTGAGACGTGTAGTGGTTGCTTCAGATAACAGGCTTGCGTGCGCAATAATAATTTGCTGGATTGGAAAACAGGGGCCCTGTGGATCATCCTTAGACAGTGCAGGCAGTGTAATCTGATGCGCATTTAGCAGCGTATCGCGCTGCTGCTGATTATCCTGCAGGCGTTGTTGCTGTTGTTCCTGAATCTGATCGCGGTCTGCCGGGTTCAGCGGCGCAGCTGAAACCTGAAAAGTTATTAGTGCGGCAAGCAATATCCGCCACTTCCCTGTTTTGGCTATCATAGTTAAATGCTTAAGTAATTGTGATTGTAAATAATCCATTTGTAAGGAAACGCAGAATAACATCTCAATAATCGGATAAAAGTGATAATGAACAAATAACGAGAATAGTTTTTTACAGCTAAAATAATGAGTGGGATGTCGTTACTTAAGTTAAATAGGCAGGTGTTTTGAATATTCTTACTTGTTGAATCGCTGGGTGAACTATTAATTGTTACGCTGAGGGTATTTCATCGGATGTCAGAATTTACTGTAATTATTAACCAATCATTTACCAGAATTTCTTTCTCCCGACAGATTAGTGGTAGAGATAACGCGAATATCCGCCTTGAAAAGCGCAAAAAAACAGTACCAGCCTGGCGCTGGTGGGTTTTGACGTTTAATCGCTACCACAGCGAAAATCAGGGTTTACCGACTGATTCCGACATTGCTGCGTAATGACGAGTCGCCATGCTCCCGGCTTTACCCGTCAGAAATATTATATTCATATAAATCAATGTATTGATTGCCAATAAGCTTTCATCGTCGCCAATTGTGATGAAATTGTGATCTGCCTCGCCAATCATATTCATTATGTGTTGTTATATTGGTTATGAGTCATCTCGTTACTAAATCATTTGGCTGATTATCCATGACCCGCGTCGTTCAGGGACATGCGGCTTTCTGCTGGCGTTATTTCGACGAGCTGCTCGTAACCCTACAACCCTGAAAATTAAAAAAGGTAACGATATGGAAAGCCAGGATCTGCAACGCAAGCTCGGCTTCTGGGCCGTGCTGGCAATTTCCGTCGGAACCACCGTCGGTTCCGGTATCTTCGTTTCGGTGGGTGAAGTTGCAAAAGCGGCGGGCACGCCGTGGCTTACCGTGCTGGCATTTGTTATTGGCGGGCTTATCGTCATTCCCCAGATGTGTGTCTATGCGGAACTCTCTACTGCCTATCCTGAGAACGGCGCCGATTATATTTACCTGAAAAACGCCGGCAGTCGTCCGCTGGCATTTCTGTCTGGCTGGGCCAGCTTCTGGGCGAATGATGCGCCGTCACTCTCGATCATGGCGCTGGCGATTGTCAGTAATCTGGGCTTTCTGATCCCACTCGATCCGCTGAGCGGCAAGCTGGTAGCGACCGGGCTGATTCTGGCTTTTATGTTGCTGCATCTGCGTTCGGTAGAAGGCGGAGCCACCTTTCAGACGCTGATCACCATCGCCAAAATCATTCCTTTTGTCATCGTGATCGGCATCGGTATCTTCTGGCTAAAAGGTGACAACTTTGTCGTCGCGCAGAGTACGGTAACGACCAGCGCGACAGCAGGCTTTATGGCACTGCTGGCGGGGATTTCAGCCACCAGCTGGTCCTATACCGGCATGGCGTCGATCTGTTACATGACCGGCGAAATCAAAAATCCGGGCAAAACGATGCCACGCGCCTTGATTGGATCCTGCCTGCTGGTTCTGGTGCTCTACTCGCTGTTAGCGCTGGTGATTTCAGGGCTAATGCCGTTCGACAAACTGGCTGCATCCGAAACGCCGCTCTCCGATGCCCTCACCTATATACCGGCGCTCGGTAGCGTAGCGGGTATTTTTGTCGCGGTGACAGCCATTATTGTCATCCTCGGCTCGCTCTCCAGCTGTGTGATGTATCAGCCCCGGCTGGAATATGCGATGGCCAAAGACAAGCTGTTTTTCAAAAGCTTCGCTCACGTTCATCCCCGATTCAACACGCCGGATGTCTCGATCATTTTGCAATGCGCACTCGGTATTTTCTTTATCTTCGTTTCCGATCTCACCAGCCTGCTCGGCTACTTTACGCTGGTGATGTGTTTTAAGAACACCCTCACCTTCAGCTCCATCATCTGGTGTCGCAAACGCGACGATTACAAACCGCTGTGGCGCACGCCCGCCTTCGGTCTGATGACCTTCGCCGCTATCGCCTCCAGCCTGATTCTTGTGGCGTCTACCTTCGTATGGGCGCCTGTTCCGGGGCTTATCTGCGCCCTGATTGTCATCGCTACCGGTCTGCCCGCTTACGCCTTCTGGGAAAAGCGCAATCGCCGTCTGGCTCACGTTTCTTAACCCTGTCTGGAGAGTTGTTTCATGTTGAATATTGATAAACGCAGTGTGGATTTTCTGGTAACTGAAAATATGGTACCGGAAGTTGAAAAGATTCTGGAACGGGATGTGCCGCGCGTTGACGCCATGGTTGATGAGATGGTTCAGCGCGGAATCGATCGCATCTACTTCGTTGCCTGCGGGTCACCGCTCAATGCCGCCCAGACGGCAAAGCACCTCGCCGATCGCTTCTCCAGCCTGCAGGTTTATGCGCTGTCCGGCTGGGAATTTTGCGATAACACGCCGCATCGTCTCGATGCGCGCTGCGCGGTTATTGGCGTCTCGGATTACGGTAAAACCGAGGAGGTGATTAAGGCGCTGGAGTTGGGTGCGGCCTGCGGTGCGTTCACGGCTGCCTTCACTAAACATCACGACAGCCCGATTACCCAGGCGGCTGACCATGTTCTGGCCTATGAAGCGGATTGTATCTGGGAGATACACCTGCTGCTCTGCTACAGCGTGGTGATCGAAATGATTACCCGTCTCTCACCGCATACCGAGATCGGCAAAATCAAAAATGACCTGCGTAAGTTGCCGCAGGCGCTGGGGCATCTGGTGCGCACATGGGAAGATAAAGGCCGTCAGCTTGGCGAACAGGCGAGTCAGTGGCCGATGATCTATACCGTATCGGCCGGTCCGCTGCGTCCACTCGGCTATAAAGAGGGCATTGTCACCTTAATGGAATTTACCTGGACGCACGGTTCGGTGATTGAGAGCGGTGAGTTTCGTCACGGGCCGCTTGAAGTCGTCGAGCCTGGCGTACCTTTCCTGTTTTTGCTGGGCAGCGATGAGAGTCGTCATACCACCGAGCGGGCAATCCGCTTCGTGCGCGAGCGCACCGATAAGGTGATCGTGATTGATTATGCGGAGATTTCTCAGGGACTGCATCCGTGGCTGGCACCTTTCCTGATGTTCGTCCCGATGGAGTGGCTCTGCTACTACCTCTCTATTTATAAAGATCATAACCCGGACGATCGCCGTTATTACGGCGGATTGGTTGAGTATTAATCCTTTTGCCCGGCCTGATGAGGGCCGGGCGTAGCGACCAGGAGAAGCGAAATGAAAAAGGATAATGCAGCTGAAGGTGCAACAGCGCAGCCTGACGGGATGATGCGGTTGGCGACGGTCGGCGATAACTGCGTGGATATCTATCCGCAACTCAACAAAGCCTTTTCCGGCGGTAACGCGGTGAATGTCGCGGTCTACAGCAGACGTTACGCCATGCAATCTGCCTGCGTGAGCTGGGTCGGTGACGATGCGTATGGCGCGCTGCTGAAGCGCGACCTGCTGCAACAGGGTGTCGATATTTCGCATCTTCACACTAAAGCTGGCGTGACCGCGCAGACCCAGGTTGAGCTGCGCGACAACGACCGCATTTTGGGCGATTACACCGAAGGCGTTATGGCGGATTTTACGCTGACTAATGAAGATCTGGCATGGCTTAACGGCTTTGATATGATCCATTCGGCTGTCTGGGGGCATGCGGAATCGGCGCTGCCGGCGTTAAAAGCGGCGGGCAGGATCGTCTCCTTCGACTTTGCCGATAAATGGGAAAACCCGCTGTGGCAGAGTTTACCGCCGCATCTTGACTACCTGTTTGCGTCGGCGCATGTCGAATCGGCCTGGCTACGTGACCGACTGCAAACCGTAGTAGAGTGCGGCGCGGGCGTCGCGATTGCCACGCTGGGCGAAAATGGCAGTCTCGCCTGGGATGGTAAGCAGTTCTGGCGTATGCCGCCTGAACCGGTGAGCGTGGTGGATACGATGGGGGCCGGTGATTCTTACATTGCTGGCTTTCTCTGCGCGGTTGCTGCCGGCCTGCCGATCGTAAAGGCCATGCAGCAGGGATCGTGCTGTGCCGCCCGCACACTGCGCTATCATGGCGCCTGGTAATCCCTGCGTTGGCGTGACGCTGGGCGCGCCAACCCCTATGACTCCGCCCTAAAGCCTCCTATAATCACCTCCACTGTTTCCAACTGTCAGGGTCGACTCATGCCAGCGACGGCGCGATATTCACATCAATTGCTCTATGCCACGGTACGTCAGCGCCTGCTGGATGATATTGCGCAGGGCACTTACCTGCCGGGCCAGCAAATCCCGACCGAAAGCGACTTATGCAGCTTGTATAACGTCAGCCGCATTACCATTCGTAAGGCGATAACCGAGCTGGTTAACGATGGCGTATTGATCCGCTGGCAGGGGAAAGGCACCTTTGTGCAGAGCAAAAAAGTTGAGAACGCGCTGCTTACGGTGAGCGGTTTCACTGATTTCGGCGTCTCGCAGGGAAAACCGACGCGTGAAGAGGTGATTGAACAGGAACGTGTCAGCAGTGATCCCTTCTGCGAAAGGCTTAATATTGCTGGCAATGGCGAAATGTTTCGCCTGCTGCGGGTGATGTATCTTGATAACGAGCCGCTGTTTATCGACTGTTCGTGGATCCCCCTCTCGCGGTATCCCGGCTTTGATCAGGTTTATCGCGTCGGTGCGTCAACCTATAAACTTTTCCATGAAAAATATGACAGCCGCGTGGTCAGCGACAAAAAAACCATCGATATTTTCACCGCCACCAAAGCCGAAGCGCTCAGACTACAGTGCGAACTGGGCGAACCGCTGTTTCGCATCAGTAAGATCGCTTACGACCAGCACGACAAACCGGTGCACTATTCAGAGCTGTTCTGTCGGGCAAACCGTGTAAGCCTGACAATTGATAACCATCGTCACTGAAAATCGCCGTATCGGCTGGGATGATGCGGAACCCAACCCTGAAGCTACATCGCGTCTGGATACCAGCCGCACGCGATCGCGTCTGGATGATCCCGCTATTCCAGAGCTGCGACACAATTACCGCCAGCGTGACGGAATGGATGTCGCTCACCCGGATGTGGCGTTACTGCACCAGGTGAGCTGACCGGCTTCGGCTACCTCAATTCAGCGCCTCACTGGCCGCTTTGGCAATGGCAATTTCATTTGGGTTGGCTGAGCCGCTGACGCCAACCGCACCGGTGACCTGACTATTCAGGGTGACCACCGACCCGCCGCCCAGCGGCACCATTCCCGGCAGCGTGGCGATGGCAGGTTCAGCGCCATTGGCACGCGCCATGTAGCGATCGGTTGAGGTGCGATAAAGCGCGGCGGCACGTCCTTTCTGGATCGAAGAGTCGATACAGCCGATTGGCGCATTATCCATTCGCTTAAACGCCAGCAGTTGGCCCGATTGATCCAGCACCGCGATGCAAACCTGCGCATTCAGGGTTTGCGCCTGCTTTTCAGCCCGGGCAATCATGTGCTGTGCATCTTCAGCGCTGAGGATCGTCTGGGTCAGGGTGGCATCAGCCGTCGCTGTCCAGAGCGTGGCGAGCATGCAGAGCGAGGTACAAAGTGTTTTCTTCATTGTTTCTCCTTTTACCGGTTCATTTTTTTGGCGCGATACTGCTTCAGCAGCAGGCAGATAAGCAGCAGCACCAGCAGACACAAAACGATCCACGGCGCGCGCTGCAGCCAGGGGTTGTTTTTAGGCTGTAGCAATACCTTTTCTACCTGCGCTTCGGTGACAGATTGATCGGGCTTACCAAATCGGGTTGAAACGTAATCCAGCAGGCGTGTCAGCTCGCCACGGCTCATCTGATGGGCGAAGGCAGGCATAAAAGCGTGCCCGGCCTCGGTGGTACGATTGACCCCTTCAGCAACGGTCATAATCAGATTGGCGGGATCGGCCGCAATCACTGCAGAGCTGCCGGTTAATCGCGGAAAGGATTGCGGATTATCGTGAGTGCCTTCGCCCTCTGGCCCATGACAGCTGGCGCAGGCGGCATTGTAGAGCTGCGCCCCACTCAGATGATTGCCGGATATCGCATCCTCAAGCGTTGCCGCCGGCCCGGATTCAACCGACACCACGTTAAACTTGTCCGGCGCGGAAAGAGCCTGAGGTTTTGCCGGCGCTTCTCCCAGCGTTAACAGATAGCGGGCAATAGAGTGACGGTCATTATCAGTAAGACGTGAGAAGGAATTCTCTACGGCAGTGCCCATTTCACCCGCCGCAATGGCTTTGCCCGGCAGCGAGCCGGTTTTGAGATAGGTGGTCAGCGCCTGTTCTGACCAGTCATACAAATGGGCCTGGGTCAGATCGGGGGCATTCCAGCTGCCGACTTCGCCTCCACGCAAAAAGCTCCCGCTTTTCTCTGCCATCATCAGGTTGCGTGGTGAATGGCAACTGCCGCAGTGCCCCAGCGTTTTCACCAGATATTCACCGCGCGTTGTGCTGATTTGATCAGGACTTCCGGCGGGCAGGGCTTCCTGAGACAGAAACAGGGCATTCCAGACGGACATCATCGATCTGACAGAGAACGGAAATGGAAGCTGCGTCTCAGGCACGCGGTGATCTTCCGCCGGTACGCCGTAAATCAAGTAGTTATAGAGTGCGTCAATGTCCGCATCGGTCATCGATGCGAAGGCGGTGTAAGGCATTGCCGGATAGAGATAACCGCCATCCGGTCGTCGGCCTTCCCGCATTACGCGCCGAAAGTCGCTCAGTGAATAACGGCCAATGCCATTCAGCCGTGAGGGAGAAATATTGGTGGCGATGATATCGCCCAGAGGAGATGAGATCCGGTAACCGCCAGAAAAGGGGTTGCCGTTATCGGGATTGCGGTGGCAGGCCGAGCAATCACCTGCAATCGCCAGATATTCACCGCGCTTAAGCGTCGCCTCATCAGGGGTTGCCCGCACCAGCACCGGAAGCAGCAACAGAAAGACCAGCGTCATTCGCATCATTACAACTCCCGAATCAGGGTGTCAGCCAGACGGAGCGCCAGCGCGATGCCGGTCAGCGTCGGATTCACCGTGGCTGAGGTTGGCATGACCCCGGTGGTGGCGAGAAACAGATTCGAATGATCCCAGCTGCGACAGTGCGCATCGACCACCGAGTCGCGTGGGTTGTCACCCATAATCGTGGTGCCCATGATGTGATACTGATTACGCCATCCTGTGGGTGCCTCAACTATTTCGCCATTAAAGGCCATCAGAAAATTAGCGAAATCCCGGTAAGCCTGTGCACGCATGCCGCGGACATAACCGTCCAGCTGATAGTTCACCTGCAGCATGGGCAGTCCGATAGCATCACGCCGGCTCGGGTGCGGAATCACGCGATTGGTGGGGCTGGGCAGAGTTTCACTCATGGTGCTGATGTTCATGATGCGCGAAGCGCGATCGCGAATCGCCGCATCAAGTTCACGTCCCATCAGCCCTTGCTTTAGCAGTGACGGTGTCACGTCAATGTTCGGCACCAGATTGCGCAACGAATAGCGAATGGCAGAGTGTTGGGCACGGCTCGGCTCATCGCGTCGGGTGGCAATACTGCCGTGCTGAACGGAACCACGGCCTGTCCAGAGGGGTTCATCCGCCAGAAACGTCATGCTTAAACCGGTGTGATCCATCAGATTGCGGCCAACCTGATCGGAACTGTTCGCCACCTCCGACATCAACAGCAATTTTGCAGTTTCCAGCCCATGGGCAGCCACGATGAATTTTTTCGCGCGGAGTCGCACATTACGGCCGTCAGGTTTGCGGTAGTGCACCGCGACGATCTGATTGCCAGCGCCCTTCTCCAGCTGCCAGGCGACCGATTCAGTGCGCAGATCAACGCCCAGCGCCACCGCTTTATCGACATGCATATCACCGGAATACATGGCACCGATGGGACAAACCGGTTCGCAGTTGTTGTTGCCGGCACAGGCTGGACGACCATCGTAAGGCTGCGAAATCCGGGCATGCGGTTCATGTATCACCTGGTAACCGAGCGGCCCAAGTCTGGCCTGCATCCGTTGCACCATGTAGGGTTTGGCTTCCGGCGGCAAAGGATAAGGCGCGGAACGCGGTGGCCATGCCGTCCGGCCCTGACCGCTTTGATCCTCATCAGCGCTGCCCACTACGCCAATTTCACGCTCGGCGAGAAGATACCAGGGTTCGAGATCGTCATAATCGATTGGCCAGTCGCGGCCAACGCCGTAAACGCTTTTTAGTTTGAAATCATTCGGCAGCAGCCGCCAGCAGGCGGATGCCCAGTGGCGGGTACTGCCGCCAGCCACTTTCAGAAAGCTGGTGACATACTGAAAATCCGCATCGCCGTGCGCCTCAATGTAGCCATCGGTATAACTATTGGGTGCCCAGGGCAGGTTCGGATAAGGCGCGCACCAGTTACGCTTGCTGGCGCTGTTGCGGTAATTTTCTACCACTTTCCAGCGCGGAATGTAGGGTCCCGCCTCCATCATAATCACCGACTTGCCGGCTCTGGCCAGTTGACAGGCTGCGTTGGCGCCCAGTGCGCCAGAGCCAATAATCACCACGTCGGCATCATACTGCGTCATGATTTACGTCCTCTGCATGGCTCAGCAGACGCACCGCATCGGCATGGGTTCTGGCTCGCCCTTCCACCATCGCCAGCCATTCGGGCTGCGGCTCGGTGATAACGCGGGCTGCACGCGGTGAGTCGGTGCCCCAGGCGGTGATGTTTTCCGGCATCGGGGGCGCAGTTACACCCTCTGGCACCGCCTGCCAGTAATCATGTCCGCGCTGCGAATAGGAGGGGCGTGGCGTAATACTGGCCGTTGGCTCATACATCAATGCCGAGAGGAACGTGACAAACTGCGCGTCGTCAGTGGCGCGGGTAGTGGCAGGATTACCGGTATAGCCCAGATACCACGGCGTGATAATGGACAGCGCGGTTGTAACCTCCTCTTCAGAGAGCTGCGCGAGACGCTCTTCCGGCGACAGGTGGATATGGCGACGTAAGCGTTCAGCCAGCCGCGTAAGTTGCTGGTCAAAATCGTGCGTCTGGCGGGATAGCAACAGATAGAGACGCTGACTGATGGCCGGATCCAGTCCCTGTCGACCCGTTAAGGTCTGGCTGACAAAAAGTAATGTCTCTTCACTGCCGGGCCCGGCCAGCGCAGCAGGCATGATAGCGGGCACGCTGATAATGACGCTTGATGAAATCATCATGCGCAGGAATGTACGCCTGTTCATTTTTCCTCCAGGTGTAGGTAGGGTAAGAAATAATGCGGATTAAACGGCGTATTTTTTATTTTGAATCCGCTGGTTCAGCCATTTATCGATGCTCCAGGGGCCGGCACCGTGAATTATTAGCATCAGGAATCCGGCGCAGCAGGATATATTTTTCAACCACACCATCAGATGGGCGTGCGAATAACCGGGATAAAAAAGAAATGCGGAAAGCAGAGAAAAAATTACCATGAAAATACAAACAAAACGGGTTAAAAATCCGATAGTTATGGCGATGCTGCCTGCAACTTCCAGCAAAATAACCCACGGTAGAAAATAATCTGACACGCCGTTTTGACGCATCAAAATTAAGTTCTCATCGTAATGAATTATTTTATCGATGCCGGATGTGAAAAAAAGTGCGACAGCGAGCAGGCGCGATAAAGCCCAGATAAACATTTTATAATTTTTCATTTTTTATTAGCTTGAGGTAAGCGTTGTTATTTTTAAAATAGGCCTCAATCAATAAATTTTTTTTGACTTTTTGTGCGGTGAGTCATTTCACCGCATCGCCATCGCGCTCAAAAAGGTTTCACCACTGCCAGCGTTTTTCAGCCAGCTCAACCAGCAATCGTGCGGCTGGTGTCAGTTCGCTCAGCGATCGGTATTGCCAGCCAAAAGTCCGCGGCATGATCACCAGCGGCAGTGTGATTTCTACCAGCGACGGTGGAGTCATCTCCTCCTGCAACAGGCGGCGCGAAAGAAAACTCAACAGCTGAGTCTGCGCCAATACCTGGCGAAGCGGCGATAAAGTATTACTCTCCATCTGCACTTTTGGCGCGGCATAGCCGCCGCTCAGCAGGCGTTGTTCAAGCCACTGCCGGGTCGCAACCTGCGGCGAGGGTAATAACCACTGAAAGCGGTTCAGTTGTTCAGGCGTGGGATGCAAACCCGCCAGTGGATGAAAGCAGCTGGCAGCCACCACCACTGGATCTTCCATCAACGGGCGGGTAATAAATTCATCGCTCTTATCCGGTAAAAATCCCAGGATCAAATCCAGTTTGTTTTCCCGCAGCCGTGACTGCAGCAGATCGTTCAGCCCTACCTGCACTTCAAGCACCACGGTAGGCGCATGCTGCAGTAATTCACGGGTTAAATGCGGCAGCATAAATTCGGCTGCGGTAGCTGCAACACCGAGGCGGATCACCCCGGCGGTTCCCGCGCCGAGCGCATTTAAATCCTGCTGCGTCACCTGCATCAGGTGCAGAACTTTTTGAGCGCGTTCACAAAGTAGTAACCCTGCTTCCGTCAATTGTATCCCGCGTCCCACCTTCAGAATCAGCCGCGTTGAGCATGATTTTTCCATGCGCTGAATGCACTTTGTCAGCGCCGGCTGAGTAATACCAAGGGCTTGCGCCGCTTTGCCAAGGTGAGCGGTTTCACGTACCACCACCAGGTAACGCAGGTCTTTAAGCTCCATTCATTCCTCGCAGGAATCAAATCATAAAGAACAGAGAATATTATTTATCAATTCAACCTGCCAGGCTAAATGAAAATTAACACTGGAGTAACACATGAGCTGGAGAATCCTGATGACCGCCCCGACGTTAGGGGCCGGAGGACAACACGCACTGGCCGAGGCAGGATGCGAAGTACATTACCTGCATGACAGCCAGGATGAGGCCGAGGTTGAGAGAGTGATGGCGCGCATCCCTTTTGATGCGGTTATTTCCCGCACGGTTGCCCTTTCCCGTCGCGCCATCACCGCCTGCCCGAGCCTGAAGGTGATTTGTAAACACGGCGTTGGCGTCACCAATATTGACGTCGAGGCGGCTACCGAACAGCACATTCCGGTATTTACCACGCCCGGCACCAATGCGCAGTCGGTGGCTGAACTGACCATCGGCTTGATGCTGAACGCGGCACGCCGCATAAGCTGGTATCAACAGGAAATCGAGGCGGGTCGCTGGACCCGCAACGGCGGCGGTATTGAACTCAGCGGCAAGACGCTGGGTCTGGTGGGCTTTGGTGAAATTGGCCAGCGGGTTGCCCGTATTGCACACGCAATCGGGATGCGCGTCTGCTTTTACGATCCGGCGGTTGGCGATCAGCAGACAAATCTGCCTGGCGAACAGGTCAGTTCACTGGACAGCCTGCTGACCCAAAGCCACGTAATCAGCCTGCACTGCCCGGTCAATGCGGCAACACGTCAGATGCTGAACAGCCGCACGCTGGCGCTGTTACCGCCCGGCGCAGTGATCATCAATACCGCGCGCGGTGAGTTGATCGATGAAGCCGCGCTGGATGCGGCGCTGCGTAACGGTCAGCTTTTCGCAGCCGGACTGGATACCGTCGCCTCGGAGCCTCTCCCCGCCGATCACCCTTTTCGCACGCTGAACAATCTGCTGCTGACGCCGCACATTGGCGGCTCGACGCCTGAAGCGCTGGATGCGGTGGCGCGTTTTGCGGCGCGTCAGTGTCTCGATTTTCTGGCAGGTCATGCGGTAAATCCAGTGACCTGTGTTAACCGAACTGTACTTAAGGAGCGCTCATGACAACCGATAACCGCTGGCCTGCTGGCTATTTTATTGGGCAACGTGGATCCCTGCCCGATGCTGACACCATCGACGCCTTCCGCCGTTTACCGGTGCCGAATATTGGTGACTGCATGGGACGCAGCTGCGGCGCATCCGGATTACAGGCTTATCATAATGACCCGCAGCATGTACTCTGCGGCCCGGCGCTGACGGTCAAGGTCCGTCCCGGCGATAACCTGATGATCCACAAAGCGATAGAGATGGCCCAGCCGGGCGATGTTCTGGTCATTGATGGATCGGGCGATCTTACCCAGGCGCTGATCGGTGGGCTGATGCGTACCTCCGCGCTGGCGAAAGGTATCGCGGGTTTTGTCATTGATGGCGCGATTCGGGACATCAACGAATGGGCAGAAGGCGGCGTCGCTCTCTGGGCCCGGGGAAATACGCTGCGCGGGCCCTCGAAGGAAGGCCCTGGCGAGATCAACGTCACCATACAGTGCGCGGGGCTGGTGGTGGCACCAGGCGATTTAATCGTTGCCGATGCGGATGGTGTGATTGCGATTCCACAGCAGCAGCTCGCGTCGTTACTGCCCCGGGTACGTGAACATGAGCAGCGCGAAGCGCGCATTCGCGAAAATAACCGGCAGGGCACCGCCGATCCGGAACGTTTTAACGCGATTTTACGTGCTAAGGGGTGCCCGCTGTGATCAATAAAAAACATACCCGCTCGCTCAGCCTGCTGCCACTGCTGTCGGCAATGATGACAACCTGTGTCGCTGCCGAGGATCAGCTGCCGGTTCAGTTGCCGACGCAGCAGGACAGTCGTTTGCAACAGGTTGAAACTTCACCGCGCGTCTGGAATGGCGTTACGGTCAGCGCGGATGGGCGCATTTTTGCTTCGCTGACACAGTCTGAAGGCACCGGTTTGCAGCTGGCTGAAGTGAAGAACGGGCAACTCGAAGCCTGGCCAGACAAGGCGTGGAATCAGTGGGATAGCAAGGACCCGTCCCATCATTTTTTACATGTTAATGCGCTGCGATTTGGCCCTGATGGCGATCTGTGGGTCATGGATGCTGGCAATAAAGGGATCGGTACCGGCGACAAAGTGGTAGAAGGCGGCGCCAAACTGGTACGCATCAATATTCAGACGCGCAAAGTTGTGGCGAGCTATCTCTTCAGGGCTCCCACGCTGAAGCCCGCCAGCTATCTGGATGATGTCCGTTTTAATGGTGATTTTGCCTATATCACTGACCCAGGCGCAGTCGGGCTGGTGGTGCTGAACCTGAAAAATGGCCAAAGCTGGCGCGTGCTGGATAATCACCCGCTCTCCATCGATCATCAACCAATCTATGCTGATGGGAAAAAGCTTTTCTTACGCGACGGGCGTGAAAAGCGGGTAGGACTGGATCAGCTCGAAGTCTCTCCTGATGGCAAATGGCTCTATTACCAGGCTATTCCGGGGCCGATGGCGCGAATAGAGACCCGTTATCTTAATGATGCAACGCTAACGGCTGAAGAGGTTGCCCGTCACACACAGAAGTTTGTTGAAACCTGGAGCACCGGTGGTACCGCTATTGATGCTGACGGCAATCTCTATGCATCGGATATCAACACGCGTTCGGTGAAACGTATTACCCCGCAGGGTGATGTGAGCACGGTGATTCAGGATCCCCGACTGGTCTGGATTGATGCGATGTGGATCTCTGAGGGGCAACTCTGGATGCCATCGGCGCAGATTAACCGGACTCCGGCGACAACCGGCGGTAAGCCTTCTGTGGTGGAGTACCCGGTTAAGCTCTATCGGCTGAGTTTGCCGGTCGTGCCTTCACCGCGCGATCATCAATAATTGACAGGCCCGTTAATTCGGGCCGAATTATCAGGATTTAGCCAGAAAGTAATTAATCGTTCTCAGACGTAAGTATCGCCTTTAATCATCATCACTTTGCGTTATTTTAAATTTTTTAAAAACATGAGTCAGCGCACATGAATAATCTTTTTATTGATTGTTAACAGCATCCTTTTTTTTTGATAATGGCTGAATCATTAATAATAACGTTAGTGCACATCGCATTGAATTAAAATCCGCTACGTTTTCTGTTTGTCGCTGACGGACGGGCGATCTCCCTGCAACAGGATAAAATATGTTACTTATTATCAGTCTGCTCATGATAGCCGTGTTTATTGGTCTGTTAATGACCAAAAAGCTCTCTGCCCTGACGGCATTGATTGTGGTGCCAACCCTGTTTGCATTATTAGCAGGGAATGGTTTAGAGACGGGCGATATGGTAATTAAAGGATTGCGCACCGTTGCGCCAACCGGCGTCATGCTGATTTTCGCCATGCTCTATTTTATGAGCGTAACAGATGCCGGTATGTTCGATCCGATCATTAAGAAAATTGTTTCAGCCGTAGATGGTGATCCGGTGAAAATATTTTTCGGCACGGTGCTACTGGGTTTTATCGTCGCACTGGACGGCGATGGTGCAACCGTTTATATGATTGTGCTTTCCGCGTTTCTGCCGATCTATGAGCGCATCGGGTTGTCGAAATTAAAATCAGCGTGTTTGCTATTACAGTGCACCGGCCTGGGGAATATGTTTCCCTGGGGTGGCCCGACGGCACGTGCTGCAACAGCCGTACATGCAGAGATCAGCACGCTGTTTGTTCCCTTAATGCTGCCCTTACTGGCTTGTGTGATCTGGACTTTTGTCATGGCGCTTATACTGGGACGGCATGAACGCAAACGAATTGGCAGGAACGGCGATTCGGCAGAGAAGCCCCCGCTGGTCTTCGAAGCTAAAGCCTGTGCAAGCTGGCGCTTCTGGACAAACTGGGTATTAACCATTGCACTCATTACGCTGCTGGTGCTGGACCTGGTGCCAATGGCCTATCTGTTTATGCTGGCGACGGCAATAATGTTTCTGGTTAATTTTCCTCGTCTCGACCAGCAGCAGGAGCAGCTTGGCCGGCATGCGCCGGCGATTCTTTCTGTTGCCAGCTTAATTTTTGCGGCGGCGGTATTTACCGGGATTTTTTCAGAAACAGGGATGGCAAATGCACTCGCGCAGGCGATTGTAAACGTTATTCCTGCGGCGTTAGGTCCTTATTTAGCCGTGATTACCGCCTTGATCAGTATTCCGGTAACCTGGCTGGTTTCAAATGATGTTTTTTACTTTGGTATGTTGCCCGTTCTGGTTCAGGCAGCCAGCCATTATGGTATTGCGCCAGTAGAGATGGCGCGTGCTGCGCTGGTGGGCCAGCCGGTTCATATATTAAGTCCGCTGGTCGCATCGACTTATCTGCTGGTGGGCATGCTGAAACTGGATTACGCCCAGACGCAGCGATTCACGTTACGCTGGTCATTTATTACCAGTATCGTGTTCTTTTTAACCTGCCTGTTACTGGGTGCCTTCCCTTTTTATCAGAACGTTTAATCTTAAAAATAGCAGGATGATCGATTGAAATATCATCTTGCCTGCTTAGGGCAACGTGCATCATATAAATTTTAACGGGTTTAATATCGATGATGAATCTGCCTGGCAGAATCACCTTATCAATCAGATTAATGCTGTTCTGAAAAATTCATGTTCCTTTAATAAAAAAATTAATATTAAAATTTGCAGCACTGTTAATCTATTTTTAATCTGACTGGTACAGCAAAGCCTCTGGGTTTTTAATTAGCGAGTTTGTTAAGTATAAAAAAATAACATGTCAGAACTTTGGCCGCACAACCCCCTGGTATGCAGGTGTGAGACGAGTGCAATGCTAATGCCAATGCTAATGCTAATGCCAATGCCAATGCCAGAATAGACTCAGGTAAGACGTAGCGCAAAATGGCCTGAAGCTGGCTACCCGCTGGCTTCGGCAACCCTCTCCTGCGGTTGTCGCAGTACGGATCAATGATCGCTGTTCATTACGCAACTGAGTTCGTATAATTGTACTTATACGAAGTCAGATTAATGAAATGCTGTGCGCTCAGGCTGGATACCCGCCAGTCTCAGGGTAAAAAATGGCAACGCTACGTGAATTCTGGCCGGTTATCCCCCTGCCGGTATCACAGAATTGACGTAGCGCGATCACCGGCAAAAAGGTCAATAAACGAGCAGAAATGACGAAGTTAATCCCGCTGGCCAATCTGAGTAACCCGCCGCATGCTGACATCACGGAACAGCTAAAACAATTTGTTCAGGACAAAGAGGCTTTTTCACCCAATACCTGGCGGCAGCTGCTGAGCGTAATGCGGATCTGTAGCCAGTGGGCAGAGGATAATCAGCGCAGTTTTCTGCCCATGGCAGCCGACGATCTGCGAGATTATCTGTCGTTTCTGGCAGAGAGCGGACGGGCATCCTCAACCGTGTCGTCACATGCCGCGCTGATCTCAATGTTACACCGTAACGCCGGACTGCCGGCCCCTAATCACTCGCCGCTGGTTTTTCGTGCCATGAAGAAGATAAATCGGGTAGCGGTGATGAAAGGAGAACGAGCCGGACAAGCCGTACCGTTCAGACTGACCGATCTGCTGGCGCTGGATGAGCGGTGGAGCCGTTCACTCCGCTTGCAGGAGCTGCGTGATTTAGCATTTTTACACGTGGCGTACGCGACTCTGCTGCGTATCAGTGAGCTGGCACGACTGCGGGTGCGGGATGTCTCTCACGCCACGGATGGAAGAGTGATCCTCGACGTCGGCTGGACCAAAACCGTTGTTCAGACCGGCGGACTGGTTAAAGCGTTGAGTTCCCGTTCAACGCAACGGCTTGAAGCATGGATTGATGCGGCGGGTCTTGCCAGCCAGCCTGATGCTTACCTGTTTAGTGCAGTGCACCGCTCTGGTCGGGTGATCACTGCCGGGGCGCCGATGAGTACCCGGGCACTGGAACAGATTTTCTCCCGCGCCTGGTCTGCCGCTGGAAATAACGGTCCTGTTAACGCCAATAAAAACCGCTACACCGGCTGGAGTGGGCACAGCGCCCGCGTCGGCGCAGCGCAGGATATGGCCGCCAAAGGCTACTCTATCGCCCAGATTATGCAGGAGGGTACCTGGAAAAAACCGGAAACCCTGATGCGTTATATTCGCCACGTCGATGCCCATAAAGGCGCTATGGTGGATTTCATGGAACAGCACACAGACTGACCGCAGGTAACGGATCGCAGTCTTTCGCTTTGCTGCCAGAAGTTATCCACAGAAAAAGTGGACAGCCTGTGTGTAAGCCGGTACTCACTATCCTGATGTTCTTGTCAGATCAGCGACATAGCCCGATAACGGCTAACTGGCGCTGTTTCCCGCCGATGAGCAAAAATAACGCCCGCGCATCCTCTGTCAGGCGCGGCTTAGCAGGTCGGGCTTTACGGCCACCACTACTTTTCCTTTTGCATGTCCCTGCTGCAAATGGAGCAGCGCCGCGGCCGCCTCATCAAACGGGAATACGCTATCGATAACCGGTCTGATATCTCCCGCCTCAACAGACTGGACGATCTGACGAAGTTGCTGGCCATCAGGCCGGACGAAAAGGAATGAATATGCCACGCCGCGTTTTTTCGCCAATCGTTTTATCCGGCGGCTTAGTAATCCGACGATCGTAGTAATGATGACGTTGAGTCGGCGTGCCCGGGCAAACCCGACGTCTAACGGACCAACCAGAGAGATTATCCTGCCGCCGGGCCTGAGAATATCCGGATACTTTTCAATCTCGTCTCCTCTCAACGTAGCCAGCACCAGATCATAATCCCGCAGTTCCGCCTCAAACGGCTGTCTGGTGTAGTCCAGCACCCGATCTGCGCCGAGGCGAGATACCCATTCAACATTGCCGCTGCTGGTCGTGGTGGCAACCGTAGCACCTGACAGTTTAGCCAGCTGAATAGCCAACGAACCGATGCCGCCTGCACCGGCGGGGATGAAGACTTTCTGGCCTGGCTGCAGTCCGCCGCGTTCGATCAACGCCTGCCAGGCCGTCAGGCTCACCATCGGCAGCGAAGCGGCCTGAATAAAATCGAGATTGACTGGCTTCAGCGCGGCCGCATTTTCATTCACCAGGGTAAATTCGCTCAGCGAGCCGTAATCACTGTCAAAGGTGCTGGCAATGATCGCATCCCCAGGCTTAAAGCGCGTGACCTGGCTGCCGGTGGCAACCACAATCCCGGCCAGATCGCTTCCGATAACCGCGGGTAAGGTTAACGGCAGCACCAGCTTAAATATTCCGGCAGGTATCATATTATCGATGGGATTGAGGCCTGCGGCATAGACTTCAACCAGCAACTGATCTGCCGCCGGCGCCGGTAAGGTTATCGACTGAAAACCGCTCTGAGGTTGCTTGCCGTAACGTTTAAAGGTAAACGCGCGGTGGGTTTTATTCTCCATTGGCTCTCTGCCCTTTCGGTTCAGTGGCCCGTCGGTCGTCGAGCTGAAGGCTATTGCGTACCGCTTTATCAAGCAGGCCGGCGGGTGCAAATCGACGCAGAAACGCCAGCCTGCCGGCTAATTTGCCGACCGCGTAGCGCCGCTTTGGCTGAGTGCTTTGCGCCACTTTTACAATCACATCAGCCACACTCTCTGGCTGCTCTGCTTTCGCCATCGCCTGACTGACAACGGCGGTTAATTTGTTGCGTAGCGCCGCATATTCCTCAAGCGGAAGGTCCGCCTGCTGGCTGTTGCTCTCAAAATCGGTGCGGGTATACGCCGGCTCGATGACAGAGACTCGTATTCCCTGAGTGCGCAATTCGTGATCCAGCGCTTCGGAATAGCCTTCAACCGCATGTTTACTGGCGGCGTACAGCGCGACATAAGGCAGCGGGATGAGGCCGATAATCGAGCCAATATTGATGATGCGTCCCCCGCCCTGGCGGCGCATCTGAGGGATCACGGCACAGGTCATCCGTACCATCCCGAAGAAATTGGTATCGAACAGATGTTTTGCCTGGCCGATTGAACTCTCTTCAGCGGCTGCCGGCGCAATGCCATATCCGGCGTTATTCACCAGCAGGTCGATGCGTCCTTCCCGTTGCAGGAGTTCTTCTATCGCCGCAGTAACCGAATCATCGTTGGTCACATCCAGCATCAGCAATGGAAAAGCGTGGTCGCCTGCTGGCCTGCCGCGCCGGCTGGTCCCATATACCCGGTAACCTGCAGCGATCAGTTTGTCAGCGGTGACTTTGCCGATACCGGATGATGCCCCGGTAACCAGCGCCACAGGTCTAACATTCATATCGGGATCCTTTGATTAAATAATGGCAATGATGAGATTCAGCGGTCAGAAACTGGACCAATGATGATGTTCATAATCTATAATGTCAATCGCTTTGATTACGATCATCATAAATGTATGATGGCGTCACGATAAGCAGGAGGTAGTCAGCAATGAAAGTGTCTAAACAGCAGGTACAGGCAAATCGGGCGCATATCGTGAAAACAGCGTCAGAACTGTTTCGTGCCCGAGGGTTTGACGGCATTGGCGTGGCAGAACTGATGTCAGCGGCGGGATTCACCCACGGTGGGTTTTACAAACACTTTCAGTCAAAAGCCGATCTGATGACGGAGGCGGTGGCCGGTGGATTTTCTCAGGCAGCCGCGCAGCTGAAAGGGGCAGACAAGGAGGCGTTTATTGCGGATTACCTGTCACATCGCCACCGTGATTCAATGGCCACAGGTTGTATGATGGCGGCGCTGGGCGCGGATACCGCCCGCCAGCCGGACGAGGTTAAACAGGCCTTTGCCGCCGGGCTGGAGAATCAACTGGCCGCGTTAACCACCGAAAGCGGGCAGGCCGCCAGCGACCGGGCGGAATTAATCACCACCATTGCCCAGATGGTCGGTGCCATGGTGTTATCGCGGGCCTGTCCGGATGACGATCCGCTGGCAGAGGAAATACTTCAGGTATGCCGTGCGCACATACTTAATAAGCCGGCTGGGGGCTGATTCCATCTCCGCCAGCGGCCTTTGCAGCACCGCCGGCGGGAGAGGTCAGGATTACTGCGCGAAGCTATCCTGTTTACCACAACTGCTTTTGCAGCCACCGCAGCCCGAGCCGCTGGTGACCACGGGCAGCGTAAGCGGATGTTGTTTTATCCGGTTGCCCGATTTGTGCATGGCCAGCAGGATCAGCGCATTCACTGCGAGCACGCTGATCAGGCAGGTGGCGCTGAACGCAGGATGCTCGGCAAACGTGACGCTCTGATAAAACAGAGTGGCGGTGGTATAGGCGATGTTGAGTCCCCAGAAGAATGAGAACAGCATCCAGTTACGGCCCGCTTCACGGGCAATGGCGCCCATCACCGATACACAGGGAACATACAGCAGGACAAAAATCAGATAGCTGTAGGCCGCAATGCCGTCGCCAAATTTGGCCGACATCACGCTCATCTGGCCCGCCGCCATTTCGCCATCACCTTTGCTGGCATCGATAGGATGGGCCAGCGCATCGATACTGAATGCGGCTGTCAGACCAGCCCAGGTCTCGGTCAGCGAATCCTTCAGCTCGTCAATCAGATTGAATTGCTGTGGGTCAAAGGTGCCACTCTGCACGGCTTCACTGGTATAAAGGCTGTTAAGCGTACCGACCACCACTTCTTTGGCCATGATGCCGCTAACTAAACCGACCGTAGCCTGCCAGTTATCCGGCATTACGCCGATAGGCAGCAGAACGGGGGTGATCTGCTTACTGGTGGTGGCCAGCGCAGAGTGGTTGATATCGTCGACCGGCTGTCCGTTAAACGAGAAGCTGGTCAGCACGCCGATTAACATACTGACCAGGATAATCACCCGGCCGGCCCGTACCACAAACATCTTCAGTCGCTGCCAGGTCTGGATCAGCAGACTCTTCAGATGCGGTCGGTGGTAAACCGGCAGTTCCATGATAAAGGGTGAGGCTTCGCCACCCAGCAAAGTGTGCTTAAGAACTAAGCCGGTAACGATCGCCACCACAATACCCAGCAGATAGAGTGAAAAGACCAGGCTGGAGCCATGGGCGCTGAAGAAAGTGGCAGCGAATACTGCAAAGATGGCCAGTCGCGCTCCGCAGGACATAAAGGGCGCAATCAGTACCGTGAGCAGCCGTTCACGCGGCGTATCCAGAGTACGGGCTCCCATAACCGAAGGCACATTGCAGCCAAATCCAACAATCAGCGGCACAAAGGATTTACCGGGCAGCCCCAGTGATTGCATCAGGCGATCCATGACAAAGGCGGCGCGTGCCATATAACCGGAATCTTCCAGAAACGAGAGGAAAAGGAACATCAGCCCAATCTGTGGGATGATCGGCAGCACGGTGTTGATGCCCGCCCCTATCCCCTGCGCCAGAAAAACGGTCAGCCAGGCCGGAAAATGACAGACGTAGCCCAGCCACTGCGCACCGTGGATAAATATCGCCACCGAGCTGCTGTCAAACAGCGGCTGTAACGCGGCACCGATATTAATCGACAATACAAACATCACGTACATCACCGCCAGAAAGATCGGAATACCCAGCCAGCGGTTCAGCACGATGTTATCAATCCGGCTGGTCAGGCTGCCGGGCGCGGCGTGATGAATGTTACTGACTGCGGCGCACAGTGCGTGGATCGCACGGTAACGGTAATCGGCAATCAGCACCCCGGTATCACCACCGGCCTGCTGAACGATCGCCGGCAACTGCGGCACCAGCGTCGGGCAGAGCTGCTGACTGTTGATATCGCCTTCCAGTAACTGTAATGCCAGCCAGTAACGTTTTTGCGGCGATATCGAAGCAGGCATCAGCGTGCAAAGTTGAGTAATCGCGGCTTCAACATTTTCCGGATAGCGCACCCGCTCTGGTGCGGTGTAGCGGTGCGGATGATCAATCAGCGCCTTGAGCTGTGCGATGCCTTCGCCGCGGGTCGAAGTCAGCGAGACCACCGGGCAGCCCAGCCGCGCTGACAAGGCATCAACATCAATAACGATATTCTGGCTGGCGGCGATATCCTGCATATTGAGGGCCACAATGCAGGGGACACCGAGTTCGAGTAGCTGAAACGTCAGGAACAGATTGCTTTCAAGGTTCGACGCATCCACCACGTTAATCACCAAATCGGCGTGATCGTTGTACAGATACTGGCAGGCGATACTTTCGTCGATTGAGCTTTCAGCCGAGAGCGTGGTGAGAGACCGGGTACCGGGCAGATCGATAAGCCGTACATCAGACTGAGCAGTAAAAAATTGTCCTTCTTTACGCTCGACCGTCACACCGGCCCAGTTACCGACCCGCTGGCGGGCACCAGTGAGCTGATTGAATAAAGTTGTTTTACCGGTATTAGGATTACCGATCAGCCCAATGGTTATGTTTTTCATGAGACCATTTCCTCAAGAACGATGGCATCGAGGTCACGCTGACGCACCGCCAGACTCACCCGGCGGGTACGGATTTGCACCGGGTCGCCCATTGGTGCGACACGGATAATCTCAATCACCGCCCCCGGGAGCATGCCCATGGTGAGTAATTTCTGACGCCAGGCCGGATCCACCGCGGGCTGATAGCCGAGGATTCGATAGGTACTGTGCATGTTCATCGACATATAACCATCTGGTTGGTGGTAAGAGGCAGTGATTATATAAATGATAAGCATTCCGGAATTTGATCTAAGATCAGGCGAAGCGGATTAATGTCAGGAAACGTCAACTCTGTTTCAACTAACAGCAGATTGAGTCCGTAACGTCAGCATCTGACAGGCTCGCGGGTAGTCAGATACCCGCAAGCCGTGCCGGCCGCCGCTTAAAACCGTGCCCTGCCAGACATGACGGATTTACCGCCACACCAGACAATCACTAAGCCCAACGCCCCGGTGAGCTGATTTTATGGCGCTGGCGACATGAAATCAGGGATTTCCGGGGGCTGGCGGTTGGCTGCTGGTCAGGCAGTTAACCGTTAGCGGATTAGTTACATCATTCAATGCAGCGATATAAACATATCGGGCCTGCGGCCCGGCGGCGCGCCTCGTCAGGAGGTCATTCCGGGCGCATGTCTGAGGTTTGCACCCGACAACGATCAGGTCGATCGCCGTACTTTCACATCGCAGCGGACTCTGTATGGAGGGGCTCAGCGGTAACGCCGGGCTACCAAAATAAAAATCTTATTACAGGATGATGTAACTATTAGCGGTAACCGCCTTGCCTGTCACTGGCGGTTGTTCGCAAAACGCGATACGACATCTGTTGCGCAGGCCCCTCCCCGCCAGGCCTGCTTCGGTTTTGCCATTTAATCTAAACGAAATCGGCGGCTTATTTCTGCGTCAGCCAGAAACCATCCTCTTCTTTTTCAATCGACATCTCGCTGCCCTGTTTAACCAGATTAACCAGACGAAAAAACTCATCGCCTGAAATATTCCAGCTAAGCCGGATGCGCGCCCGGCTGCCCTGCTCCAGTAGCGTTGCGGCTTGCGTGAATGAAGTGGCGCTGATAACTGTCTGATCCGAACTGTTCATACCTGTCCTTAACCGTTAGCAGCAGAAGAAAGCTGTCCCGGATGCTAAAGGGCGATTCTCTGATGCTGACCCGCCAGGCGAACGATCGCAGCCGGTTTTCTGCTGCTGTATCGCAGCTCACGGGTCACATCTGCCAGCCAACATAGTCGGCTACACCGCCGGTTAAATTTATCGCCAATCGTCTTCGGGGATTAACCGAAGCGTTAAACGAGCGCTATTTTAGGCAGCCGGACAGCGGATTGATGCTGGCAGAAATCTTAAAACCCGGTTTTTAATGTAACCATTACGGCAGCCGGTTCGGCTAATTAACGTCACTGCCTCTCTTGCCGACCCGCAGAAAGCGGAGAAAGCGGAGAAGGTGGCGATGTAATAGGCTGAGCCCGCCGGCAAAAGCGTTTGTCTGGTCGAATTTTTCCGGAAAAAAATGGCCGTAATATATTTCTCTTTCCAACAGATTTAACCGAACCCGTGCAGATACCCTTTTCAAACCGATTACCGGCTGGCCGAATCGTTCACGCTGCGCTATTTCACCGTGCCGCTGTTCAGAAACTGGCCGGTTTAAGCGGTGAAATTTGCCCGAGCCGGGATTATTCCGCTGCTCTTTATCCCCGGATTAGGGTCTGCTGGACCGAAGCAAATAATGGGCGCGATTCAGTGATGTTCTGACAGCATCAGCCGTCACTACTGTAATTCAGCCGCCTTGTTTCTCGGCGGGTGCGCCAGCATTAATACGGTAGCGCAAGTGCATCTCTGCCGGTAAGTAAAGGGCTTCATTGATCAACAATGATCTGGATCATTACAGGCTTATTAAAACAAACTCAGGCCTTAACGTTAACGACCGGTTTAATAAACGAGGGTGAAAATGCAGCGTCCCGACAATACCGGGCGTCATTAACAGACTGTATCAGGAAGTAAAAATGAAATTCTCAGCAACCGTTAAAAAAACGTTATTTCCCCTTGGCTTGCTCACTGCGGTGATACTGGTCGCAGGATGCTCAAGCAATTACGTCATCTCGACCCGCGACGGACATATGATTTCCACCCACGGCAAACCCGCCAAAGATAAAGAAACCGGTCTGATCTCCTATCAAGATACCGACGGTAATACGCATCAACTGCAGCAGCAGGATGTAAAAGAGATTGTTGAAAAATAGCGATTTATTGACTTAAAACGAGACTGCAAAGCAGCCACTGTTACACCAGGGATTACTAAAAATGAAAACAACTGTGATTGGCATCAGCCTGCTGCTGTGTGCTTCGTCATCGGCTATGGCCATCGGCCTGAGCGCAGAGCAGGGTAAAAACTTTACTGCCCTCGACGCAGAAATCGGGCGATCTTCAGGCGGACTTTATCTGGATAGTCAGTGGGTTAAAAACACCGATGACGGCGTGCAGATTGGACAGGCAGGCACCGGTTATAGCCTGGAATTAGGTCCGGTGATGCTGTCCGCTGGCATCAAAGCCACCTATATCGGCGGTAAGAAAGGCGATAACGGCGTCGCCTTCCCGGTCGGTGGCGGTGTAAGGCTGAATCTGCCCGCTAACTTTGCCCTCTACGGAGAGGGATATTCGGCCCCCGAATCCTTCGCTAACAGCGTTAAAAATTTCGTTGAGGCCGATGGCGGAATCAGCTGGACACCGATGTTGCCACTGACGCTGAAAGCGGGTTATCGCTATGCGGGCGTGGATGGCAAAGATGGACGTCCCGGTCATACGCTGATTGACGGTCCCTTCATTGGTGGCGGTGTTACCTTCTGATCGGCTTACCCTGCTCCCTCTTTTTTCTGTCAACTGGCCGGTACGCTGCAAGGTCTGCCGGCCTGATTTCAGAGTAAACTCGCTGAGAAACCAATGATGAAAGCGTTATTACTGCTGATCTTTACGCTCAGCCTGAGCGGCTGCGTAGAATATAAATGGGTCAAACCTGATGCTTCAGACCAGCAGGAAAACAGAGCTGAGATCGCCTGTCAGGCTCAGGCATTACGCGATTTACCCCCTGACAACGTGGTCAGCGGTAAATACACCTCTAAAGACAGCAAGTACAAAACGACCGACACGGATTACTCTACCCGTGACGCAAATGAAACGCAGCGGGCGATTCTGGTGAAGGACTGCATGTTCAAAAAAGGCTGGCAGCAGATTAAAGTCCAGCAGTAAAAATCGCGCGGTTTGCGTCAGTCACTCAAACCGCGCCTGATAATGTGCCTCGCCCACCCTCGCTTTACTCGCGATTATCACTGTCCGCCCGCCCGACGGTCAGCTGACGCCGCTCACGCCGGCAGCGTTCGGAGCAGTACTTCACTTCATCCCAGCAGTTTTCCCATTTCTTACGCCAGGTCATCGGTTTATTGCAGGTCTGGCAATAGCGGACCGGCAGTGATTTTTTATTTCCTTTAAAAGTCATCAGGGTTACCTCATCAAAGGGGACTGAAACGGTATCAGGACATCAGTCTGAGTGGATGAAGGCACAGAGTTCAGACTCAGCCGCCGCCTCACTGCTGTTCCATTACGCTCAGTTGCCGGGCCAGCGCGGCATTTTTGACAGAATAATCCGCATGCCGCCCATGCGCGTTATACCTGCTCAGCGCGAAACCGATCTTTCAGGACGCCAGCACTGCAGCGATTAATCTTTTCGCCATGAGATTTTAATAACCGATGACAACATCCTGTTGCACCATAATGGTAAAACCGCATTTGCATCACAAAAAGCATTATCCGCCCTGTTTTTTATCCCTCTCTGCCTGTTTATCGCCTGCTGAGTCGGGTTAACGTCGGATAAAGTCCGGCGAATTAGCCCCATTGCTGGCAGCTTATCGGTTCAACGGCGGGCCGGGGAAACCGGTTTAATGCGTATAACGCAATAATGTTATCGTATACTGTCAATAATCCCCCTTTAGCTGCTTTATCGCGCATATATAAGCATGCCTAAAACCGAACTAAGGGTTATTATTACCCTGATTAACCAGTTTCAATTGCATCGCGACCCGCCTGCGTTTCCCTTAAGCAGCAATAACCCATTTTGTCGCTCCTCCGTTGCACCGTCACCGCCCGCGACTGCACAGCATCTGCAGCAGAGTATGACCAAAGTGCCGCCGGTTTTTAGCAGAATCCTCTCCTTAAAAAAATAGGCGAATCATAAAGATAAGTTATTTTTACCGAATGAAAAGTATCGTTAAGATAAATTCAACCGTTACCCGCTGCGATACTCCAGTGCGTCATTATCACACTTAACAACGCCGCGTTTACTGTTTCACCTGATATAATAGGTTGCGGGTTTTTAACTGCCAGCCGGGTGATATCCGGCACAGCCTAAGTGGATAGATTGCTAAAAAAGCGCGGCCTCAGCAGGAATAATGCCGCCACAGGCCGATTTAACTCATGGATAAAACAGGCGGTGTTTTTGTCATTTTGAGCGACCTTACCACCAGGTTTAAGTTCTTTTACCTTTGCGGTGTTATTGCACGTTAATTACAGTTTCAACTCTCTTAAAAAACGATTAATATGTCAGAGTTGAACTATTGGTTCAGTATTGAGATTCTTCGAAGGCAAGCATTTTAAAAAGCAGGTCTGACGAAAAGCATCAGCGTGAACCCGCTCTGTATTTTATTATCTGAACAAGACTATGGTGACTTTGATGAGTGACACTCTCAGCAGCTTGAATAATATCCGTACGCTTCGCGCAAACGCACGCGAACTTGATCTTGCTGCCCTGGAAGAAATGCTGGAAAAACTTTCTGTTGTTGTTAGTGAGCGTCGTGAAGAAGCGCAGGCTTCTGAAGCCGCTAATCGTGAGAAAGCGGAAAAACTGGCTAAATATCGCGAATTACTGCTGCAGGAAGGTATCGATCCTAACGAACTGTTAAGTGGTATGCAGTCGGCGCCGGTTGAGAAGAAAAAGCGTGCGCCTCGCCCTGCCAAATATCAGTACACTGACGAAAACGGTGAAGTTAAGCAGTGGACCGGTCAGGGACGTACGCCTTCAGCGATTAAATCTGCGATTGAAAATGGTAAATCACTGGATGATTTCCTGATCTGATTGCAGTGCATCCCTTGCAGTAAATCCGCCCGATAGATGTCGGGCGGATTTATCCTCACCCGCAGTGACGCAGTAACTTCCGGCCTCGATTATTCTGCCGGGCTGAAAATCAGGAGCTTATCCTCACCCAAGTCTGATTACGCGGTAATTCCAGCCGTCAGCTCTCCCCGAATGCCTGTTCTCCTATTCCGACGACGCTCTTGTCTTACTCTGTGACCCAACCGGCCATAGCACTAAACAATAGCGGGCAGTGATTAATCGTTCTGTTGCGAGGTGGCGTTGCGCGCCATGATAATTTCCAGGCCAATTTGCTGACCATAAGAAAGCTCAAGCGTATTCCCGTCAGGATCGGCGAAGAAAGCCCAGTAACCAACCGGTTCGCCGGACTGCTGCGCGGGCCGACGTAATACACCTTCCTGCTGCGCCAGCGCTACTTTGGCATCAATTTCTTCGCGAGTGGCACAGGCGACGCCAATATGACCAAACGGTCCCAACGGCGTATCCTCCAGGTGAGCCGACTGCACCAGCACCAGCGCAAATGGCCGGGTTAAATCTGACAGCCACGCCACTTTCTGCGCTTCCGCAATGCCAGGCTCGCGATGATGAATAACCTGCATTCCGGCATAACGCTGGTAAAAATCCACACTTTTTTCCAGATCGCGGACCTGCAGAGCAAGATGGCTGAACCCCGTATCGTTTGACATAGTCACTCCCTGAGTTGGTTGAGCGACTACCATGCCACAGCGGTAACGCCGCAAGTGATCAACGGTGCTTAACCGTCTGGCTTTTCACATTCTGCACGATTGCGCCCTTCCCGCTTAGCGCGGTACAGGGCTTCATCCGCCCGTTCAATCAGGTGTGACAATGCCTGCTGTCCGGCAATGCCGCGCTGGGTTGCACAGCCAGCGCTGAGCGTGATCCGTTTTGTCGGCAGTCCGCTGGTAAGGTGCGGAATATTCAGCCGGTAAACCGCCTCAACAATCGCCCTGGCCAGTTTTAACGCCTCTTCAGCAGTGTAGCGCGGCAGAATAATCGCAAATTCTTCACCGCCATAACGGGCCGGCAGATCATTTTTACGTAGTGCAAAGTTTTTCAGAATCGATGCGACCGCTTTCAGGCACTCATCGCCCGCTACGTGTCCGTAGGTATCGTTGTAATGTTTGAAATAGTCGATATCGATCAAAATCAGAGAGACAGGCCAGCCCTGTACCCTGGCCTGTTGCAGGCTTTCATGCAGTCTCCGATCAAAGTAGCGCCGGTTAGCGACGCCGGTTAAGCCATCGCTATTTGCCAGGCTTTGCAGAGAAAGATTTGCCGCGGTCAGCTCGTCACGCAGCCGGGTCAGTTCCCGCTGGTAGCGCAGTGTATGTCGCGCCTGGCGCAGCAAAAAAACGCTAAGCGAAAGGATCACCGCCAGCAGTGCGAGGCTCAGCATCACATCCTGCACCCGGCCATTCATCCAGCGACTAAACAGCGCAGATTTGTCGTAGCCGGCGGCGACAATCAGTGGATAACGTTCAGATCGTGCAAAGCCGAAGATACGTTTTTCGCCATCAAGCGCGGCCTTCCACTGCCCGCTGCCCTGATCGGCATCGGCCAGCATTTTGCGGAACAGAGGGCTTGAGGAGAGGTTTTTGCCAATATAACTGTCCGGCATCGGACGGGCATAAAGTACCGTGCTGTCTGCCAGCATCAGCACCAGTACGTCGCGCGCGCCCAGCTCGTAATAGCTGTAGAAGCGGCGAAAGTAGTCCACTTTAATGGTCGCGAGCAGGACACCATCAAAACCGTTTGCACCATCATTGACGCGCAGCGACACCGGAATCACCAGATCGCCGGTGGTACGACTGCGGAGCACCGGCCCGACATGCACGCTGTTACGCAGACTGGCGCGGTGATAACTGAAATACTCTCGATCGGAATTATTGATACCGATCGGCGTCCGGCTCATCGAGGTAGCGATCCAGCGGCCCTGGGCATCGTAATAGAACAATCCGTGCAGCTGCGGCAGCCGATTTTGCAACAGGCGCATAGTCTGACTCAGCGCATCACCATCGACACGATTGTTCACTATCTGGGTTTGCAGGTCGCGCTGTACTTCGCGCAGCGACAGTTCCGTCTGCAGAAAGGTATCTTCTGCCTGTCGCGCCTGTGACAGGGACAGATTGACCGCCATCTCTTCAGTCTGGTTAACGGCTTCACGCCAGTCTTCACGCAGCGTCCACAGATTGATACCGATGCCCACCACGGTGAGTACCAGACCTGATAACGTAATGCTTTTGAGTAGCGGCGAAATCTTTGGCGCGGGTGCCGCATTTTTGCTGCGAAACTTCATGCCCATCCTTATTCAAACCCTTTCACTGAGTTAAGCACAGTTAATGGAGGGCAAAATTACAAATATCATTGTTGTGTTATGCAGAGTGTTTCATTTTTGCGCCCGCATTCTAAACCCTGGTGCATAAAGCCGCCTGCCCTGATTCAGTCTGCCTTGATCTCATCCCCGAATCGGCCGCAACCCTTCAAAAATCAGTGGGATGAATGGTATCCTTACCGCTTACAGTGAATGTGCGCTGTAAATTAATGTGAGTACTGAAGGACCTTTTTTATGAGTGAAAACCTGAGCAGCCTGAATAATATCCGCACCCTGCGCGCGCAGTCGCGCAATATAACGTTAGATGTGCTGGACGAGATGGTGCAGAAATTAGAGACAGTGGTCAGAGAACGACGCGAAGCAGAGGAAGCCCAGGCGGCCGAAGCGCGCGAAAAAGCTGAAAAACTGGCGATGTACCGTGAACTGCTAAAGGAAGACGGAATCGACCCGACTGAACTGTTAGCGGGCCTGTCCTCTGCCACCCGCAGCGGTAAAAAGCGCACCAGGCGCCCGGCAAAATATCAGTACCGCGATGAAAATGGCGAGCTGAAATACTGGACCGGTCAGGGCCGTACGCCATCACCGATTAAAACCGCTCTCGAAAACGGCCAGTCACTGGATGATTTTCTGCTTTAATCCTGGCTGATTCCGTTCCGGAAAATTTGGCCGCGCCTGCACGCTGAATTTTCCGGCACGCTTTTTTATCCGCCGTCGATGTTATGGCGAGCGTCTGGTCATAACTAGCCGTGTTCTGCGGTGGTGACCGGCAACGGCCCGCGGAAAGTTCGCCGCCATTCGCTGGGGGCGACGCCAAATCGATGTTTGAAACGCTGACGAAAAGAGATAGGTGAGGTGAAGCCCACTTTTTCGGCCACGCTCTCAATACTGATATCGGTAGTTTCCAGCAGTTCCTGGCTGCGTTGCAGTCGCTCCGCCGTCAGCCAGTCGCCCAGCGTCATCCCGGTCGCCTTGAAAAAATGGCGCGTCAGCGTTCGCCGGCTCATACCAGCCGAACGCGCCAGTGAATCCAGATCGTGCGGCTGATGCAGGTTGCGCCGCAGCGACTCCAGCAGCGTATTGATTTTGCCGTCACGGGTATTCTCCGGTACCGGGCGCTCAATAAACTGCGCCTGCCCTCCTTCACGATACGGCGGCACCACCATTCTTCTGGCCACCCGATTAGCCACAGCGCTGCCGTAGTGCTGACGGATGATATCCAGACAGCAGTCGATGCCGGCGGCGGTTCCTGCCGAGGTAATCAGGCGATCGTCGCGGGTATAGAGCGCATTACTGTCGAGATGAACCTGCGGAAAGCGCTGGCTGAAGTCACGTTCAAATTCCCAGTGGGTCGCGGCACGGTGCTGGTCGAGCAGACCAGCATAGGCCAGCACGTAGGTACCCAGACACAGCCCGACCACTTCAGCGCCGCGCTGCCAGGCAGCGGCCAGCTTATCGAGCAGCCGCTGATCGGGCTTTTCAGCCGGATTGTGCCAGTACGGCAGAATGATAATATCCGCCGTATCCAGCTGTTCAAGCCCATGTTCCACATTAATCGACAGGCCGATCTCCGACAGAACCGTGCCGGGCTTTTCGGCGCAGATTGTGACACGGAAAAGATCCGGCTGCGGCATCGCTGATCCAAACAGGATGCAGGGAACCGAAAAGTGGAACGGACTGAATCCAGCCGTCGCTACCACTGCAACATTCAACGCAGTCATCTCGCCCCTTAATCGTCGGCTCCCCCAGCTGGCGAGCAGGAGAAAAGTGCTCTGATCCGGCGTGCCGGTCAGAACGTTATAGTTTCACCGTCCTGTGGGATAAGCACTTTATCGGTTATCCCCTGCTGATCGGTATAGGCCCGCAGCTCGGCACGGGTCAGCAGACAGTGGTTGATCGCTTCCATGTGCGACGCGACCAGCGTTGCTTCAGGCACGATCTCCAGCGTGTGCAGTGTATCCTCTTTTCCCATAATAATCGGGCCATAGAGATCGTTAGTCGCATTACCGATATTCAGCACCACCACGTCCGGCTGAAAACGTTGCAGGCTTCTTACATATGGCTTAACCCAGACAGTATCGCCCGCAACATAGAGCGTTTTTTCCGCCGGATGAGTAAACACCAGTCCGCAGGCATCGCCCAGCAGATCTGCCATGACTTTGTCGGCATACAGCGCGTTGCTGCCATGCTGGCCGTCAGTTTTATAGATCGTCAGGCCGTCGACAAACGCATTTTCTTCCTGCAGCACCTGAACGTTGAGGAAACCCTGAGAGCGAATCAGGTCAGCATCGCTGTGATTCTGGGTATAAATCATCATCGTCTTTGGCACCAGCTGCTGCGCGGCCTCGTCCCAGTGATCGGTATGGGTGTGGGTAAGGATAACCGCATCGACATCCAGCAGCTGCGAAATCGGCATCGGCAGTTCCACCATCGGATTTCTCAGGTGCGGACGGGCGTTGCCGACAAAGCCCGGCCAGGCTTCTTTTTCAGCCAGCATCGGGTCAATCAGGAATTTCTTGCCGGCATAGTGCAGCACCAGCGTGGCGTTACGGACTTGGGTCAATTTCATAATCAGGCTCCGGTCTGTGTTCAGTCGAGTGCAGCCAGCGTCGGCGACGTCATTGCTGCGATGGAGTGACTTTACCCGGTTGCGAACGCTGGCGTGACAGGCTCGATGGACAGTGATCGATGAAATCGGGCCAACCTGCTGGCTCAGCCAAATCCCTCGTCGCAATCGGCAAAATTCGCGCGCGTCGGAGATGACAGTGTCGTCATGTCGCCGCTAAGCTGGATGACACGAAGGCAAAACCGATCGGCTGACGCATTTGGATATCCGCGTCGCTGAGGTTCAGGCCGGGCAGCGAAACCTGACCGCTTTTCCGGCTCAATCTGATCCGCTGCAGGAGTGAATAATGGCTGAACAATGGAAACTGCACTGGCTGGAAGCGTCAGGCGATTTACAGGATTATCAAACGGAGATTACCCGCCAGGCTGATGCGGCATGCCAGATCCTGTCAGCGGTTATGCCGCCACCGCGCCTCGATATTCTGGTTCAGTGCGCGCCAGCGGCGGTGATTCCGGAAACCGGTACCGGCGGCTACGCCTATAGTGCGACGCTGTTTGGTCTGACAATCGATCCGGCTAATCCTCAACTGGCGCAGACACTTAGCAGCGGTGCGCTGATGCGCACTATCCTGCACGAAGTACATCACTGTTTGCGCATGGCGGGTCCCGGATACGGCTGGACGCCAGGCGACGCGCTGGTAAGTGAAGGGCTGGCTGGACAGTTTGTTTGCTGGTTACTGGACTCACCACCCGAACGGTGGGAGCGGGCATCTGAACGGCAGTGGCTGCTGGACAATCCGGTCACGCTGGTGGCGTTGAATAACCCTCATTACGATCATGCTGCCTGGTTCTTTGGCAGCGGAACCTATCCCCGCTGGTACGGTTACACGCTGGGCTATCAGCTGGTAGCCGCGTGGCGCGATCAGCTTCCGGTCTTAACGCCGGAAAAATGGCTTAACGTGACGGCGGAAGAAGTGATCGCCGCCGGGCTCCACTGCGGGCTGGTAACCCGCTGAAAGCAAAAAAAATGCCGCAGAAATCTGCGGCATCGGTTTTCATAAGACGATTATCAGAAATCGGCTTTCAACACCACACGGTAATTAGCTTTACCGGCGCGCACGTGTTCCAGCGCTTTATTGATGTCTGACATCGGGAAGAACTCAACCTGCGGCGCAATATCAGCACGCGAAGCCAGCTTCAGTAACGAACGCAGCTGACCCGGCGAGCCGGTCGAAGAACCGGTTACCGCTTTGTCACCCATGATCAGGTCAAACGCACCCACCTGGAACGGCTTCATCACTGCACCGACGGTATGGAATTTACCTTTAGGTGCCAGCGCCGCGAAATACGGTTTCCAGTCCAGATCGACCGCGACAGTGCTGAGGATCAGATCGAAACGACCCGCCTGCTGTTTCAGCGCTTCAGCGTCACGGCTGTTAACCACTTCATCTGCGCCCATGTCCAGAATCGATTGTTTCTTGTCTGGCGTTGAGCTGAATGCCACCACTTCCGCACCCATTGCATGCAGAATTTTAATGGCGATGTGGCCGAGACCACCGATACCGATCACGCCAACCCGGCTGGTAGCGGTGATGTTGCTCATCAGCAGCGGTTTGAAGACGGTGATACCGCCACACAGCAGCGGACCGGCGGTGGTAACGTCCAGTTTCTCCGGCAGCGGGATCACCCATTGCCAGTCGGCACGCAGTTTCTCAGCAAAACCACCCTTGTTCATGATGGTCGGAATGCTGCCCTGCTGGCAGTTAACCTGCTCACCATTGATACAGGCGTCGCAGTGCTGACAGCTTTTCGCGGTCCAGCCAATGCCCACCCGCTGACCAATCGACAGGCCTTTGTTTTTTGCCGCGTCGCCCAGCGCAGAAACCCGTCCAATCACTTCATGTCCGGCAATAACGGGAAACTGTGAAATGCCCCACTCGTTGTCGATCATCGACAGGTCAGAGTGGCAGACGCCACAATACTCAACCTCTACTTCAACCTCTTCTGCTGCAAGTTCAGCAACATCATATTCATAAAGTTCAAGCGCCTGACCAGCCTGCATGGCTGCATAACTTTTAATTTTCATTGGTACCTCTGCGTGGTTAATCACCGTCAAGTGTAACAACTGCAGGCGCGGCTTGCCTGGCCGATACGCCTGCACCGCACTTTGTTGTCTTTTTTGCTGAAAAATCAGCCGTTAACCTGCCCGCCAGACAGAACCTGTAACACTTTTAGCTGCGCCACCGCATCCTGCATCGCATCCATACCCTGGGTTAATTCACGCAGGCTGCCGAGGTGTTTAGCAATATCGGCGCGCTCATGACGGGTCTGCTGATTCATGGTCGCCAGGGTGTCAGCGGCACTGATGCTGCGTGCGGCCATTTGGGTCGCGGTCTGCGCACTGTCACTGGCCACCAGCCGGATGCGTGCGATGGTGCTCACCGCCTCACTGATGTTACTGGCGGTAGCCTCAGCCTGCTCTTTGGAGGAGTGTGCCAGCCGACGCACTTCGCCAGCCACCACCGCAAAACCCCGGCCCGCTTCACCGGCACGGGCGGCTTCCACTGCCGCGTTCAGTGCCAGAATATTGGTCTGGAAAGCGATGTTACTGATGCCGTGGGTTATCTCGTTAATCCCGTGCGAAATTTTCTCCAGATCGTCCAGCCCGTCATCCAGCCGGCCCTGCGCCTGCTGGCTCTGGGTGGCGATGTCGCTGATGGCGCGAATGCTGTTTTCCGCCAGGCTCAGGGTTTCGCCCTGACTTTGGGTGGCGCGCTCTAATACCGGCAGTGCCTCCATCAGCGGCGTCAGCGCCTGCTGATAGCTGATCACCCGATCAAGCACCCCCGTCTGTACGCTGTTCAGCGCTTCCCAGCGACGTAATGCCCGTTGCGCATAGTGTGCCGCGTACCCGGCGTACTCCACCGGAAACTGACTCATCGCTTTCACCTCATGATTAAAGAACACCAGCGCCGACAGCGTCTGGTTGATCGGCACGCCAAGGATCTCGCCAAAGCTGGAGAAGCCCGCCGCCGGGATGCCTTTGAAAAAGTGGGCGTCGTGTAACTGACCGGCATTTCCGACGCGACGCAGAATACAGTCGTTCATCAGTATCGCCGCCGGTTTGCCGTGCTGACGGGCAAACGCCTGCCACTCCAGCTGCGTCGCCTGTTTGAAGTCCTTTTCCTGCATCAGGAACAGCCGGTCGCCAAACTCCAGATCGCAGAAAAACTGCACGCTGTCAGACTCAATTTTGGCCACCGAACGAATAAAGTATTCATCCCCGACCCTGACGCCAAAGGTCAGCCCCTGTAGCCGTTCTGTCAGCTGGGTCTGTTTGCAGTTCAGGTGGGTGCATAGCGCGGAAACCAGCGATTGCTGCTGGCCCTGACGGTTAAATACCGAACTGACGGTGCGCGCGATCGGATCGGCCTCGGCGATCAACCAGCTGTTGTCGAGTGGCGTAAAGTTCTGGCTTTTGAACGGGGCAAACGATTTTCCCGCTGCCATCTGGCAAAAAATAATCACCGCTTTGCCCTGTAGTATCTTGCCGCCAACCCCAATCCAGGTGCCGTCAAAGCTGATTTTACCGCCGGCCGATCCGCCTATCGCCAGACAGGGGAAACGTCCGCTGTTGTACCAGGCCTGCATCAGGAAACCTTCCGAGGCAGAAAGACCGTCGCAGTAGATCATCGCGAAGGTCCGATCGGCAGAGAGCGGCATCCGCAACTGCAACCGCTCCAGCTCCTGCTGTAGCGCTGTGATCCGCTGGCTGGCGGTGTGGGTATCCTGCACGTGCAGGTCAATAATGTGCGTCTCATGCCGCGCAATCAGGCTGTCAGGCAACCAGAGCCAGCTTCCTTCCTGACCGGCACCGTCGCAATAGGTGCTCTGGCGGCCGCTGCTGCTTAGCGCGCCATTAGAGGAAAGCGTCAGGACCGTCAGGTCAGCGGACGTAAAGCGTTGCCAGGCCTGACTGGCCCGCTGAAAATCCGCTTCAGGCGGCACAAAAGTCATCAGCAGACCGCCTGCGCGCTGGCTTAATCCCGCCGCGCTGAGCGACGCCGGCAACGCACGACAATCAAAAGTGCCATTCGCAGGCTGGCTGCTACGCCCAAAACGGGCAGCAGGCAGGCGTTTTTTTATCGCCTTAATAATCGACATATTATTGTTTTCGCTGTGATAAGAATGATTTTGCGCTAAAGAAAGCGCTTTCTGGTGTGTTTAAAAGGAGGGCTAAAAGCAGGTCCGTACGCGTTCAGAACTCATGGCTGAGGGCCGGAATCATCATTGATCGGCACGCTCAACGCCTGTTCGTTATCGCCAATAGCGGTAAAAGCTTTAACAATTACTGTAGGTGGTGAAAACGATGAAAACAGCGCGTTTAAGCAGCATAAAATAAGCCGGGAAGCGATCCCGGCAACGTTACTGCTTACTCGTCGCGACTTTCATGCCAGTGCTGCTCACAGCGCTCCCGGGCCTCGGCCGGTAAGTCGCGCAGGTCAGGCAGACTGTCGCCGGCGCCATAGCCCATTGAGCCGGTCACTTCTTCCTGCTCATCCTGGGCAGCAAAGCTCAGTGTCTCATCCAGCGCCTGCCATTCGCCGTCCTGTTGACGATAAATCACCGCATGGGTCGGTGTCTGAGCATCATCGCCATAAATTTCATATTTTTGCTTCCGGGAGTCAGAACCAAACTCAAGCGTATCGATTAAGGTTGCATCAGTCATCGCGTTCTCCTTTTTCGTTGAGCTTATAAGGGTAGCCTGGGGATCGCAGGCTCGCTGCCGTTTCCCGCCCGGTGCGCGCTGATAATCAGCCTGAAAACAACATTTTCCCGGGGTTGTATTGGCATAAACGAAGCGGTCATCTATGCTTCGTGGTGTGACTAGCTAGTCCTTTTTATCTAATGGAACGTTGATAGGAGGTCTCTCTATGACACAACAGAAATACCGAGGTGGTGCTGGCAATTTTGCCAACGATCCGGGCCGTGCGAGCGAAGCTGGCAGTGCAGGAGGCAAAGTCAGTGGGGGCAATTTCAAAAACGATCATGAAAAAGCCAGGGAAGCCGGCCGGAAAGGGGGCAGGATCAGTCGGCGTCCTGCCAGTAATTCTGAATAAGGCGCCTTAGGACGTTTTACGCCATGGAATGGCATCTCATCTTAAGCGGCGGACAGCCCGTTCCCCGATTTTATTGCGAAAACCCGCCGTGCCGTGCCGGTAAACCGGTTCATCACGCCTGTGGGTAAAAATCAGCACGTCTGTGGGCGAGCCGGCAGACGTGCCTGTGGTTATTTCGCCGCGCGATGTCGGGTGAGGTAGTGCTTCACCAGCACGAAGAACAGCGGCACAAAGAACAGCGCCAGCACCGTGCCAGCCAGCGTTCCGCCGATGATGCCGGTACCGATGGCGATACGGCTGTTGGCACCCGCCCCCGTCGCCACCGCCAGCGGGATCACCCCGGCGATAAACGCCAGTGAGGTCATCATGATCGGCCGTAAACGGGTCCGCGCCGCCTGCAGTGCCGCCGCGCTCAGCGAGCTGCCCTGGCGCACCGCCTCCTCGGCGAACTCAATAATCAGGATGGCGTTTTTAGAGGTCAGGCCGACGGTGGTAAGCAGCGCGACCTGGAAATAGATGTCGTTGCTTAATCCGCGTAACGCAACCGCTACTACCGTCCCCAGCACGCCGAGCGGTACCGCCAGCAGCACCGAAAACGGCACTGACCAGCTCTCATACAGCGCCGCCAGACAGAGGAACACCACCAGAATAGAGATCGCATACAACGTGGTGGACTGCCCGCCTGCCTGCTTCTCCTGCAGTGACAGTCCACTCCACGCGCCGGTCGTCCCGGCCGGAAGCTGATCGGCCAACCGTTCAATGGTGTTCATCGCATCGCCGGAACTGTAGCCTTCCGCATTCTGCCCCTGGATTTCAAAGGAAGCAGAACCGTTATAGCGATTAAGGCTTTCCGGCCCCATAGTCCAGCGGGTTGAGGCGAAGGCAGAGAACGGCGTCATGCTGCCTTCACTGTTGCGAATAAACCATTTATCCAGATCGGACGGTGCCGAGCGGTACTGGCCGTCACCCTGCACGTACACCCGTTTGACGCGGCCGCGATCGATAAAGTCATTGATATAGGCCCCGCCCCAGGCGCTGGTCAGGGTATCGGTAACGTCATCCAGCTGCAGCCCGAGCGCGACCGCCTTATTAGTATCAATATCAACCTGCAACTGCGGCGTCTGCGGCAGGATATTGGCCCGTACGCCGATCAGTTCCGGGCTTTGCGCCGCGTTTTGCAGCAGCCGATCGCGCAGTTTGCCCAGCTCATCGCGGGTGGTGCCGCCACTGGCCAGCAGTTCATAGGTAAAGCCATTATTCTGTCCGAGGCCCGGCACCGACGGCGGCGTCAGGGCAAATATCTGGGCATCACGAATAGCGGAAAGCGCATACGTCGCGCGGCCGGCAATCGCCTCTGCCGAGTTTTCCTTGCCGGGACGCCGATCCCAGTTTTTCAGCTTGATAAACGCCATGCCGGCATTCTGCGCTGCGCCGCTGAAGTTAAAGCCGTTGATGGTAAACACCACGTCGATGTTCTCTTTCTCTTCAGTAAGAAACCAGTCAACGATCTGCTTATTGACCGCTTCCGTCCGGCTGGCAGTGGCGCCCGCTGGCAGCGTCGCCTGCAGCATAATGCTGCCCTGATCCTCGGTTGGCAGAAAGCTGCCTGGTAAGCGGGTAAACATCACAAACAGTACCACGCCCATCGCGGCATACAGCGACACCATAATCAGCGGACGACGCAGAGTGCTGACAACCTTGCGACGATACTGGCGCTCGGTGGCGGCGTAGAAGCGATTAAATCCGCCAAAGAATCCTTTGCGATGCGGCGTGCCGGGGCGGAGCAACATGCCGCACAGCGCCGGCGTCAGGGTCAGCGCTACCAGCACCGAGAAGGTCATCGCCGCGATGATGGTGACTGAGAATTGCCGATAGATCACCCCGGTCGAGCCAGCGAAAAAGGCCATTGGCAGAAACACCGCCGACAACACCAGCGCGATAGCAATCAGCGCACCGGAAATCTCTTTCATCGATTTTTCCGTGGCCTCGCGGGCCGGCAAGCCTTCGTCATGCATGATGCGTTCGACGTTTTCGACCACCACAATCGCGTCATCCACCAGCAGCCCGATCGCCAGCACCATGGCAAACAGGGTCAGGGTGTTGATGGTATAACCGCAAAGTGCCAGCACGCCAAAGGTCCCGAGCAGCACCACCGGCACCGCCAGCGCCGGGATCAGCGTGGCGCGGATGTTTTGCAGGAACAGGTACATCACCACCACCACCAGCGCTATCGCTTCGATCAGGGTGATCACCACATCCTCCACCGAGATTTTGATGAAGTCGGTGCTGTCCAGCGCATACGCCACCTCGTAACCTTGCGGCATCGAGTGGCGATACTCTTCCACTTTGTTTTTCACCAGAGTGGCGGTATCCAGCGCGTTGGCGCCCGGAGCAAGCATCACCCCGATACCGGCCGCCGGATGACCATTAAGCCGGGTGGTCATGTCATAAGATTCACCACCCAGCTCGACCCGCGCCACATCACCGACCCGCACAATGGCGCCGCGGGTATCGCTTTTAACGATGATGTTGCGGAACTGTTCCGGCGTCTGCAGCCGCGACTGCGCCCTGACCGTGGCGGTGAGCTGCTGATTCTGCGGCGAGGGCAGCCCGCCAATTTTACCGGCGGAGACCTGAATGTTCTGCGAACGAATCGCTGCCGTCACGTCGGAAGGCTGCAGTGCGTAGGCGTTGAGTTTGAACGGATCGAGCCAGATACGCATCGCGTATTGCCCGCCGAATACCTGGATATCCCCGACGCCTTCGATCCTTGCCAGCGGCTCCTGCATGTTACTCACCAGCCAGTCACCGATGTCGGTGCTGTTACTCTTGCCGGTGGTGTCATACAGCCCCATCACCAGCAAAAAGTTGGACTGGGACTTGGTCACGGTAACGCCGAGCTGCTGCACCTCGCTCGGCAGACGGGTCAGCGCCTGCTGCACCTTGTTCTGCACCTGCACCTGGGCCGTGTCGGGATCGGTTCCCTGACTGAACGTCACCGTAACCGTCACATTGCCCTGCGAACTGCTGCTGGAGGTGAAGTAGAGCAGATGATCCAGCCCGGTCAGCTGCTGCTCAATCACCTGGGTGACGCTGTTTTCCAGTGTCTCAGCGGAGGCGCCGGTATAGGTGGCACTGATATTCACTGACGGCGGTGCCACATCTGGATATTGCTCAACCGGCAACAAGGTGATGGAGAGCGCGCCAAGCAGCATGATTAAAATGGCAACGACCCATGCGAAGACGGGGCGATAAATAAAAAAACGAGAAAACATCAGCGGGGTCTCTTCCTTTTAGGGCGGGCGCAAAGCCTGCATTCCTGCAGGTTGTGTAACAGCGGTGCAGCGCTGATTATAGTTTGTAACCTTCCCGCTAAACATCCTGATGTTATCATTTGTTAATCCAGCGCAAATCCAGCCGGTTCCGGCAGGCTGTTGCAGCGTGACGCAATAATCCGCCGCCACGGTAAAACCGTTTCAGTCTGAAACCCTGTGGAACGGATTAAGCAAAATAGCGAGGCCTGGCTATCCTGAAAATAAAGGAAATTAAACAGGAGAGAATGATGAAATTTTTCTACTTCGTTTCGCTTATTGCTTCAGCGCTCTATTTATTGGCATTCCTGCCTAAACTCAGAACCAAACGCGAGCCTATTGCCTATTGGGGATGTTGGGCTTACCTCGGTGCTAACGCCATATTCTGGGCGATTTACGGTATCCGGCACTACATCTGATCCAGCGGTCTAAGCAAAGCGGCAAATAGGCTAATCAGCTTAGCTAGCTGACTGATCACGCTGAAAAAGCAAGCCGGATTTTTTCAATTATCCGGCGCATTGCCGCTTCACGCTGCTTTCTATCCCGCCTGCTTGCCGGTCCGGCTGAGTGAGCCCGCCTGGGAACGTGGCGGGACAGCGGCAGGCGAGGCATTTACCGCGGCCTTAATCTGCTGGTCATAATGACTCTCTAACACTCTGAAGGTCTCCTGCGCTTTAATCTGATAGAGCGCGTCGGAGGGATGAATACAATCCGGCGACATCAGCGTTTGCCAGTTTTTAATTTGCTGAATGCGCTGATACTGAGGAACCAGCGGCACATTTTCGTCCCGCGTCAGGCGGTCGATTTGCGCAACATAAGGCGCAACGTTCCACTTTTCCGCCCGGCCGCACAATGGATGAGGCTCCTGAACAATCACCGCTTTCCCGTACTGCTGCGCCACGCGGATCAGCTCAGACATGATCGCCCGATATTGCAACGGACTGACGATATAGTCAGATTCAGTATCTTTGAAGTGATAGTGGCGGGCGTCATTGGTGGCGAAGTTGAGCAGGATAAGATCTGCCGGCGAGGCGGCCATCTCTTCACGCCAGGTTTTGTTATTGCGGTAAAAATTGCGCCCGTTCAGCAGATCCTTCGACTGCGCCGACAGCGCACCTTTATTGATAATCTCTACCTCAGTGCCATATCTGGCCTTCAGCATCTGGTTTAACTGTGCAATTTCATTATTGGGTGTGAGGGTCGCCCGCAATTTACCGTCTTTTCTGACTGCCATCGCGCCTTTGGTGCTGGAACCGCCATAGGCTTCAATAATAAATTTATCCTCCTGCTGACTGGCAAGCGCAACGCCCGCAGATAAACAGAACGCGATGAAAACAAGCAGATGACAAAAAATATTCTTCATTGAGCATAACTCTGGCAGGGCGAATTGAAAAAGATTATCAGCCAGAGTTCACCCGCTGCAAAATTATTTTGCCGTGTCGCCGCTGCGTTATGCGGGTTAAATCGGTATTGCGCAGAAAAAATCGCCAATAAGCGAAACCCGTGGCGCTTATTGATTATCTCTTCCGATGTCCGCCCGCGAAAAAAAAGCCGATTCGGCGACGAATAAACATCAGTAAAACGCTTACTCACTGCACATTTTTTAACCCTATGTTAAGCGAGGCTTTACCCGGTTCGCGGTTTAACCCGCATCCGGTTGCCCGTCCCGCAAGGGCTGCGCCAGAATGGGCGATTAAAAGCAGCAGCAGTGCGTGCTATTCTGATAAAAAAGTGACGCTAAAAAACGGCCAGGCCGGTTTATCATAATTTAACGATCAACAAAAAGGGCATACTGGCGGAATTCTGAAAAGTGTGGCGCAATATGTTAATTAACCTTCAGAGTGATATTCTGCCGCTGTCACTTCATACACTATCGCTTCGTCATTTATTAAGGTAATAAAAATGACTACACCCGCTTTTTTATCGAGCCGGAATATCGGCCTCGATTTTCTGCGTGCTATCCTTATTCTGGAAGGTGTTTTATATCATGCCGCCCGCAGCCTGCCTGGTGGCAATAGCTGGTATTACGTCGCGGATAAAAACCCGTCGCTGATTTTTAGTTCACTGATTGAATTCATCCATACTTTCCGGATGGAGGCGTTTTTCTTTCTCTCCGGCATGTTCTCCGCCATGGTTTTTTTACGCAAAGGCCAGTCCTTTTTCTTTGAGAACCGTCGCAAACGCGTGCTGGTGCCGCTGATTGCTGCCTTTGCTTTCATTCCCGGCATCATGTACTGGCTGAGCTCGACGATAAAAGGGGTCGATACTTCGGCCAGTGGACTGCTGGCAGCCTACATGCAGTTGCACCATCTGTGGTTCCTGGTCTCGCTGTCGGCCATCTCCTTTTTTGTGCCCGCCCGCCTGTACCAGACGCTGGCGACATTTGCCCGCCGCCTGCCCTTTCCGCTGTGGCTGGCAGCCCTGATAATCGCCGCCAATAGTCTGTTTGTGGTGAAGTTCGCAGTTAAAGATCTGGGCGAGCTGATCACCTTAATTCCAGTGACCGCACGTTTCTGCGTTTATTACGCAGCCGGCTATGCGCTTTATCTTAATCGTGATGCGATTCCGCAATTAGCGAAACATCCACTGCTGAATACCGCCTTTGTCACGCTGCTGGCGATAATCTGTTATAGCGCTTTCTTCCTGACGATGAAATTTAATCTGCAGGGGGTAGCGAAATATATTCCGGTACTGCTCAGCAGCGTCTTCTCGGTGATCTTCTCTTATTGGGTGATCTTCTTTTTTGAAAAGCTACGGATGAAAGAGAGCCGCATCGTGAACACGGTGGTTGATTCTGCGCTGGTGGTTTATATTCTTCACTACCCTATCGCGATTGGCTTTGCCTGGCTGCTGGACGATTACCTGCCGGATAATTATCCGGTCAGCTATGTGCTGATAGTTACGGCAATTGCTTCAGGATTGAGTGCATTGTGCTATATGCTCATCAAGCGTAATAGTTTCCTGTCGACACTTTTTGGCCTGAAAGCGAAGCCGGCGAAAGCGCTGGTTTCGGTAAGCTGAAATCGTGCTGTTGCTGCGAGCCGATAATAGCGTAGCGATAACCGCGTAAATACGTTTCGCTCCCTCGCTGCGTTTATTTCTCTGCTGGCGCAATTCTGCGCCAGCTTTATTGATCCGCAAACAACACCTCTGCAATCGACATCGTGATACCAGAAACATTTTGAGAAAAAATTTCAGTAAATAATGCGCTGAATCCATCCTGGGTTGGTTATTTGTGTACCAGACTTACAAAAATAACAATACAGACCATGTGGAGCATTATGAAAGAGCAAAATCGCACAACCGGGATTGCCCCTTATGGTGGCGCTGCAGGCGGCTGGGGCGCACTTAAAGCGGTTGCCGATGCCATTCGCGGTCAGATGTCAGTCAAACAGGATGTGATTGCCCTGTTCAAAGTGAACCAGCCACAGGGCTTTGACTGCCCGGGATGCGCCTGGCCCGACCCTCAGCATGCCTCTTCGTTTGAATTTTGTGAAAACGGCGCGAAAGCGGTGTCGTGGGAAGCGACCAGCAAACGCACCACGCCGGCGTTCTTTGCCGCGCATACGGTCACTGAATTATGGCAGCGCAGCGCATTGCACCTTGAAGGCGAAGGGCGACTGACGCACCCGATGAAGTATGATGCGACCACCGACACCTACCAGCCAATCGAGTGGGAGACTGCGTTTAAAGAGATCGGCGAACATCTGCGCAGTTATGACGATCCCGACAGCGTAGAGTTTTACACCTCGGGCCGCGCCTCCAACGAAGCGGCTTTTCTGTGGCAGCTATTCGCCCGCGAATATGGCACCAATAATTTTCCCGACTGTTCCAACATGTGCCACGAACCGACCAGCGTCGGGTTGCCGGAATCGATCGGCGTCGGCAAAGGCACGGTAGAGCTGGAAGATTTTGACCATTGCGATCTGGTGTTATGCATCGGTCATAACCCTGGCACTAACCATCCCCGCATGCTGGGTACCTTACGTGAAGTCTCTAAACGCGGCGCGACCATCGTTGCGATCAACCCGCTGCGGGAACGTGGCCTCGAGCGCTTTACCTCGCCCCAGAGTCCGATTGAAATGCTCTCCCTCAGCTCGACCGAGCTGGCATCGACCTATTACAAAGTGCGGGTCGGCGGCGATGCAGCGATGCTGAAAGGCGTCATGAAGATCCTGCTGTCGATGCATCAGGAGGCGCTGAGTAAAGGCGAGCCCGGCGTCATCGATGAAGCCTTTATTAATGAACATACCGAAGGGTTCGAGGCGCTGAAGGCCGATCTGGAGAGCACCGACTGGCAGCACATCCTGAAGGTGTCGGGCATGGCACGTGAAGAGATCCAGCACATCGCCCGACTCTATGCCAGCGCTGAGCGGACCATCATCTGTTATGGCATGGGCATTACCCAGCATCAGTATGGCACCCAGAATGTGCAGCAGATTGCCAACCTGCTGCTGCTACGCGGCAACATCGGTAAACCCGGTGCCGGCATCTGTCCGCTGCGGGGCCACTCTAATGTGCAGGGCGACCGCACCGTGGGTATCACCGAGATCCCGCCGCAGTCGCTGCTCGACAGTCTGGAACGCGTTTTTGGCTTCCGTCCGCCGCAGAAACACGGCCACGGCGCTATTCAGGCAATACAGGCGATGCGTGATGGCAAAGCCAAAGCGCTGCTCTGTCTGGGCGGTAACCTGGCGGAGGCCATTTCCGATCCTCAGGTGACCTTCCCGGCGATGCGTAAGCTGGATCTGGTGGTACATATGGCCACCAAGCTCAACCGCTCGCACCTGCTGCTGGGCAAACATAACTACCTGCTGCCGGTTCTTGGCCGCACCGAAACCGATGTTCAGGCTACCGGCGCGCAAAGCGTGACGGTGGAAGATTCCATGTCGATGGTGCATGCCTCGCGCGGCTCGCTGGAGCCGGCTTCACCGCACCTGAAATCTGAACCGGCGCTGGTGGCCGCGCTGGCTCAGGCCACGCTGCCGGACAGCGTGGTTGACTGGCGCGCCATGGCGGCCGATTACAACCGCATCCGTGATGCGATTGAAGCCGTCTTCCCGGCGTTTGAAAACTTCAATGAGCGGGTGAAAAAACCGGGCGGCTTCCGGCTCTATAATGCCGCTTCTGAGCGCGTGTGGAATACGCCATCCGGTCGGGCGCAATTCAAGGTGATGCAGGGGATTAATGAAGATCCGCGTTCGCTGAAGTGCCATGATCTGGTGCTGACTACGCTACGCAGCCACGACCAGTACAACACCACGTTATACGGCCTCAACGACCGCTATCGTGGCGTCACCGGTCGCCGCGACGTGCTGTTTATCAATGCCGAAGAGGCGGAGAAACGTCAGCTGCGCGTCGGCGATCGGGTCGATTTAATGGCGCTCGATCCGGACGGTAATCCGACCTCACGCCAGATGAAAAACCTGACGATTGTAATCATCGACATGGCTCCCGGTTCGGTCGGCGCTTACTATCCCGAGGCTAACGTGATGGTGCCGCTCGACAGCCATGATACGCAGAGCGGTATTCCTGCCTATAAAAGTATCCCGGTAACCATGACCAGGGTAACCGACGAGACGACAACCACCTCAGGCATACTGCGTTAACGCTGTGGATTGAGGCCGCGCCGTCACTGCAAAGGTTGCCTGAGACTCAGGCAACCTTTTTTATGAGCATAATTTCACCGTCTCCCTGCCGGGGGTACAACACGATCAGCAGGCTAAGATATAAGTTTCACTAACCTTATGCGTAACATTTTATTTCATCTGCAACGCTTGCTGCTTCTTCAACCGATGTTAAACGTACGCCTGACATTTAGGCATTCCGTGCCTTTTCCCCGCTGGCTGGCCGGCTGAAATTATACCCTGAATCAACATGTACCATTCTTCCGACGCTCCGGAAATGTATCAACCGGGCTTACTGGTTTGCTCCGCCGCCGATCGCGTTACAAGTTTGTTAAACGCCGTCTTTCTTCTCTGTTTATAACGGATAGGCAGCACCTATTACCGTCTCTACTCTATTCACAGCGGAAGGAAGATTGCCGATGACAACGTTAAGCAGACGACGCTTTATGGCCTTTGCCGCCGGTGGCACCGTGGCGCTGGCCGCGGGTCAGGTTCATGCCCATGATAATCAGGTCACAGCCTACCCGGCCGGTGCTAAACCCGGCGGGCGCGATCCCGGCCCGCATGACCCGATGCGCGAAGCAGAAAATCCCGACCTGGTTGATCCGCCCGCAACCGACAGCGGCACCTTACCTAACCTGCGTTACAGCTTCAGCGATGCGCACGTGCGTAAAGGCAGCGGCGGCTGGACGCGGCAGGTGACACAACGCGAGTTAGGTATCTCCACCACCATTGCCGGGGTCGATATGCGCCTCAACGCTGGCGGCATCCGCGAACTCCACTGGCACAAACAAGCGGAATGGGCCTACATGACCTACGGAACGGCGCGGGTGACCGCCTTCGATACTCACGGTGGCTGGTTTGTCGATGATATCGGCGTCGGCGATTTGTGGTACTTCCCGCCCGGCGTGCCGCACTCCATTCAGGGGCTGGGACCGGATGGCTGTGAATTTTTGCTGGCCTTTGACGATGGCGGATTTGATGAGGACAGCACCTTTCTGCTCTCAGACTGGTTTAAACACATTCCGCCAGAGATCCTCGCCAAAAACTTTCAGCTCCCGGTTTCTGTCTTCTCTCAGCTGCCGTCGCCCTCAGACGAATATATTTTCGCCGCTACGCCACCTGACCGCGCCGCCTCCGACAGCGTTCAGGGCGGCACCCGATCCACCCTGCGTTTTACCCACCGGATGCTGGCTCAGGATCCGTTAAAGGCATCTGGCGGAACGGTGCGGATTACTGACAGCTCTAACTTCCCGATAGCCCGGCAGGTGGCCGCGGCGCTGGTCGAAATCGAACCCGGCGGGCTGCGCGAGCTGCACTGGCATCCCAATAACGACGAATGGCAATACTATCTGGAAGGCGAGGGCCGGATGGGCGTATTCGCCTCGTCAGGTCAGGCCCGCACCTTTGATTATCGCGCTGGTGATGTCGGCTACGTGCCGTTTGCCATGGGTCATTACATCGAAAATACCGGCAAGGGTCCGTTACGCTTCCTTGAGCTGTTTAAGAGCGACTATTACGCCGATATCTCGCTCAATCAGTGGCTGGCCAGTACGCCGCCGCAACTGGTTAAGCAGCATCTGCATCTGGACGATAGCTTTATGGCAGCCCTGTCGCAGAGTAAACGCCCGGTCGTCGGCTAAACGCAATGGCCGGGTTTCCGGCCATTATCAACGGCGTCTGCACAGGCGTTGCGTGTGGTAACCCGTACCAGCGTCTCCTTTAACCCTTCTGCCCGCCTGCCGCTGCCCGCGGTTATCTCTGCATAAAGCATTCGTCGTGAAGCCACCGCAGCGCCAGAGTCGTATACACTACACAGCGGCGCATTCCGTGAAAGTTCGCGGTTTATAACGCACATTCTGGTCTTATTTCTTGTGCTGACCTTCAGCGCTCAAAGGGAAGATTGCTATGTTTCACCTGATTTTCAGCTTACCCAGCTGGTACGTTATTGCGCGCGTCATTGTTCCCTTATCCCTGCCGCTGGTCGTCAAAATTCTGTTGTCCATGCTGGTGCTGCTGGCTTCCCAGTATCTGCTGATCAGCCGTTTCACCTCGGGCGGCATTTTCTCGGCTGAGATGCCGCGGATCGTTATTATTCTGTTTAACTGGGCTTACAGCACCGTTCTGTTGCTGGCGCTGACCCAGATGCTGATTGACGCGGTGACGCTGGTGGCCCTGCTGCTGCGCCATCCGCTGGAACTGGTGCCCGGCGTACGCTATCTGGCGGTGCTGTTCGCCATGGGACTGGCCACCGTCGGCGTTTACCAGGCGATACGGGTGCCGCCGGTCAAAGACCTGACGCTGGAGATCCCTGACCTGCCGGCAGAATTTGATGGCTATCAGCTGTTACAGCTGACAGATTTACATATCACGCGGCTGTTTAATGCGGCGTGGAGTGAGGCCACGGTGGCGAAGGCGATGACGCTGGGGGTTGACCTGATCGTGGTGACCGGGGATGTGATTGATGGCAGCCTTGAGCATCGGCGCGCCGACGTCGCTCCGCTGCGCGGCCTGCAGGCGCCTGATGGGGTATGGGCGATCACCGGTAATCATGAGTATTTCTTTCATCAGGCGATCTGGACTGAACATCTGGCTTCACTGGGACTTCAGCCACTGCTCAACAGTCATACGGTGATCGAGCGCGGCACGGCGAAGCTGGTGGTGGCCGGTTTGCCCGACGCATCCGCACCGGCCAGGCAGGCACAGGGGCCCGATCTGGCCAAAGCGCTGGAGCATGCGCCCGCCAATGCGCCGGTGATCCTGCTGGATCACCAGCCCCGTAATGCCCGCCATAACGCCGCGATGGGTGTTGATCTGCAGCTGTCGGGCCATACTCACGGCGGTCTGATCGTCGGACTGGACCGGCTGTTTGCGAGACCCAACGGCGGCTTTGTTTCCGGTCTCTATCAGGTGGACGGAATGCAGCTCTATGTCAATAACGGCACCGCGCTCTGGCCGGGCATGGCGGTCCGGCTGGGCCGCCCGTCAGAGCTGACCCGCATTACGCTCAGACGGCAACCCTGATTCACCCGGTCGGGCCTGCTGCGGGACACAGCCGCAGCAGGCCCGGCAAGAGTGATTAGCCGCCCTTCACCACCCGCACACGGTGGCAATCTTCCGGCCCCAGCGGCTCTCCGCTGGCGGATACCACGGCCAGCGGCTGCAACGGCTGTTGGTCACGGTTATCCCTCAGTACCGAATGGGTCTCGCCTGGGGTGAACATATTCTGCTCACCCCACTGACGCATCGCCACGATAATCGGGAACAGCGCGCGTCCGCGTGCTGTCAGCACGTATTCGCTGTAGGCGCTGCCGTCAGAAGCGGGACGCAGATCAAACACGCCCAGCTCCACCAGCAATTTCAGACGTGCGGCCAGGATATTTTTCGCCAGCCCGAGGTTTTTCTGAAACTCGCTGAAGCGGCGGACGTTGTCGAACGCCTCGCGAACGATCAGCAAACACCAGCGCTCACCCACGGCTTCCAGAGTGCGGGCTACCGGGCATTCACTGTTTAACAATGCGGTTTGCTTCGCCATCTTCTCTCCTGCTCTGTTCTGCTTACGTCTGAGTATACCTTAGTGCGGTAATCTGGTTGCTAAAAAAAACCAAAACCGTTAATAATGGCCAACCTGGTTTTAATTTGAAACCAAATCCGCAGGAGGTAAAAATGGCTCAGCCCGACAGCACACCCCGTTCGCTGGTATCAGACTGTGACCGTCTGGTCTCATCAACCCGCAGCAAACCGGTGCCGCTGAAACTGGTGATGCTGCTGGGCGTAACCTGCGCGCTGGCGGTGGGCAACGTCTATTTTGCGCAACCGCTGCTGACCGCCATGGCGCAAACCTTTGCCGTCTCCGCCGGTTCGACAGGCGTGGTGGTAACCGCCACCCAGGTCGGCTATGGGCTGGGGCTGCTGTTTGTCGTGCCGCTGGGCGACCTTTTTAATGGCAGGCTGCTGATTGTCTGCCAGCTGCTGATGCTGGCACTGGCCGTACTGCTGGTCAGCCTTGCCCCGGACTTTTATGCTTTGCTGATCGCCATGAGCCTGGTCGGCCTGATGGCGGTGGTGGTTCAGGTGGTAGTGGCTTACGCCGCCTCACTCTCTTCTGCGGCGCAACGCGGTCAAGTGGTCGGTATGGTTACCGGCGGAGTGGTGCTGGGAATACTTTTAGCCCGACTGACCGCTGGCGCAATCGCCGATCTCGCTGGCTGGCGGGCGGTTTATCTCTCTTCTGCCGCGCTGCTGGTACTGCTGGCCGCGATCCTCTGGCGAACCGCGCCCGGCCAGAGCGTGCCGATGAAAAGGCCCGCCTGGCGAACGCTGATGCGTGCCTTCTTCCGGCTATTTTTGGATGAGCCGCTATTACGGGTGCGCGGAATCCTCGCCATGCTGATTTTTGCGGCTTTCAGCGTGTTCTGGACCGCCATGGTGCTGCCGTTAAGCCAGCTTCACTTTAGCCATACCGAAACCGGATTGTTTGGCCTGGCGGGTATCGCAGGGGCGCTGGCCGCCATCCGGGCCGGACGCTGGGCGGATCAGGGATATGGCCAACGTACCACCGGCATCGGCCTGCTGCTGCTGACGCTCTCATGGCTGCCGCTTGCGTGGCTACATCACTCAATCTGGCTGTTTATCGCCGGGGTGATCCTGCTCGATTTTGCGGTGCAGGCGGTACACGTCAGCAGTCAGAGCCTGCTGCTTCATGGCCGGCCCGACGCAAATCACCGGCTGATCGCTGCCTATATGTGTTTCTACTCTGTCGGTAGCGCCCTCGGGGCCAGCGCCGCCACCCGGGTCTATGCCGGCTGGCAGTGGCCGGGAGTCTGTCTGCTCGGCAGCGCCATCAGCCTGGCGGCACTGCTGTTCTGGTGGGCGACTTTACGTCCCTCTTCTGCTGACGCTCACTCTCCTGCAGGATCGATAAAATGAAAATGCACCATCTGCTGCTGGCGGTAGTGATCACCGCAATCTGGGGAATTAACTTTTCAGTGATTAAACTGGGGCTGAAGGAAGTTGATCCCTTTGTCCTTGCTGGCATTCGCTTTCTGTTGTGCGCCCTGCCCGCGCTGTTTTTTATCGCTAAACCCGCGGTGAAATGGCGCTGGCTGATCGGCTATGGGCTGGTATTCGGCGTCGGCCTATGGGGCATGGTCAATCTGGGCATCCGGCTCGGATTGTCTGCCGGCGTCGCCTCGCTGGTGCTGCAATTCAGCGCGCTGTTTACCCTGTTACTGGGAAGTTGGGCGTTTCGCGAACCGCTGTCGCGCTTTCAGTCGGCAGGTATCGCCATTGCGCTCACCGGTTTGTCGTGCATCATTTTTCTGACCGATGGCTCTGTTTCAGTGCTCGGGCTGGGTTGTGTGTTGTTCGGCGCTATCGCCTGGAGCGTGGCCAATATCCTGTATAAGAAAGCGAACAGTCATCAGGTATTCGCTTTTTTAATCTGGTCGAGCCTGTTCGCCCCGATCCCGTTATTCATTCTGTCTTATGCTGTTAATGGGCTGAGTGGCTTTCACGGTTTACTGACTCACGCCCATGGGACAACGCTGCTGTCGATCCTTTTCCAGGTCTATCCCAACACCCTGTTCGGCTATTGGGTCTGGAACGCCTTACTGAAACGCTATCCGGTTTCGACCGTCGCGCCGCTTTCGTTGCTGGTGCCGGTGTTTGGCTTACTGGGATCGTTCTGGATTTTCGACGAGCAGCTGTCAGCGCTGAAACTGGCTGCACTGCTAATTATTGTCAGCGGTCTGACGATCGGCCTGTATGGCGCGCGACTGATGCAGGCGTGGCGTGGCCGATTCGCATCATAATTCACCCATTCCCAGCCGGGAGAGAAGGAGTTCAGCATGATCAGGCTATGTACCGCCTGTGGCACCGCGTATCAGCCACCGCACAGCCCGACAGATCGCTGTAAAATCTGCGACGACCCGCGTCAGTACGTGCCTGCAGGCGGACAGAGCTGGATCGATTTCGATCAGCTGACCGCGCGCCACGCCAATAAATGGACGGCGCACGGCGAGGCACTGCTAAGTATCAAAACTGTGCCGAAATTTGCTATCGATCAACGGGCGTTTCTGCTGCGCACGCCGCACGGAAACGTATTGTGGGACTGCATTGCCAATCTTGACCAGGCGACCCTGGCGCTGGTGAACGCGCTGGGTGGCCTGCACGCCATCGCCATTTCCCATCCGCACTACTACACCACGATGCAGGAGTGGGCCGCCGCATTTAACGCACCGATATATCTGCACGATCGCGATCGCGAATGGATTGTGCGTGACAGCCCGCATCTCAAACTGTGGCAGGGCGACTCATTGCCGCTGCTGCCTTCACTGACGCTGTTGCGGCTGGGCGGCCATTTTCCCGGCGGCTGCGTGCTGCATTGGGCCGAAGGTGACGGCGTGATCCTGGCGGGCGACATTCTGCAGGTCACGCCCGGGGCGCATGGCGTTTCATTTATGTGGAGTTACCCGAATATGCTGCCGCTCCCGGCTGCCGCGGTGCAGCGTATAATGCAACGGCTGTCGGGCGTGACGTTCGGGCAGGTTTACGGCGCATTCGAAGGTCAGGATATTCGCCAGCAGGCGAAAGAGAAGGTGATGCGATCGGGGCAAATCTATCTGGACTGTCTGCAGGACCGCGACGAGTAACCGCAGAACCGGGATAAACAGCGGGCAGTTCATTCGCCGAGGAAGCAGACTGTTCAAGCAGTACCGCATTTTGCTGCGTTGCCTGGTCCATCTGGTTAACCGCAACGTTGATTTGCGCAGTGCCACTGCTTTGCTCTTCTGACGTCGCAAAGATATCAAGCATCAGCTGATCGATTCGCTGCTCCGCCGCCGGCTGTTTTGCGCTATCCATCATGCTTTGATGACGATACAACGCAATGCCGAGCTGATTGGTGGCACTGATCGATTTGTTTAAATCACGGATGCTGGGAATCGCGTTCACCTGCACATATTCAAAACGAGACTGGAAGCCCGATATCACTGATGAAGAAATAATCACCTGCACGATCAGGGACATGGCAAGCAGTGAAAATAGCGATACCAGTCGCTGTGTAATAGTCATAGGTGCTCTCTGTGTAATAGATTAAAAAAAGAACAAGGTGATTAGCTGAATCGATCTTATCTGCGCTGTTTAATCTGACTTTAATTAATTCCCGGCACTATATATTTTAATTATTACCCGCAAGCTGCGCATTCTGAACGATGCAACGGAGATGATTTAACCGTTATTTATGCCGGATGGGATACATTATTTTACATCTGCGATTATTGATTTTTTTCTCAGCGCCACAATTAATCTGCCGGGCGTGAGAATCTGTGCAGCAGTAACTTTCTGGCCCCTGATGATTAGCCCGCTTATTGTGCAACTTTAATTTGGGTTAGCGGTGTGCGGAATTTCTCACAGCGAAACAATATTGTCTGCCAGTGCAGTCAGCAGCCCTGCATTTGAGGGTGATTTTCAGCTTACGCGCCACAAGGCATAAAAAACTCACGGAGGATGGCGGCTGAATTACATCAGAATATCTGATCAAAAGATGGGGGATTCTTTTAGCCACTCTGAACAACAGGCCGGTAATCAGGGCTGATTCTGTCAGGACCAAATTAAACCGGTGATCGGGCTGGCATTAACAGAATAGTGGTCTATGCTCACTGGCCCGACCAGGCTCAGGCCAGGTCCACAGCAATAGCGTTTACAATAAAAAAAGGAGTCATTATGGATTTAGCCACTTTTGAAGCAAGAACCGGCCTTTGGCCACATATGCAATTTACCGATGTGGAATATGAAGTGTGCGGCGATCGTGTCGAGATTTATGCCATTGATATCAGCCGTCAGACCAAAAGTAAGCTGTTCATCTGCCGTGTACTGAATGAGCAGCAGGCAGAATCGCTGACCGCCCAGTTTAAAGAGTGGTTACCTAAACTGCGGCTTAAAAAACGCAAAGTGGCGGTGAACCTTGCACGCCTCAATTGTGAAAAGAGTTATCCCGCCAGCCTGAATCGTCCGGCCGCTCACTCAGCCAGTCGCCAGCTCTGATCACGGCGGCGGCCGTCTCTTCAGCCTGATCGCTAGCGGTCAGGCTGGTCAGACACCTGAATCGCTGTTGCTGCAAAGCCTGGCGTTAGCGCTGTTTCCGGCAGCTCGAACAGCCGATAGTCACCTGACTCAATCGAGATGTCACGAAACAACGTAATGTGGATCTCTATCCACTGATTAGCGGCCCGCAGAGTATGCGGCCGGTTACGCCGTTCCAGTTCAGCGACAAAATCACGGGTACTTACCGTCCACCTGCCATTGCCGCCGCGGCGCATGACCTGATGGAACGCGCTATGAATCTCATCTGACTGTGGCATTCTTCTTTTCTCACAGAGACTGTATAGATAAACAGTATTACCGATCGCCAATCTGATCAAGCGGCTTCTCTTTTTCGCTGCTTTATTGCTGGTTCTGAAAGGTCTTTTCCTGCCTCTGTAACACTCCAGCCTCTGCTGGGACGCCAGACCCCTGCCTGACGCGCCTGATCGGGGAAAAAGGGGTGCGCCTGCCCCGAGCGATTAATTTTATAATCCTTTAATTTTATTGATTTTTAATTAATTCGCCGCTGAGCACATTCCGCCCGCTGTTCTCCGCTTACCTTTCTGCAGCGGTGACTTTAAGCCAAATCCTAGAAAACGTTTTCATATAAGCGTAACGCATTGATAAGCAACAACATCACCCACCCTTCGCTTTTTAATCATTTGATATCTAATTAAAAAACTGAGTAAACGTAACGGCAAAGCTGACGGTTTTGCCCTATCTTTAAATGGCTCTGTAACGAAATCCACTTCATTTACAGAGTGATCTAACTCCTACCCTTGCCCCCTTTTACCGGGGGCTCTTTTTTGCTCGCCGGTTATTTCCGCTGGCTCAGATGTTATTCCACAATACAGGCCTTATCTCCCGCTTCGCTATCCGCTGAAACGTGCTGAATCGTCGCCTGATTGCGGGGATTAGCACGTGCAGAATCAAGTCAAATGCGCATTTAACGATCGATATAGTTAGGAACGGTTATTTATTTGTAACGTTATAATTCAACAATCTGAGTTATTGCCGAAATCACGGATGATATTACGTTGAAAGTAATGCAATTTTTGCTTAATACTGTTTCGGCAGTTTTTTGGCGTCTAAAAATTAGTCAGTAATGGCGTGGAAACTGTCGATAAAAAAGCGTAATAATCCCTTTAACACCCTATTAACCGGCGCCTCACCAGGGAAGCCGTCAACCAATAAAAAAATGTTCTGCCCGTTTTCTTGCCCCTGCCTGTCTGGCAGGGGCTTTTATTTTTCACGGTGTTCCCGCCGTCTCCCGCTAATGCTCTGCCAACAAAACTACCGTTGCCTGTGTGGATAGTGAACCTCTGCCCCGATACTGACGCAAACCATGCGCCCAGCAGAGGCATGAATACCCCGCTGTTGTACCGCTAACCGCTAACGACGCTGTGCTATGGTTGCAAAGCCAACACCAGCCATGTGAGTCCGCCTATGCTTTCCACCATCATTTACCGCAGCCAGCTGACGTCCTGCGTCTCGTCTGAGAGATTGCAGGCGCTGGTCGATCATGCCGGTTCGAAAAATGCGGCCATTCAGGTGACCGGGATCCTGTTATTTGATGGTCAGCATTTTTTTCAGGTGCTGGAAGGCAACATGGAGGCGGTTCTCACTGTCTACCAGCGCATCAGTCAGGACGATCGGCATTTCAACCTGATTGAATTAATGCGGGATTACGCGCCAGCCCGCCGCTTTGGCCACGCCGGTATGGAGCTGTTTGATCTGCGCGACTACCAGGACAGCACCGTGGTTGATGCGCTGCTTAGTCGTGTCACGCTGAATGCCGAGCGGGTGAAAGGCGATCGGGTGGTGAAATTTTTACGTTCGTTTGTTGAAGGGCGCGATAAAGAGACGTTTATTGCGATTGACCCGGCAGATGCCTGGCAACTGATCACTCCGCCATCAGCGGAGGTACCGTTAACTTATCGCCCTGCCCCCGGCCAGCCATGTGAGTTTGCGTTACAGCCGATTGTCGATGTCGCCAGTCGCCGGATTGTCTCCTGTGAAGCGCTGATCCGCGGCCCGCAGGGTGCGTCGCCAGCAGACTACTTTGCCACGCTGCCTGAAGAGATGATCTACCAGGCCGATCTCGATTCAAAAAACTATGCGTTCCAGCTGGCTCGCCACGTGGGCATGCAGCATCAGACCCTGTCGGTCAACCTGCTGCCGATGTCGCTGGTGGTGATTGAGCATGCAGTTGATCGACTAATCCGGCAGATCACCCGACAGGGTTTACGTCCTGAGCAGGTGGTGGTCGAGGTGACTGAAGATGAAGTTATTTCGCGCTTTGATGAGTTTCAGTTTGCCGTTCAGCAGCTGAAAGCCGCCGGGATCAGCCTGGCGCTGGATGATTTTGGCGCGGGCTTTGCCGGCCTGTCGCTGTTAGCGGATTTTCAGCCGGATAAGGTCAAAATCGATCGCAAGCTGATTATGGATATTCACCGCAGTGGTCCCCGTCAGGCCATCGTGCTGGCGATCCTTAAATGCTGCAACGCGCTGGAAATCACCGTCATTGCAGAAGGCGTAGAGAAGATTGAAGAGTGGCTGTGGCTGGAAAGCGCCGGCGTTCGCTATTATCAGGGCTTCCTGTTTGCCCGGCCAGCGCTTAATGCCATTCCGCCGGTAAGCTGGCCTGAGCGGCGTCTTCCGGGATAATCGACTCTTTTTCCGAACTTTGACCTGGCTCACACCGCTTCGCTGCAAACAGCAAAGGCTGTGCCAGGCTTAATCCACCCGCAGGCATAACGCCTGACCGGTAATGATTTAGTCCCCTGGATAACAGCCTTAAAGTGGAGGTTCACCATGAACGAAGATCGCATTGGCGGTAACTGGAAGCAGTTCAAAGGTAAAGTTAAGGAAAAATGGGGCGATCTGACGGATGACGATATGACCGTTGTTGAAGGGAAGCGCGATCAGCTGGTCGGTAAAATTCAGGAACGCTACGGTTACGAGAAAGATCGGGCCGAAAAAGAAGTGAAAGAGTGGGAAGATTCGAACAAATACCGCTGGTAATAGCTGTTCTCGCCGGGCCACGTCGCGCCCGGCACGTCATCTTCCCCCACCTGCTGCACGCTTTTTTCTTCATTCTGCCTTTATCCGATAGTCGCTTAATCTGTCTGCAATTCTTATGGAAATGATTGTTTCTTTATTCGGTTACGGCGCGCATACTGCCGGCGTCATCCCTTTCAGCGGGATCTGAATCCCCTCCGGAAATTTATCATGCCCCAACACTCTACCGACACGGTCTGCGGCCTCGTCGGTGTTCTGCCTGAGACGCTGCGCCGCTGGCGACGTGCCGGACTCATGACGCCTCCTGGCCCGGCCGGTTATTCCGACAGCCAGCTAACGCGTGCGCTGTGTGTGCGCGACATGACCTCGGATGGGCATACGCTTTTTGATATTCACGCCTCGCTTCGCTGGCCTGCACTTAAGCTGCAGGGAGGCTGGGCCTGTCGGGAAGAAGAGTTGTTGCAGCTATTACGGCATGACGCCGATGACGACATCACACGTGAATTACTCACGATGGGCGCGAACTACAGTGGCGATGATTATGTGAATCGCTATCTGCGACCGCTAAACCTCTGGCTACGTAGCGACGCCAGTGAAGGGGCAGCAGCACGTCAGCAACGCTTCCATTCTGCGATTGTCACCCAGTGGCAACATCTGGCGCTGGCTGCCCAGCGGCGTAGCACCGTGCCGCTGTTTCTTGAGGCGGTGAGCGTCACCGATGAAACTGAGATCTGGATGGAAGCCATTCGACTGAATGGACAGGGATTTCGGGTTGAGGTGGCTGCAATTGCGTCTGGCGAACCCGCCGTGGCGCATCACCGGTTTGAGCACCACCTGATGTGGTGCAGTGATGGGATCACTCCGCTGATGAACGCGGCGTATCAATCGATGCTGGAGGCAGGCAAACCGGTGATGCTGACCGGAACCGACACCCGGCTCAAAGCAGAAGCAGAAACAACCCTGCTGGCTGCCAGCGCCTGATCCTCGCCCGCTGCGGCAGCGTCGTCGGATAAACCTCCGGCCGGATCTGACGATCAAAAAAGGCGGAAGGCCTCCTGAGCCGCCTTCCGCCATACTGTTTAGCTCCCACCGCTTATTCCTGATGTTCCAGCGTCCGGGGTGCCCCGCCAACCTCAATCGGAATACGGCGAGGTTTCTCGCTTTCCGGAATTTCCTGCAGTAATCCTACGTTCAGCAGGCCATCTGCCAGGCTGGCGCCGGTCACTTTCATGTGTTCAGGGATCGAGAAGCTCAGCCGGAAATCGTGACGCGCGATGCCCCGGTAGATCCAGCCGCTTTTCTCATCTTTCGCCTCCTCAGCCCCGTCGGATGCCGTGGTTTCTTTCTTACCGGCGACCGAAAGGCGTCCGCCGCTCAGTTCGATTTCAAGCTCGTGCTCTTTCCAGCCGGGCACGCTCACCGTCAGTGCGTAGCGGGCATCGTCAAGCCGCTGCAGATCGTAAGCCGGTACAGACGCGACCTGACGGTCGCCGGTAAGCTGGCTGAACAGTTTATCAATGCGGCTGAAGCGATCTGATAACGCGGAATCGGCCAGCGATGGGAAGACAGAGATCTGATGTAAAGACATGGTGACAACCTCCTGAATAATGTTCATCCAAAAGCTCATCTGACCGGTTATTAATCGCCGGTCACTGGTATAAATAATGCCTTTCTCTGCGCTTTCAAGTCCCGTAAATAAATTTTTTATCCTAATAAAAGCAATCGTTTATTAAATAATATCGCCCGTGATGAAGCGCTATTTCTTTGAATGGGGAGCGAGGCAAAAGTGCGGATGTCGGCCGGCCAGCAGCAGCAGCAGTTCATATTCGCCCTGACTTAACAGCGTCGGGTTTACTGCGGCTTCTTTGGTTTGCCAGACGCGCAGGCTGAGGTCGAAGCGCTCAGCGGCGCTCTGCTGAGAGAGTCCCGCAGCAAGACGAAGTTCACGGACATTATTCTGAACCACTACAGGCTGCTGGGAAGGACGATTAACCAAAAAAAACTCCTTTGAAATGAGTGACCCGCGCAAAAAATTCAACGCCGCTTTTTATCGAAAGCGAAGCGTTACGGACGCGGCCCGGATGTTTTGACATGAGAATAATTGACCATTTTAATTAAATGTCAAATGTCAGGCTTATCTTTTATGTGCAGTCAGTGAATAAGCGAAGCGGCTTAATCTGCCAGTAAATCGTCATTTTTCAGTTTTTTAGAATGTGTTATTTCCAACACCAGGAATTTTCCTGATATTTTCGCGTGCGTTAAATCAGGGATTATTCCGCTACTCTGCCTTCCCATCATTCATCAGGATGGTCGGTTTAACCTGAGGATAATTTTTCAGGACCGATAACCAAAAAAAGCAGAGGAGAATAAAGCGATGAAAAACCCTATTCAGCGGCGCGTACCTGAAGATCTGTCGCGGGTGGAGATACGAGAGCAATGGCAAATCACTTACTGGACTCAGGAACTGAAAACTACCCAGGAGCGGCTGACACGCGCCATCCGGGAGACGGGTCCGCAGGCTGACCACGTGCGTGACTGGCTGGAGAAAAATCCGCCGCCGCGACAGCCGCAGCAGCCAAAAACGGCTGGCAAGCGTTAAACGGATGGCCGCCGGAGCGTCAACGTCAGCGTCGTTCTTCCTGCGGTTTACGGCCCCGCAGTGAGGACGGCTGAGAGGGATAATTGAGGTCAGTCTGGCTGCCCTGCTGGGGTTTTATCTGTTAATTTAGGATGTTACCCGCCCTGGTCCGTCAGGGCGCTGACGGTTTATTCGCTGAGTTTACTTTTTAACCATTAATATAATCCCAAATTAATTGTCTGCAGAATGAATGATAATTGATTATCAGTCGGCTAATAATCGTTAAGCCCCTTTACAGAGTATTGCGCCCTGACTGTGAAAATAAAAACGGCTGTCGATAAAATTACCGAATCGTAAACAGGCATGAAATGCGTTAAAGAAAATAGTAAGAGACACCCGCCGTCGAGTCACTTATCATCACTGTGAAAACAATAAATATGCGTTATTTCCTTTCGCCCGAACCGCACCTGGTTCCGGTCAGTTACCGTACAATTTCTCTTTTTATTTCGTGCCGTCACCAGACAGTACGAAGGACACACACAGATGCTAAAAAATTTAAACGGCGACGATGAACGCCGTACCCGTGCTTTGCAGGCGCTCAGCCGGCCTGACGAAAGCCGCGACGATGTCCTCAGGAAATTTGTCAGGTTAGCCAGCCAGGCGCTGAGTATTCCGGGCAGTTTTATTTCCGTGCTGGATGATGAATATCAGACGGTACGTGCAGCACACAATTTTGCCCTTGAGCGTTCATCACGCCAGGACTCCTTATGCCGTCACGTGGTCGACAGTGATAGCGCCGTTATCGTTCCTGATACTTATCTTGATGCACGCTTTGTTACTCATCCGTTAATTACCGGCGCTCCCTTTATTCGTTTTTATGCTGGCGTGCCGTTAAAAAACCGCGAAGGTATTATTCTGGGGACCTTATGCGTCACCGATACCCATCCCCACCCTTTTGGTGCCGATCAGGTCACTACGCTGAAATTACTTTCAACGCTGGTCATGTCGTTTCTGGAGGCGTGGCATTCCGCTGGCTTTGCCGATCCGGTCACCGGCCTGCCAAACCGTCAGCGGCTGATCCGCGATCTGCAATATCTGGCCGTGGCGGGCGATACCACGCCGCGCCGTCTGGTGCTGATTGATTGCATCGATATGTCACGCGCTTACGAACTGGCTCGCACCATGGGTATGGGGCCGGTTGAAAATCTGCTCAAAGATATGGCGACCCTGCTGCCGCTGCGCCTGCGCCCGGCGGTCGGTGAAATGATCTATACGGTTGCCACCGGCCGGTTCGCTATCCTGACCCGGGCGGACAGCCGCCTGAGTGCGGCGTGGGTCGCCGGGCGTCTGGAAGGGATCAGTGCCGATATGGACGAAGGATTGTCGGTGGCGCTCACTACGCATACCGGCGAAGCCGACTTTACTGCGGGCAGCGTGCCGGCGCCGGAAGTGCTCCGTCGCGCCGTCAGTGCGCTCAACGAAGCTGTGGGCCGGGGAGTGCCATCGCAACGCTTTGACGCCGCCACCGAAATGCAGCGCACCGAAGATTTCGTTCTGATGACCGATCTCAAAATAGCGCTGCGTGACAATATCGGGCTCTATCTGGTCTATCAGCCAAAAATTTGTCTGCACAGCGGTAAGCCGGTCGGGCTGGAAGCGCTGGTCCGCTGGCATCACCCCACGCGCGGCGAACTCTCCCCGGCGAGTTTTCTCCCGCTGGCGGAGCAAACCGACCTGCTGTCGACGCTGACGGCCTGGGTAATCGATCAGGCGGTAGATCGTCTGCGGCGACTGCGGAATAACTGTATCCAGCTGCCTTTAACCGTCAATGTCAGCGTGCGCGACTTCTCACGCGAGGGCTTTGCCGCTGCGCTTGAAAATAAAATGCTGAAGGCAAAATTGCCGACGTCACTGCTGGGTATCGAGTGTCTCGAAACCGAACGCATTATTGAAAGTCCCACGGCGTTACGCGGGCTGGAAATGCTCAAACAACGTGGTTTTGGCATTTCACTCGATGATTTCGGATCGGGCTACAGCAATATCAGTTATCTGCGACGGTTGCCGCTTGATGTGATTAAGCTGGATCGTTCACTGATCAGTGAGCTCTCTTCAGATACCGCTTCCCGTATCATCGCCCGTAGCATTATCGCCATGCTGAAAGAGCTGGACTATGTGGTGCTGGCAGAAGGCGTCGAGTGCCCGGATGCTGTGACCTCGCTGACTGAATATGGCTGCGATCAGGCACAGGGCTACTTCTACTCGAAACCGTTAACCGAAGAAGCTCTCAATCACTGGCTGCACTGGAAGCTACGCGGCGAATGCCGTTGAGGCTGGCACGGCACAGGTCCGGCCGGGAATAGCCAAAGCGTTGTCTGTAACAGACAGCGTTTTTTTTTGTCGGCGATCAGGCGGGGGAAATCAGGCGCCACGATAGTCATTCAAAATAATTGACCTTTAACAGCAAAATAAGACTATTTTTCTTTACCGTCATTGCGCCTACTATTCATTCCATCGAGGCAGAACGCCTCTTCCGAATTAAAATGAACTGAGGAAATGACCATGAAAACCATCAAAACTTTCGTTGCTGTTACTGCACTTTCCCTGATCTCTTTCGCTGGTTTTGCCCAGAGCATCACGGCTACCGCCTCTACTCTGGACGCGGCTGAAGCAAAAGTCGCTGCACAGGCGAAAGATGCTGGCGCGTCATACAAAATTACCGGTGCCCGCGTCGACAACCGCGCCTATGTGTCGGCTGAGCTGATTAAATAAGCGCATCTGTTCTGTATAAAGGCTGCCTGCAAGGCGGCTTTTTTTTGCCTGCTGCTTTTACCACGCTCAGCCTGTGCCCCCTTTTCACACTCCGTCTTAAACCTCATTACTGCCGGTTCAGACGGGCCGCATCGGGTCAGCGTTTAGCCGCTACGGTTAAAAACAGGTTAACGGCAAATTTGCCGTTTCGCTTACTGCCACCTGTGATGGTGCAGTGTGTGCGACAGTGAATAAGGTTAGATGCAACATTATTTGAACAATGTTAGCGTGTGCCCGACAATCACATTAAATCGGAGCTGCACATGCTGACCACAATAATATATCGCAGCCATATTTCGGATGACTTTCCGATCAAAACGGTGCCCGAAATGGTCGTAAATGCCAGCAAAATTAATGCGGCTCACGATGTGACCGGTATTTTACTGTTCAACGGCACCCATTTCTTTCAGCTGCTGGAAGGCCCTGAAGCGGGAATACTCGCCGTTTACCGGCGGATTTGCGCTGATAAACGCCATCACAATGTGGTGGAGTTGATGCGCGACTATGCGCCTTCACGCCGTTTTGGTAACGCCGGCATGGAACTGTTCGATCTGCGCGAGCACGATCGTTCTTCCGTACTGCAGGCGGTGCTCGATAAAGGCACGTCAAAATATCGCCTGACCTATGACGATCGGGCGCTGCAATTTCTGCGTACCTTCGTTGAGTCACGCGAGAAAGAAAACTACTACGAAGTTCTCCCGCCAGGCTACTGGGAGTTTATTTCTGAACGCAGCGATGTGCCGGATTCCAGACCCGTCACCGAAGGGGTCAGCTTTCGCCCGGTCGTCGATCCGCTGGCCCGTCAGGTCACCGCTATCGAAGCGACCACGACCCGTCCGGCAGGATCGCTGTCTGAAGATTCAGCCAGCCAGCAGCTCTATTTTGACGATCTTGAAACGGTGAAAAAGACCTTTGCCCATGCCGGCCTGGTCTGCCCGGACGGCATGACGCTTTACGTCAGCCTGCTGCCGATGACGCTGGTGGTGGTGCCGGATGCGGTGAAGCTGATTGTGGCGGCGATTGAGCAAGCGGGTCTGGTGCCCGAGCAGGTGGTTATCGGGGTCAGCGAAACTGCTGTCATCTCACAGCTTGATGCATTTTCACAAGCCGTGCGCGAGCTTAAAGCGGTGGGGATCAGCTTATCTGTCGACAACTTTGGTGACGGCTCAGCTGGCTTGTCGCTACTGACTCATATTCAGCCAGATCGTATCCGCATCGATGCCGGCATCACCCGCGATGTTCACCGCAGCGGACCAAAGCAAGCGGTGGTACAGGCGATTATTAAATGCTGCTCAGCGCTGGAAATTACGGTGATCGCAGCCGGTATTGTGCAGGCTGAAGAGTGGATGTGGCTGGAAGCGGCGGGCGTAATTAACTTTCAGGGGACGCTGTTTGCCGCTGCTGGACGTTATGATCCAGAGTCGGTGGCCTGGCCGGAATACCGCGAAGCGATGTAATCGCCGCACAGCGGGACAACACCTGAACGGGGCTCGCCGTATGGCGGGCCTTTTTTTATCGTGATCCGCGGCACCTGTTCTGCTATTGATCGCGCGCAGACGACAACCTTGCCGGGAGTGCGTACCACATTGAACCTTCACGTCAGAGCCGCGACCGCCGCCGATACAGCCGATCTGTTTCATATCCGGACTTCCGTGACTGAAAATGTGCTGTCTCACCAGGATCTTCAGGCGCTGGGCATTACCCCGGCCGCGATTGAAGCGATGATTAATACCTCAACCTGCGCATGGATCGCAGTGTCTGGCTGCAAAGCGGTGGGGTTCTCTATGATCCTGCCGGAAGAAGGCTGTCTGTTTGCCGCTTTCGTCCTTCCGGCTTATGAAGGCGCAGGCATTGGCAAACGGCTGGCAGAGGAAGCTGAAAACCAGCTGTTTCTTCATCATGACCTCATCTGGCTGGAAACCGGTGAAGCGAACCGCGCCGCAGGATTCTATCGTCACAGAGGATGGATTACGGCGGGTGAAGCAGCGGCAGAGAAGGATATCCGGATGATCAAACAGTCGTCATGGTGTTCAGCCTGAAGATAGGCGATCCGGTGTTATTCTCAGGGACAAGCAATGCTTGCCGGGCGACTTCGATTCAGGGGACAGCAAAGACGCTTTAATTTGCATAACCACTGTAGCGAGTAAAAAGCCAGACTAACCACTGTAGCGAGTGACCGTATCACTTCTGAGACGCTGTTTCGCTTTGATAAACCTCAGCACCTGCGGCAAATATATCGACTATAGCGAGTAAAAATAGCCTGCAAAGATCATCAACAACCACTGTAGCGAGTAATTTTGCGCAATAAATATCCGGGTTTCCAGCGAAAGAGGCTTAGCCGATCAATTCTTCAGCGGATAACCACTATAGTGAGTGCCCGCCTACCGCAACATCGCCACCCATAACCACTGTAGCGAGAAGTCCTTCTCTCTCCGCTATCACTCTCTTACTCAGCGCTGAGCACTGACTCACACAACAACTTATCGCAATTGTTTATGCCTCCTCGCTGCTTTTCGCGCTCAGCCAACCACTGTAGCGAGTAGCCTGAAAGCGGGTAGCCGCTAACATCGGCGTTATAACGCGCATTGACACCTTCATTCAACACGGCAGCGTGCCCTTTCAGCCCGCTCTGCAGGGTGATCGTCTGCATTCGTTGCAAGCTAACCACTATAGCGAGTGATTCCCTGCCCGGTTTGCAGCCTTTTTTAGCTGTCGGTCTCAGGCAGCACCATCCTGACCGCTCAATATCCACTATAGCGAGAAGCCTCGCATATTTGTGCTAACCACTGTAGCGAGTAAAAATCCGCTTTCAGCCGGGTTATCAGCCTGTTGGGAGAGATCATTTGAAGCCAGCTGTGTTTGATAACCACTATAGCGAGTATTGAGTCTGCCCAGCGCTGCTTGTTCCCATTTGATAACCACTGTAGCGAGAAAGTAATAGCGTAACTGAACATTATCTGAACAAAAAAGTAGTTAATCTGGCTTAAAAACCAGCAATTCACCACTGTGAAGTGTAAACCGGCGAGGAAATCGCTGTTTTCAGGCAGTTAAAAGAGGATTTAGACAAGGCAGATGTGGCTGACAACCACTATAGCGAGAACGTTAAGACTGACGAGCGGCGTGGGAAGCTGCACAGGAGCAGAACCACAGGCAAGGCTCCCTTTTCAGCGTATGTGGTACCACTACGGATAACCACTGTGATGAGCATCGCAAACGCGCTGGCTGGTAGCAGCAGGCTGAACGAGAGCAGCATAGCGGGGAGAACCGTGTCAGTGATCACTAACAGCAGACATGGCAAGGCTTAGCAGGTAAGCAGGCACCAGGGAGGAAATGAATAACCACTATAGCGAGTGATCTATCTCACCATAGTGGTTAGTACTCACTACAGCGGTTACCTGAAACGGTAGCCTTCTCGCTACAGTGGTTAGTTTGCGACATTGCTCACATTCTCGCGGCTGGTGTCGCAAAACAGTTAGCCTTTTTTTTCTTTACGGATTTTATTCAGGAGCTCTTTCTCTTCACGCGACACCATCACCAGCTCACTGCTCTCCTCCTCTTCCGGAATGATATCCGGCAGACTCATATCCATGAGCTCCGTATCGCTGTCGATATCGTCATAATCATCCATATCATCGTCAATTAAACCTGACTGACTGAGCGGCAGTTCTGCCGGCCGCAGCTTCGGATGACGATAGTGGACCCAGAAGTAGACTGACGAGCCGCGCTTGGTTTCGGTGTAGTCAAGGTAGCCGATCTCTTTCAACTGCTCCATCGCTTTTCTGACGGTCGCATTTTGCGTGATCACGCGAGAGGTCAGGTTAAGTCTGGCGCGCAGCCGGGCCATTGATATTGGCGCAGGCTTCGGCGGCAGACTTTCGATGAAGGTATATAACGCCTGGGCGGACTCTTTTCGCGCCAGTTCATTGATGGCTTTGAGCTGCAACAACACTTTACGGTCGAACTGATACAACTCAAAGATCTTGGGATCGGCCTGCAACGTCACGGTATCTTTTTTAATACTGTATTTGGCGGACTGCACCAGGTGCGTCGTGTAGTTTTCGCCGCCCTTGCTGGTGAAGGTTAAGGTATTGGAGGCGATACGCGTCAGGGAAGCGTCCAGACGGTTCCTGAGCTTCGACGAGAGACGAACAGAGGGAATGCCACACAGTTTGGCGAATTCGACAAAAGAAAGCGTTACCGTGTCTCCCAGACACTCGTGCGTGGCAAAAGCACGGATGATCCCCACCCACGTTTTGAAATCGTTATCCATATCCAGCCGGGCACCGAGGATCTTGATATTGTCATACCCCTCCGATCGGACCAGAGACAATTGTTTAAGATCCTGCGTAACGTCCATCGCATTCATCTGGTTTTTCTGACTGCGCGCGGTGGATTTTAGCGTGGGAACAAACAGGCCCAGCCTCATCAGAGCAACCGGCTGCACCGTGTTATTACTGTTGGGCGTCAGGGTAACAACTTCACCGGTACGTTTGTCGGTTTCGCTAAACGCTTCAGCTATGTTCAGGATATCTGGTTCTTTTTTCGGCATGCGGAAGATCCGTGAAGTGAACAAGCGAGAGTCGCCGTTACTCGATACAGTGGATACTAGCACTCACTATAGCGGTTAATCTACTCGCCATAGTGGTTTTTTGTCTCGCTACAGTGGTTGGTTTACTCGCTACAGTGGTTAGTGATCCGCTCTCAGAGCAGCGATACCATGGCCTCAGGCCGTATAGGGATCTCTTAGGAACTTATTATGATCTTATGAGGATCTGTTATTGGATCTAACCGGTGGATAAAACGGCTGAATCGCTCTCATTTTGCGGTGGGTAAAGAAAATGAACTCTCCGGGCCACTTCCCTGCTCTCAGCTGCGATCCGCTGATGATGCGGTTTATGGCCTCTTTATAGAAACACCGGTTATGCACAGGCAAAAGGGCATTTACTCGCTACAGTGGTTATTGGTCACTCGCCAGCGCGGTTGTTTATCTCGCTACAGTGGTTATTTTACTTGCCACAGTGGTTATTCTTCTCGCTATAGTGGTTATCAACATCTCCTCAGCCCTTATGCTACAAGGCCCTGGCGGTAGCGGGGATCTATTAAGGATCTCAGTTTGATCTATAGAGGATCGAACAATTGGATCTGACCTGTGGATAATGAGGATAAAAAGAGCAAACATACCGGGAAAACAGTGGGAGAACTGGCAAGAAGGTTTGAGGAATAGCCAGGGCGAACGTTAAGAGTGAAAACCGTCCCTAATCTGCCAGAGCCAATCAAAGGAAAATAAAGCACAAATCTGATAAGGCGAGACTGTACTGACGCTGGATAAAACTAACCAGCAAACAGATGCAGAGAAAACAGCTTTGATTAGGTTAAGTTGATACCTTTTACCGTTTCGCAGCAGAGGTGTTAAAAGAAGCATTGTACTCTTCGCCCTGACTCACTTCAGGTAACCGTCAAACCTGACGCATGCGTAATGCCATGGTTTGATGCATTAACAGCGGTGTCAGCCATATCGATAACCAGCCCGGTGTTTAGTCAGGCACCAGATTCATGGGTAAGAAGTATTTAACGACATTTAGCGACTCTCTCCTCTGCTCAACTAAACCGTTTTATTCATCCTTCTCAGACAAAATTTTCACCATAGAAATATCAATGTAAGCATTTGATTAAAAATGACTTTTTTTTGGATTTTCATGATGAAAACACCGTGAATTTACCCTGAAAATCAGGATTGCGGAGTTCGTTATTATGGGCGCTGTAGGCTTAACAAAGCGATTCTCAGCACAAAACTTGTGCTCAATGCTTACGTTAATCCATCCGGCTATAGCAGTGAGTAAAAACCATCATAAGTAAGACCGTGAAACTTCCCTCTAAACAGTGGCTGAGAAATGAAGGTTTGAGTTCTGAAGGCCATAAGTTCACTGTCGGATGGAACATCCACTCAATGAGGTTGTGAGGTCTCTCTGGCTGGCAATATATATTTGCTGTCAGACCGGCTCGTTTTAAGCAGGTCAATTCCCCCTCCCCTTTGAGTAGGTAGTTCATACGTGAAATGCTGCTGTTGGAAGAGTCAGCTTTTTAATCAGCCAGAAGAGGGGCTTTTCAAGAAATTAGCAAAAACACCGATCAATCAACCTCAACAGTCTGCATATTTCAGTTTGGATCTGGTGCGTGCGTAGTGGTCATTAAGCAGAAACGCGCAGATAGCCCGACAGCAAAAAGAGCGAAGCGATACTCTCTCTACGCTGCAATCAGTACGTTGCCGTTACGAAACAGTACTAAGTCGGTCAAGATGACTGAGCCACAGCATCTTGTTTGAGGAAATCAACAAATGCGCGCAACGGCGCAGACATGAACCGGCTGGGAAAATAGAGCCAGGGGCCTTCGAATGCAGACCACCATTCTGGCAGTACAGCAACAAGCTCGCCAGTTTCGAAATGGGGCTGTAATTAGTTTTCGAAGGTAGCAATTATCCCTCTGCCCTGTCTGGCAAATTCAATAGCGGCAGCGGCACCATTGACGCCAATGATTAAGCGACCGGCAGGATTCACACTCAC